>LNAP01001548.1_pt1 | contig 24163 bp, 24 predicted proteins | sample 602601 | NCBI WGS metagenome assembly LNAP01 (sample SAMN02440304, study PRJNA202911) | soil metagenome | biome: Subtropical and temperate rainforests or woodlands; isolation source: soil samples (1 kg each in a 20% v/v slurry with milli Q water) were... ...
CGATCACCGGCATGCCCGGCGCCAGGCCCAGGCGCCTAGCCCATTCCGGCAGCAAACCGCCCACCACTTCGCCCGAATACAGCAAGCGCTCGGGCATCATTGCCAACGGGATATCCAGCGCCGCCAGCATCTCGACGGACCAGCCGCGCGCGGCCACATCATAGACCCCGCCGATATTGCCGGCGCTGCTGTGATCCACCGCCACCTCACCGGTCAGGCAGTAATTGATATAGCTGTTGGGCGGCAGCAGGTAGCGGGTGTTGGCCCAGACTTCAGGCTGGTGCTGCTTGAGCCAGAGCATCTTGGTGAAGCCGTAGTAGCTGTCCAGGGAGTTGCCGGTGACCGCGAACAGGCGCTCCAGGTCAACCTGCTCGCGGACCCAGGCCACCTGCTCGCCGGCGCGGCGGTCCATCCAGATCAGGCATGGGTGCAGCGGCTTGATCTGCGCATCCACGGCTATCCCCGAGCCGCCGTACAGGCTGCTGATGCACAGCGCCTTGACCTGCTCTTTGACGACCCCGGCCTTGCCCATGCACCCGGCCACACAGGCCTCCACCGCGTCCAGCCAGACCTGCGGCCACTGCTCGGCCCAGCGCACTTTTGGCGTGTCCACGCGATAGCCCTGGCTGTGCTGGGCAATGATCCGACCCTCACCATCCACCAACAGCGCCTTGGTGCTTTGGGTGCCAATGTCCACGCCAATCACGTATTTCATACTTATTGCCCCGGCTTGAGCAGCACCTTGATCGACTTCACCGAGTTGGCCAGGTCGAACGCTTCGGCCCAGTTATCCAGGGGGAAATCGTGGGTGACGATGCCCTTGGATGTCACCAGGCCGCGCTCGAACAGGTCGATGGCCACCGGGTAGCAATACGGCCCCAGGTGTGCGCCGCGTACGTCCAGTTCCTTGCGGTCACCGATGATTGACCAGTCGGCACTGGTCTCGGCGCCGAACACGCTGAACTCGACAAACCGCCCCAGCTTGCGGATTAAATCCAGGCCCTGGGTCACGCCGGCCGGCACGCCAGTGGTCTCGATATACACGTCGCAGCCGTAGCTGTCGGTCAGGCCGTTGATGATCGCACGGGCGTTGTCACGGGCCGGGTTGATCACCACATCGGCGCCGTATTTTTTCGCCAGCTCCAGGCGCTCGTCGACCATGTCGATCACCACCAGCTTTTTCGGGGTCTTCAGCGCAGCCACCTGGACCATGCACAGGCCCAGGGTGCCGGCACCGGCAATCACCACCACGTCATCGAGTTGCAGGTCGCCACGGTTGACCGTATGGATCGCGCAGGCCATGGGCTCGATCAACGCCGAATCCTCCAGGGACACCGACTCGGGAATCTTGTGCACGATGGCGGTCTTGGGGATGCGCATGTACTGGGCCATGCCCCCTTCGGCCACTTCGCGCTGGAAGCCGAAAATGTTGTGCACTTCGCACATCCAGTACTTGCCGGACTTGCAGAAGCGGCACTTGCCACAGGGCACGATCTGCTCGGCGATGACCTTGTCGCCGACCTTGACCTCAAAGTGCTCCTCGGCGCCCTCGCCCACTTGCTCCACGTAACCGAAAAACTCGTGCCCCGGCACCACCGGCGCCTTGACCCACGGGTTGTCGCCACCCCAGAACATCGCCGCGCCCGAGTGGCATTTGCAGTCACTGGCGCAGATCCCGCAGGCGGCAATGCGGATCACCAGTTCATTGGGCCGCGCCAGGGGTTTGCTGATGCGCTCCAGGCGGTAGTCTTTCGGGCCGTGGCAGACGACGGCTTGCATTTGGCTGTGCTTTTCCATGATGTACTGACCTTTATTGAAGATGAGAGAGCCCGTCGCGGCCACGGCGGCCGCGTTGAGGTGCTGGTTTTTTTACTTGTGGCGCTGACGGCTGATAAAGATCGCCAGCAGAATAATTGCGCCCTTGATCACGCTCTGCACATAGGGCGAGACCCCGAGCATGTTCAGGCCGTTGTTCAACACGCCCAACAACATGGCGCCGAGCAAGGTGCCGACAATCACCCCGCGCCCACCGGCAATCGAGGCGCCGCCCAGGACCACCGCGGCAATCGCATCCAGCTCGAAACCGATGCCGGCGTTGGGTTGGCCACTCATCAGGCGCGAGGTCAACACCAGCCCGGCAATCGCTGCGGTCAGGCCGCTGATGCCATACACCAGCAACTTGAAGCGCGCCGCGCGCACCCCGGACAGGCGCACCGCCTCTTCGTTGCCACCGATGGCGTAGATGTAGCGGCCGATGCGTGTGTGTTGCAGCAGCACGTAGGCCACCAGGTAGGTGACCAGCATGATCAGGATCGGCACCTGGATGCCCAGCAGGCTTTGGCGGCCAAAGAAACCAAACCACTCCGGCAGCCCGGAAATCGGATAGCCATCGGTGTACATCAGGCCGAAACCCCGGGCGATGCCCATGGTCGCCAGGGTGACGATGATCGGCGGCATATGCAGGTACGCCACGAACAGCCCGTTACCGATACCAAAGGCCACGCCGATCAACAGGCCCGCGCCAATCGCCAGGCCCGGCGGCAGGCCCGCGACCATCAGCCCGGCGGTCAGGGTGCCGGACAAGGCCATCACCGGCCCCACCGACAAGTCGATACCACCGGTGAGGATCACGCAGGTCATGCCCACCGCGATGATCGCGTTGATCGACACCTGGCGGCCGATATTGGACAGGTTGCTGGCGGTGAGGAAGTTGTCGCTGGCCACGATCATCACCGCCGTGACCACCAGCAGCCCGATAAACGGATAGAACGCCGGCGAGCGCACCAGTCGTGCCAGGTTCAGCCGTAACCCCTGGGTACCTGCGCGGTTAATGGACGTATTCACTTGAGCCCCCTGTTGCATGGCGCATGACCTCTTGTGGGTTGACGGCGGACGCTTCCAGTACCTTGACGATGGCGCCCTTGTGGAACACGGCGACGCGGTCGCACATGCCGATGATTTCCGGCAGTTCGGAGGAAATCATGATGATTGCGTAGCCTTGCTCGGTGAGCTTGCGCATCAGCGCGTAGATCTGTGCCTTGGCGCCGACGTCGATGCCACGGGTTGGTTCATCGAACACCAGCACATCGCAGTGATGGTTGATCCAACGAGCAATCACCACTTTCTGCTGGTTGCCGCCGCTCAGGTTGAACACCCGGCTTTCGCCACTCGGCGCCTTGATCGACAGTTGCTGCATCAACGCTTCGACGCTGGCGCACTCCTTGCCCTTGTCGATCAGGCCGCTGGCGCCCTGGTACTTGTGCAGGTTGTTGATGGAGATGTTTTCGCGAATGCTGAAATCGGTGATCAGGCCTTCGCTCTTGCGACTTTCCGGCAACAGGCCGATGCCGTGGGCCAACGCCTGGGCCGGGTCGTCGAGGCTGATTTTGGCGCCGCGCAACCACACATCCTTGGTCACCGACGGCAGTGCGCCCATCATCCCCAGTGCCAGCTCGGTACGGCCCGAACCGACCAGCCCGGCAAAGCCGAGGATTTCGCCCTGGTGCAGGTGGAACTGGTTGTGGGGGCCATTGCGCTGCAACTGGATATCCCTGACCTCCAGCAGCAGCGGCCCGCGCGCGGCGGTGGGTTTGGCGGGAAAACTGCATTCCAGCTTGCGGCCCACCATCATCTCCACCAGGCGGTCAATATCGCTGTCGGCCACGTCGGTGACGCCAGCATTGCCGCCGTCGCGCAACACGCTGATGCGGTCGCAAACCTGGAAGATCTCCTCCAGATGGTGCGAGATAAAAATCACCGCCACACCCTGGCGCTTGAGTTCGCGCATGATCTCGAACAGCAGTTCGGCCTCGCTCGGCGTCAGGGTCGCGGTGGGTTCATCGAGCACCAGCAGCCGCGCCTCCAGGGCCAGGGCCTTGGCGATTTCGACAAACTGCTGCTCGGCCACGCTCAGGCGCCGCACCGGGCATTGCAGGTCGATGCTCACCCCCAGGCGCTGAAACAATGCCTGGGACGCCTCATGCATATCGCGCTTGCGCAGCAGGCCGAAGCGGTTGTTCAGCTCATGGCCGAGGAAAATATTCTCCACGGCCGTGAGGTCGGGAATCAGGCTGAACTCCTGGAAGACAATGCCGATACCGGCGGCAATCGCATCGCGATACGTCGCAAAGTGTCGGGCCTGCCCGTCAATCAGAATGCGCCCTTCATCCTGGTGCTCGACGCCGCCGAGGATTTTCATCAGGGTCGATTTGCCCGCGCCATTTTCCCCGAGCAAGGCATGAATCTCGCCGCGTTCCACTTGCAGGTTGATGGACTTGAGGGCTTGCACCCCGGGGTAGCGCTTACAGATATTTTCCAGTTGCAAAAGACTGCTCATACCGCCGACCTCTCGTTCAGAAGGATGCCCTGTGCCCCACGATTGACGTGGGGCATGGACGGTTTACCAGCTGAAATCCTTGGCCTTGGCCTGGTCGATCAGGGCGATGTCCACCGGGATACTGGCGGGGACATGGGAGCCCCACTTCTTCGCCAGGGCGATGCCCAGGGCCAGGCGGATCTGGTCGCGGGGGTACTGCGCCGAGGTGGCAATAAACTTGCTGCCTGGCTTGAGGATGGCCTTGATCGCTTCCGGTGCGCCATCGACGCTGACCAGCTTGACATCCATGCCGCTGGCCTCGATGGCCGACAGTGCGCCGAGGGAGCCATTGTCATTGACGCTGAAAATGCCCTTGAGGGTGGGTTGGGCCTGGAGCATGTTTTCGGTCACGCTCAGCGCCTGGTCACGTTCCTGCTTGCCGTTCTGGATGCTGACGATCTTGATCTGCGGGTGCTTGGCCACGGCTTCCTTGCAACCGCGCACGCGCTCGAGGATCGGTACCACGGCGATGCCGTCGAGGATCGCGATATTGCCTTGGTCGCCGATGCTCTTGGCCAGGTATTCACAGGCCTGGAAGCCGGCGTCGAAGTTTTCGAGCCGACGAAGGAATCCAGCGGCCCCTCGGCCTGGGCATCCACTGCAACCACCACCACACCCGCGGCGTGGGCCGATTTGACGGCGGACTGCACGCCGACCGAATCCGTGGGGTTGATCAGCAGGATGTCGATGCCCTTTTGCAGCATGTCTTCCACGTCACTGACCTGCTTGGACACGTCGTGGCGGGCATCGGTGATGATCAATTGCGCACCGATGGTCGCCGCCGCTTCTTGCAGGGCGTCTTTCATGGTGACGAAGTAGGGGTTGTTGATTTCCTGGAAGGAAGCGCCGATGCGCATGGGGGCAGGCTTGGTGTCGGCCAGGGCGACGGTGGAGATGCTTAAAGCCAACAAACACAGGGTTTTGCGAAGCATTTTCATGGCGTGGTTCTCTGTTTTGTTTTTATTTTTAGAGCAAATGTTATCGTTAACATTTTGCCAGAAGCTAGCAAGGAAATGCGGTGGGTGCAAGCCCCTTGCGATATCCCTTGTGGGGGCGGGCATGCTCGCGTAGGTCATTAAGGCGCACACCCGGGGTGTTCTTACTGACGCGATCGCAGCGATGTGGCGACCCGACAAACCAGCGCCCACAGGGGCAAGCTCAGCTCGCAAAATCCTCAGGCCGGACTAAGCTCACTCACCAACAAAAAATACAACGAGCGACGCCATGACCCATCCCACCGAGGCCTTTCGCGAACGCTACCGTGCCGCTGTCCACCCACGCTATAACCCGTGGCTGCATGCCGGTTTTGTACTGCTCTACGGTTTGTCCTGCATCCTCCTGGCCTGGGGCAGCACCCAGCACATTCAGGCCTGGGAATGGCTGACCATCCCCCTGACCCTGGTGTTCTTCAACCTGTGCATCTACCTCGTCCACCGCCACCTGGGCCATCACAAACACGTTGTCGCCAAGCTGTTCTATGCACGCCACACCGGCGATCACCACAGTTTTTTCACCCCTGGCCATATGACCTACGACAGCACCAGGGACTGGCGGGTGATCCTGTTTCCCGCCTGGCTGATCGTTGTCCACAGCCTGGCCATCACCCTCCCCGCCTGGTGGCTGCTCAAGCAGTTAAACCCCAACGTGGCGGGGTTGTTCGCCGGGTGTATGATCCTCGGTTACCTGCTCTACGAAACCTTCCATGCCTGTGAACATCTGCCCTCCGACCATCCCCTGGCACGCCTGCCGTGGATCCGGCACATGCACCAGCTCCACGCGTTGCACCACCGCCGTGAGTTGATGCAAGGGCGCAACTTCAACATTGTGCTGCCGCTGATGGACTATCTGTTCGGCACGTTGCACTGGGAGCCCGTCACGCCCCCCTCCAAAGCCCCTCGGGACACACCATGAATCAAAAAATCCGTCACTTGCTGCTCCTGGTATTGATCGTCGTCGTGGCCTTCCTGCTGCTGATGCCCACCCAGGTACAACCGGTCAACTGGACACCACCCAAGGCCCCCTCGCTGAAGGATGGGCCCTACAGCGAAAACCAGCGCCTGAAGGACGTCCAGCGTATCGGTGCCCTGGGCATCGACGGGCCTGAAGCGTTGCTGGTGGATGCCGAGGGTTTTCTGATCACCGGCCTGCATGACGGGCGGATCATCCGCACCGCACCCGACAGCCAGACCCTGGAGGTGCTGGCCCATACCGGGGGGCGGCCGCTGGGCCTGGCGCAACACCCGGACGGGCGGCTGATCATTGCCGACGGGATCAAGGGCCTGCTGGCACTGGACGACCAGCGCACACTGACCAGCCTGACGACCAGCGCCAATGGCCTGCCCTTCGGCTTTACCGATGATGTGACGGTGGATGCTGCCGGGCGCTACGCCTACTTCAGCGATGCGTCGAGCCGCTGGGGCTATGGCCAGGATGGTGAGGCGGTGATCGAACATGGTGGCGATGGCCGCTTGTTGCGCTATGACTTCAGCAACGGCCAGACCGAGGTGTTGCTCGATCAACTGCAATTTGCCAACGGCGTGGCGCTGGGGCCGGATGAGGCCTATGTGCTGGTCAATGAGACCGGGGCCTATCGCATCAGTCGCTATTGGCTCAAGGGCGACAAGGCGGGTACCCATGACCTGTTTATCGACAACCTGCCGGGGCTGCCGGACAACCTCACCTTCAATGGCCGGGATCGGTTCTGGGTGGCGCTGTATTCGCCGCGTAACCCACTGCTCGATGGCTTGGCCGGTTACCCCGCGATACGCAAGATGATGGTGCGGGCGCTGATGGTGGTGCCCAAGCCCATCGAGCGCAAAGCCTTTGTGCTGGGGCTGGATGTGAATGGTCAGGTGGTGGCCAACCTGCAGGATGGCAGCGCGGGCAACTATTCACCCATCACCAGCGCCCGCGAAGAGGGTGAGTGGCTGTACCTGGGTTCGCTGAAAAACACCAGCATGGCGCGCTTGCCGCTGAAACTGGCATTGGCTTTGTAGGAAACGACGAAGCCCTCAAGGTCAATGCAAGACTTGAGGGCTTCGTCGCCGGCAAGCCGGCGTCTACAGGATCAACGTACGATGGTCTGGCTGCAGATATGCCCCAGGCTTACGTACTGCGTGATGTTGCCGCCCACACCAACACCGGGGAACTCTTTGAGCTCGATGCGCCAGCCGCCCATGTTGAACCAGGTCCGCCAGTTGTAGGTCTGGCCGGACGAGCTGTCCGGGTAGACCGCATTGAGATCGCCGGAGCAGGTGCCCAGGTCGACATTGCCGGAGGCCGCGCCGGTGATACCGGTCTTGGCCTCGTAATTGACCCAGTGGTAGTTGATGGTGTTATCGAAGCGCTTGTCGACCCGCAGCACCGGGGTCACACCCCGCAACGGCTCACCGGTGCTGTCCGACCATTGGGTGCTCCAGCTCAGGCTACGGGCAGCCTGGGTGGCCAGTTGCATGATCGAACTGGGAATGCGCACCACGTTATCGCCATTCACATTGCTCTGGTTCAGTCGCGGCGCCGAGCCAAAAGACAAGAGGTATCGCGCCTGCGGGTTGAGCGCCACTGCCGGGTTGGCCCGCACCCGAACCTTGACGGTGTAGCCAGGCGTGAGGTTGGGGTAGGTGGAGGTGTTGTTTGGCTGGATCACCACCCAATTGTTGCCATCGAAGCGCTCGAAGATCCACTGGTCGCGGGTGCCCTCGCCGTCATCGCCAAGGAACATGCCCACACCCTGGCCGCGCAGCGCGGTGAAGTCGAAGTAATCGACATCGTTGACGCTGTCGAGGTTGCCGGTCACCTGGTTCAGGGCATCCGGCAGGGCGAACGCGGTTTGCGCGGTGTCGTTGGGCTCGAAGGCGTCGATATTGCTGTCCACCGCCACGCCAAAACTGAACTGCGAATTGCTCGCGGCTTTGGCCACCATGTACCAGTAGTAATCGCCGGCAGGCATCACGCCGTTGAGGTATTCATCAGCGCTGTCTGCGTTATCAGAGGTGCCCAGCAGCGTCAGGTTGCCCTGGCCATCGTCATGGAACAGGCTCAACGACATATCGGTACCGGCGCTCTGGTTCAGCAGTTGGACCTGGATGCGAGCGTTTTTCGGCAGGTTGAAGTGATAGGCGATTTCGGCCCCGGTCTCTACCCCGGTGAGGGTGTACAGGGTGTTGATATCCAGGGTCGGAAACTGTGGGGTAAAAGCCGCGATCGCTGCGCCTTGCAGTTGATCCTGCTGCGGCTTTTGCAACTCGCCGATCACCGCCTCAAAGGGCGCAGCGCTGGCTGCGGCTTTGCTCGCCAGGGCCTTGGGCTTGGCTGCCTTGGCCGCCTTGAGTTTTTGCTTGAGTTCGACCGACAATTTCGACGACTGGACCTTGCCCCCCACTTTAAGCACTTGATCGACCGCTTGCTTGACTGCCTGAGCGGAGAGTTTGGCTGGGGCTTGCGAAGGGTATTGTTCGGCCAGGGCAAAGGCCGAAACGAAGCAGGAGGCCGCCATGGCCGCGCCCAGCATAAAGGCTTTTTTCGATTTCATTTTTTATCCATCCATAGTTAAAAAATTGTGGCGTCGGTGCGCGGTGAAATCCGTTCACCTGGGATGGACTGTAGGATAATGCTGTATGCATGTACAGTATTTTTTCAAATAGATGCAAGGAGGATGTGATCAGTGCTGTAGGAGAAACTGACCTTGTTGCGAGGGACTTATCCCTAGCCACCCAGGCAATTTTTTCACATCGCTTTCACTGGCCGACCACGCCCCGCCCCCTAAATTGCCCAGCAACACAAACGGCTGTATCTCAGGTGTCAGGGTGAAGAGTGTGGTTGACATAAATTGCCCGGATGAGGGCCGGGCGAAAACCTTCAAGCAGTTATGGCTGCGTTTCGTTGCGCTCATCGCCCTGTGCCTGGTGGTGATGGGCGCAATGCTCTGGCCAACCACGCCACCGAACCTGGGAATCGACAATCGCCTGGTCACCTCGGGAGCCTTGGCGGCCTGGCGCAGTGGCGACCTGATCGTGCTGGTACGCCATGAAGAACGCTGCGACCGCTCTGGCAACCCCTGCCTGGGCCCTGCGGATGGCTTGAGCCGCCCCGGCGGTGTCTCGGCCGTCGCCGTGGGTAGCGCGTTCCACACCCTGGGCATGTCCCACAGCGATGTGGTGAGCAGCCCGACCACGCGTACCGTGCAAACCTCGCGACTCATGTTCGGCGATGCCCAGATACTGCCCGACCGCTTGACCTTATGTGGCACGGCCCTCGCCCACGATCTGCCGGTACGCAAACGCCCTGGGCGCAACCTGTTGCTGGTCACCCACAGCGAATGCATCGGTGACCTGGAGCGGGTGCTGGGTTACCCCCACGCTGATGGCGCCGAATATGGCAGCTCACTGTTCGTTCAAATCAATGCGCATGGCAAGCTCAAGGTGCTGGGTGTACTGAATAGCCAGGACTGGCCCACCGTCCTTGGACACCTTTAGCGATCAGCTCACGATATCGCTGCGCTGCAGTTCTCCCTGCACCTCCAGGACAAAGGCCGGCTGGTTGGGTTTTCCCGAAATCTGCAACGTGCTCATGTTCGACTGTCGGTCATAGGCGACGATGGCTTCACCGCTCACCCCGGTAAAACGGCTGACCAACTGCAACGGTTTATCACCCAGCTGCGCCCTGATACCTGACACGTCAACCTTGTCCTCGCCGCTGACAAAGTCCTGGATCCGGTCCGGTGCCGTGGCGCTGGAGTCGTTGATGTTGCCGTAGACACAGGTGTCTTTACCCTTGCCGCCCCATAACTTATCGCTGCCCTCGGCGCCGTAGAGCACGTCGTTGCCATCGCCACCGCGCAGTTCGTTATTCGCGGCGTTGCCCACCAGCCAATCGTTGCCTGTCCCACCCTTGGCATTCTCGATAGTGGCGCCATAAGCAATGGAAACGTTGCCTTTTAGGCCACCCACATCGGAAAACGTACCCTCTTCAAGACTGATTTTCTGGTCTTGGCTGTAGCCCGAGAAGTCAAGCGTGTCATTGCCGCCACCGTCCCAAATGGCGGCGACCATTTTGTCGTGCTTGGTATTGACGCTCAGGAAGTCACGACCGGTATTGGAATTGAAGCCATACGTGGTGTCGTCTTTGCGGGTCTGGTGATTGACGCCATATTTGGATTGGTAAGCGTAAATATCGTCGAGCTGGGGAGCCGACGCCCGAAAGCCCCCATGATTGGCATAGGTCGTGCGTTCGCCCCGATAGCTCATGACGCTATGGCTTTGAGAGTCTTCATGGGAGTTGATCTTCGAACGTTCGAGAATGCCGTTGTAGTTGCCGGGGTGCGTAAGCCCCATTGCGTGGCCCAGTTCATGGATGAGCGTATGGCGACCGGCATCACCAAGCTGGGCTTTGGGCACGGACATATCTTTATCATTGCTTACAAACCAGACATCGCCCCCCTGCCCTTTAGCATCCGGCAGTACCGTATGGGCTTGAAGGGTCACAGCGGAGCAAGAAATACGATTTATCTCTTAAGCCGGCAGGAAAGCACCACGGCCTTGCGCAATACCCATGAGCGCCTCATCACCCCGGCAACGGAATCACCCGCAACGGCCTGACCGACTTGTAGGAAAAGCTCGAGTAGATTTCCTTCACACACGGCAATGTCTGCAACACCTCACGGGCAAATTCGCCGAAGGACTCCAGGTCCCTGGCCACCACTTCCAGTAAAAAATCATAGCGGCCGGACACGTTATGGCAGGCGACGATTTCCGGGATGTCCAGCAACCGCTGTTCAAACGCCCGGGCGATTTCCTTGGAATGGGTATCCATCATGATGCTGACGAAGGCCGTAACCCCGTAGCCCAGGGCTTTGGGCGAGAGGATCGCCTGGTAGCCGCTGATCACGCCGCTGTCTTCCAGGTTCTTGACCCTTCGCCAGCAGGGCGAGGTGGTCAGGGACACGCGCTCGGCCAGTTCGGCGACGGTCAGGCGAGCGTTGCCTTGCAGGGCGTTGAGCAGGGCTTTGTCGGTACGGTCCAGACTGCTGGGCATGTCTTGCCTCAAGTTGTTATTTTTATGGGATTTCATCCTTCGCCACAGGCTTTTCTCGGCAAAGTAGGCAACGTTCTGCCTCGGTTATGAGCATAGCATTGTAGGAAATAAGGAGTGTCCGACATGCACAATAAACACAACACATTCGGCTTTTCTACCCGTGCCATTCACTACGGCTACGATGCGCAAGACCATCACGGTGCCCTGGTGCCGCCGATCTATCTGTCGGCGACCTTTGCCTTCCCGACCGCCGAATACGGCGCAGGGTGTTTTGCCGGTGAAGAAAGCGGGCACTTCTACACGCGCATTTCCAACCCGACCCTGGCGCTGCTGGAATCACGCATGGCCACCCTGGAGGGCGGCGAGGCCGCAGTGGCGTTCAGTTCCGGCATGGGCGCGATTGCGGCGACCTTCTGGACCCTATTACGCCCCGGCGATGAGGTGATCGTCAGCCAGACCCTGTACGGCTGTACTTTCGCCCTGCTGCACCATGGCATTGGTGAGTTCGGCATCAAGGTGCGCCATGTCGACCTGGCAGACCTCGACGCCCTGCGTGCCGCACTCTCCCCCGCGACCCGCATGATCTACTGCGAAACCCCGGCCAACCCCAACCTGCAATTGATCGACATTGCCGCCGTGGCGAAGATCGCTCACCAGCAAGCCAACGTGACCATGGTGGTTGATAACACCTACTGCACTCCGTACCTGCAACGCCCGCTGGAACTGGGCGCGGATGTGGTGGTGCATTCGGCCACCAAGTACCTCAGCGGGCATGGCGATATCACTGCCGGGATCGCCGTCAGCCGCCATGACCTGGCGCAGCGCATTCGCCTGCAGGGCTTGAAGGACCTGACCGGGGCCGTACTGTCGCCCCAGGACGCCTTTCTATTGATGCGCGGCCTCAAGACCCTGGCCCTGCGCATGGATCGCCATTGCAGCAATGCCCAGGCCGTGGCCGAGGCCTTGCAGGCCCACCCGGCAGTCGAGTCGGTGACCTACCCCGGCCTGCGCTCCTTCCCGCAATACGAGTTGGCAGCACGTCAGATGAAACTGTCGGGCGGCATGATTGCCTTTGAACTCAAGGGCGGCATCGCCACCGGCAAACGCTTCATGAACGCGCTCAAGCTGTTCAGCCGCGCAGTGAGCCTGGGCGACGCCGAATCCCTGGCCCAGCACCCGGCCAGCATGACCCACTCCACCTACACCCCGGAGGAACGTGCCCAGCACGGGATTGCCGAAGGACTGGTGCGCTTATCGGTGGGGCTGGAGGATATCGCAGACCTGCTGGCGGATATCGAGCAGGCGCTGGCGCATTGCGTCAAGCGCGCACCGGCGAGCAAACCGGCGACGCATTCCGCGTAGAAATGGGGGGTTACTTCACCAGCCGGGTTTCCTTTGAAGGCCGGTAGCCGAAGTAGGCGCTGTAGCATTTGCTGAAGTGGCTGGGCGACACAAACCCGCAGGCCACCAGCACTTCGACCTGGGACAGTTCGGTGTGCTGCAGCAGGCGCCGGGCCTCGGTGATGCGCAGCTCCATGTAGTAGCGCTGCGGTGTGGTGCCCAACTGCTCGCGGAACAAGCGCTCCAGCTGGCGCCGCGAGCGCCCGGCATACACCGCCAGTTGCTCCAGGGCCAGGGGTTCTTCGAGGTTGGCATCCATCAGGCGCACCACCTCGCGCAGCGGCGCACTCACGCAGATATTTTCGGCGGGCTTGATCCGCCGGTAACGCGACTCCTCAAACGCCAGGATATCTTCAATGCCCTCCACCAGCGCCTTGTCGTGCAGGCTCTTGATCCAGTCCAGGGCCATATGGAACGCGCCCGAAGGGCTGGACGCGCTCAGTCGGTCGCGATCAATCACATAGGGCTCGCTGCTGACCTGGGTGGCCTTGGCGATTTCCGTCAGGGCCGGACGATGTTCCGGGTGAATGGCGCAGCGATAGCCGTCCAACACCCCGGCCTTGCCCAGAAACCACGCGCCATTCCATAGGCCAGCGAGGACCACACCCTGTTGCGCCGCAGCCTTGAGCAGTTCGATAAAGCTTTCACCGGCCTTGAGCTGGGTGCGATAGCCGCCGCAAATCACCAACAGATCGAGGTCGCCCAGGGCGTTATGGTCGAGGCGCGCGTCCGGGCGAATCACCAGGCCCAGGTCGCTGATCACCTCCTGCTCGTCCAGGCCGAAAGTGCGTGAAGTGAACAACCCCGGGCGCAGCAGGTTGGCGGTGATCAGGGTGTCCAGCGCCTGGGTGAAGGCCGGCAGGGAAAAGTGTTCCAGCAACACAAACCCTGCACGCACCTGGCGTTGGGCCTGGCCCGGGGTTTCGTTCAGGTAGCGCAGGTTCTTGCCTTTCATCCCGCCGCTGAATTGCCGTCTTTCCATGAGTGTTCAACCTGTGTGCGGCGCGGTATGAGGCGCCATCGCCGGCAACAGCTTAGGGCTTGATGTTTTTCAACTGGTTGAGCAAGTCGAGCAGTTGCTGCAATTGCTCTTCGCCGAACTGTTCCTGGATCTTCTGGTAGTTGCTTTCCATCCCCGCGCTCATCTCGACGAAGCACTGTTGCCCCTGCTCGGTGAGGTTCACGAACACGCGGCGCTGGTCTTCGCTGGACTTGCGCCGACGCACGATGCCGTCACGTTCCAGGCGCGCCAACACGCCGGTCATGCTCGGTTTGAGGATGCAGGCCAGGTGCGCCAACTGATGGCTCTCCAGTTCGCCCTGCTGGCGCAGGATCCGAATCACCCGCCACTGCTGCTCGGTCAATTGATGTTCATTGAGCAACGGCCGGAAAAACGCCATGGCGGCTTCGCGGGCCTGCAGCAGGGTCAGCGTCAGGGAAGGTCTGGGAGTGGACATGGCTCACGCACAAAAGAGATCGAAGCGTCGAAGCTTAGGGTCGGCTCCACGGGCATGCAAGCCGGCCGCCACACAAACTCGTTAACCTCGACACGAATTATTTTGAAGCAGCGCAAATTGTCTACCCATAATAAATATAACATGTTAACAATATGCCACTCCCTTCAGCGATCCGAAGGGCGATACCTACAAAAACAACAAAAGGAATCTGTCATGCATTTGCGCCTCCTTCCCCTGGCGGCCAGCGCTGGCCTGTGCGCTACGTTCAGCCCTTTGAGCGCCTACGCCGAGTTTATCCAGGACAGCAAGGCCAGCCTCGACCTGCGCAACTTCTATATGAACCGCGACTTTCGCCAAACCAACGCGCCGCAGAACAAGGCCGATGAGTGGGCCCAAGGCTTTGTGCTGCGCCTGGAGTCGGGCTACACCGAAGGCCGGGTGGGCTTTGGCGTGGATGCCCTGGGTGAGCTGGGGGTCAAGCTCGACTCCAGCCGCGACCGCCGTGGCACCGGGCTGCTGCCGTATGGCGCCAGCCAGCAACCCGTCGACAATTACAGTGAACTGGGCCTGACGGCCAAGGTGCGGGTCTCGAAAACCGTGCTCAAGGCCGGCACCCTGCAGCCGCAACTGCCGGTGGCCGCCTACAACGACACCCGGCTACTGCCTTCGACCTATAGCGGCGAGTTGCTCACCTCCCAGGACATCGCCGGCCTGACCCTGAACCTGGGTCGCCTGGAAAAACAAAACCTGCGCGACTCTTCCAGCAACGACGCGATGAGCTATGCCGGCGTCGACAGCAGCCACCTGGACCTGGCCGGCGGCACCTATGCAATCACCCCACAGTTGGCGACGACTTACTACTACGCACAGATGCAGGATATCTACCGCCAGCACTTCATCGGCCTGGTGCATGACCTGCCGCTGAGCAACGGCATGAGCCTGCGCAGCGACCTGCGCTACTTCGATACCCGCGAACAGGGCAGCCATGAATTGCGCGGCGCTTCGCGGGTGGATGGCGGGCGCATCGACAACCGGTTCTTCAACGGCATGCTGAGCCTGTCGACAGGGGCGCACAAGTTCGGCCTGGGCTACCAGAACCTGTCAGGCCATGGCGATTTCGCCTACCCCGGCATGGACCCCTACTCGGTCAACCTGGTAACCATCAATGTGTTCACCAAGGCCGAGACCGATGCCTGGCAAGCGCGCTATGACTACAACTTCGCCGCCCTCGGCCTGCCGGGGCTGACCTTTATGACGCGCTATGTGGACGGCGGCCATGTGCAGACCGCCAGCGTGCGCAATGGCCGCGAATGGGAGCGCGATACCGACCTGGCCTACACCGTGCAGAGCGGGCCGCTGAAAAACGTCAACGTCAGGCTGCGTAACGCGACCCTGCGGTCGAGCAACGGCCTGACCAGTGATATCGACGAAAACCGCATCATCGTCGGCTACAGCCTGGCGCTGTGGTGATCAACGCAGGCCCGATTGACGCAGGCGGTACTCCCCCGGCGTCATCTGTGCATAACGCTGGAAGAACCGGCTGAAATAGGCCGGGTCCTTGAACCCCAACTGGTAGCAGATTTCATTCGCGGAACTGCCGGTAAACAACAGCAGGCGCCGGGCTTCCTGCATCAGCCGTTCCAGCACCAGGCGCTTGGACGGCAGGTCGGCAATACGCCGGCATACGTCGTTGAGCCGCGCCTCGGTCACGCCAATGTGCTCGGCGTACGCCGACAGCGGCCAATGCAGCAAATAGTGGTCTTCGATCAGTTCATTGAAGCGATGGAAGATGCGCAAGTCTTCGTGGCGCGCCGGGCGCGCTTCCAGGGAATTGGCGCACAGGCGCAGCAGGCTGATCATGATCAGGCGGGTCAGGCTTTCCAGGGCTGTCGCCCGCCCGGCGCCCGTGCTGTTGACCTCGTTGCACAGCTCGTCGAACAGCCACTCCAGCCGCTTGATCTCGGGCTCAAACGTGGGTGCCAGGCGTGCCAGCGCGACGCAGGCGGGCGGTATCTGCGGGCCGGGCGCAAGGCTCGGGTCGGCATCAATCAGCGCCCGTACCAGTTGCTGGCGCACGGTCAGGACATGGCCGTCGGCATCGGCTTCGGTGACAAAGGCATGGGCTACCGTGGGCGGCGTGAGAAAAAACATCGGTCCGGATTCCAGGTACTGCTGATCGTCGAGGTAGACCCGCACGGCGCCGCTCTTGACGTAATGCACCTGGAAAAACCGGTCATGCCGATGCACGGGCATATTGCGCCCGAAAAACCCCGCCAGGTTGCCGAGCCGGTCGTAATGCACGTCGGCATCGCTGTAGCGCTGGTCGTAGACCTGGCCGATGTTGATGTTGGGGATCGGTTTCACAGGCGCCTCTTTATTGTTTTTTGCACCCGATGATTTTGCCACGCTTGACGGTAGTTAACATATTAATTATAACGTTAACACATTAACGAACTGCCTCCAGAGCAGTCGCCATCGCCAGGAGAAATCCATGAGCCGTACCCTGCATGATGTTGCCAGCGGCACCCTGTTCGGCGTCGCGCTGAACTACCAGGGCTTGCTGAACCAGCGTCTCGCCGAATTCGAGCAGCCGCCGTACCAGAAGCCGCCGGTCAAGCCGGTGCTGTTTATCAAGACCCCCAACACCCGCAACAGCCATGACGGCATCGTGCTCCAGCCCCACGGCGAACGCCTGCAACCGGGCCCGGCCCTGGGCGTGGTGATCGGCAAAAGCGCCAGCCGCGTCAGCGTGGAAAATGCCCTGGAGCACGTGGCGGGCTACGTCATCGTCAATGAGTTCAGCCTGCCGGAAGACAGCTACTACCGCCCCGCCGTCAAAGCCAAGTGCCGCGACGGGTTCTGCGCCCTGGGCCCTGAGCTGGTGGCCCGCGAGCAGATCGCCAACCCCCATCAGTTGAGCCTCAAGCTGTTCGTCAACGGCGAGTTGCGCCAGCAGAACACCACGGCCAATTTTGTGCGCGACATTCCCCGCTTGATCGCCGAAATCAGCGAGTTCATGACCCTGCATGCGGGCGATGTGCTGATCACCGGCACGCCTGAAGGCCGCGTGGATGTGCAGCCCGGCGACACCGTCGAAGTCGAGATCAGCGGCCTGGGCCGCCTGGTCAACCACATCCAGGCCGAGGAGCACCCATGAAACACGCCCGTATCCGCTATGCAGGCCAGGTCCATCAGGTCCACGTCGAAGCCGATAACGCTGTGCGCCTGGCCGATGGCCGGCTGCTGGCCGAAGACCAGGTCGAGTGGCTGCCACCGGCCACCGGCAATATGTTCGCCCTGGGCCTGAACTACGCCGACCATGCCGCCGAGCTGGCCTTCGCCCCGCCGACCGAGCCGCTGGCCTTTATCAAGTCGCCAGGCACCTACACCGGGCACAACCAGATCACCTGGCGCCCGGACAACATCGCCTATATGCACTACGAGTGCGAACTGGTGGCGGTGATCGGCAAGCCGGCGCGCAACGTCAAGCGCGAGGACGCCCTGGAGTACCTGGCCGGCTACACCGTGTGCAACGACTACGCGATCCGCGACTACCTGGAAAACTACTACCGCCCCAACCTGCGCGTGAAAAACCGCGACGCCACCACCCCGGTCGGCCCATGGATGGTCGACGTGGCCGATGTGCCGGACCCAGGCAACCTGACCCTGCGCACCTGGATCAACGGTGAGTTGCGCCAGGAAGGCAGCACCCGCGACATGATTTTCGATATCCCCTACCTGATCGAATACCTGTCCAGCTTCATGACCCTGCAACCCGGCGACATGATCGCCACCGGCACCCCCGAAGGCCTGGCCGATGTAGCGCCAGGGGATGAAGTGGTGGTGGAAGTGCAAGGCGTCGGCCGCCTGGTCAACCGAATTGTCAGCGAGGCGGACTTTTTCGCCGCCCGGAAAGAGGCTTGAACCCCATGATCAAACACTGGATCAACGGCCGCGAGGTCGAAAGCAAAGACATCTTCATCAACTACAACCCCGCAACCGGCGAGGCGATTGGTGAAGTGGCCAGCGGTGGCGCTGAAGAAGTCGCCCAGGCCGTGGCTGCGGCCAAGGAAGCCTTCCCGAAGTGGGCCAACACCCCGGCCAAGGAGCGCGCGCGCCTGATGCGCAAGCTCGGCGAACTGATCGAGCAGAACGTACCGCACCTGGCCGAACTGGAAACCCTGGACACCGGCCTGCCGATCCACCAGACCAAGAACGTGTTGATCCCTCGGGCCTCGCACAACTTTGATTTCTTCGCCGAAGTCTGCACGCGCATGGACGGCCACAGCTACCCGGTGGACGACCAGATGCTCAACTACACCCTGTACCAACCGGTGGGTGTGTGCGCGCTGGTGTCGCCATGGAACGTACCGTTCATGACTGCCACCTGGAAGACCGCCCCGTGCCTGGCCCTGGGCAACACGGCGGTACTGAAGATGTCCGAGCTGTCGCCGCTGACCGCCAACGAACTGGGACGCCTGGCGTTGGAAGCAGGGATCCCCAAGGGCGTGCTCAACGTGATCCAGGGCTACGGCGCCACCGCCGGTGATGCCCTGGTGCGTCACCCGGATGTGCGGGCAATTTCCTTTACCGGCGGCACCGCCACCGGCAAGAAGATCATGCAGACCGCCGGCCTGAAAAAGTACTCCATGGAGCTGGGTGGCAAGTCGCCGGTGCTGATTTTTGAAGACGCCGACCTCGAACGGGCCCTGGATGCCGCGCTGTTCACCATCTTCTCGCTCAACGGCGAGCGCTGCACCGCCGGTAGCCGGGTGTTTATCCAGGAGAGCGTGTACCCGCAGTTCGTCGCCGAGTTCGCCGCCCGCGCCAAACGCCTGATTGTCGGTGACCCGCAAGACCCGAACACCCAGGTGGGCTCGATGATCACGCAAGCCCACTATGACAAAGTCACCGGCTACATCAAGATTGGCCTCGAAGAAGGCGCCAACCTGGTTGCAGGCGGCCTGGAGCGGCCGGCCAACCTGCCAGCGCACCTGGCACGCGGGCAGTTTATCCAGCCAACCGTGTTCGCCGATGTCAACAACAACATGCGCATCGCCCAGGAAGAAATCTTCGGCCCGGTGGTGTGCCTGATTCCCTTCAAGGACGAAGCCGAGGCCCTGCAACTGGCCAACGAGACCGAGTATGGCCTGGCGTCCTATATCTGGACCCAGGACATCGGCAAGGCCCATCGCCTGGCCCGTGGCATCGAGGCCGGCATGGTGTTTATCAACAGCCAGAACGTGCGCGACCTGCGTCAGCCGTTCGGCGGGGTCAAGGGCTCGGGGACCGGTCGTGAAGGCGGCCAGTACAGCTTCGAAGTGTTCGCCGAGATCAAGAACGTGTGCATTTCCATGGGCAGCCACCACATCCCGCGCTGGGGCGTGTAACCCCGCCGGGGCTCGCTCCTACAGGGTCCGTAGCGTACCAACAAGAATAATGAAATCAGGAGAATGATCATGGGTGAAGTAGTCCTGGCGGCGAAAATCTGCCACGTGCCTTCCATGTACCTGTCGGAACTACCGGGCAAGCACCACGGTTGCCGCGAGGCGGCGATTGCCGGGCACAAGGAGATCGGGCGCCGCGCCCGTGAACTGGGGGCCGACACCGCAGTGGTATTCGATGTGCACTGGCTGGTCAACAGCGGTTACCACGTCAACGGTGGCGAGCGCTTCCAGGGCACCTACACCAGCAATGAGCTGCCGCACTTCATCAAGAACATGGAGTACGCCTACCCCGGCTGCCCGGAACTGGGTGAACTGATTGCCGCCGAAGCCAACCTGGCCGGGGTGCGCACCATGAACCACAACATCCCGAGCCTGGAGCTGGAATACGGCACCCTGGTGCCCATGCGCTACATGCACATGGACGTGCCCCAAGAGCAGAAATTCAAGGTGATCTCCATCGCCGCCTGGTGCGCCTGGCATCGCCTGGCAGACAGCTTCGCCTTCGGTGCCGCCGTGCGCCGCGCCATCGAGAAGAGTGATCGCAAGGTGCTGGTGCTGGCTTCCGGGTCACTGTCGCACCGCTTCTCCGACGACCGCGAAGCCGAAGCCAATATCCACAACTGGACCCGCGAGTTCGACAAGCAAGTGGATATGCACGTGGTGCAGATGTGGCGCGAAGGCCGCTTCAAGGAGTTCTGCGCGATGCTCCCGGACTATGCCGAACACTGCTTTGGCGAGGGCAAGATGCACGACACCGCGATGCTCCTGGGCTTGCTCGGCGGGCCTGAGTACAACCGCCCGGCCGAGATCATCACCGAGCCATTCGGCAGCTCCGGCACCGGCCAGATCAACGCCATTTTCCCGCTCTGAATACAACACCCGCAGATGTGGGCGCAGCCTCGCCCGGCGACACAGCGCCCACATTAAATCGCCTACAGAAGGAGGCTTTGCATGCCGCATTTCATCGCCGAATACACCGACAACCTCGAACCCCAGGCCGACCTGGCAGGGCTGTTTGAAAAGGTCCACCAGGTGCTGGGAGACAGTGGCGTGTTCCCCCTCGGCGGCATCCGCAGCCGCGCGGTGCGCCTGGACACCTGGCGCATGGCCGATGGCAAACACGACTACGCCTTCGTCCATATGACCCTCAAGGTCGGCCACGGTCGCGACCTGCCTACCCGTCAGGCGGTGGCTGAAACCCTGTTCATGGTGATCACCGAGCACTTCGCCGCCCTGCAGGCACAACGGCTGCTGGCGCTGTCCTTCGAGATGGTCGAGCTGCACCCGCAGTTGAATTTCAAACAGAACAACGTCCACGCGTTTTTAAGCAACCAGGCGGGTTGACCCCCCGCCTCCCCCAACGGCCTCTCAGACAAAAAGTACAACATCATGAGCACAGCCAATACCGCCCACAGCGTCACCCTTGCCGAGCATGATCGCACCCACAGCACTGTCACCTGGCGCCTGATGCCGTTGTTGCTGATCTGTTACCTGTTTGCCCACTTGGACCGGATCAACATCGGGTTCGCCAAGATGCAGATGAGCAACGATCTGCATTTCAGCGACACGGTGTATGGCTTCGGGGCCGGTCTGTTTTTTATCGCCTACGCGCTGTTCGGCGTGCCCAGCAACATGGCCCTGGACCGCGTTGGGCCACGGCGCTGGATCGCCTGCCTGATGGTGGTGTGGGGCATCCTGTCGACCAGCATGCTGTGGATCGAAAGCTCCACCGGCTTCTACGTCCTGCGTTTTTTGCTGGGCGTGGCCGAAGCGGGTTTCTTCCCCGGGATCCTGGTGTTTCTCAACCGCTGGTACCCGGCGCGCCGACGTGCGCAGATCACCGCCCTGTTCGCCATCGCCGTGCCCATGGCCGGGGTGATTGGCGGGCCGCTCTCGGGGGCGATCCTGGAGAACTTCCACGACTTCGGCGGGATGCGCGGCTGGCAGTGGATGTTCCTGATCGAAGGCGCACCCGTGGTGCTGCTGGGCCTGGTGGTGCTCAAGTACCTGCCGGACAGTTTTGAAACAGTGAAATGGCTGGAGCCTGCGCAGAAACAACAATTGCGCGAACAGTTGAGCACCGAGGAAAAGCGCAAATCCATCACCTCCTTTGGCGGCATCCTGCGCGACCCGCAAGTGTGGCTGCTGGTAGCGATCTATTTTGCGGTGATGCTGGCGGTCAACACCCTGGCGTTCTGGATGCCCACCCTGATCCATGGCGCCGGCATCGGCCGCGACAGCCAGGTCGGCCTGCTGAGCGCCGTGCCGTACCTGGCCGGCTGCTTCTTCATGATCGGCTGCGGACGCTCCTCGGACCGCAACCGCGAACGCCGCTGGCACTTGTGTGTGCCATTGCTGATGGCGGCGGCGGGGATCGCGGTGGCCGGCCTGGCACCGGGCAACTCGCTGGTGGTGATGGGCGGCCTGATCGTCGCCGGCATGGGCGCCAGCGCCGCGCTGCCGATGTTCTGGCAACTGCCGCCGGCCTTCCTGTCCAACTGCACCCAGGCGGCCGGGATCGCCATGATCAGCTCGTTTGGCAGCATTGCCTCGTTCCTCGCGCCCTACCTGATCGGCTGGATGCGCGACACCACCCAGAGCGCCAGCCTCGCCCTGTACGTGCTGGCGCTGTTTATCGCCCTTGGCGGCCTGCTGGTGCTGCGCACCAACGCTGCCATCGTCAACCCTCAGTAAGAGACCCTTGTCATGCTTGATCCACAGCTCATCCTGCAAGCCGCCGCCCAGCTGGACCATGCCGAACGCAGCCGCGAACAGGTACGCCAGTTTTCCCTTGAGCATCCGGCGATCACGATCGAGGACGCCTACGCCATCCAGCGCGCCTGGGTCGCCCAGAAGATCAAGGGCGGCCGCAAGCTGGTCGGGCACAAGATCGGCCTGACCTCGCGAGCGATGCAGGTGTCGTCGAACATCACCGAACCGGACTACGGTGCGCTGCTCGATGACATGCTGTTTGAGGAAGGCACCGACATTCCGTTCGAGCGCTTTATCGTGCCGCGGGTCGAGGTCGAACTGGCCTTCATCCTCGGCAAGCCGCTCAAGGGCCCCAACTGCACGATTTTCGATGTGCTCGACGCCACCGAGTGGGTGATCCCGGCCCTGGAAATCATCGACGCGCGTATCCAGCAGATCGACCCGCACACCAAGGCCACGCGCAAAGTGTTCGACACCATCTCCGACAACGCCGCGAATGCAGGGGTGGTCATGGGCGGCCGCGCGGTGCGGCCAACCGAGATCGACCTGCGCAAAGTACCGGCGGTGCTGTACCGCAACGGCGTGATCGAAGAGTCCGGGGTCTCGGCCGCCGTGCTCAACCACCCGGCCAAGGGTGTGGCCTGGCTGGCAAACAAGCTGGCGCCCTACGACGTCACCTTGCTGCCGGGGCAGATCATCCTCGGCGGCTCATTTACCCGGCCGGTGGCGGCCAGCCCGGGCGATACCTTCCATGTCGACTACGACATGCTCGGTTCGATTTCCTGCCGCTTCGTCTGACCCCTGGAGGACTGATTCATGGACATGCCTGTCAACCGCTTCAAACAGCGGCTCGCCAGCGGTGAAGCGCAGATCGGCCTGTGGCTGGGCCTGGCGGACGCGTACTGCGCGGAACTGGCGGCCAATGCCGGTTTCGACTGGCTGCTGATCGACGGCGAACACGCCCCCAACGACGTGCGCGGCATGCTCGGCCAATTGCAGGCCGTGGCGCCCTACCCCAGCGCGGCGGTGATTCGCCCGGTGATCGGCGATACCGCGCTGATCAAGCAGGTGTTGGATATCGGCGCGCAGACCCTGCTGGTGCCGATGGTCGAAAGCGCCGCCCAGGCCCGGGAGCTGGTGCGCGCCATGCGCTATCCGCCCCAGGGCATACGCGGTGTGGGCAGTGCGCTGGCGCGGGCTTCGCGCTGGAACAGCATCGATGGCTACCTGGACCAGGCCGATGCACAGATGTGCCTGCTGGTGCAGATCGAAAGCCTGCAAGGCCTGGCCAACCTCGACGCGATTGCCGCCGTCGAGGGGGTGGACGGCGTGTTTATCGGCCCGGCGGACTTGAGTGCCTCCATGGGCCACCGAGGCAATCCGGGGCACCCAGACGTGCAAGCGGCAATCGAAGATGCCATTGCGCGGATCCGCCAGGCGGGCAAGGCGGCGGGGATTCTCAGTGCCGATGAGAAACTGGCACGGCGTTACATCGAACTGGGCGCGGGGTTTGTCGCGGTGGGGGTGGATACCACAGTGCTGATGCGTGGGTTGCAGGGGTTGGTGGGCAAGTTCAAAGACAAACCCGCGCCAGCGAGCACTGGCGGCGTCTACTAATCACCTTCAAACGCCGCAGGACCCAATGTGGGAGCGGGCTTGCTCGCGAAAGCGGTGTGTCAGTCAATATTGAGTTGCCTGATACGACGCCTTCGCGAGCAAGCCCGCTCCCACGCTGGATC
>LNAP01001549.1_pt1 | contig 24160 bp, 23 predicted proteins | sample 602601 | NCBI WGS metagenome assembly LNAP01 (sample SAMN02440304, study PRJNA202911) | soil metagenome | biome: Subtropical and temperate rainforests or woodlands; isolation source: soil samples (1 kg each in a 20% v/v slurry with milli Q water) were... ...
ACGCCACCACGCTCACCTCGCCGGTCGGCGCGTCGATCTCGACCTCGCAGATGTGGCAGCCGTTCGGCCAGGTCGGGCCGCTCACGGTGCTGGTCGAATGCGATACCGGCGCCGGTCGCTGCGGCGTGCAGAGTGTCGATCAGGTGATCGAGCTGGCCCGCCTGATCCATGCATCACCCGGTCTGCGCTTCGGCGGGATGATGACTTATCCGCCGATGGGCGATCAGCACAAGGTCGGCGACTGGCTGCGCCGCGCCAAGGCCGCGTTGCAGGAAGCCGGCCTGCCCTGCCCCGTCATCAGCAGCGGCGGCACCCCCAATATGTGGCGCGCCCATGAAGCGGGTTGCCCGACCGAGCACCGGGCCGGGACCTACATCTATAACGACCGGTCGCTGATCTCGGCTGGCATCTGCACGGCGGCGGATTGCGCCCTCACCGTCCTCGCCACCGTGGTGAGCCGGCCGACCGAGACCCGCGCCATCATCGATGCCGGCAGCAAGATCCTGACCTCCGACCTGCTCGGCCTGAAGGGCCATGGCTATGTCGTGGAAGCACCCGATGCACAGCTTGTCGGGTTGAGCGAGGAACATGGCACGCTGGATCTGTCGCAGAGCGACTGGCGGCCGCAGGTGGGCGACAGGCTACGGGTGATCCCCAATCATGCCTGCGTCGTCTCCAACATGGTCGATGCGGTCTGGACCTTGCGCAACGACCGGATCGTCGCCCAGGAATCCGTCGCCGCCCGCGGCAAGGTCACCTGACCGCCGCAGCGTTCCCTCAGTTGAAGGGCAGGAGCTGATTGGATTCGCGGCTCGGCAGCATATGCCAGGCATCGCGTAGCCGCTCCGCCGCCAGCTTGACCTCGGCCGGGGCTTGCGCCAGGGCGCTGTCGAGATCCTCCTTGGCCACGTCCAACCCGCTATCGACGGCCAGCAACAGATAGCAGAGACCCTCGCTGAACGAATCGTCATCCTCGCCATATTCCACCAGCAGCGTGCCATAGGGATGGAAGGCGGCGGCATAGCCTTGTGCCGCCGCCTGTCCCAGCCAATCGGCGCCGGCATTGAGATCGCCCGGCAGCACCCGTCCTTCGATCAGCAACTGGCCATAGCGGCATTGCGCCTGGCCGTAGCCTGCCGCCGCCGCCTGCCGTAATTTGGCAAGGCCGCCTGCCACATTCTGCGGCACAAGCTCGCCCTTGATCTCCAGCCAGCCCATTTCGTCCAGGGCGACCGTGGCACCCTGCGCTGCCGCCAGGTGCAGCATCCGCAGCCCTTCTTCGTTATTGGCCGGCACGCCCATGCCCCAGAGAGTCATCAAGGCAAGATGCGCCAGCGCCCGGTCATCACCCCAGGCTGCCAGCCGGGTGAAGCAGGTCATGGCATTCCCATAACCGGCTTCGTCGCCCAGCGCCAAAGCCAGGCGCGACATGCGGAACATGGCCTCCGTGCCGGGCCGCACATTCATTTCCGCATTGGCCGGCGGCGTCTCTTCCAACCGCATCAGGGCATCGATGTCCTGTTCGATCGCGCGGCAAAGATAGGTGCCCGCGGCTGCGAGGTCGCGCCGGGTGCCGATCGCCAGTTCATGCATGATGCCCAGCAGGTAGGAGGCGGCGGCGGAGCCGGCTTCGGACTGTGCGACAAGATCGGCGATGCGCGCGGCAAGGTCGGGGCGATCCAGGAAATCGAGCGACAAGGTGTCGGTATTTGCGGGAGGGCGCGGCATCAACAACTCCATCATTCAGTAACGGCAGAACGCATCGTCAACTGACCGCGTCGGTCATCAGTTCCATATAGCTTGCGATCACGCGATGTGCGCCGGCAGCACTCAGTTTCGACGCGTGATCCGGCCTGCAATGCTGCCCGCCGGTGAACCCGATCGCCGTCATGCCGGCCGCCCGCGCCGCCGTGATGCCGGCAACGCTGTCCTCGATCACCACGCAATGCGCGCTGGCGGCGCCCATCTCGGCGGCCGCATACAAAAAGAGATCGGGCGCCGGCTTGCCATTAGCGACCATGGTCGCACTGAAGATATTCGGTGCAAAGCCGTCATAAAGGCCGACATGGCCGAGGCTGTGACGCAGCCTCTCCGGATCGCTGGAGGAAGCGACACAATATTTCACGGTCAGGTATCGCAGCAGATCGCGAATACCGGCCATCGGCTGCAGGCGTTCCGAAAAGGCATCGAACAGGCGATGGCGCACCGCCACCATGACCTCGGGGCCCGGTACCCGGCCGTATTCTCGCTCGATAATCGTCAGCATGGAACGCGTGCTCATCCCCAGCAGCAGCCGCGCGATGTCATCCGGCGTGCAGACGAAACCGTGCTGGCTCAAGACCTCGGAAAAGACCTCGCAGGCAATCCATTCGCTGTCGATCAGAACGCCATCGCAATCGAAGATGATCAGCGCGGCCTCATGCGGCCTGGCCGCCAGATCCAAATGTGTCACGGATGGTCTCGCCGATTCATCTAGAGAGGTTCGCCCCGCACCAGTTTGGGCAGATCGCCGACCAGCCCCATGGCATGACGCATGGCAAGCCGTTTGACCGGCTTCAATTTGTTGAAAAGCGCAAAGCCGAGATCGCGGACCAGCCGCACCGGCGGCAGATCGTTGGAGAACAATCTGGTCAGCCCGTCCGTAACGCCGACCAGCAGCAGATTGTCGAAACGCCGCCAGCGGGCGTAGCGTTCCAGCACCAGCGAACTGCCGATATCCTGGCCGAGCCGCCTGGCATCGACCAGCACTTCGGCCAGTGCCGCAATATCGCGCACGCCGAGATTGAAGCCCTGGCCGGCAATGGGGTGAATGCCATGCGCGGCATCGCCCACCAGGACCAGGCGATCGGCAAGGTATTTCTCGGCGACCAGCAGCTTCAGCGGGTAAGAGAAACGCGGACCCAGCGGCCGCACCCGGCCCAGGCTCAGGCCGAACCGCCTTTCGATCTCGGCGCCGAAGGCATCGTCATCCAGCGCCAGCAGCATCGGCACCAGCCGCGGGGTCTCGGTCCAGACGATGGAAGAGCGATGCAGTCTCTGGCCGTCGGCACCTTCCGCATCGGTCATCGGCAGCATGGCAAAGGGGCCGGCCGGGAGAAAATGTTCGTGGGCGACACCGTGATGGGGACGCTCATGGCTGACCGTGCAGACGATGGCGCTCTGGCGGTAATCGAACTCGCTGATGCCGATACCGGCAAAGCCCCGCAGGCTCGATTGCCGTCCGTCGGCGGCCACCACCAGCGCCGCCTCGATCTGCCGGCCATCGGCCAGGGTCACCAGCCGGGATTCGTCCTTGAGATCGACGGCCACGGCGGTTGCCGGCGCGATATGGATGATGCCCGGACAGGCTTCGATGCGCCGCAGCAGGCCGATGCGGCTGGCACGATTTTCGACGATATAGCCGAAGGGCCGCGGCGCATCCTGGGGGTGAATGCCATCATGTCCCAGCAGATCTCGGTGGCTATAATGGATGAAGAACGGCGAGACGCCGCCCACGCGGCGGGCGTCGCGCTGATCGCCGCCGCCATCGGTGACGCGGATATTGAGGATCGGCTGCGCCGAGTCTTTCAGGTAGTCCCAGGCACCGATCGCCTGCAGCACCTGCTGCGAGCCATAAGCGATGGCCGATGATCTTCCGTCATAAGACCGGTCGGTCAGCAGCGGGAGCGGTTCCGATTCGACCAAGGCTGTGGTGATACCGTGGTCGCTACAGGCGATCGCCAGCGACATGCCGACCAAGCCGCCGCCGATGATCGCCAGATCGACTTTCAGCGCCGCCGCCGGCGTGGTGACAGCCGGTCGCTCCGGGAGACGCTGGACGGCAGATAGGGGAATAATCTCATCGCTCATGGCGGTTAACCTGCCCCCGGCTGTTCCCTTTGTCCAGCCGTCACGTGGTCACAGCAAGCAACCCGCGGTCATGGGTGGAAATCCGCTTTGCAGCATCCGTCCCCCGTCAGTCGCCGGCGCCATCATCGTGACTGGCGATCTCGTGATCGAGGACACGTCGTGCCACACCACTGGAAAATCCGGCGCGGGCCAAGGCCGCAAGGTCTTTTTGCCGAGCCGCAACGCGGGCCTCTTCCTCGCCCCCGTTACCGACGCGGAACGGCCCCAGCCGGCGGCGGCGGGCATAGGCCAAGGCGGCCTCGAATTCGGGATCGTCAAATTCCAGCCGCATGCGCGCCAAAGCGGCATCGGCGGTCGCGGAATCGATTCCCTTGCCGGCTAGATTGGACAGGATCTTGGCGCGTGAACCGCCCCGCCGGATCATCGCCCGGGCCTTGGCCTCGGCCAGATGACGGTCGTTCAGCACGCCCTGCCGGGCCAGGCCGTCAAGAATCGCGGGCAGAGCCGCCAATAAGGGCGCCGGATCATCGCCATGGGCAGCGGTGGCCGTCCGGATCTTGCGCGTCATCACCTGGTCCAGCCTTTTGGCCGAGGCGACGAACCGGTCCAGGTAATCCAGGACGGCCTGGCGGAGGTTTGCCGGGGTCAGGCGTTGCGGTTTACGTTTTTGTGTCATGCAGGATCCGTTCTAGCCACGGCACAGCCATGCGCGCGGGCGGCTTGCCAGTCAACCATGCGATCAGTATTTTCCTGCCATGCAACCGATCCCTCAAGCGGGCGACATGCGGCCCGCCCGCCCCGATCTGCCCTTGAACCGACTTGGTCCCCGGCATTACGGCGGCATCAATCAAATCGGCCTGGGGACGCTTTACGCCAAGGAAGTACGCCGTTTCATGGCGGTCGGCACCCAGACCATCTTGGCGCCGATGGTGACGACGCTGCTGTTCCTGGCGGTTTTCGTTCTGGCGCTCGGGCGATCCGTCGATCAGGTCGGCGGCCAGCCTTATATCCTGTTTCTGGTCCCCGGCCTGATCATGATGGCGATGACGCAGAATGCCTTTGCCAATACGTCTTCCTCCCTGATGATCGCCAAGGTGCAAGGCAATATCGTCGATCTGCTGATGCCGCCTTTATCGCCACTGGAACAGACTGTCGGCATCGCCGCCGGCGGATTGACCCGAGGCCTGGCGGTCGGTCTGGCGACCGGCCTCGCCATGCGGATTTTCGTGCCGATCGAGATCGCCCATCCCTTCTTTGCCCTGTTCCATGCCGTCATGGCCAGCCTGATGCTGGCGCTGGTCGGTATCCTGGCCGGCATCTGGGCGGAGAAGTTCGATCACATGGCGGCCGTGACCAACTTCATCATCACGCCGCTCTCTTTCCTGTCCGGTACCTTCTATTCGGCCGAGCGCCTCTCGCCGGTCTGGAAGGCAGTCGCCCATGCCAATCCGTTCTTCTATATGATCGACGGATTCCGCTACGGCTTCATCGGCCACGCCGATGGGTCGCTGACGGCCGGCATCGCGATCTTGTGTATCAGCAATCTGCTGCTGTTCTGGCTGGTCCACCGTTGCTTCTCCCGCGGCTACAAGCTGAAGGCATGAAACCCATCGCCCCGTCAGCGATGCCGTTGCGGTTGCGCCGTTTCGGCAGCGTCAACTGGATGGGCCTTGGCACGCTCATCAATCGGCAGATCCGCAACGGTCTTGCCGATTATCATTACCAGATCCTGGGGCCGCTAGTTTCCAGCCTGCTTTACCTGACGATCTTCAGCCTCGCCCTCTCCACCATGCGTTCCGGCGGCAGCACCGCTGTGCTGAGCTTCATCGCCCCGGGATTAATCATCTATGCGGCCTGCGAGAAGGCTTACGAAGCCTCGGCTGCAAGCCTGCTGCTGGACAAGCATGAGCGGGTCATCATCGATATGCTGATGGCCCCCCTGACCGCGCTTGAGCGCAGCCTGGCTTACTGCCTGGGTCCGGCCATCTGCGGCCTGGCGGTCGGAGTCGTGATCGCGGTGATGACCCTGCTCTTTACGCCCTTCCGCCTGCATGACCCGCTGGCGCTGCTCTTCTTCGCGCTGGGCGGCACCGTCATGCATGGGCTGATCGGGACCCTGGTCGGCATCTGGGCGCAGAAATGGGACCAATACGCCGCCATCCTGACTTTCCTGCTGCTGCCGCTCTCTTTCCTGTCGGGCGTCTTCTATCCGGTAACGGATCTGCCGGATCTGGCGCAAAGCGTGATCCGCTTCAACCCGATCTTCTATGTGATCGACGGCTTCCGCTACGGCCTGATCGGCGATGCAGCGACGCCCCTCAGCCATGCCATGCTGATCGTGACGGCGGTCGATGGCGCTCTCTTCCTGTGGGTCTTCGCCTGGTTCCGCAGCGGCTATCGGCTGAAACCGTGACGGCCGGCCGCATATTCGGCTAGCTGGCCGCCCCCTCGACTGACCACCCCCCTGGACCGGCCAGCCAAGAATGGCCCAGGAAAGCCGATTTTGCCCAAAAACTGCGAAAATTGGCCGCCGATCAGCCGGAGGCCGTTTTCACGGTACCCTACGGGGGCGTCTTACGTTGACAAGGCAAGGGGCGCTTGTTACCACCGCCCTTTTCGTTGCCCCGGCCCGGGATCAGGGTCTTTCGCCGTGATAGGGAGCCTTCAGCATGGCTGCGATCGCCACGCCGGCATTGATGAACACTTACGCCCGCTCAGAACTTGCCTTCGAGCGCGGCGAAGGTGCCTATCTGTTCACGGCGGACGGACGACGATATCTCGACTTCGCCAGCGGCATCGCCGTGACGGCGCTCGGCCATTGCCATCCCCATCTGGTCAAGACCCTGACCGAGCAGGCCAGCAAGCTCTGGCATGTGTCCAATCTCTATCGGATTCCCGAGCAGGAGCGCCTGGCCGAACGCCTGGTGGCCAACAGCTTCGCCGATCAGGTCTTCTTCGGCAATTCCGGCGCCGAGGCGGTGGAATGCGGGTTGAAGCTGATCCGCAAATGGCAGGACGATTTCGGCGACGGCAAACGCTACCGGGTCATCGCCTGCGAAGGCTCATTCCATGGCCGGACTTTGGCGACCCTGGCCGCCGCCGGCAATGAGAAATACCTCAAGGGCTATGCGCCGAATGTCGATGGCTTCGATCACGTCCCCTTCGGCAATCTGAACGAATTGCGGCAGAAGATCGGCCCGGAAACGGCTGCCGTGCTGGTCGAGCCGGTCCAGGGCGAAGGCGGCATGAAGGCAGGGTCGATGGAGTATCTGCGCGGCTTGCGTCAGGTCTGCGACGAATATGGCCTGCTGCTGATGTTCGACGAAGTACAGGCCGGCATGGGCCGTACCGGTAAACTGTTCTCGCATGAATGGGCCGGCATCACGCCGGATATCGTCGCCACCGCCAAGGGTATCGGCGGCGGTTTTCCGTTGGGCGCCTGCCTTGCGACGTCGCGCGTCGCCGCCGCTTTCGGCCCCGGCAATCATGGCACGACCTTCGGCGGCAATCCGATGGCCATGGCGGTCGGCAATGCCGTGCTGGATGTCATGCTGGCACCCGGCTTCTTCGATCATGTGGTCGCCATGGGCGACCATCTCGGCCACGCGGTGGATACACTGATCGCCCGTCATCCGGCGGTCTTTGCGGAGCGACGAGGCAAGGGTCTGATCCAGGGCATCAAATGCCATGTGACCAATACCGAATTGGTCGAAAAGCTGCGGACGGCCGGCCTGTTGACGGTCGGCGCCGGCGACAATGTCATTCGCCTGCTGCCGCCGCTGATCATCTCCAAATCCGAAATCGACGCGGCCGTGCGCCTGTTGGATGGCGCCGCCACAGAAGTAGAGGCAACATCATCATGACCGCCAAGACACCCAAAACATCCGCCATACCCAAGCATTTCCTCGATCTCGATGTGCTGCCCGCAACGGAACTGCGCAGCATGCTCGACACCGCCCTTAGCCTGAAGAAGACCGGCAAGGTCCGGGATCAGGCGAAGCCGCTGGCCGGCAAGTCGCTGGCGATGATCTTCGAGAAGCCCTCCACCCGCACCCGCGTCTCCTTCGAAATGGGCATGAAGCGGCTGGGCGGCGAGGTTGTCATCATGGAGCGGGAAAGCTCACAGCTCGGCCGCGGCGAAACGGTGGCCGATACCGCCCGCGTGTTGTCGCGTTATGTCGATTGCATCATGGTGCGGACGACCAAGGAATCCAAACTGCTGGAACTGGCGCAATACGCTACCGTGCCGGTGATCAACGGCCTGACCGATCGCACCCATCCCTGCCAGCTGATGGCCGATGTGATGACTTTCGAGGAACATCGCGGGCCGATCAAGGGCAAGCGCATCGCCTGGTCGGGCGACGGCAACAACATGGCGACCTCTTGGATTCATGCCGCCGTGCGCTTCGATTTCGAATTGAACATCGCCTGCCCGGAACAATTGACGCCGCCCCAGGATGTGGTGGATTGGGCCAAGCGCGAGGGCGGCAAGGTGAATGTCTCCGCCAATGCCGAGGCAGCGGTGCAGGGCGCCGATTGCATCGTCACCGATACCTGGGTTTCGATGGGCGACGAGGATACCAGCCATCGCCACAATCTGCTGCAGGCCTTCCAGGTCAATGACCGGCTGATGTCGCTGGCCAATCCGGATGCCATTTTCATGCATTGCCTGCCGGCCCATCGCGGCGAGGAAATGACCGCTTCGGTGATCGACGGACCGCAATCGGTGGTCTGGGACGAGGCCGAAAACCGTCTTCACGCGCAGCAGGGCATTCTGCTCTGGTGCCTCGGCGTGATCTGAACGCCGCATGCGGACCGGTTTGATCCCCGACGGCCAAGGCGCCGACATCATCCAGCCCTTCCAGATCGAGGGGCAGGATGTACGCGGCCGTCTGGTGCGCCTCAGCCATGTCGCCGACCAGATCCTGTCGCGCCATGCCTATCCCGAACCGGTGGCGAAACTGCTGGCGGAGATGATGGCGATGGCGGCGGTGCTGGCGGCTGCCCTGAAATATGACGGCATTTTCACCTTGCAGGCCAAGGGCGACGGGCCGATCAGCCTGATGGTGGTCGATCTCACCAGTGCCGGGGCGATGCGCGGCAATGCCCAGTTCGATACCGAGAAACTCGCGGCATTGGGACCGGCACAGCAGTCGCTGCCCCATCTCCTGGGCTCGGGCTATCTCGCCTTCACCGTCGATCAGGGCGATTATACCGACCGCTATCAAGGTATCGTCGAACTGACCGGCGCCACTTTGGGTGAATCGATCCACCACTATTTCCGTCAATCGGAACAGCTGCAGGCAGGATTCAAGCTGGCGGCCGGCAAGGTCGACGGCCAGTGGCGGACGGCGGCCTTGATGCTGCAGCGGCTTCCCCTCGAAGATGCCGGCGACATCACCGCCGAGCTGGCAGAGGATGGTTGGCGCCGGGCCTTCGCCTTGATGGCAAGCTGCACGGATCAGGAATTGCTCGACCTAGATCTGCCGATCGAAAGCCTGCTGTATCGCCTGTTCCACGAGGACGGCGTCCGTGTTTTCCAGGGCCAGGGCGTGGAGGCGAAATGCCGTTGTTCGCGCGACCGCGTCGACCGTGTCCTGCGCGCCATGCCGGCCGAGGATCTCGATGACATGTGGGTCGACGGCATCATCACCGTCACCTGCGAGTTCTGCAACACGACCTATCGCTTCACGCCCACCGATCTCGACGGTGTCGCGACAGAGCAGTCTGCCGACTGATCCCTGTGTCATTTGTCAGCCTTGCGACCTGACTGCATCGCGACCTGACCGCATCGCGAATTGACCTCCTCGCGAATTGACCTGGGCGATCCTCGCAGACACTATGCCGCGACCCGTTCACAGCAAGCGAGCCATGATGTCCCTTTTCACCGTCCGTCCGCTCTCGATTCAACCCGCGCTGCGCCTCCTCCTTTGCCTCATCTTGCCGGCAATGGCCGCCTGCAGCTCGACGGCCGAGCCGCCGCCTTTGCCGGAGCTGACCTATAACGCGCTGCCGCCGCTGCGGCTGGATGTCGCCCAGATCCAGATCGTGCAGAGCTACCAGCCGCCGCAGAAGGCGCCCAATGTCGATCACCTGTTCCCGCAACCGCCAGCAAAGGTCGCCGCACGCTGGGCCCAGGATCGTCTGCAGGCGGCGGGCCAAGGCGGCCAGGCTGTCTTCACGATTCTCGATGCCTCGGCGATCGATGTACCGCTGCCGCGCTCCCAGGGCCTGTCCTCGCTGACGACCGTGGATCAGACCGACCGCTACGACCTCACCATTTCGGTGCGCCTGCAGGTGACCAGTGCCGACGGCCTGCGGAATGGCCAGGTGCAGGCCAGCGCCAGCCGCAGCCAGAGCATTTCGGAAAAGACGACGCCGGACGAGCGCACGGTCGTCTGGTATCAGATCACGCAGCAAGCCATGAATGAGCTGAACGTGAAGCTCGAAAACGAGATCAGGTCACATCTCGCCGGGTTCCTGCAATAGCGCCCTGCCATAAAGACCGAGCGGCGGCGACGATGCTCGCCTAGTTGACGCGGGCCCAGTCGATCAGCTTGCGCAGAAAGGTCTCGCCGGCCGCCAACTCGCTTTTCAGGATGAATTCGTCCGGCTTATGGGCCTGGTTGATGGAACCGGGACCGCAGACGATGGCGGAGAGGCCGGCCTGCTGAAACTGGCCGGCTTCGGTCGCAAAGGCCATGCCCTGGGTCTCGTTGACGCCGGTCAGCAGTTTCAGCAAGGCCTCGGCGGCACCGTCCTTTTCCTCCACCAAAGGCGGGGTTCCGACATTGGTTTCGACGGTGATCGAGACTTCCGGCGCGCGCGCTTTCAGGCGCGGCAGCAGATCGGTTTCGATGAAGGCCTGCAGCGGCTTGAGCGCCAGCTCGGTCGTGGCACCGGGCACCGGGCGGAAATCCCAGTCAAGGCTGCAGTCACGGGCGATGATATTGACCGCCGTGCCACCATGGATCTTGCCGAGATTGAGGGTGCAGAACGGCGGATCGAAACTGTGATCCTGCGGACCATGGTCGCGCAACTCATCGGCAATCCGCATCAGCTCGGCGGCGATTTCCGTGGTCGCGGCAATCGCATTGACGCCGCGATGGGTCTGGCTGGAATGACCGTCTTTGCCAACCACCTTGGTCTTGAAGCAGTAGCAGCCTTTATGCCGGGTGCCGAGGCGCATCTCCGTCGGCTCGCCGACGATGGCGAGCCGCGGCTGCGGCAACTGCCGGCCGATCTCCGCCAGCAAATGCGGCGCGCCGAGGCAGCCGAGTTCTTCGTCATAGGAGAAGGCAAAATGGATCGGCGTCGTCAGCGCCTTCGCCTTCATCTCCGGCAGCAAGGCGAGACAGAGCGCGATGAACCCCTTCATGTCGCAGGTACCGCGGCCAAAGAAGCGGTCGCCGCCATCGCGCAGGGTAAAGGGATCGGTCGACCAGGGCTGGCCCTCGACGGGCACCACATCCGTATGGCCGGAGAGCACGATGCCGCCCGGCTTGTCCGGCCCGATCGTGGCCCAGAGATTGGCCTTCGGCTGGCCGTCCGGCGCCGCGATGATGCGGGCGGCGATGCCGTGTTCGGCGAGCAGGTCGCGGATGAAATGGATCAGGCCGAGATTGCTGCGGGCCGAGACCGTGTCAAAGGCGATCAGTTTCGCCAGCATGCTTTCCACCTGAGACATCTTCGCTACTCCCGACAATAAGATTGCGTCAGCCGCGCCAGAAGGTGGGGCTGAACAAGACCAGCACCGTCAACAGCTCCAGCCGGCCCAGCATCATAGCAAAAGCCAGCAGCCATTTCGCGCCATCAGGCAGGCTGGAAAAATTGCCGACCGGACCGATGATGGGCCCCAGCCCATGGCCGATATTGCCGAGCGCCTGGGCGACGCCGCTGAAAGCGGTTACCAGATCGACATCGAAAGCGGAAACACCGATGCCAAGGACGGCGAAGGCCAGCAGGTAGAAGGCAACGAAACTGACCACGGAGCGCATCACGTCATCGCTCAGCGGTCGCCCGTTATAGGTCGGCAACAGGACGCGATGCGGGTGCACCAGGGAACGCAGCTGCCATTTCGCGAAGGAACCCAGGACACAGAGCCGGAACACCTTGATGGCGCCCGCCGTCGATCCGGTACAGCCGCCGAGAAAGAACAGGATCGTGATTGCCGATAGCGGCAGTGTCCCCCATTTTGTGTAATCCTCGGCCACGAAACCCGATGTCGTGCCGACCGATACCACGGCAAAGGCCGATGATCGTATCGCACTGAGAACATCGCGACCGTTATGGGCTATCTGCCAGAGGGCGACGATCACGATGAAGCCGGCCAGATAGAGGCAATACCAGCGGGTCTGGCTGTCTTGCAGCCAGGATCTGACTTTCCGCCGCCACATGGCCTGCGCCATCAGGGTGAAGGTCATGCCGCCCAGGAACATGAAGACGATGCTGACCCATTCGATGGCCGGATTGTGGAAAAAAGCGATCGACGCATCCTTGGTGCTGAAACCGCCAGTCGCCAGGATAGCCATGGCGTGGCAGACGGCGTCGAAGAGCGGCATGCCGGCAACGGTCAGGAGAATGGCGCAGAGCAATGTCAGCAACGTGTAGATGCTGAGGATTTCCATCGTCACTTCGGTCGCCCGCGGACGGATCTTGTCGGATTTGTCGGAGGATTCGGTGCGAAAGAGCTGCATGCCGCCCACCCGCAATTCCGGCAGGATCATGACCCCGATGACGATGATGCCGATGCCGCCGATCCAGTTCAGCAAAGCGCGCCACAACAGCAAGCCGCTGCTTTCATGGTCGAGGCCGATGATGACCGTCGATCCCGTCGTGGTGAGGCCCGACATCGCCTCGAAATAAGCATCGGTGTAACTGAGATGTGCGTCGCTGAGTTTGAGGGGCAAAGCAGCAAAACCGCAGATCGTCACCCAGGACAGCACGGTCAGCAGAAATCCCTCGCGGATGCCGAAGGCCGTTTGATTGGCGCTGCGAAAAGCGAGGAACATGACACCGCCGATTGTCCCGGTCCCCAGGGCGGCAGCGGCGAAAGCATGCCAGTTCTGGCTGCCGATATGTCCCAGCGACAGATAGGGAACCGGCCCGTCGATCAGCATCGGCACCAGCATGATGGCGGCCAAGGCAATCAGCAGCTTGCCGATGCTGTAACAGCACCAGCGCAGATCCGGCCAGCTGATCACCGACGTCACGGGGTCGTCCCCGATCGTCGAGCGTCCTGTCGCCAAACGCCCCGTCGCCAGATAACCTGTCGCCTCATCTGCAAGATCTCGCGCCGGATATTTATGACGCGCGGGCGATGGCGATCATGAACTGGATCCGACGGTGGCGGGCGGCAGGCCGATGATGGCCAGAAATTCGCGCCGCGTCGACGGGTCCGTCCGGAACGCACCCAGCATGCGACTGGTCACCATCGAGGTACCGGGCTTATGCACACCGCGGGTGGTCATGCATTGATGGCTGGCATCGATAACCACCGCGACACCGCGGGGCTGCAGCACCTCGTTCAACGTATTCGCGATCTGCGCCGTCAGCTTTTCCTGGATCTGCAGGCGCTTGGCATAGACATCGAGGAGGCGGGCCAGTTTGCTGATGCCGACCACACGGCTGCGCGGCAGATAGGCGATATGCGCCCGCCCGATGATCGGCGCCATGTGATGCTCGCAATGGCTCTCGAAACGCATGTCGCGCAGGACGATCATCTCGTCATAGCCGTCGGTCTCTTCGAAGGTGCGCTTCAGAATGCTGGCCGGATCGGTGCTGTAGCCGCGGAAAAATTCGCGATAGGCCCTGGCCACGCGATCCGGCGTGCCGAGCAAGCCTTCCCTGTCCGGATCATCGCCGGCCCAGCGGATGAGCGTGCGGACCGCGTCCTCCGCATCGGCCTGCGTCACCTTGGGCAAAGCTGCGGCCCTGACCGGCACGGCTCTCTTGGTTGTGACGAGGCTGGTGCCGGCCACCTTGGGCGCCGTCTTGCTGCGCTGAACCTGCGCCGGCTTGCGATCTTTGCCTGCGGCGTCACCGCGTCTCTTGGTCTTTACTGTCACGCTGCAATCCTTTCCGAAACAGCCAGCCACTCTCTGACCCCGCAGATGATGGCGGACTGCTTCACCCGGCTGACCGGGATCTGCATTCTACATCCTCAATTAAGCTTGATCGGCTGATGCGGACTGTCGAGCGAGAAAGCCGGCACATCGACATCGAAACGCTCGCCAGCCGGCGTTTCCATCTGATAGGAACCGACCATGATGCCGGAGGGCGTCTGCAAAGGTGTGCCGCTGGTATATTCGTAGCTCTCGCCGGGCTTCAGCACCGGCTGCTCGCCGACCACACCGGCGCCGCGCACTTCCTGAACCCGCCCGAGCGAATCGGTAATGCGCCAATAGCGATTGCGCAGTTGCACCGTTTCGGCGCCGCCATTCTCGATCCGCACATGATATTTCCAGACGTAATGCGCCTCGTCCGGCGCCGATTGGTCGTCCAGATAGGTCGGCAGAACGGTAATGGTGATCGCTCGGGTGGTCTGTTGATACATGCCGAAAGAAACCTTGCCATCTTTGCGGTAACAACCGCGATGTCCTCTATCCCGATACCTGCTGGCCAATATCACAGGCTTGCAGGCAGACCATAGCGCCGATTGCCGCCTCGGTAGAACCGGCAGCCGGCATCGGCTTGCCGGAGAGCGGCACTCCTAAGCGGCATCCCGGCTCCAATTCTATCGGCTTTCCCGAACCCAGCCAAGCATGGCCCAGCCAGCCTGGCGGACCAATGGTGAGATATGCCATATGGCGCTCAACTGCGCCCTATTTAAAGCGATTGGCTGCCAGACGAAATAAAACGGCGCCGGATTGCTCCGGCGCCGTCTCAGGATGGTCTTTGACCGAACGCTTACTGAATGATGATTTCAGCGCGACGGTTAGCCTGTTCCCGCACGCCATCGGCGGTCGGAACAGCATTCTCGCTCTCGCCCTTCCAGGCGGTTGTGATCGATTCGGCCGGGATGCCAGCAGCAATCAGTGCGGCACGGACCGAGTCAGCACGACGCTCGGAGAGCTTCAGGTTGTAGGCGGCCGAACCGGCACGGTCGGTATAGCCGGTGACCGAGATCGCCGTCGCCTTGTTGCTGTTGTAATCGGCAATGACCTGATCAATCACGGACTTGCCAGCCGCATTGATGTTGGACTTGTCGAAGTCGAACAGCACCAGGTAGGTCGCCGGTGCAGCAGCAACCGGGGCCGGGGCCGCCGGCTTGGCTTCGAGTTCAGTCAGCGCCGCCAACAGCTCGTCGCGGCAGGCCGAGATATGGTCGCGTTGGAAGTTTTCTTCCTGCTGTTCCAGCCAGCAATCGAAGCGGGCCTGGGCGCGGGCTGCGACTTCCGGCTTTGCATCGCGACCACCACCGTCAAGAGCGGCGATCAGACGCGCACGGGTTGAATTGATCTCCGGCAGCGTATCTGCCGGCAGATCGCGTTCGGCCGGATCCTGTGGCGTCACCAATTCGCCACGGGCCGAGGCCAAACCGCGACGGGCATACCAACCGGCATCACGCCAGTCGTACATTTCATCGGCTTCGAAGACCGATAGGTCGCGATATTCCTTGGTCAAGGCTTGGGTGAAGGGCGTACCGCCGCTAGGCTCGGTCGTGCGGATTTTCTGAATATCGGTGGCGCAGGCGGCCAATAGGGCCATCGCACCAACAACCCCCAGCAGATTGAGTATCTTCATTTTGCTCCTCGCTCTTTTTTGTCCGTCGACGGCCGAGTAAGCCGAGAGGAATCCCGACCTCGGACCGACGATTGTCCAATTTCTCTTAACCGGAATAAGCGATTGTCATCCCCGGTGATGTCAGCGCTCGCTGCCGACTTCTTGCGAACTATAGGTAAAAGCACACTTAATGTCAAAAGGCAGCGGCTGCTCCGAAGCCCCGATGACGCCCAGAATTTTGCCTTATAGCGACTGCAAAAAAGTCGTTGCAAGGCCGATCCAAGCCGTGATCTGACGGGCACTTTTCTGACCTGATCCTTGCACTCCAAGGACCGTCGGCCCCCCCTCGTTCCCCCCGCCAGGGTTGCAGAAATCGGTCCGGGTCAGCCATATGTAAGCGTCTGATCCAGCTAAAAAACAACCGAACCGAGCGGCAGCGCAGAAGCGATGTCAAACGGCCATGTGGTCGGGCCGGTAGCAGCAATGACCTGCCTCCTGCAAGCCTGCCGCAGACTGCCGGACCCAGAAAAGGAGACGCCTTGTCATGCCCTCACCGGGGGGCGGATCAAGTATCGCATCGCGAACATGTGATCATGCAAATAGCTGGGCACCATCGCCGGTGAAACTGGTCCTTCCCGGCCCCCCGGCCATTACCGGCCGGACACAGAATTCATCCGCAGGACTCGTGGCTGCGTATCGGCAACTTGAACCCGCATCAGGTATCTCTTATAACTGGCGCTCTCTCACGAAGAGTGCGGCGCAACACAGCCGCGGCCGCTGGAAATGCAGCGGTCATCGGGCGGGTGTAGCTCAATGGCAGAGCAGAAGCTTCCCAAGCTTACGACGAGGGTTCGATTCCCTTCACCCGCTCCAATCGGACTCTCCAAACGCCGACTCCGGCCGATAACGAGTCCCCAAATCTGACCTCGCGCTGCGGCTGCAAGTTGCTCTATGATAGCGCCGACTCTTTACCCGTCACGGTGGTCGATCCTGTGGGCGAGCTGTCAGAAAGCGTGAGTCCGGCCATTGGCACCGGTACGGGGTCGGTATTGCCCCGTGCGATTCATCAGAAGCTGCGCCCGGTGCTGCGCCATTGGCTGGCTTTATATGAGATCGGCCATATGCCGCGGCGTGCCGATCTCGACGCGACGGCCTTCGCCTCCTGCCTCAGCGATGTGATGCTGCTGAAGGTGATCGATCACGGGGCGGATTTTCGCTACGACCTCTATGGCGAGAATTTGCGCAATATCTTCGCCGTCACCTATCTCGGCAAGACCTTGCGGCACGTTGCGTTTGACGGCTTCGAGAAACTGATCGCCGAATATGCCCATGTCGCCATCACGGCAGAGCCGTTCTATGTCGAGCGACGACAAATTTCCGAGCGCGATTTCATGTCGGTAACAGTTGCCAAATTGATCCTCCCGCTAAGTGACGACGGCTGCTCGGTCAGCGACTTGTTGGTCAGCCTTACCCGCATCGACTAACCCACCCAGATGCCATCATTCGGCAACAGCAATCGGTATATTGCTGTATCAACCGCCATCGCGTCGGCCCGGCAATCGTCCCGGCCTCTTGGTTAAACAGCCTTGCATGCTTAACGGTACGTTAAGGCGTTGTGCATCAATCGTGCGAAAGCCGCAAAAACAACGGGATTCCGCCACTTTCTCTGTGGATAAGATTGGGGACGATTGTTGACCGTTTGTGCATATCTTTGCGATTGCCAGTGTTGACCTCGGCGGGCATCATTCCCGTCCGATCAGCATAATCCAGACGCAAAAAGGGACGGTGACCGGCTGTTGGGCGGTCGCCGCTGCGAAGATCACTATTGAGGACGGACCGTGATTGAAACGCTATCGGTCGCGAGCCTGAACTCGCCTCAACTGACGCGGCTCGATGCATATTGGCGTTTACGCTGCGCCGGTCGCGATATGCCGCAGCGCGCCGATATCGATCCCGTCGATCTGAAGCCGATTTTACCAAAGATCATTCTGTCCCGGATCGAATATGCGCCCCTGCGCATCCTCTATACCGTGGTCGGCACGCAATGCGTTGCGACGGCGGGATTCGACTATACGGGGTATTATCTCGACGAACTTGATATGTCGGCTGAGATCGATACGCATTGGCCGACTCTCTATCAGCGGATCATTGCCGAGCGCCGGCCGATTTTCGGCACCTGCCATACGGCGCTCAGCAACGGTCAGGCGCGACCCTATACGGCCGGGCTCTATCCATTGTCGGACGACAAGGCACAGATCAGCCACGTGATCTGCCTGGAAGATATGCCTTTCGAAATCGAGGATCAGCTGTTGATGGTGCCGACCGTGCCCATCGTGATCAAACCGCGCAATGGGGGGCGCGCCGCCGGCTGAAGGCCGGCCAGAGCACCGCCTGATCCCCGATGAGGCGCGCTAATCCTCGATGACATGTAGCGGCGCGCTCTCATGAAAGATCGGTGTCCTGATCAGGCGCTTTGCCGCTTCGATATCCGGCGCCATTTCCCGATCCTCATCCCAGAAAGCGACATGCTTGCGCAGAACGGCCATGACTTTTCTCAGCGTCGGGCTGGTTTCGACCGGGCGCCGCAGATCGATGCCCTGGGCCGCCGCCAGCAATTCGATTGCGATGATGCCGGCTGAATTATCGGTCATGTCGCCGAGACGCCGTGCGCCATAAGTCGCCATGCTGACATGGTCTTCCTGGTTGGCGGAGGTCGGCAGGGAATCGACGCTGCTGGGATGGGCGAGACTCTTATTCTCGCTGGCCAGGGCCGCTGCCGTCACATGCGCGATCATGAAACCGGAATTGAGGCCGGGTTCCGGGACCAGGAAGGCCGGGAGGTTGCTCATGCGCGCATCGGTCAGCAAGGCGGTGCGGCGCTCCGACAGCGCCCCGATCTCCGCGACCGCGATGGCGATGACATCGGCCGCCATCGCCACCGGCTCGGCGTGGAAATTGCCGCCGGAAACGATATCGCCATCCCGCCCATCCGCGCCGGCGAAGACCAGCGGATTGTCGCTGACCGCATTGACCTCGCGGCCGATCACCAGCGCCGCATGGCGCAGCATGTCGAGCACGGCGCCCATCACCTGCGGCTGACAGCGCAACGAATAGGGATCCTGCACCCGGTCGCAATTCACATGGCTGGCACGCAAGGGGCTGCCCGCCATCATCGCCATCAGCGTCTTTGCCACTTCGATCTGGCCGAGCTGACCGCGCACCGCATGGATGCGCGGATCGAAGGGCGCGTCGCTGCCGAGACAGGCATCGGTCGACATGGCCCCGGCGGTCAGCGCGGCGGCGAAGACATCATCGGCGGCGAACAAGCCGAGACAGGCGAGCGCCGTCGAGGCCTGGGTGCCGTTCAGCAGCGCCAACCCTTCCTTGGCCGCCAGCTGGATAGGCGCCAGGCCCGCGATCTTCAGCCCGTCGACCGCCGGCAGGACTTTGCCCCGATAGCTCACCTCGCCAAGACCGAGCAAGGTAGCCGACATATGGGCCAGCGGCGCCAGATCGCCGGAAGCGCCAACCGATCCCTTGGCGGGAATGCGCGGATAGACGTGCGCATTGAGCAACGCCGCCAGGGCGTCGATGACAGTGCGGCGAATGCCGGAGAAACCCCGGGCCAAGGCGTTGATCTTGAGCAACATAATGAGATGAACGGCTTCATCGGCCAGCATCGGCCCGGTGCCGGCGGCATGGCTCACCACCAAGCGCCGCTGCAGATCCGTCACCTGATGATCGGCGATGCGCGTATGGGCGAGGCTGCCGAAACCGGTATTGACGCCATAAGCCGTCTGGTGCCGGTCAAGCACCGCCTGCACGACCGCCGCAGATGCATCGATTTGGGCGTGGGAAGCCGGGTCCAGCATGACGGGACGGCGGCTTTCCAGGAGCTGTCGCAGCTCGCTGAGACGGAGCTGGCCCGGAATCAGACGAAAAGACGCCTCGGACATTCTGATATCCCTCAAATGTTGTATATGGTTGTATATACAAGTAGCTGGATGATCCTGCAATCCTTTGCGAAGCGAGATTATCGTCCCGCCAGATGACTTAAAAGGACCGGCGCATGCCGAGGCAGAGGACATGTCAGGCTCCCGCCATCGGGCAGCCAGTTCCATGGCCGGGAATGACCCGGGAGATCGGGCAGTTGGCGTTGTGAAACCGGATACCTTCTTGCCGTCGCTGCTCTGCGACCGGCGACGCGGATCGTGGCCGGTGCGAAGGGGACGGCCCCCTTCCGGCGAAGGCGCCGGCAGCGATAGAAAGCCGGTAAGGCTGGTCGCTACTGACCCATAAAATGTCGCAACAGCGCGGCTGACAGTACCTTGAAACCGTTACATCTGTTGCGATTTCGCCCGCTTCCGGGCAGGTTAGCCGGCGGTTCCGCAACTGCCGCGCATTGCGCAATTTGATGGGTGACGACATGGCCAATGATGGCGACTTGGATCTCCGTAGCCTGAGTGACGATGATCTCGTGCAGCAGATGCATGACGATCTCTATGACGGCATGAAGGCAGAGATCGAAGAAAGCGTTCATATCCTGCTGGAGCGCAAGTGGACGCCCTATGACATCCTGACCAAGGCCCTGGTGGAAGGCATGCGCATCGTCGGCATCGACTTCCGCGACGGCATCCTGTTCGTCCCGGAAGTGCTGCTGGCCGCCAATGCCATGAAAGCCGGCATGTTCATCCTGCGCCCGCTGCTCGCTGAAACCGGCGCGCCGAAGGTCGGCAAGATGGTGATCGGTACGGTGAAGGGCGACATCCATGACATCGGCAAGAATCTGGTGTCGATGATGATGGAGGGCGCCGGCTTCGACGTGATCGATCTCGGCATCAATAATCCAGTCGAGAAATATCTGGACGCGATTGACCAGCATGCGCCGGACATCCTTGGCATGTCCGCCCTGCTGACCACCACGATGCCCTATATGAAAGTCGTGATCGACGCCATGATCGAAAAAGGCATCCGCAACGACTATGTCGTGCTGGTCGGTGGCGCGCCGCTGAACGAAGCTTTCTCGCAATCGGTCGGCGCCGACGCCTATTGCCGCGATGCCGCCGTTGCCGTGGAAACGGCGAAGCAGTTCATGGCAAAGCGCCAGGGTTCAGCCCTGTCGAAATAAGCCTCCGTCCCGTCGGAAGCCCCGCCAGCTGACAGTCGGCGGGGCATATTACGATTTTCCGCGGCAGGGTAACGTGATCGCGTCTTCCTTCTAGATGGCGCCCAGATCATGCAATACCGCTTTGACGATGAGCATCCGCGCCTTGCTTTGATCCGGTCGCAAGAGATCGAGATTGAGCGCAAAGACATAGACATCTTCCTTGGTCTCGACCCAGCCGACCCACCAGCCGACGGCTGGCTTGGTGGCGAAGACGAAGCCCGTCTTGGCACGGATCACATAAGTCGGCGTCTGCTCCACCAGCATGATATCCTTGACCTGCGCCATGCTGCGCGCCGAGAACGGCAAATCGCTGCGATAGAAGCGGGTCAGGAAATCAACCTGCTGGCGCGCCGTGACACGGAGATTGCCGCTTAGCCAGAACCAGTCGATTGCGGCACCGCCTGCATCCTCATTGCCATAAGACAAAGCATGCAAGAAGCTTTGATATCGCGCCAGGCCGACCTGCCGGGCGATCTCCTGATAGACCGGCACACAGGAGTTCTGCAAAGCCGTGCGCAAGGTGATGTCGGCATTGCAGGCATCGGATAAAAGAGGCTTGCCGTCGACCAGAAAGGGGCGGCCGTTCCAGGCGAAGCGATCCTGATCGACGTCCTTGACCACGCCGGTCTCCAGCGCGATCAGCGAATTGGGAATTTTGAATGTCGAGGATGGCAGATAAGGATGATCGGCCCGTTCCGGGTTATAAACGATGCTGACTCCTTGCCTGAGCGCGCTGATGACGATCGTTCCTTCGGTGCCGGCTTCCGAAAAATAGCGCCCGAAATCAGGCCGTATTTGTTCGACCATTTCCCCATCTGCGCAAGCGGGACGATTGATCGCCAAAAGCGTTACGGTCAGCAGAAGGACAAACGGATGCGCAATATTGCAAAGGCGCCGAGACCCCGTTTCGGTTGAGCAGATTTTAGACATGATCCCCACTTTTTCGTTTTGACTTGGGAATGAGTTTCCCTTGATCGATTTAGCGGGAGAGCTTGACGAAACTTGGCAGTGACCATGGCCTAAATGCGGCCAAAGGAGGTGATCCCCGTCACAATCAGTCTGCTTCATGGTGCGATTAGCCTAGCCTTCCCCATTGTCGTACCCTGCCGAGGGGACGCATATTGCAAGCTTAGACGGCAGATTCCAGCTGTCAGGAGAGGAGCCGTATCATGGCTTATGCACGTTTTCCCAAACATGCCCAGATGACACGTCGCGAACTCCATCGCCTGCTGGCGGGGGCCGCAAGCCTGGGCGTGACGTCCTTGCTGGCATCGCCGAGTTCGGCGGCGGCCAGCCGTACACAGCTAGGCACGGTGGACATGATCGTCCAGGTGGCAGGCGCGACCTTCGGCACGACTTCGCGACCGCTCAAGGTTGCCGATCGGGTCTACCGAAATGACCAGCTCTGGACCAAGGATCGCGGCCAACTGCATGTCTCGATGCTGGATGGCAGCAGTCTCAGCCTCGGCGAGCGCTCGGAGGTGACGTTGGACGATTCGATCGTCGGTCCCGCGAGCGCCACATCCAGCTTTATGCGCGTTCTGCGCGGCGCTTTTCGTTTCCGCAGTCCCGGCACGGAAAAGCCCATGCAGCCGCCGCAGATCGATACGCCCTTCGCCGTCCTCAGCCTGCGCGGCACGGAAGTGTTCGGCGGGCCGATCGACGGGGCCTATGGCATTCTGGTCATCAGCGGCGAAGTCGGCGTCACCAATGACGGCGGCTCCGTCATATTGAAAGCCGGCGATGGAACGACCCTGACCGCCCGCAATGTCGCACCGACGCCGCCAAAGCAGTGGCCGGAGGCGAAGGTCAAACGCGCAAAGGCGATGTTGCGGTTCTAGCCACCGACAACATTGCGCCGGCAGACGGCTTGCCGCATTGCAGTTTGATTGCCGGCATATATTCCAGGCAGGTGCGGCGCGCCTCAGTGACATCACATATCTCGCGTCACTGGGATTCTCACATCGTTGGGGCCGAAGCGGCATGCCGCAGGATGCTGATCGTTTCTTCGTGATCACCGGCGGTCCGGGATCGGGCAAAACCACATTGATCGACGCACTGGCACGGGTGGGATTTCCCGTTGCGGCGGAAGTCGGTCGCGACATCATCAAGGAGCAGATGCTGATCCAAGGCAAAGCCCTACCCTGGATCGATCCCTCGCTTTTTGCCGAAATCATGCTGTCGCGCGAGATGCAGTCTCATCGCTTTCACGCCGGCCGGCAGGAAAATGTCTTCTTTGACCGCGGCGTGCCCGATGTCGCCGGTTATTTGCGTTTGCTCGGGCATGCCGTGCCGGACCATGTCATGCGAGCGGTCGCGTCGTTCCGCTACAACCGCAAGGCCTTCATCTGTCCGCCCTGGCCCGAGATATTTCGGCAGGACGAAGAGCGCAAACAGACGATGGATGAAGCCATCCGCACCTATCAGGCCATGGTAGCGACCTATGCCGATTGTGGCTATGAGCTGGCGGAAATTCCCCGGGCCTCAGTGGATAACCGCCTGGCCTTCATTCTCGCCTCAATCCGCTCGGCAAAAGGCGCCGATTGATCATCGGCGCCTATGACCGCGGCTTGAGCTTCTCCGGATCATAGAATGGGAAGCGCACCACGCGGGCCGGATAGCGCTTCTGATGGCCGTCGATCCGGCCGATCTCGACTGCCGTGCCGAGGGCGGCATATTTCACGTCCATGCGGCAGAGCGCGATGTTCTTGTTGAGGATCGGCGAACGGCAGCCCGAGGTGACGACGCCCACTTGCGCCCTCCCGACATGGACGCAAGAACCATGACCGCAGACCTCACCGCCATCGATCTCCAGCCCGACCAGAACGCGCTGGGGATTTTCCTTGCGCTTGACGATCGCCTCGCGGCCGACGAATTCCTCATTGCCTTTCAGCGCGACGGTGAAACCGATACCGGCCTCGAAAGGATCGGTCTGATCGTCGAATTCGTAATGGGCAAAGACCAGGCCAGCCTCGATGCGCAGGAGATCCAGGGCTTCCAGACCCAGCGGCAGCATGCCGTGCTTCTGTCCCTCGGCCCAGACCGCATCCCAGACCGCGACGGCATCCTTCGGATGACAGAAGACCTCATAGCCGAGCTCGCCGGAATAGCCGGTACGCGAGACCAGCACGGGGATGCCGTTATAGCCGCCGATGCGGCCGATGGTGAAATGGAACCACTGGATCTCGTCGACGCGCGGCCTCGCCGGCGGCGTCCAGACGATCTCCTTCAGGATGTCGCGGCTCTTCGGCCCCTGGACAGCGAGATTGTGCAACTGATCGGTGGCCGACCTGACCCAGACCTGCTTCAGGCCCCGCTGCTCCGCGAGCTCGCGCAGCCACTGCCCGCCATATTCATCGCCGCCGATCCAGCGGAAGCGCTCCGCCCCCATGCGGAAGACGGTGCCGTCATCCACCATGC
>LNAP01004330.1_pt1 | contig 24148 bp, 26 predicted proteins | sample 602601 | NCBI WGS metagenome assembly LNAP01 (sample SAMN02440304, study PRJNA202911) | soil metagenome | biome: Subtropical and temperate rainforests or woodlands; isolation source: soil samples (1 kg each in a 20% v/v slurry with milli Q water) were... ...
GCCTCCAGGCGATCGCGACCGCGCGCCGTCTCGGCGCCGTCGTCACCGCGACCGACGTCCGGCCCGCGACCAAGGAGCAGGTGGAATCGCTCGGTGCAAAGTTCCTCGCCGTCGAGGACGAGGAATTCAAGAACGCGCAGACCGCCGGCGGTTACGCCAAGGAAATGTCCAAGGAATACCAGGCCAAGCAGGCCGCGCTCACCGCCGAGCACATCAAGAAGCAGGACATCGTCATCACCACTGCGCTCATTCCTGGCCGGCCGGCGCCGAGGCTCGTCTCGGCCGAGATGGTCAAGTCGATGAAGCCGGGGTCGGTGCTGGTCGATCTCGCCGTCGAGCGCGGCGGCAATGTCGAGGGTGCAAGGCCGGGCGAGGTCGCCGAGATCGATGGGATCAAGATCGTCGGCTACACCAACGTCGCCGGCCGAGTGGCGGCCTCCGCATCCAGCCTCTACGCACGCAACCTGTTCAATTTCATCGAGACCATGGTCGACAAGGGCAGCAAGGCTCTCGCCGTGAACTGGGACGACGAACTCGTGAAGGCGACTGCGCTGACCAGGGACGGCGCCGTCATCCACCCGAACTTCCAGCCCAAATCAACTTAATCGGGTTTAAGGAGAGCCGCCATGGAGCATGCTGCACAGCTCGTCGACCCCTTCGTTTTCAGGCTGTCGATCTTCGTCCTCGCCGTCTTCGTCGGCTATTTCGTGGTGTGGTCGGTGACCCCTGCGCTGCATACGCCGCTGATGAGCGTGACCAATGCGATCTCCTCGGTGATCGTGGTCGGTTCGCTGCTCGCGGTCGGCGTCGGCATGGTTTCGAGCGGCTCGGGCTGGGCACGCGGCTTCGGCTTCATCGCGCTCATCTTCGCCTGCGTGAACATCTTCGGCGGCTTCCTTGTCACCCAGCGCATGCTGGCGATGTACAGGAAGAAGTCGAAGTGAGCGGCCACCTCGGGCTGAAGGGATCAATGGGGACCTGAGATGAACGCCAATCTCTCTGCATTCTTGTATCTCGTGGCGGGGGTGCTGTTCATCCTGTCGCTGCGCGGGCTGTCGAGCCCGGCGTCGTCACGCCAGGGCAATTTGTTCGGCATGGTCGGCATGGGGATCGCGGTCGCCACCACGCTCGCCAGCCATCCGCCGGCGGATGGCCTGGCCTGGATTCTCGTCATCCTTGGTATCGCCATCGGTGGCGGCGTCGGCGCGGTGATCGCCCGCCGCGTGCCGATGACCTCGATGCCCGAACTGGTCGCCGCCTTCCACTCGCTGGTCGGCATGGCCGCGGTGCTGGTCGCCGCCGGCGCGTTCTACGCGCCCGAAGCCTTCGACATCGGCACCCCCGGCAACATCCACCCGCAGAGCCTGGTCGAGATGTCGCTCGGCGTCGCCATCGGCGCGCTGACCTTCACCGGCTCGGTGATCGCGTTCCTGAAATTGTCCGCGCGCATGAGCGGCTCGCCGATCATCCTGCCGTTCCGCCACATCATCAATATCGTGCTCGCCGTTCTGCTCGTCGTCTTCATCGTCGGGCTGGTGATGTCGGGCAGCGCGCTCGACTTCTGGCTGATCGTCATCATCGCACTGGCGCTCGGCGTGCTCATGATCATCCCGATCGGCGGCGCCGACATGCCGGTCGTGATCTCGATGCTGAACTCCTACTCCGGCTGGGCCGCGGCCGGCATCGGCTTCACGCTCGGCAACTCCGCGCTGATCATCACCGGCGCGCTGGTGGGCTCGTCGGGCGCGATCCTGTCCTACATCATGTGCCACGCGATGAACCGGTCCTTCATCTCGGTCATCCTCGGCGGCTTCGGCGGCGAGACCGCCGCGGCCGGCGGTGGCGGCGGTGAGCAGAAGCCGGCCAAGCTCGGCTCGGCCGACGACGCCGCCTTCATCATGAAGAACGCGCAGAAGGTCATCATCGTGCCCGGCTACGGCATGGCAGTGGCGCAGGCCCAGCACGCGCTGCGCGAAATGGGCGACATCCTGAAGAAGGAAGGCGTCGAGGTGAAGTACGCCATTCACCCGGTTGCGGGCCGCATGCCCGGCCACATGAACGTGCTGCTCGCCGAAGCCAACGTGCCCTACGACGAGGTGTTCGAGCTCGAGGACATCAACTCGGAGTTCGCGCAGGCCGACATCGCCTTCGTGATCGGCGCCAACGACGTCACCAATCCGGCGGCCGAAGAGGACAAGACCTCACCGATCTACGGCATGCCGGTGCTTCAGGTCTGGAAGGCCGGCACGGTGATGTTCATCAAGCGTTCGCTGGCTTCCGGCTATGCCGGCATCGACAATCCGCTGTTCTACCGCGACAACACCATGATGCTGCTCGGCGACGCCAAGAAGGTCACCGAGAATATCGTCAAGGCGATGTAACGCCGGAGAGCCGGCGCAACGATGACATTCCTGAAATGGACCGCCATCGTCGTTGCCGCTGGTTATCTCGCCGGTCTCGTCCTGCTGTTCGTGAAGCAGCGCGCCATGCTGTTTCCGATCCCGACCGCCGAGCGCACCGCGCCTTCCGCCGCGGGATTTCCGCAGGCCGAGGAGCACGTCCTGACCACGTCGGACGGCGAGAAGGTCATCGTCTGGCACGTGCCGCCAAGGCCCGGCCGTCCCGTGGTGCTGTTCTTCCATGGCAATGGTGATTTTCTCGCGGGCCTTGCCGGCCGCTTCAAGGCGATCACGGCTGACCGCACAGGTCTCGTCGCGCTGTCCTATCGCGGCTATGCGGGGTCCAGCGGCGCGCCGAGCGAAGACGGCCTGTTGCGCGATGGCGAGGCCGCCTATTCATTCGCGACGGCACGCTACGATGCCCCGCGCATCGTCGCCTGGGGTTTCTCGCTCGGGACCGGCGTTGCGATCGCGATCGCATCCGGGCATCCGGTCGGAAGGCTGATTCTCGAGGCGCCCTATACGTCGATCGCCGACGTCGCCGCCTCGCATTTCCGTCTTGTCCCGGTGCGCCTTCTGATACGCGACCCGTTTCACTCGGACGAGCGCATCGGACGCGTCACGGCGCCGCTTCTGATCGTCCATGGTGCGCAGGACCAGACCATCCCCATCGCATTCGGCGAGAAGCTGTTTGAGCTGGCCCATGAGCCGAAGCAGTTCGTTCGCATTCTCGGCGGTGGGCATGACGATCTCGGCAATTTTGGCGTCGCCGACCTCGCGAGAAACTTCATCAACGGGTCCTGAGGGCTGACGGGCGCGATCTTCTCGCGCATACTCGATCCCCCATTTGAAGGAATCGCCCGCATGAGCGCACACGGACCGATGCCGCGGTCGTCCTGGATCTTCCCCGCTTTGGCGGTGCTGCTGTTCCTGGTCGTGACCGCGACCGGCTATGGCTTTACCCTGACAGCCGGCGGAGCCCTGTTTGCGATCGTCCTGCTGGTCATCCTGTTCGGGACCGTGTTCGCGGCCGTTCACCATTCCGAGGTGATCGCGGAGCGCATCGGCGAGCCCTATGGCACATTGGTGCTGACGCTGGCGGTGACCATCATCGAGGTGGCCCTGATCACCACGATCATGCTGGGCGAAAAGCCGGCGCCGGAACTGGCACGCGATACGGTGTTTGCCGTCATCATGATCGTCTGCAACGGGCTGGTCGGGCTCTGCATCTTCATCGGCGGCCTGCGCTACGGGGAGCAGGGCTTTCAGGTCTCCGGCGCCAACGTCTATCTCAGCGTTCTCTTCGCGCTGGCGACGATTGCCCTGATCATGCCGAATTACACGACTACGACGCCGGGCCCGGTGTATTCTGCAATGCAGCTCGGCTTCGTCGATGTCGTCACGCTCGCGCTCTACGGGGTGTTCCTCTATACCCAGACGGTTGCGCACAAGGACTACTTCGTCCATGAGCGAGGGGAGGGCGAGGATGCGGAGGCCTATCTTTCGGGCAGGATGCTAACGCTCAGCATCGTGCTGTTGCTGGTGTCGCTTCTGGCGGTGGTGCTTCTGGCCAAGAAATTCTCGCTGGTGGTCGACGCGGTCGGCGCCAAGATCGGCGCGCCGCCCGCCTTTGCCGGCCTGTTGGTCGCACTCCTGATCCTGCTGCCGGAAGGCGTCGCGGCGATTTCCGCGGCCCGCAAGAACAATCTCCAGAAGAGTATCAATCTCGCCCTTGGTTCCTCGCTGGCGACCATTGGCCTGACCATCCCCGCCGTCGGCGTCGCGACCTGGGTGCTCGACAAGGAGCTCAAACTCGGTCTCAGCCCCCAAAGCAGCATCCTTTTGCTCCTGACCTTCTTGCTGAGCATGATGACATTCGGCACAGGCAGGACCAATGTCCTGTTCGGACTGGTCCATATGGTGGTATTTGCCGTCTACGTGTTCATGGTTTTCGTGCCGTAGGAGAGGGTTCGATGTTAGCTGCCAAGTCCGAGGTCCAGGTCGATAACGAAGAGGTCCGGGTGACCGAATGGCGGCTCGCCCCGGGCAGCGCGACCGGGCATCACACCCACGGGATGGACTATGTGATCGTACCCGTCGTCGCCGGTGAAATGACCATCGTGGCGCCGGGGGGCGAGCGGTCCAAGGCGCAGCTTTCGGCCGGAAAATCCTATTTCCGCAAGGCAGGCGTCCAACACGACGTACTTAACGAAACCTCAACCGAGATCGTGTTCCTTGAGATCGAGCTTAAGCCGTAGGGCAAGCGTTACCTTTGCCATCGATCCGTCGCAGTTGATCCCTTACAATGCCCCAAAGTTCCCGCATCTGATCGCGCGGGGAGTGGCCGAGAAATGCTGAAATACCTCGCTAAAATCTCGATGGATATTTTACCCTCGGTGCTCGCAACGATCATCGGGGCGTACATCGTCAATCACTACATCAACGCCAAGCCGGCGGCGGATGCCCCTGCGGCCGTGGTGGCCCCTGCCCAGAGCGGCACCGACGGGAAGCCCACGGACACCGCCAACCTTCCTGCGCACGGCGTCAAGGCCAAGGGCGTTTCCGAGAAGAGCGTGACGGACAAGGCTGCGGCCGAGAAGCCTGCGGACACCAAGGCTGCGGACGTTGCTCCCCCCGAAACCGTCTCGCACGGCCGCCCGGCGGCGCGTGAGAAGGCGGCCGCCAAATCGACCCCGGCAACCGCTCCGGTGGTCGAAGCCAATTCGGCGTCGGCCGCCGCATCCCCGGCTGCGACCCCCGACGCCAACGATCTCGCCCGCGCCGCCATCGAGCGTCTGCGCAAATCGCCTGAAGCCAAGGCCGCAGACGCCAAGGCCGCTGAGGCCAAATCCACCGAGACCAAGTCTTTCGAGAACAAGTCTTTCGAGACCAAGCCGGCCGAGAGGACCCAGGAGCCTGCCGTGCGGGAAGCCGCGCGCACGCCCGAGGCCCCGAGGGTCGTCACGGTGGAGCCGTTCGCGGTGCGCCCGCTGCCGCCGCCGATCACGGTGTCGACGCCCTCGTCTGAGGCCTATGGCAATGGTGGTCCGTCCTACACCGCCTCGGTCGGCAACGACGATCCGAACCGGATGACGCCGCCGGCCGATATCCCGGTCCCGGTGATCGCGCCGCCGCTCGATCTGCGTGCCGATGCCGGCGCCACCATGCCGCGGCCGAAGAAGACCAATGTTGCGGACGAGATGCTGTCGGGCATGAAGTCGATGTTCCACTCGGTGCTGCCGAAGAGCTCCACCCCCGATTAAAAGCGTTACCTGCCGCGCTGTCAGCCGCCGACGCGGGCGAGGCCGCTGCGGGCGGCATCGTCACGCGGGCGCAGAGCGACCGCCTTGTTGTAGGACGCCGACGCCTTGGCCTTGTCGCCCAGCCGCTCATAGGCCTGTCCCCGTGTGGTCCAGACCTGGGCATTGTGCGGATCGGCCTCGGAGGCCTCATCGAGATCGGCCGCCGCTTCCTTGACCTTGCCGATCGCGAGATAGCTGGTGGCGCGGCCGAGCAGCGGCTCGACCTTCTGCGGATTGAGGCCGTTTGCGGCGCTGAAATCGGCGATGGCGAAGTTGTGCTCGTTGTTGCCCTGATAGATCAGGGCGCGGCCATAGAGCGCCTGTGCGTTATAGGGATCGAGCGCGACGGCACGGTTGAACTCGTCCAGCGCGCCGGCCGTCTCCCCCGCCTTCGCCAGGGTCTGGCCTTTTGCGGTGTGAGCCTGGGCCTCGGTGACATTGCCGGCACTGACGGCACTCTCCGGGGCGGCGGCAGCCTTGGGCGCTTCCTGCGGCTTTTCCTTCTCCGGCATCAGTGATCCCAGGTCGAAGGAGCAGCCGCACAGCGCGATCCCCATCAGGGTCAGCGTGAGCGGTTGGCGCCAGATCCGGCGTAGCCGCGCCAGGCCGCGCTTGGGGAAAGGGGAGACCATCTACGGTTCGCTCGCGCGTTGGTGCCGCATCTGTAGTGCCCCGTCCCAGAAAGGCACCGCTAGAAAATAATAACGCGGGCCCGGGGCCCGCGTCATTGGAAACTAAAATCCTGGAAAACTCAGCCTTGCAATTCCGGCGGGATCAGCGTGGTCCGCGCGGACCAGCGCTTGCACCTGCACCGGGGCCACCGCGACCGCCACGATCACCGCCGGGGCCGGCGCCGAACACCGGCTTCGGCTTCATCGGCAGCAGGCCTTCACGCTGCAACTTCTTGCGGGCCAGCTTGCGCGCGCGGCGCACGGCCTCGGCCTTTTCGCGGGCCTTCTTCTCGGACGGCTTCTCGTAGTGACCGCGGAGCTTCATCTCGCGGAAAATACCCTCGCGCTGCATCTTCTTCTTCAGCGCCTTGAGGGCTTGGTCGACATTGTTATCGCGAACGAGAACCTGCACGCGGCATCCTCTTCAGTGGATAGGATTTGAATTCTGGTAAGACAAAGGGGATGGCAAAAAGCGCAAGCCCTTAACCTTGAGGGCGCGGATGTATCAGACAAAACCCCCGATGTCCACCTGCCAGGCGAGATTTCGGGCCAAGTTCAGCCACTAAATGGGGTGAAAATACATCTGTGCAGCGCCGATTTGGGTGGTTTGGCGCCGAGAACGGGCTGTTACCGTGCGCCGGAAGTCGGAAAATCAGGGGAGACGCCACATGGATATGAAGAAATATGCTGCCGAGGCCATCGGGACATTCTGGCTCACATTCGCAGGCTGCGGCAGCGCGGTGATCGCGGCCGGCTTTCCGCAGGTCGGGATCGGCCTGGTCGGCGTGTCCCTGGCGTTCGGCTTGAGCGTCGTCACCATGGCCTATGCGATCGGCCATATCTCGGGTTGCCATCTCAATCCGGCTGTCACCGTCGGGCTCGCGGCCGGCGGCCGCTTCCCGCCAGGGCAGATCCTGCCTTACGTCATCGCGCAGGTCTGTGGCGCCATCGTCGCCGCCGAGCTGCTCTATGTGATCGCAAGCGGAGCGCCCGGTTTCGACGTCACCAAGGGTTTTGCGTCGAACGGCTACGACATGCATTCGCCCGGCCAGTACAGCATGGTCGCCTGCTTCGTCACCGAGGTGGTGATGACCATGATGTTCCTGTTCATCATCATGGGCTCCACCCACGGCCGCGCGCCCGTGGGCTTTGCCCCGTTGGCGATCGGGCTCGCGCTGGTGATGATCCATCTCGTCAGCATTCCCGTCACCAACACGTCGGTGAACCCGGCGCGGAGCACGGGTCCCGCTCTGTTCGTCGGCGGCTGGGCGCTATCGCAGCTCTGGCTGTTCTGGGTCGCACCGCTGATCGGCGGGGCGCTGGGCGGGGTGATCTATCGGTGGCTCAGCGAAGAGCCCGCGGGCGTCGTCGCAGGCGCGAAGACGGCTTAGTCGCAGGCGGAGTCGCGGCATGCGCCGCGGCTCCGCTACTTGCCCTTCGTCGGCCTGACTTCGGTGACGTGGCCCATCTTGCGACCGGGGCGCGGAGCGCCCTTGCCGTAGATGTGCACGGTCGCGCCCGGGACCGTCAGCCACTTCTCGTAATCGTTGATCTCGTCGCCGATCAGGTTGGTCATGGTGACGATGTCGCCGTGACGCACCGCCTTGCCGAGCGGCCAGCCGGCGATGGCGCGGATATGCTGCTCGAATTGCGAGACCGAGGCGCCGTCGAGCGTCCAGTGTCCGGAATTGTGCACGCGCGGAGCGATCTCGTTGACCAGCACCTTCGGTCCGGTGCCATTCGCCAGCACGAACATCTCGACGGCGAGCACGCCGACATAGTCGAGCGCGTTCGCGATCTTGCCGGCGATGCTGCGCGCTTCGTCTGCGAGGGGGGCCGGAAGATGCGCGGGCGCGCGCGAGATTTTCAGAATGTGGTCGCGGTGCTCGTTCTCGGTGACGTCGAAACACTCGACCTGGCCCGAGGCCGAGCGTGCGGCGATCACCGAGATCTCGCGCTCGTACGGGACGAAGGCTTCGAGGATTGCCGATTTGGTGGCGAGGCTGGTCCAGACCTTGGCGATGTCGTCGCCCTCGCGGATGATGGCCTGGCCTTTGCCGTCATAGCCGAAGCGGCGGGTTTTCAGCACGGCCGGGAGGCCAATCTTGACGATCGCCTCGCGCAACGAGGAGACCGACGTGACGTCGGCATAGGCGGCGGTGCCGATGCCGAGCCGCGTCACGAAATCCTTTTCGGCGAGGCGGTCCTGGGTGGTCTCGAGGATCTTGCGGTTGGGCAGCACCGGGCGGCGCGCATCCAGCACCATCGCGGCGGCGGACGGCACGTTCTCGAATTCGTAGGTGATGACGTCGACGTCGTTGGCGAACAATTCCAGTGCCTCGACGTCGGCATATTCGGCGCAGGTCGCGTTCAGGACGACGTCGAAGGCAGGGGAGTCCGGATCGGGCGAGAACACCTGGCAGCGCAGGCCGAGCCGCGCCGCGGCCATCGCCAGCATCCGCCCCAATTGTCCGCCGCCGAGGATTCCGATGGTGTCGCCGGGCTTCAGCTTCACCTGCTTGCTGTCCGTCACGCCTTGTCCTCCGGGCGCTCGGCAACCGCCTCGGTCTGCGCCTTTCGCCAGGCGGCAAGACGGTCGGACAGGGCCGGGTCGGACAGCGCCAGCACGGCCGCGGCAAGCAGCGCCGCGTTGATCGCGCCGGCCTTGCCGATGGCGAGGGTGCCGACCGGGATGCCCGCGGGCATCTGCACGATCGAATAGAGCGAATCGATGCCCTTGAGCGTCCTGGATTCGACGGGCACGCCAAGCACCGGCAGTTCCGTCAGTGCCGCCGCCATGCCTGGCAAATGGGCAGCGCCGCCGGCGCCGGCGATGATGACCTTGAAACCTGCCGCCTTGGCGCCCTTGGCGAAGGCGAACAGCCGGTCGGGGGTGCGGTGTGCGGAAACGATGCGGGTCTCGGCGGCAATGCCCAGTGCTGCAAGCGTGTCGGCGGCGTGCCGCATCGTCTCCCAGTCCGACTGGCTTCCCATAATGATGGCGATCGGCGCGGTCATGACGTCAATTGTGCCCGGAAAACAGAAAGATAGGCCAGATTAAAGGTTCCGGCCGGTGGCTCGCAAGGCGGTGGCAAGGAGAAGGGAATGCACTATCCTGTCTTGGTGAATCCCCGCAAGCCTTCATTGAGCAGGATGCCCATGAAGAAACCTACAAGGGCGAGCGCTGCGAAGGCCAAAAAGGGCCGGAAGACCCGCGCCAGCCGATCCAAAGCCGTTCCCGGGCGGTTGGCCAAACCTCCGGCGAAGCGTCCGGCCAAGCAGGCCCGGCGCGGTGCGTCGGCGGCCGCCGACACCAAGGCGACCATCCGCGGCCTGCGGAGCAAACTCAAGGAGGCGCAGCGGCGGGTCACGGAACTGGAAGCCGCGGCCGACACCGATTTCCTGCTGGAGATTCCGAACCGGCGCGGTTTCGAGCGCGAGCTGAGGCGCGCCATCGCCTACATGAAGCGCTATCGCGCCAGCGGCGCTCTGATCGTGCTCGATGTCGATCGGCTGAAGCCGATCAACGATTCCTTCGGTCATGCCGCCGGCGACGAGGTGCTCAAGGCGATCGCGGCGACGCTGACGCAGCAGGTCAGGGCCTCGGATGTGGTCGGCCGGCTTGGCGGCGACGAGTTCGCGCTGCTGCTGTGGAATCTCAGCGAGACCGATGCCAAGGCGAAGGCCGCGATCTTCGAACAGGCGATCGACGATTTGTCGTTCACCTTTCGCGGCCAGCACGTAACCGCGGGCGCGTCCGCCGGTGTTGCGCTGCTGGGCGCGCACTCCGATGCGGGCCGCGCTCTGGAGGAGGCGGATGCCGCCATGTATGTGCGCAAGGCGCACCGGCGGCACGAGCCGCGGATCAGGCTGGTCAGTAGCTGACTTTACAGTGTCGCGAGGTCTTCCGGCACGTTGCCGAATTTGCGCAGCAGCGTTGCGTCGCCGAATTCGCCGGTCATGGGATCGCCGCTGCGGCTGAAAGCGACCGCGCCGATATGGCCCGCACCGCGCGACAAAATCTCGGCGCGCCGCAACGCGGCCGTCGAGCTCTGGCATTCCTCGGCTGCGCCCGCAACAGGCGATCCGTCGGCATCAATCAGGAAAGGCAATGCAACGTAGTAGGTCACATCTGACATGGCGTTGCTCCGGGCATCAAAACTAGGCGGCGCTGCTCCGCATCTTGCTGCGCGAGGTCTCCGGAATGCAGCCGGCTGAAATCGCCGCCCGCAATTCCTCAAGCTCGGCTTCCAGATATTCGTTGGCCATGATCAGCGCCTTGATGGTGCTGCGCAGATTGCCGTCGCACATCGCGATCGCCTGATCGCAGGCCTGTTCATAATGGCTGTTGTCGAGAAGGGCGGTTGCCGGCATCTGCGTTGTCCTCGCGAGTTTTCCTTGGGCGCTTCCTGGGGCGTTGATCTCAAATGTTCCTATTTTGTTCTTTTGGAGTCAAGCGGATTCCGGGTGCGGCGAGCGGCCGCGCAAATCGCCTGTGGATCAGGCGATGATGTCCGGCGTGATCTGGTCTTCGATGAACTGGATACGGTCGCGCAACAACAGCTTGCGCTTCTTCAACCGCTGTAACCGCAATAGGTCGGGGGCAGGCGATTGATGCAGTGCATCGATCGCCGCATCGAGATCTCGGTGTTCCTGCTGCAACCGGGTGAGCTCGGCTTCGAGCTCACGCTCGTCTTCATTGGTCCCCGATGGCGTGAGATTAAGGCTGTGGATGCCCTGTGAAAATTATCGTCCTTGCGCGCCGTGATCGCAAGCGATCTCGGGCCGTCGCTCACCGATCTCTCGCAAGATAGTTCAACGATTCGCTGCGGCGCTACGTAAGCACATTGATATCATGAATTTTTCCTGCACGGTTCCTTACTCACGCTTCGTTACATATGAATTTTCAAAAATGACACTGCGACGACGGATACCCATCGACAGAACGAATCGGTGATGTACACTTCCTCGTCCGGATCGAATCCAAGGTTCACCCCTACCGAGGAGGTTTCGAATGACAATTCAGGCACATCTGGTTGAATTGGAACGGAAGCACAAAACTCTCGAACACGAATTGCACGAAGCTCTCGTGCACCTTTCAACAGACGACCTGCAAATTGTTGAGTTGAAGCGCCGGAAGTTGATGGTCAAGGACCAGATCGAGCGTCTGAGGCACACCGGCGACACGCTCCACTAGTAACCCCCCCGTAACAGCGTAGAGTTTGATCGTGCCCTTTCAGGCAGGGGTGAGAGCCATTGCGCTCATCCCTGCTGCAGGGCGCGTATGCGGCGCGACCGCGACGATGTTTGCGCGGCGCCTAGATTTGCGCGAGCTCGGCGACGTGATCCGCGATCGCGAGCGACGACGTCAGTCCCGGCGATTCGATTCCGAACAGGTTGACCAGGCCTTCGACGCCATGATCGCGCGGGCCCTGCATCAGGAAATCCTGCGTGGCCACCGCCGGCGGAACGATCTTCGGGCGAATGCCTGAATAGCTCGGCATCAGCGCACCATCGGGCAGCGTTGGCCAGTATTTTCGGATCGCCGGATAGAACCGCTCGGCGCGTGATGGATCGACCTCGTAATCAATCGTCTCGATCCACTCGACGTCGGGGCCGAAACGCGCCTGTCCCGCCATGTCCAGCGTCAGATGCACGCCGAGTCCGCCGGGCTCGGGCACCGGATAGATCAGGCGCGAGAACGGCGCCTTGGCGTTGCAGCTGAAGTAGTTTCCCTTGGCGAGGTAGGCCGGCGGAATCCGGTCGATCGGCATGCCATCGATGTGGCGCGCCACGTTCGTTGCCGAGAGCCCGGCGGCATTGACGAGCAGGTCGCATTGCAGCGTCATCGGTGCTTCGCCGCCCGCCTCGACCTCGATGACGCCGCCAGCCGCTTTGGCGCGGATCAGCGGGGTGTAAAACGCGAAGGCGGCGCCGGCGGCCTCGGCTTCGCCGCGCAGCGAGAGCATGTAGGCATGGCTGTCGATGATGCCGGTCGACGGCGAGAGCAGCGCTGCGTCGCAGGCGAGTGCCGGCTCCAGCGCGCGTGCAGCTTCGCCCGCGAGCAGTTGCATGTCGAGCACCCCATTGGCCTCGGCATGCGCCTTGATCGATTGCAGCTTCTCGGTCTCTCTCGGGTTGGTCGCGACGATCAGCTTGCCGCAATTCCTGTGCGGGATGCCGCGCTCGCCGCAGTAGCGGTACAGCGCGTGCTTGCCGTTGACGCACATGCGCGCCATCCAGCTTCCGGCGCGGTAGTAGATGCCGGCATGAATCACCTCGCTGTTGCGCGAGGAGGTGATGGTGCCGATGGCCTCGGCTTGCTCGAGCACGATCACCTCGCGCCCGGCCTGGGCGAGCTTTCGAGCCACCGCGAGCCCGACCACGCCGGCTCCGATGACGACGCAGTCGACCCTATCCATGGTTGTGCAGAAGGCTCGCTGGAGGGGCCGGTCGTATCTGGGTGCCGGGCAAACGGGCCGCGCGGCCATTTTCCATTAAGGAAGCATTTATCATGTCAGGGCAATTGCCGTATTTCGCGTCACATTTTTCTGTTGCACGTACAGGCGTTTACCCGATCCAAACCGGCGAGGCCAGACAATCCGACGTTGAAATCGCGGGTGGCTGATGGCTGAGAAGAACTGGCACGTGGGCAGCACGCTACTGATTGCTGTGCAGGCCGTCGTGTGCCTGGTCGGCGCGGTCGCGCCTGCGCGTGCCTTTGCGCTGTCGGACAGTTTGGCCGCGCCCAGCTATTTCGACAAGCTCGATCCGAACGTGATCTGGGAAGCCCTGATCGGCGGCATCGTCGTCTGCGCGTTCCTCGTTGCAATCGCGCTGTGGATCCATTCCTCGCTGCGCCGGACCAAGCGGTCGCAACTGCGCCGCAACGCGTTCATCTCCTCGGCCATGAACAGTCTCAACCAGGGCGTGGTGATGACGGATGCGCAGCGGCGCATCATCTTCTGCAACGACCGTTATCTCGAGATCTACGGCCTGTCGCGCTCGGACCTCTGGACCGGCATGAACGGCTACGACATCCTCGAGTTGCGGCGCAAGCGCGGCGTTCTCGGCGTCTCCAATGACGATTTCTACGAGAAGGCGGCGAGTCCCAACGGCCTGATCACCGAACTGCCGGACGGGCGGTCCATCCTGGTGAAATATTTCGTGCTGCCGAACGGCGGCTCGGTGGCCACGCATCTTGACGTCAGCGAGCAGCGCATTCTGTCGCGGCAGCTCGCCTCCACCAAGCAGTTCCTGGAAACGGTGCTCGACAACGTGCCGGCCTGCGTGGCCGCCAAGAGCATCGAGGACGGCCGTTACATCTTCGCCAACAGCGCCTACGAGCGGTTCTGGGGCTTTTCGCGAGACCAGGTCGTCGGCAAGAACGCGCGCGAGCTGTTCGGGCCCAAATCGGCGGCGAGCATCGAGGCGACCGACCAGGCCGCGCTCCTGGCGTCCGACGGGCAATATCGCAACGAATTCGAGGTGGAGCGCGGCGCGACCCGGCGTATGGTGGCCTCGATCCGGATCGTGGTCCGTAACGAGAGCAACAAGCCCGAATTCCTGCTGCTGGTGTTCGAGGACATCACCGACCGCCGCTCGCTGTCGCAGGAGCTGGAGAGCACGAAGAAGTTCCTGGAGCTCGTGGTCGACAACATCCCGGTGGCGCTGATCGTGGAGCAGGTCAAGGACGGCCGCTATCTGCTCGCCAACCGCAGCGCGGAGACGATCCTCAACCGCAGGCGCGAGGAGGCGACCGGCCTGACCGCCTCCGACATCTTCAATGCCAAGGAAGCCAAGCTGATCATCGCGCGCGACGAAGCCGCGATCAAGAAGCGCGGGATGATCTCCGAGGAGCACCCGATCTCGACCAAGGCCGGGCTGCGCCTGTTCCTCACTCGCCGCGCCACCGTGCTCGACGACGCCGGCGAGCCGCAATATCTGATCAAGACCCACGAGGACGTCACCGACCGCCGGCAGACCGAGTCGCGCATGGCGCACATGGCCTATCACGACGGCCTCACCGACCTGCCGAACCGCGCGGCCTTCCTGCAGGCGTTGAACCAGATGATCGAGGCTTGCGCGGGCACCGGCGAGGAATTCGCGGTCCTCTCGATCGACCTCGACGGCCTCAAGGAGGTCAACGACGTGTTCGGCCATGCGCTCGGCGACAAGCTGCTGATCGAGGTCGCCCAGCGTCTCCAGGACGTCGCGCGCGGCGGCCTGGTGGCGCGCCTGTCCGGCGACGAGTTCGGGCTCATCATCGACGGCAAGCAGCCCGAAGCGGGCCTCGCGCTGGCGCAGCATGTCGGCGAGGCCGTCACCCAGGAATTCCAGATCGACGGCCGGGCGGTTCGCGCCGGCGTTACCACCGGCATGTCGATCTTCCCGCACAATGGCGCCGACGGCGCCTCGCTGCTCGCCAATGCCGGTGCGGCACTGTTCCGCGCCAAGCAGAAGTCGCGCGGCACGATCAGCCTCTATCAGCCGGAGATGGACCAGCAGATCCGCGACCGCCGCGTGCTGCATCAGGACCTGTCGAACGCGATCAAGAACGGCGAGCTCTCGCTGGCCTTCCAGCCGCAGGGCATCGCGCGCCACAGTGTCGCCGAGAGCGACATCATCGGCTTCGAGGCGCTGGCGCGCTGGCAGCATCCGGTGCGTGGCCAGGTCTCACCGGCCGACTTCATCCCGATCGCCGAGGAGAGCGGCCTGATCGTCGAGATGGGCGAGTGGATCCTGCGCCAGGCCTGCCGCGAGGCGGCGTCCTGGCCGAAGCCGCTTCAGGTCGCGGTCAATCTGTCGCCGGCTCAGTTCATGCACGGAGACGTGGTCGGGCTGGTGCATTCGATCCTGCTCGAGACCGGGCTTTCGCCCGGCCGGCTCGAGCTCGAGATCACCGAGGGCGTGCTGATCGAGGATTTCGATCGGGGCCTCGCACTGCTGCGCCGGCTGAAGGCGCTCGGCGTGCGTATCTCCATGGACGATTTCGGCAGCGGCTATTCCTCGCTGAGCTACCTCCAGGCGTTCCCGTTCGACAAGATCAAGATCGACCGCGCCTTCATCATCAATCTCGGCCGCAACCCGCAATCGGCCGCGATCGTGCGCGCCGTGATCGATCTCGGCCACGGCCTCGACATGTCGATCGTCGCGGAGGGTGTCGAGACGGTCGACCAGCTTGCCTTCCTCGCCCGGGAGGGCTGCGACGGCGTGCAGGGCTATCTGCTCGGCAAGCCGCTGCCGATCGGGAAATATGCCGGCCTCGTCGGTCGCGCCGAGACGATGGAGCTTGCGCTCAAGACCGGCTAATGATGGAGCGCTTCGCTCCCATTCGACGGCTTCATGGCGGATTACGACCTCGCGATCATCGGTGGCGGACTTCACCGGCGATCCCGCGATGGTGGCGATGCCGGGGACCGATGTCAGTTATCTCTGCGACCCCGCCAGCTGCTATTTCCGCGAGCGTGTCGCGCCGACCGACGTGGTCCGCGCGGTCTCCGGCGTCAATCTGACGCGGGCGTCCGCACGGCGGCGCGACGGCACCACGCTGTTCCACGCGTGCCGGCGCAAAGCGCCGCTGATCACGATGTTCGGCGGTTGACGTCACGATGTCGCGCCTGCGCGCGGAACGGGCAGTGACGCGGCTGACTCCGTTCTATCCGATGTCGCCGCGCTGGACCGCCGGTGCCGCGCTGCCCGGCGGCGATTTTGCCTGGGACCGTTTCGACCCTGAAGTCGACCTCACCTGCGACCGCTCGCGCTTTCTTGAGGAGACGCAGGCCCGACGTCTGGTCGCGGCCTACGGCTCGCGGCTATCGGCGGTGCTCGGCGAGGCGAAGACGCGCGAAGAGCTGGGCCCCGCCTTCGGGCCCGAACTGACCGGCGCCGAAGTGCGCTATCTGATGGCGTGCGAATGGGCGCGCTTCCCCGAGGACATCCTGTGGCGCCGCTCCAAGCTCGGCCTGACCATGCCCGCGGCGGACCGGGATGCGCTGGCGGCGTTCATGGCGAGTGTGATGTGAAACGAAAAGTCCTGAACCGGTTGAGCAAAGGTCGATCGGCCGCTAGCGTGCGGCGGAATCGGGGTTGGCAGGAATATGGCTGAAGAGTTGCTCACAACAGGCAGCGCGGTTGGTGCAGCCGGCAGAGACGCGCATCCGGCTGCCGGCCAGCCGCTGCTGCGCATCGAGGGCGTCGCCAAGACCTTTGGCACCTTCCGCGCAGTGGACGGCGTCTCGCTCGACGTCAAGGCCGGCGAGTTCTTTGCGCTGCTCGGGCCCAGCGGCTGCGGCAAGACCACGCTGCTGCGCATGCTCGCCGGCTTCGAGGCGCCGGACCAAGGGCGCATTCTGCTCGGTGGCAAGGACATCGCGCAGGCGCTGCCGCACGAGCGCCCGATCAACATGATGTTCCAGAACTATGCGCTGTTCCCACATCTGTCGGTGCGCGACAACATCGCCTTCGGCCTGAAACGCGCCGGCATGGCGCGTGCCGACATCGCCACGCGCGTGGCCGAGATGGTCACGCTGGTGAAGCTCGAGGGATTGGAGAAGCGCAAGCCCGACCAGCTTTCCGGCGGCCAGCGTCAGCGCGTGGCGCTGGCGCGGGCACTGGCACGCCGGCCGCAACTGCTGTTGCTCGACGAGCCGCTCGCCGCGCTCGACAAGAAGCTGCGCGAGAGCACGCAAGGCGAGCTGATGGAGCTGCAGCGCCGGCTCGGCATGACCTTCATCATCGTCACCCACGACCAGGAGGAGGCCATGACGATGGCGAGCCGGATCGGCGTGATGAAATCAGGCAAGCTGGCCCAGGTCGCCAGCCCCCGCGAGCTCTACGAAGCACCGCGCTCGCGCTGGATCGCGGAGTTCGTCGGCGACATCAATCTGTTCGACGGCGAATCCAAATTGCGCGACGGCCATCGTCTGGTTATCGGCACGCGTGATGCGGGTTCGCTGGTGGTGGCCGAGCCGCGCGAACCGGTCGGCAGTGGGAAATTGTCGGTCGCGATCCGCCCCGAAAAGGTCAAGCTGTCCCGCCGGGGCCCGGTGAGCGAGGCCGATCACGAGACGGCGATCAACCGGCTCGACGGCGTGATCGCCGACATCTGCTATCTCGGCGGCACCACCACCTACAAGGTGAAACTCGATACCGGCGGGATGGTGCAGGCGTCCGTCGCCAACAGCGCGCGCCTCGATGTCGATGCCTACAGCCTGAACCAGCATGTGGTCGCCTGGTTCGCGCCCGACGACTGCATGGTGCTGACGTCATGAGCTCCCGCCGCATCTTCGCGCGGCCGGCGCGCTTTGCCGCGATCGCGCCCTATGTCTGGATGGTGCTGTTCTTCCTGGTGCCGTTCGGCTTCGTGCTGAAGATCAGCCTGTCGCAGACGGCGATCGCGCAGCCGCCTTACGAGCCTGTGTTCGACCTGACGGCGGGATGGGCAGCGCTGAGCGCGGCGTTTTCCGCGCTGTCGCTCGACAATTTCAGGCTGCTCGCCTCCGACGACATCTACGTGTTCGCCTATGTGCGCAGCCTCACCGTCGCCGTCACGGCGACCGCGCTGCTGCTGCTGATCGGCTATCCCATCGCCTACGGCATGGCGCGGCTGCCGACGCGCTGGCAGGCGGTGGCGATGGTGCTGGTGATCGTGCCGTTCTGGACCTCGTTCCTGATCCGCATCTACGCATGGATCAACATCCTCCAGCATGACGGCCTGCTCAACCAGATCCTTCTGGCTCTGCATCTGGTCAGCCAGCCGGTGGTGTGGCTCTCCACCGACAGCGCGATGTATATCGGCATCGTCTATTCCTATCTGCCTTTCATGATCCTGCCGCTCTACGCCACGCTCGCGAAGATGGAGCCGGCGCTGGAGGAGGCGGCGAGCGATCTCGGTGCGCCGCCCTGGCAGGTGTTCTGGCTCGTTATCTTTCCGCTGTCGCTGCCCGGCGTCGGTGCCGGCGTGCTGCTGTGCTTCATACCCATCGTCGGCGAGTTCGTGATCCCGGATCTCCTGGCCGGCTCCAATTCGCTGATGATCGGCCAGACCCTGTGGCTCGAATTCTTCACCAACAAGGACTGGCCGGTCGCCTCCGCCGCGGCGATCGTGCTGCTGGCGGTGCTGCTGGTGCCGCTGCTGCTGTACGAGCGGCTGCAGAAGCGGCAACTGGAACAGGGACGGTGAGCCCGATGCGAAAGTCCTCTCGCCTGTCCCGCTTCAACATCGCCTCGCTCACGCTCGGGCTGGCATTCCTCTATCTGCCGATCCTGATCCTCGTCATCTATTCGTTCAACGCCTCGCGGCTGGTGACGGTGTGGGGCGGCTGGTCGTTGCGCTGGTATCACGAATTCTTCAACGATCGCGCCATGATCGAGGCGGCCTGGATGAGCCTGAAGGTCGCGACGTCCTCCGCGACCATCGCTACGCTGCTCGGCACGCTCGCCGCAGTGGCGCTGTCGCGCGGCGAGCGGTTTCGCGGCCGCACGCTGTTCTCCGGCATGCTCTACGCGCCGCTGGTGATGCCGGAGGTGATTACCGGTCTGTCGCTGCTGCTGCTGTTCGTGGCGCTCAACGCCGAGCGCGGCTTCTGGACGGTGACGATCGCCCACACCACGCTGACGATGTGCTTCGTCGCCGTGGTCGTGCAGTCGCGCCTCGGCTCGCTCGACCGTTCGCTGGAAGAAGCCGCGATGGACCTCGGCTGCAATCCGGTCCGCGCGTTCGTGTCGGTGACGCTGCCACTGATCGCACCTAGCATCGTCGCCGGCTGGATGCTGGCCTTCACGCTGTCGCTGGACGATCTCGTGATCGCGAGCTTCACTACTGGCCCCGGCTCGGCGACGCTGCCGATCCGGATCTATTCGGAGGTGCGGCTGGGCGTGAAGCCCGAGATCAACGCGATCTGCACCCTGGTGATCGCCCTGATCGCGGTGGTGATCGTCATCGCCTCGCTCGCTTCGAAACTGTCGAGCGAGCAGGGCGAGAGCGCGGCGCCGCTGTAGCCTCGGAGAGTAGCGATGAATCGGGCGGAACGCGAGAGATCGAGATTACGACTTCACCGCACCCGCCGTGAGCCCGCCCACCATGTAGCGGCGGAAGGCGTAGTAGATCGCGGCCGGCGGTAGCGCGTAGATGAAGCCGGTGGTCATCAACAGCTCCCACGGCGAATCGTCGGCGGCGAGGAAGTTGCCGAGCGCGACGGGGAGGGTAATCTCGCGGTCGTTCGACAGCAGCAGGAACGCGTAGAGATATTCGTTCCAGGCCAGCAGCACCGCATAGGTGCCGATCGCGACCAGCGAGGGCATCATCAGCGGCAGATAGACCAGGCGGAAGATCTGCAACGTCGTGGCGCCGTCCATCACCGCGGCTTCGTCCAGCTCGACCGGCAGTTTGTCGGAGGCCTGCTTGAGCACCCAGATCGCGTAGGGGCTGGCGATCGTCACCATGGCCAGGATCAGCGACCAGTGATTGTTGAGCAGGCCGTAATTGCCCATGGTGCGGTACATCGGCACGGCGAGGAACGCCGCGGGAATGAAATAGGTGAAGAGCGCAAGGTTCATCACCACGCGTCCGCCCGGCACCTTCAGCCGCGAGATCGAGAATGCCGCGGCCGTGGCGATGACCAATGTCAGCACGCCGACGGCCACGGCGATCACCAGCGAATTCCAGAACTGCGCATAGAAGTCGCGCAGGAAGTAATGCTGCTGCTTGAACACGATCTCGAAGTTGTGCAGCGTCGGATGATCCGGCCACAGCTTGCCCGAGAACGCGTCTTCCTTCGGCGAGATCGCGAACAGGAACATGTGATAGATCGGTATCATCGTCCACAGGAAGACGGGAATGCCGATCAGGAGCAGCCGCGCTTCGGTCGCGACGTCACGGAGAGAGGGAAGCTTCATCGCGACAACCGTTTCATCATGAAGTACATCAGCGGCAGGACGAACGGTATCGCGCAGACGATGGAGGCCATCGCAAGCGAGAGCTGGTCGAGCCGGAGATAGCGGATGCCGAGCGTCGACAGCACATGCGTCAGATCGGCCGGTCCGCCGCCGGTGAGCAGATAGACGCTGTTGAAATCGCCGAGCGTCCAGATCATCGAGAGCAGCGTGCAAGTAATGTAAAGCGTCTGCATCGACGGCCAGGTAATGAAGCGGAATTTCTGCCACCAGCTCGCGCCATCGACCTCGGCCGCCTCGAATAGATCTTGCGCAATCGCAAGCCGGCCGGTCATCAGGATCAGCGTCCAGAACGGCAGCGACTTCCAGATGTGCACGCCGATCGCCATGGTGAGTGCCACGGTCGGGTCGTTGAGCCAGTTCGGGCCATCTTCACCGGTCAAGTTGAAGATGAGGTGGTTCACCACGCCCCATTCGGGATTGAACATGAAGCGCACCGACAGGATGGTCGGGATCGAAGGCACCGCCCAGGGCAGGATGAAGATCACCGAAAGCCATTTGATCCAGGGACGCTGCTGCGCGAAGAAGCCGGACAGGAACAGCGCGATCAGCATCTTGATATTGATGCCGATGACCAGGAAGATCAGCGTGTTGACCGCGGCGCGCGCGAAGATCGGGTCGTGATACAGCGCGACATAGTTCGACGGAGCCCGCGCCAACCACAGCCCGTAGCAGACGGGATAGACCACGAAGGCGAGGAAGACGAGCAGATAGGGCGCGAGCAGAATAATGCCCCAGACCTGCGTCGGGGTCAGCCGCGGCGCCAGGGGCGGAGCGGGAATTGCCTGATCGCCAGAGAGTGTGATCGCCATTCTTCAGGACTCTTTGAAAGAATTGCCGGCCGCACGAGGCGGCCGGTGTTAGCGTTTCGCCTCTCCTCGCGCTAGCGAGGAGAGGGAGAGACAGAACTTAACCTGCAACCTGCTTGATGCGGGCGATCAGCTCGTCGACGGCCTTGTCGACCGGGACCTTCTCGCTGACGACCCGGTTCATCGCCTTGGCCCAGACGTTCTCGTTGTTGAGGATCGTGAACTTCCAGTTCTTGGTGAAGTCGAACGCCGCGGTGCCGCCGGTGAACTGGGCGTAGACCGCCTTGCGGTGCTTGTCGGCCTGCCAGAACGGGCTGGCCTGGCTTTCCTTCGTCACCGGGAACCAGCGGCCGAGCGCGCCCTCGATGTAGGGACGAACGTTTTCTTCCTGAAGCAGGAAGCTGATGAACTGCTTGGCCTCGGCCTTGTTCTTGGCCGCGGTGAAGACCAGCCCGGTCTTGACGTCGGAGCGATAACGAATGGTCGAGCCATCCGGCGCCTTGGGGAAGGACGCCGTGACGATGTCCTGCTCATAGGCCTTCTTGCCGGCGTCGCGCTGCTCCTGGGTCAGAGCTTGATTCTGCGAGTCCTCGTACCACTTCGCGGCGATCGAGATCGTGAAGTTGTGGGTCATCACGATCGTCTTGTTGTGGAAGGCGACGTTGTTGTCCGGATCCTTCCAGGTCGTGGAGGAGGGCGGCGTGCAGCCCTTGATGTAGGTGTCGGTGTAATCCTTCAGCGCGTGAATCAGGCCGTCGCGCACCTTGGGATCGTCGACCAGCAGCTTGCCGTCGTCGTCGACGAGCTTGACGTGGTAGGCGTCCATGAAGGTATAGAACGACTGGAACGCGTCGGTGGATTCCACGCCCATCGGCTGCCCGACAGCATAGATGCGCTGGCCGGTGGCCTTACGGATCCCCGGCTGGACCTTGTCGCACCAGAACGTCCAGTAGCCCGCCCAGTCGGTTGGGATGTCGGCGAGCTTGAAGCCGGCCTTCTCCAGCATGTCGTTCCAGATCTGGACGTGCATGCTCTGCTGCTTCAGCGGGAAGCCGTAATAGGCCTTCTTCTTTGTGACGTCATTATAGAGGATCGAGGCGTCGAGCGTGTTCTGCACGAACCGGCCCTTGATCGGCTCCATGACATCCGAGAGGTCCTCAAGCTTGCCCTCATAGGCCCACTTGCCCTGCGCCTGCACGTCATAGGAATCGGAATAGGCCACATCGGGCACGGTGCCGGCATCGAGCGCGGCGACCGTCTTCGGAATCATGTCCTGGATCGCGTACTGCGACAATTCGACCTTGATGCCGGTCTTGGCTTCGAACTTCTTGATCGTCTCGAGCAGTGCGTCGTCTTCGGAGCGGTAGAAGCCCTTGCCCCACCAGACCGTAATCGTCTTCTGCTGCGCAAATGCGGGTGCAGCGGCTGCGAACAGCCCGGCCGCAGCGACCGCCAGTGATACTGCGCCAATAACCTTGGATTTCACGATTTTCTCCCTCAAGCCGCCGGTGTTTTGACCGGTCGGGAAAAACACTAGCGCAGGATGGTAGCGCAATCAACGCATCTTGTCGGACCTGGGTCGTGGGGTGCCGGGTCCCGGGAGATGCTTAATGTGCGCATCGATCCAATCGCCGCATCAATTCGCCCGAATCAATTCGCAGCTGATCGGGCAGCGCCGGACGATCGCCGTCCTCAGTTGGACTTCGCGTTCTCTTTGGCGTTGTCCGCCGTCGGCGATCCATCCTGCGCGGGGCGCTTTCCGCCGCCGGTGATGCGCTGCTTCAGAAGGTCGAGGAAGGGCGTGGCCGCGGGCGACTGGCGGATCAGGGCTTCGGGGTCGGGGAAGATCAGGGGATCGTCCCAAGGACCCTGCACCATGAAGGGCAATTGGAAGCCGGATGTGGTATTGAGGCTTGCCACGCCCTTCATGTCGTATTCGCGGGTCGGCACGGAGGCGGTGCCGGTCAGCGTGATCTTCGCAGCCGGCCCTTCGATGCGGATGTCCTCGGCGGTCGCGACCCCGTCGGAGAATTTCACCGCGATGGTGAGGCTGTCGTAAGGGGTGGAGCCGTTGCGGAAGTTGCCGCCGCCCGACAGCGGCCGCCGCTCCAGCCGCTTCAGGAGTTGCTCGGCATTGAAGCCCGATATCGCGCCGTCATGTCCGGTCACGGTGGCGGTGCCATCGAGCGACTGCACGAGGCCGAACGGGCTCGAGCCGGAGGCGAGAAGCGAGACGTTGATGTTGCCGCGACCGGACAGCTTGCTGAGGCCGAACAGTTCGGAAGCGCAGGCCTGCAGATCGACGTCGATGAACTGGAATTGCGCCTTGACGTCGGCGACGGTGTCGGAGCGCGCGATGCCGAACGAGCCCTTGGCGATGCCGCCATAGACCTGGGCTTCGCCGACCGAGAGCGCCAGCGTGCCGTTGCGCAAATTGGCGCCGATCGCGGTGCGTCCGAGTTTCGTGGGCCCGACCGTCAGCTTGGCTGCCGACAGGCGCATGTCGAGGTCGGTGGTCGACAATCCGTTGAGATCGAACAGCTGCCTGTTCCAGTCTCGCGCGCCGCTGGCGAGCAGGCGGAAGGTGGAGATGTAGGGCGTGAAATCGAGCGCGTCGGCGGCAAGCGTCGCCTGCAGCGTCTGCCGGCCATTATTGGCGTAGGTCATCACGCCTTCTGCCGTGTTGCCGTCGAGCTCGACATTGACGTTGGTGAGCGCGATCGAGGGGCCTACGACATTGGCGCGTGCCTTCAGCGCGAAGCGGCCGAAGCCGCCGCTGCCGGGCTGCGGCTGGCCGGTCCAGCGCAGCGCGTTGCGCAAGGACGGGCTGTCGATCGTGACCGTGCCTTCCATCATCGGGCTGGTGCGGTTGGCTACTCTGCCGTCTAAGGCGAGCTTGACCGGGGCGCTGGCGATCCGCGCCTTCAGCCCGGAGCGGTCGCCGGAGAGGGCGGCGACGAAATCGGAGAAGCTGATCGAGCCGTCGACGCGCTCGCCGCGCCAGTCGAACT
>LNAP01012597.1_pt1 | contig 24144 bp, 22 predicted proteins | sample 602601 | NCBI WGS metagenome assembly LNAP01 (sample SAMN02440304, study PRJNA202911) | soil metagenome | biome: Subtropical and temperate rainforests or woodlands; isolation source: soil samples (1 kg each in a 20% v/v slurry with milli Q water) were... ...
CTTGCTCAAGATGGCGCTGGTCATCTGCATCCCGCTGGTGCTGGTTGTGGGCACCTATGACTTGAAGACGGTCGTTACCGTGAGCGTCGTGCAGTTCGCGCTGTTCTTCGTCGATTTCTGGTTCCAGCTCGCGCGCTGGATCGACAGCACCATCCTCGATGCGCTTTATGGCTGGGGCTTCGGCTGGAACCGGCCACACGCCAACTTCGATCCACTGGTGGGGCTGAACAACGCCTTTGGCGACCTGTTGTTGAACTTCGTTATGGGGACGATGTTCATCGTGCTGCCCACCTTTTGGATCGGTGCGCTGACCTGGGCCGGAATCCGCGCTGGAACGATCGCAAACAGTTTCTCAGCAGGTACGAGGGACGCAGGCGCTGCCGGTGGAAAAGGAGCTGGCGCAATGTCAAGGAAGTTGAAGTGACGCACGCTCAAGCCGAGTGTCAGTCATCATCCTTGTACATCTCATGAGATGTGTCGTTGTAGAGATTCGGGTCATAACCCGGTGTCTCTCGAAGTTCTTCCAAGGTGGTAGGAAACTGCAAATGGAACTCTTCGTCTGAATGGCTCTGATTTGCTGCCCATCCCACAGCCACGACACAAACCAACAGCAGTGCCAGCCAGAACGCGGAATAGAGCAGTACACCGAGCACGGCCAGCTTGACCACCCACAACAGCACGGTGGCACCAGCTACCGGCACACCCTTGGATACCAACCAGTTCGACGCCCGCCGTTCGCCACGCGCATAGGCGCGCCATCCACGGCCGATGCTGCGGCCGAGGCGTTCTGCGGTGCTGATGCGGGTCGTCGTGTTCATGGTCGTCACCTGCTACATGTGAGATCGCTACTCCAGTTTGCTCCAATCCTGCTTGCTTGCCTGTACCAATGCGCTCCATTCGTCCGGCGGGTTCCCGCGCCCGAGCATCTTCTCGAACACGGCATACGGGTCCGATTTGCTTCCCGAAGACCGCAGGGTCTGTTCATCGTTGACCCAGGCGTACACGATGACCTTCGCCTTCGAGTCGTAGCGGAAGAACAACCGGTATCGCCTTCCGAGCTTGGCCCGCCGCCAGTGGCGATAGGCCGGCCCCATGGTGTTGCCCTGGCGGTATTCGTCGCGCGCCGGATCGCTCGGTACCACGTCTTGTATCAGCTGAACCAAGGCCCGGAAGAACTTGACGTTGGCGTTCGATCCGAACCCTTCCGGGTCGTTGTCTTGGGCGCGCAGCACAGCCGCGCGCAGCTTCATCATCTGCTCGATCAGGTTGTCGTGGAACAGCAGTGTCCAGCCATGCTGTTGCTTCAGATTTCCACGTCCTCATCGAAATCATCGCCCAGGTCCACCTTGTGCCCCGCGTGCTCCAGCATTGTGCTAGCCAGATCCTCGGGCAGGCCACGCACATTCCGGCCCGCTTCAATATCGCGGGCCAGCAAGGTCAGGAACGCGGCAATGGCAGGGTCTTCATGCTCGGCGTCAGCACGGGTGACGACGACTTCGCCGCCGCGCAGGTCGAACGCAACTTTGCCGCCCGTATCCACCCCCAGCGCCTGCCGGATGGACTTGGGCAGCGTGATCTGGCCTTTGGAGGTCAGCGTGGCAACTTCGTGAATGGCAGGCATGGTGGCTCTCCTGATCGCAATGCCTACATTGTAAGGAAATATCCTTACACCGTCAATGAAAGGTCTCACCGGGGTTCTCCAGCATCCAACAATGAACCTCATCGTAGGGTGGGAACAGCCAGCCTTCCCGCATCAATCCGACCCCGCCACACCCGCATTGACGGTGGACGATCAATGCTCACCGCTCTATATCCAAAGGCTTCTAAAGGCCAAAGGGCCGAAATGGCAAGGGAATGGGGTGCAAGGGGAAAGGCCCTACCCGAAAAGGCCAAAAGGCCTCCCAGTCGGCCCGTCATTAGGACACCTCACATGCTCTCCCTGTTCCAGCGAAAACGGCCCCCGGTCGCTGCCGCACCGACGTCACCGCCATCCCGAAAGGGCTCCTGCGTCCTGAGTCGGCCGCATCGCTGCTGGCCACCCCACGCCGGCAGAAGCTGCTGGAGCACATCTGGCAGCGCACCTCGCTCTCACGCAGGCAATTCGCCACCCTGTACCGCACGCCCCTGGAACGCTACGCCGAACTGGTCCAGGCCTTCCCGGCCTCCGAGGCGCATCACCATGCCTACCCGGGCGGCATGCTGGACCACGGCCTGGAGATCGTCGCCTACAGCCTGAAACTGCGGCAGTCCCATCTGCTGCCCATCGGTGCCAGCCCCGAAGACCAGGCGGCGCAAGCCGAGGCCTGGACCGCTGCAGTCGCCTATGCCGCGCTGCTGCATGACATCGGCAAGATCGCCGTCGATCTACACGTCGAACTGGCCGACGGCAGTACTTGGCATCCGTGGCATGGCCCGCTGCACCAGGCGTACCGATTCCGCTACCGTGATGACCGCGAGTACCGCCTGCACAGCGCCGCAACAGGCTTGCTCTATCGCCAACTGCTCGACCGCCACGTCCTGGACTGGCTCAGCGACTATCCGGCTCTCTGGGCACCGCTGCTCTATGTGCTGGCCGGTCAGTACGAACATGCCGGTGTCCTGGGAGAGCTCGTCGTGCAAGCAGACCGGGCGTCGGTGGCTCAGGAACTGGGCGGCGATCCGGCCCGCGCCATGGCAGCGCCCAAGCACGCACTGCAACGCAAGCTGCTGGACGGGTTGCGTTATCTGCTCAAGGAAGAGTTGAAGCTGAATCAGCCCGAGGCCTCCGATGGCTGGCTCACCGAGGAAGCGCTGTGGCTGGTGAGCAAGACGGTCTCCGACAAGCTGCGTGCTCACCTGCTTGCCCAGGGCATCGATGGCATCCCTGCGAACAACACCGCAGTGTTCAACGTGCTACAGGATCACGGCATGTTGCAGCCTACACCGGACGACAAGGCGGTTTGGCGGGCGACCGTGACCAGTTCCAATGGCTGGTCCCACTCGTTCACCCTGTTGCGTCTCGCGCCCGCGCTAATCTGGGAAGCTGGCAAGCGGCCGTCGCCTTTTGCCGGCACGGTGGCGATCGATACGACACCCGCGGAAAACGAGGCCGGTGCGCCAGCCATCCCACCTTCGGCAGTGGCGAAGTCGGCCCCGAGCGGCGCGGAAATCTCGCCTTGGGAAGACAGCAGCATCGCCCCCACTTCGCCGCCCGTAGCCCAGCCCGTACCTGACGTTATGGAGGACATGTTGGCCACGGTGGGCATGAGCGACACGTCCGGCACCCGACAGGAAGCAACGGCTGCCGCGGGCGCGGCACATCCGGTACGCACCGAACCATCCTCGAAGGCAGCACACCCGTCGGGCGAACATTTCATGGCGTGGCTGAAACAGGGAGTGACCTCACGCCGACTCATCATCAATGACGCGAAAGCGCTTGTGCATACGGTGAGCGACACAGCCTATCTAGTCAGCCCAGGCGTGTTCCAACGCTATGCACAAGAATACCCGGGGGTCGGAACGCTTGCCAAACAGGACAACCAGCAGGATTGGCAGTGGGTACAAAAGCGCTTCGAGCGGCTACAACTTCATCGCAAACATCCCAATGGCCTGAACATCTGGACTTGCGATGTCACTGGTCCTAGAAAATCCCGCCGACTGCATGGCTATCTGCTGGAAGATGCATCCCAGTTGCTCGCCGAGATTCCGCCCAACAACCCTTATCTCTCAATCAAGTCTGAATAAGCGGGGATCAACAGCTCAAATCGAGACACAGCCACGTCTCGCTGACCCAGGCGAAAAATTGTGGTCAGTGTCGCATCGCCTCCACCCGCAGGCTGCCGGCGAACAGCCAGTTCTTCCACCGTTGGAATATTCGCTTCCGAGGTGTTGGCCTTCGGTGGCGTTTCGGACTGGCCGCAGCCACGGCCAGAAAACAGCGCAAGTGACGAAGTTCCATGCGTCCCGCCCCTCACCGGAGGCGTGAGCCAGAGACGGGAATATTTAGGGGCTCTCCACGTCTTCGGCGTAAGGAAATTTACTTCGAAGCTTCGTCAATAGACTGACGGATGGACGCATATGTCTCGGAAAAGAGCCGCTGGGCTTCCCCATAGCTCTTTTTCGTGGTCTCCCATACCTCGGCCGAGGCTTTTGAGACCCGGGCCTTGGTCTCCTCCACATCTGCATTCAGTGCAGCAATACGCGCTTCAATGGCTGTGCGCTGATCCGCCTCAAGCTTGGCCGCGTCGGCTCGCAGTCCCGCAAGCGCTTTCTGCTGCGCCTCAAGTTCCGCCTCCAATACGGCGCGGCGCGTAGCGATGCTGGCCTTGCTTTGTTCAAGATATTTGTCTCGGGCGGCCTGAAAGGCGGCCCAATCATTGTCGAGCCCCTGACGTGCTTCGGCAATCTGGGCATCGCTCCAGCTCTGTGCGTTGGCTGCAGCATCTTGAGCCCGGCGGCGATAGGCATCCCGCTGCTTGCGCAGATCCGCCAACGCCGCATCGGCCTTGGTGCGTGCCTCGCCCCGGAGCCTGCTGGCATCTTTTTCCAAAGCGGTAATGTTGGCATCAAGCTGGGCCAGCCGATCCTGCGACCACGCCAGTGCTTGGTGAACCCTTGAGGGCTCCTTCTGTGTGGCGGCTGAATCGGCCTGTGCTCCTACATTTTGCGCCAGGGCGGGATGAGCCGACAACAACGCTGCTTGGGCAAGCAGCGCCAAGGCGATCGTGGAAAAGCGAAGTTTCACGGTGATTTCTCCTGATGAGCCAAAACAAAAGCAACGTGGCGTCTAGGTTCAGATAACCTTGGAAAAGGCATCCTTGATTTTCTGGACCGTGACGGCGTGAGCAGCCTTGGCATCGGCGAACCCCTGCTTGACGGCACGCCAGGATTCATCGCCGGCGTCCTTGACCTCACCGATACGCTCCTGGAACTTCTCGGTCTCGGTAGAAAGGTGATCGAACGCGGTATCGAGTTCGCCGCGGGCCTTCTCAACGGCATCAGCCGCCTGGTCACGCAAATCCTTTAGCGAGTTTTGCCACGCTTGCCGCTGTGCGTGCGCACGGACGACGACAATGCTACGCACGGTTTTCACTTGGTCGCCGGTCGTGGTCACAAACTGCTGGAGGGCGGACTCGACTTCAATCCATTCGGCTTCGAGCTTATCCTGAATTTCGCCCGCTTCCTGCTTCGCGGTGTCCGCCTGGGCGCGCAAATCATCGTAGTACTGCTGTAGTTTCGCGCGGGACGCCGCGAGGCGTGCGCGAGCTGCATCGGCTTGCTTGCGGGCATCTTCCTTGATATCGGCGGTCGATTTCTCGACCTGGGAAAGAATGGCATCAGTCTCATCGAGACGGTGCTTCGCCCATGCGATGGTCTGGTGTATGTAGGATTGGAGAGTCATGGTGCATTTCCTTTCAATTGGAGAGAGATCAATGGAATCAGGCGGGGCCTGTTTTTCGGTCCGTGCCGTCACCGGCCGGCCAAACAGCAAGAAAGCCGCTTCGGCAGAGATCGTGGATCATGTCCGTGATTTGCTTGGTGGCTTGGTTCCGCATGCTTTTCCAGTCCATACCACGGAGCATCACGCCCCGCAGAAACCTGAAACTGAAAATTGCCGTCAGAATTGCGATGACGCGCAGCCGCAGCCCCTCGTCATTGGAGGATCGACCGCTAAATTGGCTGGCGGCATGTACTAGACGTTCCTGCAGAGGAGTGATCGCGCGTTCATGAATCAGGGCGAAGGCGTCGTCGTTGTCGTAAGCGCAACGGGCCACGAATGCCGTCCAGGCATGCGGCTCGGCATCCTCCAGCATGGTGTGGAGCAGTTGGATCAGCGCATGCTCGAAGCGAACGGAAAGCTCAACGTCCGATGTATCGTCGAGCAGGGCCGCAGCCTCACCGAAGCGATCGGCCGCATATTCGGCGATCATGTCCGCTGCTGCCAGATAGAGTTCCTTCTTGCTGCCGAAATGGTAGGGAATGGCCGACAGCTTGGTTTTAGCCGCCTGGGACAAGGCGCGTGTGGTTGCCCCCTCGTAGCCAACGGCAGCGACAACATCAATCGTCGCTTCGATCAACTGTGATCGGGTCCTGGCACTGCGGGCCTCGTGGCCGCTGGTTGTCTCGGCATGATTTGGCATACATCCTCCGGCTGTTCCGATAAAAATATAGTTCATACGAACGATCTTTTCAATGGTAATGGAACTGCGAAGAATTGGGGGACTCGTGGCCAGTGGCAACGGTCGTAGGGGTCTCAAGCCGATGAGGGACGTCGCCTGGCTGATCCGAAACTACTTCGAGGGCATCGTCGCCTGGACACAGCCCCACCAGGCTGACGGCCTCCTGGAAGCCCTGAATGGGTCCTTCCAGGTCACCAAGCGCCAAGCGCGTGGCCGGATCAGCTTCGAGAGGATGAGCACAGTGCTCTTTCGCATCGCCCTTAGGCTCGACTTCACCCGGATCAACCCTTATGCCGCTGAACCCACTCGTCCCCCTGCTGCGAGAGTGCAACCACGCACTGGTGCGAGCGAGCGCCACCATCCTGTGCCACCAAGCGGGCAGGAGCGCCCAGCTCGCGCGGCTCGCCGCGCATGGCCCGCTGCGTCGCGCGGAGAATGTCGCCGCGCTCGCCCAGGGCGCGCAAGGTCTTCTCCGCGTCCGCATGGACGGCCCAGGTGCCGAGCTGCATCTCGTCGGCCAGACCCAGGCGCTGCAAGCGTTGCAGGCGGCCGATCAGCAGCAGGCGCTGGGTTTTCGTGATGCGGGGCTACCGGTTCAACATCAAAGCGTCATCGTTATCGGGTTAGGCTGTAGCGGTTGCTGTCAAGACCGACTGGCTCCGGTGCATTGCGAAAATCGTCTGAATGCGACGGCTGCGCCGCTAGGAATTGACGGGCAGCATCGGACACCGTGCCGCAGTCCGCGCCAAAGACCATAACTGTTTGCAGCAGAGTGATTCCGCTTCGGCGCAAGAGTGCGGTTTCAGACCGGACAGGTCTTAGGTAAGAGTGAAATAGTCACAATGCGCCCTGGTTGGCGAGGGCATTGAAGACGGTCAGGAAAGCGCGTGGCTTGAGCCAGGAAGCGTTCTCCGACGTGTCGAGCCGCACCTACATGAGTACGCTGGAGCGCGACCTGAAAAGCCCGACCATCAGCAAGCTGGACGAACTGTGCGAGGTGATGGAAGTGCATCCGCTCACGCTGCTGACGCTGGCCTATGCTGGCGACAGCACGCGCAAGACCGATCAGCTCCTGGCGCAGGTGCGCCAGGAGCTTGAGGCCGTATTGAAGGAACGCGACACGCCGTAGTCGCGCATCGCGCCACAGGCTGGCGAGCTACAGACTGGCCACGCCGCCATCGACCAGCAATTCCGTTCCGACGACGAAGCGCGATTCGTCCGAGGCGAGGAAGACGGCCGCCTTCGCCAGTTCCCACGGCGTTCCCATACGGCCGATGGGCACCAGCTTGCGGATTTCATCCTGCATGGCGCTCTGCTGCTCGGGGGACAGCCCGAGCTTGCCAAGGGCCGGGGTTTCGGTCGGGCCTGGACTCAAGCCATTGACCCGGATGCCGCGCACGGCCAGTTCGGCCGACAGCGTGCGCGCCAGCGACAGCAGGCCAGCCTTGCTGGCGGCGTAGGCACTGCTTTGTGGCAGGCCGATATGGGCGCTGGTCGATCCGCACAGGATCACCGATGCCGGATCGGCCAGCAGCGGCAACAGCGATTGGATCAGGAAGAACGGGCCTTTGAGGTTGATCGCCATGAGCCAATCCCAGGCCGTCTCGTCCCAGTCCGACAGCGGCCGGTGGGTGACATCGCCTGCGTTGGCGTACAGCACGTCCAGTCGCGGCCACTGCTGTGCAAGTACCCGCGCCAATTCGCACTGCGCACCGATGTCCCCCGCGTCCGAGCGAATCGCCAATACGCTGCCGCCCAATTCCGCCCGTGCGCGTTCCAGTGCTTTCTCATCGCGGCCGGTGATGGCGACCGTGGCGCCTTCGGCGATGAACTGCCGGGCAGTCTCCAGGCCGATGCCGCTGGTGCCGCCCGTGACCAGGGCGAATTTGTCTTGCAGTCGGTTCATGTGTGCTTTCCTGTGATTCGGTTGGAAAGCCACATTCTTTTCTTTGCATAGTAGGCACCCAGTGGATACAAAGGAGGCTCCAGGATCGTCATGCCCGGTCACGCACCGCCCACCAAATCGTCGTCTTCGCAGCCATCGGGCGCGGCCGAACCTTGCCCGATGGTGAGCTTCGTCAACCTCGTCTCGGGCAAGTGGGCAATTCCTATCCTGTATCGCCTGATCGTGATCGGTGCGCCCGTGCGTTTCAGCGAACTGCAACGCGCCGTCGCCCCGATCACGCAGAAGGAACTGACGCGGCAGCTACGCCTGTTCGAGCGCCGAGGGCTGGTGCAGCGCCGGATCTATGCCGAAGTGCCCCCCCGCGTGGAATACCAGATCACGGCGCTGGGCCGTTCGCTGCGCCCGACGCTGGACTCGCTGGCCAACTGGATGCGGACACATGGCGGGGAATTGGCCGGGGACGATTAACCCCGGTGCGCCCCGCCGCGATGGGCGGTGTGTCGGTGAACCGTCCTTCGTGACGCACAGGCGACGAACCGCCAGCGTCGGGGACGGCATGCTTTGGCACAACCTGCCGCAGCAAGCCGGGGCGTAGCCCCGCACCCTCCCTATTGCGGCGGGGTGCCGCCCAAGCGACGAAGGCTCCGTCTGCGTACAACCTCCAGAACTGGCGATTCATCGCCGCGCGATCTCCCGAGGCCAAGGCCCGCCTGAAGTCGACAGCCTTCGGACAGCGGAAGATCGTGGATGCCTCCGTCGCTTTTATCGTCTGCGGTACGCTGGCCGCATAAGAACCCGAAGTCGAGATCCGGTTGATCGAGGCGCCGCTGTCGCAGCAGATCAAAGGGACTGAACGATGTCTAGCGCTGAGTGGAACGCTCTTCCCGCTGTGTCATGTCCTCTTTCAGAATGCGCTGGATTTCCAGCACGGCCGCCGCGTTCTGCTGCACGCTGTGCCCCGAAATGATCACTTTCTCAGACTGCGCGCCGGGAAGATGAGCGCTGCGGTAAGGCACGAGACCATCATTGGAATCAACGAGGGCCACGTCGGCATTGTTCTGGGCCACGATCGAGTGATAGCGCACCTGGGCAGAGATGGGAAAGCTCGCCGCCGTGCGCACGAAAGGATCGTTCTCGTCGAGGTTGTCCACACTATTGGGAATATATGCCAGGCTTTCATGACTGCTGGCCACCGCATCGGGTGCCAATGTGTGGGCGAGTTCTTCGAGCACAGTAACAGGGAAGCGGATGAATCCCGCCATCCGGCGCCCCAGGCGCCCGCCTGCGACCGACGTGCCCCGATGGGGCGCTGCGATGAAGATGGCGCGGTTGACATGCGGAAAGGGCTCGAAACGCAACATCGGATCTATGCGCTCGATCTGCTGCGGCGTCAGCCGACTGTGATCCGCAGCAAGCTGCACCAGCGACTGATCGGTTGACGACACCATCAACCGCGCGATGACGCCGCCCATGCTATGCCCCACCAGTACCAGGTCGGACGATGCCGGCGCCTGGCCGGATGGGTCGAAATGCGCCAGCGTATCCCCGATCGCCCTGCGAATCATCGCGTGATTCAAGGCGATCGGCATGTTGGTCGGGTAGTAGACCTGCCAGATCTGGTAGTGCTGGCGCAGCGCCTCATCACCGAGGATTTCGTTGGCGAGCTCTACCCAGGCTTCCGGGCTGCTGGCCAGTCCGTGCAGCATGACGATGATCCGCCGGTTCGGATCGTAGGGCTGCATCAGGTAGACGTGCGGGCGGTCGATACCACCCTCGCGCCCAAGCAGACTGCGAAGCGACTGCCGGTTGAACTTGGCACGGGCCAACCACACGCCGTAGCCGGCGGTGAAATTGGCCGCCAATGGTACGCGCTGCCCGCGCAGCATGATGACCGATTCCACATAGGGATCATGCACCGTCAAACGGACGGTACGGGTGCGCAGTACGCTATCCAGATTGTCTCCGTCCGGGTGCAACAGAACCGTCATGGACGGTGCGGGCATCTCGCTCCAGGTTAGAGGCTGCTGGTTGCATTTGGCCGCTGGCCGGCCATCCCGGGCGGGGGCGGAAGTCAGGGGGTCGTCCGGCATGACCGCCACCAGCTCGGCGCCGAAACCGTCGCGCCGGTAGAGGCTACGCAGCCCGCGGAAAGAAAGGGACGAGGCTGGCAGCAGTTCGGCTGGCACCGCCGTATTGCCTGGCAAGCGCGCGCTGCGCATATCCAGTTTCAGCTCCCAGCCTGCAATATTCCAGCTGGTCTGGGCTGGCAGCTGCATCGGCATTTGCTGCCGAACTTCAAACAGGCTGGTGGCGGCATGCTCGACGGCATAGTTATACCAATCCCGTACTTGTGTCTGGCGATCCTCGAAGGCTCGCTCTCCCGGGGTATGGTCGCCGAGGAACAGGTAGGCATAGGCATAACGAATGGTCTCAAGCCAGGCGGCTTGTTGCGCTGATCCGGGCTTCATGGCTTGTGCCTGTGCCAGCCAAAGTTCGGACAGCGCGGCCAGGCGCCGATCCGTGCCAACCCCCGACACGGCGGCCAGGGCCTCGACGCAATCTGCTGAGACCGGTTTTGCGCAAGCCTGCGCATCCAATGCCGCCACCCTGATGGTCTGGACAGTCGCATCGCTGAGCTTGCCACGTGTCAGGATGTCGCCGCGCTTGAGTTCGATGGCTTCCTTGGCTGTCAGCGTATGAACCTCGACTGCAGGTGCGAACTCGCGCAGGATCGAGCAGCCCCCCAGCAACAGAGGAGCTATGACAAGCCATGCTACAAGACGGCAGGAGGATTGCAGGAGTCTCAAGGATGTACCTCGTCGGTCCGAACGCCAGGCACACCCTGTCGAATCGACGTCGAGAAATCATCCCCCGATGCATCAGAAGCCAGTGCGCGTTCGTTGATCTGCCCCAGCGCCTGCAGTTCGGCGTAGCGATGGCCGGGCGTTAATCCATGCAGGTCGTAGACGTATTCTGCAAAGTGCCCGGACAGCAGCAGGCGATAGTCCATCGGTAATGCGGGCGCAATGAGCCGAGCCAACTCGAATACGATGGTCGTGCAGTTGCTGGTCAAGGTGTTGTAAAAGCGCGGTGTGTCCCGTAGTTCATTGGCTGTGTGCAGGTACTCCAGAAACAACGCGCGCACATTCGCCTGATCCATCTGCAACCGATAGAGATAGACATCCTCGCCTCGCGCATTGCTGCGCGTACGCACAATGTCACGCTCATCGGCGGCTACCAGTATCTGCTCGAACTGACGGAAGAATCCGCCGACCTCCGAGAAGGATTCGTGGCGCTCCTTGCGTATTTCCAGCGAGAACACTACCCGCTCACCGCCATCGAAGCCGAACGACACCAACGTGTGAGCAATGTGCGGCCCCATCCAGTAGGAAAGCACCAGGTCGGCGCTGCGCAGGCGGTTCAGGTCGTATGTGCGGCTCTCCCAACGCTGTGTGTAGTCGGTTTCGCTGCGCCACTCGAAGTTGCGGACATTTTTCAGGTAAACATGGTCGCCGTCGATCCTGGCCTCCAGCAACTGGGCGACATCGTCGGCCCATAGGCGATGGTGCGAGGGCTGCAAGGTGCTCCACCACACCGCCAGAATAGCGACGGCGCATGCAAACACCGCTGCCGTGAGATTACGCGCGGCTCGGCCAGGCAGGCCTGTCAGCGCCACCACCATCGAAAGGCCTGCGGCCGTCCACAGCACAAGGGCGATCAAACGAATAGCTGGCTGCGGCACCTGATGCCACAGAGCCAGTACGCCCCACGCAGTCAGCAGCAGCGCCGCAAAGCCGATCACCAGGCGCAAGGGGAGGTGCCTGACTCTGTACGTCACCCAACTCATCGAGGCTGCAAAAGCTCAAGCAGCAGTTGCCGATGCGCATCTCGTAGCTGTACGAGCGACATGGACGGATTGCCCCTGGATAGCATCGAGGAGTTTAGCCACAGCAGTGCGGGTGCGAGGGCCAACGGAAAAAAATGCTCGGTCAAGACACCCGGACGAACAATCCCCCGGTCTATGTTGCGTTGGATGATGAGCTGCGCCCGCTCTCGCAATCCGCGCGCAACCTCATCGCGCCGACGCTTCACCAGGTCAGGCGCTCTGGCGCTTTCGGCCAGAAGTAGCCGGTAGATCGATACCGTGGTGGGAGAGTCAAACGTCGTATACAGGCGATCAAGATAGACGTCTACAAACTCGGGCAACGTCAGATCCTCGTCCGGAAGCCAGCCCTGAAAATCGGAAACCTGCTTCGTCGTACGTTCGAGCAGGGCGTGAAAAATTTCTTCCTTGCTGTTGAAGTGGGCGTAGATACCTGCCTTGGACAAACCCGCACATTCCGCAAGGCGCTCCATCGACACGGCGTTGTATGTCCGATCCGCGAACTCGATCAGGGCCGCGTCCAGTATTTCCTCTTTCCTGGCTGCGGAGGACAGGTAGCGGCGCTTGTCTGGTACATCTTTCTTGGTTGGCATTCAAGGCCCTGTCCAAAAGTCTGAGGGATTTTCCCATGGGCCGGTCACCGGTTCCACCATGAAAACGTGGTCAGCCGAGGCGAAGCAGTTCCAACTGACCGGCGTGCAGTGCTTGGTGAACTGCGGATTGCGATCTGGAGATTGTAACGTATAATCAAAAACAACCGTCCAGTCGTTTGTTTTAAAATCTCATGATGCGATATGCCGTAGGGACGCGGACGAACCCGAAACACCGGTAATGAAACAGGACGAGCACCTCATCAACCAGCCGACAGATACGTGGGCGTGCACACATCAATAAGGAGATGGCGTGGGCTTGACAACGCTTGCGAGTAAAGAGCTGACAGAGCGTGGGCATCAGCCACGGCGGCTACCGCCTCCCCAACCAGACCCCATTCAGCCCGAACCCCGTACGGAACGTGACCATGCCCCCAGCTTTTCCCTTATTTCCTGAGTTCCGACTGCGCACTGCCTCGCTGGCACTGAGCGCCTTCGTATTGACCGGCTGCATGTCGCTCGCTCCCGCTCCTCATACTCCGCCCCTGCCGGTGCCCGAGGTTTGGCCTGGTCATCTTGGTTCTGGCACCAACGGTGCCCATGCGGGAGAACTTGCCTGGCAGGGGTACTTCACTGACCCCTTGCTGCAACGTCTCATCGAGACCGCACTGGAAAACAACCGCGATCTGCGCCTGGCTGCGCTGCGTGTCGAGGAAGCCAGCGCCGCATTCCGCATTCAGCGCTCGGATCGATTTCCTGCCGTGGGCGTGGGCGCCCAGGGTGGACGCGCCCGCGTCCCTGGCGACCTGAACATGTCGGGTCGGTCGCAGGTGGGAGGCGAGTACCGGGCCGAGGTGGGTTTGACCACCTGGGAACTGGATCTGTGGGGGCGGGTCCGCAACCTGGAAGACGCCGCCCTGCAAAGCTGGCTGGCCTCTGACGCGGCCCGCCAGGCCGTCCACCTTGCGCTGATCGCCCAGGTCGCCGACGGTTATCTTGGCTTGCGCGAGATCGACGAGCGCGTGGTCATCGCGCGGCAGACCGTGACCACCCGCGAGGAGTCCCATCGCATTTTCCGGCGCCGCGTCGAAGTCGGCTCGACCTCGAAGCTGGATTTCACCCAAGTCCAGACGCTACTGAATCAGGCTCAGGCGCTGTTGACGCAGCTTGAGCAAGCGCGCGCCACACAACTGCACGCCCTGGCGCTGCTGGTAGGCGCTGATCCTGGCCCACTGCCCGCCAAGGCGCCCTTCGATGAAACGACGGTGCTGGCTGACCTGCGAGCCGGTCTGCCTTCGGAACTGCTGGTCAGTCGCCCGGACATCATTTCCGCCGAACACCAATTGCGTGCCAGCGATGCCAACATCGGCGCGGCCCGCGCGGCGTTCCTTCCGCGCATCGCGCTGACCGGCAGCTTCGGCACGGCCAGTAGCGATCTGGACGGCCTGTTCGATTCCGGCAGCCGCGCCTGGACCTTCATGCCCACCCTGTCGCTGCCCATCTTCGATGGCGGCCGGCGGCGCGCCAACCTGGAACTGAGCGAAGTGCGTCGCGACATCGCCGTGGCCGGATACAATTCAAACGGCCTTTCGCGAGGTGGCTGATGGCCTGAGCGCCAAGTACTGGTTGGCTGAGCAGTTGACGATCCAACGGGCCAATCTGGAAGCGCAAAGCGAACGCGCACGGCTGGCTCAGCTGCGCTACGACAACGGCTCGGCCGCTTTCCTGGAGGTGCTGGACGCTCAACGCGACTTGCTGGGAGCTCAACAACAACTGGTACAGGCGCGCCGCGCGCTGCTGTCCAGCCAGGTGGCGCTGTATGCCGCGCTCGGCGGCGGCACCCTCGCCGCAGCCGGCGAGGCACAGGGTGCGGCCTCGACTCCCGCTTCCACCCCATCAACCCGTTAAGGCACGCCGAACCCATGACTGTCTCCCCCTCTCTCAAGAAAAAACTCCTGGTCGCTTTCGCTGCAGCGGTTGTTGCCGCGCTGGCCTGGTGGAGCTGGACGAGGTTTACCGACAGCGGCCCGGGCGAAGGATTCGTCAACGGCAATGGCCGCATCGAAGCCACCGAGATCGACGTGGCCACCAAACTTCCCGGCCGCATCGAAGACATCCTGGTGCGTGAAGGCGATTTCGTCACAGCCGGCCAGCCACTGGCCAAGATGCGGCTGGAAACGCTGGAAGCGCAGCGCGACGAGGCCCTGGCCATGCGTCAGCAGGCTGAGCATTCGGTGACCGCGGCGCAGGCACAGGTGGCGCTGCGTGAAGCCGACGTGACTGCCGCCTTGGCTCTGGTTGGTCAGCGCGAGTCCGAACTGGACGCCGCGCAACGGCGCCTGACACGCTCCAGCACGCTGTCGAGTGAGGGAGCCGCCTCGATCCAGGAACTGGACGATGACCGGGCGCGCGTACGGGGCGCCCAAGCGACCCTCGCGGCCAGCAAGGCACAGGCCGCCGCTGCCCGCGCCGCGGTCGAAGCCGCCAGGGCGCAGCTTGTCGGCGCGCAGTCCAGTGTGTCCGCCGCTACGGCCAGTATCAGCCGCATCGAAGCCGACATCCGCGACAGCGAACTGCGGTCTCCGCGCGACGGACGGGTTCAGGTGCGTGTCGCGCAACCCGGTGAGGTGCTTGGAGCGGGCGGACGTGTCTTGAACCTCCTTGATCTGTCGGACGTGTACATCACCTTCTTCCTGCCCGAAACCGTGGCCGGCCGCGTTGCGCTGGGCTCGGAGGTTCGCATCATTCTGGATGCCGCGCCCGAGTATGTGATTCCAGCCACCGTTTCCTTCGTCGCCAGCGCGGCGCAGTTCACTCCCAAGACGGTGGAAACCGCCAGCGAGCGGCAGAAACTGATGTTTCGCGTGCGCGCGCAGATTTCGCAGGAGCTGCTGCGTGAACACCTGAACCAGGTCAAGACCGGTCTGCCCGGCGTGGCCTGGGTCAAGCTCGACGCCAAGGCCGAGTGGCCTCAAAACCTGTCCGTTCGTGTGCCGGAGTAAGGTATGAGCCACAGCGCGCAGCTCGCGACCGTTGCAAGTGTCCGTCAGGTTAGTCTGCGCTACGGCGACGTCATTGCTTTGGATGGCATTAACCTGGACATGCCCGCTGGGCGGATGGTCGGTCTGATCGGCCCCGACGGCGTAGGCAAGTCCAGTCTGCTCTCATTGCTGGCCGGCGTGCGCATCATCCAGAGGGGCACGGTCGAAGTACTGGGTGGCGACATGGCCAGCAAGGCCCATCGCCAGCAGGTATGCCCGCGCATTGCCTACATGCCGCAGGGCTTGGGCAAGAACCTGTATCCGACGCTCTCGGTCGAGGAGAATCTGCAATTCTTCGCGCGCCTGTTCGGCCATGACGCCGCCGAACGCCGCCAGCGCATCGATGAGCTGACCCAGGCCACGGGCCTGTTCAAATTCCTGGCCCGCCCGGCAGGCAAACTCTCCGGGGGCATGAAGCAGAAACTGGGCCTGTGCAGCGCGCTGATTCACGACCCGGATTTCCTGATTCTCGATGAACCGACTACCGGCGTTGATCCGCTGGCGCGCGCGCAGTTCTGGGATCTGATCGAACGCATCCGCGCCGATCGCCCCGGCATGAGCGTGATCGTGGCCACCGCCTACATGGACGAGGCGCAGCGTTTCGACTGGCTGGCCGCCATCGACGACGGCAAGGTTCTCGCCACCGGCACACCGAAGGAATTGCTGGAACGAACAGACAGCCCGAACCTGGAAGAGGCATTCATCCACCTGCTCCCGGAAGAGAAAAAGCGCGGGCACCAAGCGGTGGTCATTCCTCCCTTGCCAGAAGGCGGCGCGGACGACATCGCCATCGAAGCCGAGGGGTTGACCATGCGCTTTGGCGACTTCGTCGCCGTCGATAGCGTGTCCTTCCGCATCCGGCGCGGTGAAATCTTCGGCTTCCTCGGCTCCAATGGCTGCGGCAAATCCACAACCATGAAGATGCTCACCGGCCTGTTGCCGGCGAGCGAGGGACGGGCCAGGCTGTTCGGGCACGAAGTCGATCCGCATGACCTGGACACCCGCCGCCGCGTCGGCTACATGTCCCAAGCCTTCTCGCTCTACAGCGAAATCACGGTCCGCCAAAACCTGGAATTGCACGCCAAGTTGTTCGGCGTGCCCCCAGAGGATATTCCCAGTCGCGTCGATGAGATGGTGGAGCGCTTCGGGCTGGTAGATGTTATCGATAGCCTGCCAGCCAGCCTGCCTCTGGGCATACGTCAGCGCCTGTCGCTGGCGGTTGCAATGGTGCACAAGCCCGAGTTGCTGATTCTGGACGAACCGACCTCCGGCGTCGATCCGGTGGCGCGCGATGCATTCTGGCGGCTGCTCATCGAGCTGTCGCGGCGCGACCGGGTGACGGTCTTCATTTCCACCCACTTCATGAACGAGGCCGAGCGCTGCGACCGCATGTCAATGATGCATGCGGGCAAGGTGCTCGACAGCGACGTGCCCGCCAGGCTGGTCGAGAAGCGTGGCGCCAAAACCCTTGAAGAGGCCTTTGTCGGCTACCTCGTCGAAGCCGAGGGCGGCACCGCCGCTCCGGCCAGCCAGCCCAAGGCCGCCCATCACGCTGATCAGCCCTCCGCGGCGCCCGCTGAGCACAGCAGGCACGGCTCTGGCGGGTTCAGCTTGCAGCGCATGTTCAGCTATCTGTTGCGCGAGACGCTGGAATTGCAGCGGGACCCGGTGCGCGCCACTTTGGCGCTGGCTGGTTCGCTGCTGCTGATGTTCGTGATCGGCTTTGGCATCACCATGGATGTCGAGGATCTGAGCTATGCCGTACTCGATCGCGACCAGACCACGCTCAGCCAAAGCTACACGCTGAACCTGGCCGGCTCGCGCTACTTCACCGAGCACGCACCGATCGTCGACTACGACGACCTCGACCGGCGTATGCGCAGCGGTGAACTGTCGTTGGCCATCGAAATCCCCCCTGGCTTCAGCCGCGATGTGTTGCGGGGCAAGGACGTGCAGATCGGCGCCTGGCTCGACGGCGCCATGCCGCAACGCGCGGAAACCGTCCAGGCCTACGTTCAGGGCATGCACCAGCACTGGCTGCTTGCACAAGCCAGCGAGCGCAGCGGCGCCAGCGCGGCGGGCAATGCCAGCGTCGAGACGCGCTTTCGCTACAACCCCGATGTCAAAAGCCTTCCGGCCATGGTGCCAGCGGTGATTCCATTATTGCTGCTCATGCTGCCGGCGATGCTGACCGCGCTGGCGGTGGTGCGCGAGAAGGAGACGGGCTCGATCACCAATCTGTACGTGACGCCGGTGACGCGCATCGAGTTCCTGCTTGGCAAGCAACTGCCCTATGTCGGCCTGGCCATGGTGAACTTCCTGCTGATGACGCTGCTCGCGGTCACCGCCTTTGACGTTCCGGTCAAAGGCAGCTTCTTCACCCTGGCGCTGGCCGCGCTGATCTTTTCCTTTGCCGCGACAGGTATGGGGCTGCTGGCCTCGGCCGTCACACGCAGCCAGATAGCGGCCATGTTCTTCGCCATGATCGGCACCCTGATTCCGGCCACTCAGTTTGCCGGCCTGATCGATCCGGTGTCCTCGCTTGAAGGCTCCAGCAAGTTCATCGGCGAGATCTACCCCGCTACGCACATGATTTCCATCAGCCGTGGCGTGTTCAGCAAAGCGCTCGGCCTGGCGGATCTGACATGGCCGCTGTGGTCGATGCTGCTGTCGGTCCCGGTGATTCTCGGCACGGCCGTTTTGCTACTCAAGAAGCAGGAACGCTGAGATGCGCAGAAGAAACCTGGCCAACATCTACCAACTCGGTGTCAAGGAGCTGTGGAGTCTTTGGCGCGACCCGGTGATGATCGTGCTCATCGTCTACGTGTTCACCGCGTCGGTCTACACCTCGGCCACGTCCATGCCGGAGACCCTGCACAACGCGCCCATTGCCATCGTCGATGAGGACAATTCGGCGCTGTCCCAGCGGATTGCCTCGTCGTTCTACCCGCCGCAGTTCACGCCACCGGCCATGATCGACTATGGAAGCGTGGATCCGGGCATGGATGCCGGGCAGTACACCTTTGCCCTGGTCATTCAGCGCGATGTGCTGGCAGGGCGATCACCCGCCGCGCAGCTCAATGTCGACGCCACCCGTATGAGCCAGGCCTTCACCGGCAGTGGCTACATCCAGCAGATCTTCACCGGTGAAGTCAACGAGTTCGTCAAGCGTTATCGCGGCACCACCGTGCCACCCGTGGATCTGGCCTTGCGCGCACGCTTCAACCCCGCCCTCGACAAAGCCTGGTTCGGCTCGGTGGTGCAGATCATCAACCACATCACGCTACTGTCCATCATCCTGACCGGCGCGGCGCTGATCCGGGAGCGCGAGCACGGCACCATCGAACACCTGCTGGTGATGCCCGTGACTCCCGCGCAGATCATGCTCTCCAAGGTCTGGTCGATGGCCCTGGTCGTACTGATCGCCTCCTTCCTGTCGCTCAACCTCATGGTGCGCGGCGTCCTGGGCGTGCCCATTGAGGGCTCCATTGCGCTGTTCTTCGCCGGTGCGGCGCTCAGTCTGTTCGCTACTACTTCGATGGGCATTTTCATCGCCACGCTGGCGCGCAACATGCCGCAGTTCGGCATGCTGCTGATGCTCACCATCATGCCGCTGCAGATGCTGTCGGGTGGCACCACGCCGCGCGAAAGCATGCCCGAGATCGTGCAGAACATCATGCTGATTGCACCCACCACTCATTTCGTGGAACTGAGCCAGGCCATCCTTTATCGGGGCGCGGGCCTGGAGACGGTATGGCGGCCCTTCCTGGCGCTGGCCCTGATCGGCACGGTACTTTTTTTCCTGTCGTTGGCACGCTTTCGCAAAACGATCGGCCAGATGGACTGATCGTTTGACCCGCCCGATTGGGCATCCCACCCCAGCAAGGAGTTTGATTATGAGCAATGAAAGCATCCCCCTCCACCTCTTCAAGGCGAACCTCGAACTGCAACTGCGCCTCCAGCACCTGCTGCAGGAAAACGGCCAGCAATGGGTGGATAACGCCGCGCGCGCGCGCAGTGAAAACATTGCCGAGTCCGGCGCCGAGATCGAAAGCCTGCTCAAGGCCCAGAACTGGCAGGAGTTGGCCACGCTGCCCGCGCAGGCCTTTTGGCGTCAGTTTCAGCACCAGATGGGCGGCGCGCAGGCACTGACACAAGTCGCCATCAAGAACCAGACAACCTTCACCCAAGGCCTCCAGCAAGCCATTCAGGACTGGCAGAAATCGGTCACGCAGGCCGTAGGCCAGGCAGATGCAGTATTGCCGTTCCAGGATGTTTTCAAGCAGTGGGGGGCCGTGTGGGCCAAGGCACAGGACATGGCCGCGCCAGCTAAGACAGGTGGTCGCAATGCCGGCTGAGCAACGCACTGCACTGGTCACGGGTGGCAACGGCGGCCTGGGCGAAGCGATCGCCCGGGCCTTGCACGATGCCGGCCACACCGTGCTCGTTATCCATTCGCCAGGCAATGCCCGCATTGGCGCGTGGCTGGAAACCCAGGCCGGCGAAGGTTACGACTTCGCCGCCTACGGCGCAGATGTGGCCGACCATGCCTCCTGCCAGGAACTGGCCGAGCGCATCCACGCAGACGGGCACCGCATCGACATCCTGGTCAACAACGCGGGCATCACTCGCGATGCCACGTTCCGCAAGCTGAGCTACGCCGATTGGGATGCCGTCCTGCGCGTCAATCTCGATTCCGTGTTCAACGTGACCCGACCATTCATCGACGGCATGCTCGAAAGGGGCTGGGGCCGGATCATCAACATCTCCTCCATCAACGGCTCCAAGGGGCAGTTCGGCCAGACCAATTACTCCGCTGCGAAAGCCGGCATGCACGGCTTCACCAAAGCGCTCGCACAAGAAGTGGCGCGCAAGGGCGTGACGGTCAACACCGTCTCGCCGGGGTATCTGGACACGAAGATGGTGACGAGCATGCCCGAGGACGTGGTCAAGCAAGTGGTTGCCGGTATTCCGGTAGGCCGCCTGGGGCGGCCTGGGGAAATCGCCGCACTGGTGGCATTCATCGCCAGCGAGTCTGCGGGCTTCATGACCGGCAGCAACGTCTCGATGAATGGCGGCCAGCACATGTACTGATTGCGGCAGGGCCGCCAGGACGCTGTGTCGGCGGCTCCTTTCCATTCGTGTTCCAGTTTCAACATACAAGGAGTGCCCATCGCCATGAACCGAGACACCACGACATCCCCGACGGCCGATTGGGGGCAGTTGCTGTGGGACCCGTTGCGACTATCAGCCATGGCCGAGTATGCAGTGGATGCCTGGCAGCGGTCCATTCTGTATGCCGACGTTCGCCGTCAACGCGGCAATCAGTACCAGGCGCATTTACAGGAGCAGACGCCGAACGTACTGGACTTCGCCTGCGAGGTCGTCATGTCCGGGCTGGATCTTCCGCGGCCAGTCAACTATGGCCTCGTACGCATCCAGCCGCCCGCCGACACGCCGAGCGATCCCCGCAAGCGACCGTTCGTGGTGGTCGATCCACGCGCGGGCCACGGCCCGGGCATCGGCGGCTTCAAACCTGACAGCGAGGTCGGCGCGGCCCTCAAGGCTGGTCATCCCTGCTACTTCGTGGGCTTTCTGCCCGATCCCGTTCCCGGCCAGACCGTCGAGGACGTCATGCGCGCCGAAGCGGCCTTCGTGCGCAAGGTCGGCGAGTTGCACCCCGACAGCCGCGGCAAGCCTGCGGTCATCGGGAATTGCCAGGCGGGCTGGCAGATCCTGATGGCAGCTGCCGTCTGGCCCGAACTGTTCGGGCCGATCATCGTGGCCGGCGCGCCGCTGTCGTACTGGGCGGGCGACAAGCCGATGCGCTATGCGGGCGGCCTCACTGGCGGTAGTTGGGTGACGGCATTGACCAGCGATCTGGGCGCTGGTCGGTTCGACGGCGCCTGGCTAGTACAGAACTTCGAGAACCTGGACCCGGCCAATACGCTGTGGAGCAAACAGTACAACCTCTACGCCAAGGTCGACACGGAAGGCCCGCGCTACTTGCAGTTCGAGAAGTACTGGGGCGGACACGTCTTCCTGAACGACGTGGAGATGCAGTACATCGTCGACAACCTGTTCATCGGCAACAAGCTGAGTACGGCCCAACTGGTGACGTCCGATGGCGTGCGCATCGATCTGCGCAATATTCGCTCACCGATCGTGGTGTTTTGCTCCTATGGGGACAACATCACCCCACCGCCCCAGGCACTGGGCTGGATCACCGACCTGTACCGCAACGACCTGGATGTGGTGGGACATGACCAGACCATCGTCTACGCCACCCATGACAGCATCGGGCATCTGGGCATCTTCGTCTCCGGCAGCATCGGGCGCAAAGAGCACCAGGAGTTCGCTGCCAACATCGACATCATCGACGTGCTGCCGGCCGGCATCCACCACATGCAGATCGATGAGCATCGCGACGAGGCGCAGGAAGGTGAGCCAGCCAGCGGCGCATACCTGACCCGGATGCGCCGCAGCAGCATCGATGAAATCCGTGAGGTCGTTCGCCCCGATCCCGAGAGCGATCGCCGTTTTGTCGCCGCTGCGCGGATCTCCGAGATCAACCTGGCGAGCTACCGCAGCTTCGTGCAGCCGTGGGTACGTGCCTGGGTCACGGCCGAGGGCGCACGGTCGCTGGAGCCCCTGCACCCCCTGCGCGTCGGCTACGAACTGTGGTCCGACCGCCAGCCGCTGGCAGCCGCCGTGCAGGAAGCTGCGCAACACGTGCGCGATCATCGCCAGCCCGTCGCCGAGGCCAATCCTTTCCTGCAACTGCAGACACAGTTTTCTGCCGCTCTCGAACAGATGCTGGATCAATTCCGCGATTGCCGCGACCAGATCTACGCGCAAGCCTTTGACACGCTGTACAGCCTGCCGCTGGTGCGGGCCATGACAGGACAGAGCCTGCACGATGAGGCGCCGCCACGGGCCCATCCCAGCGAGACGCCCGAGCACCGCCAGTATCTGGTGCAAGAGTTGAGACGCCTTGAAGGGGAAGTCCACAGCGGTGGGCTAAAGGAAGCTGCCGTACGGGCCCTGTTCTTCGTGCTGGCCGCGCGTGGCGAGGCCGATGCGCGGCACTTTCGCCACGCAGAGGAATTGGTGCGTCCCCACCTGGACAACGACTTCGACATGCAGGCCTTCCGCCACCTCGTACGTCGGCAGGCTTTGCTCATGAGGCTCGACGAGGGCGCCGTGGTGTCCGCCATCCCCAGGCTGCTGAACAACACAGCGCCTGATGACATCCGCCAACTGGGGGGGGTGATCGCGCAAGTGATCGGCAGCGGCGATGTGCTGTCCGCACAAGAGCAAGCCAGGTTGAAGCAGGTGTCTACCCTGCTCGAGCAGGCGATCCGCCAAGCGCAGGCGGTTTCGGCGCCCGCTATGCCCTCTGCCAATGACGCTCCCTCTGCGGTCGCGGCCACGAAGCCCAAGACCTCCTCGCCAAAGCCGAAGGTGCCTCAAAAGACAACGGCGTCCAAGACATCCGCCGCGCCGCAGACAAGGCAGACACGGCGAGGAAAAAGCAAATGACAACTTCGCCCAAGCCGGTCAATGCCACTGCCAATGAATGGCATGTCCTGCGCAACCGCAATTTCGACGAGATCGCCATCGGCGACAGCGCCAGCCTCGAACGCGCGTTTTCGCCGCAAGACATCCACATGTTCGCGCTGCAATCGGGTGATGTGGATCCGGCACTTGCCGTGTCCTCAAGCGCTCGGGACACCACGGAGGCCATTTGTGCAAACGTCCTGATCTCGGCTGTGCTGAGCACACGCCTGCCGGGGCCGGGAACCCTATATATCAACCAGAACCTGTGCTTCCTCGGAGCCGTTCGGCCCGGCGACAGGCTGACCGTGCGGATGCAGGTGACTGGCAAGGACACGGCCACCCGCCATGTCACGCTGGCCTGCACCTGCACCAACCAGGAGGGGGTGGCGGTTTTCCAAGGCCAGGTAGAGGTCGTAGCGCCCACTGAGCGCATTGAAAGAACGCGCACCGCGTTGCCGCAGATCCACCCGGATGCGCAGGGCCGCACAGGCCTACATCGCCTGCTGGCGCATGTCGCGCACTTGCAACCGATTCGCGTGGCCGTCGCCCACCCGTGCGATGCCCTCAGCCTGTCCGCCGCGCTCGAAGCGCGCCACGCAGGGTTGATCGAGCCGGTGCTGGTCGGGCCACGGGTGCGAATCGAAGCAGTCGCTGCAGAGGCCGGGCTGGATCTGGCCGACGTCGCCATTGTGGACACGCCGCACAGCCACGCCGCTGCGCAGCAAGCCGTCGCCTTGGCGGCAACAGGTGAAGTCGAAGCCTTGATGAAAGGCAGTCTGCACACTGACGAGCTGATGTCCGCGCTGGTGTCGTCCGCGGCGGGGCTGCGCACCAAGCGCCGGGTCAGCCACTGCTTCCTGTTGCAGACACCGGCCTATCCGCGCCCGTTCATCGTCACCGATGCGGCGATCAATATCGCCCCGAATCTGGAACAGAAGGCAGACATCATCCGCAACGCCATCGAGCTGGCACAGGTGATCGGCGTGCGCGAACCCAAGGTCGCGAT
>LNAP01001550.1_pt1 | contig 24142 bp, 24 predicted proteins | sample 602601 | NCBI WGS metagenome assembly LNAP01 (sample SAMN02440304, study PRJNA202911) | soil metagenome | biome: Subtropical and temperate rainforests or woodlands; isolation source: soil samples (1 kg each in a 20% v/v slurry with milli Q water) were... ...
CTCGACCCGTGTTCTGGTGGGTGAGGAAGGTTTGTGTCAGGTCGCTTCCGATCCGGAAGTCGATGCGGTCATGGCGGCCATCGTCGGTGCGGCGGGGGTTCGCCCCCCACCAGCCTCAGGCGCCAAGATCGACCTCCGGGATGACGGCCAGGATCGTGCAGGGCAGCGGGTTGTCCTGGCGCACCAGGACGCGGCCATTGCTGTTCCAGCTGGGGTCCTGCAGCACCCGCTCATTGCCGGTCAGCAGGCCGATCGGCGTGCCGTACATCTGGTTGCTGCGTTCCTTGACCTCGGTCAGGATCGAGGGCTGGCCGCTTTCATAGACGCCGCCGACCTTCAGCCCGCGCGTATTCTCCACCTTGACGGTGACGGCGGAGATCTTCTTGCGCTTGCCCTGGATGGTGGGATCGCCGACATCGAGATCCAGCGTCTCCAGCTCGGCCGTGTAAGGCAGGCCGATGATGATCTTGCTGGCCGGGTTGTCGAGCGTGATCTCGCCGCCGGTGACGGTGACCGAGGGGAAGACGTTGCCGTCGCCCAGCACCCCCACCAGCTTGCCCTCCAGGTGATCGAGATGCGAGACCGTGCGGGTCGGCGGCCCGCTATATTCCAGGGCGCAATCCAGGAACCAGGCATCCTCGACCTTGGCGAATTGCCGCGTGTGCAGCCGCTCGACATAACGCCGGCTCTCGCCATCGATCATGCGGTTGACGATGAAATAGGCGACATCCTCGCCATCCTCCGAGATCGCCGCGACGCTCTCGAACTGCCCGTCGGTCACATGACGGTGCCAGGCGAGGACCTTCTGCTCCTTCATATAGGTGAGGCCCAGTACCACGCCATCGTCGCGCACCGCCCAGACGACGCGGAACGGCTCCTGCGAAAAGGCCCATTCCTGGATGGTATGGCCGTAGAACAGGTGATCCGACATCACCGAACAATCGGTGCCGGTATAGCTGTCGCTGGCGAATTCATAGCCGATATCTCGGACGACGCTGCCCTTCTCCTGGATGAACAGGATCGAGTTGTTCGAGACGATCGGCTGGATATCGCAGCAGCCGTTATAGGATTGCGGCTTGGTATAGCAATTGGCCGGGGTGATCGCGTCATTGCTGGAGCCGCCGAAGCATTTCCATTCCGCCCCGCTGGTCAGCAGGATCAGCACGTTCATCGAGACCATGTGCCGGATGGCATTGACCTGCGATGCCACCAACGTACGCGTGATGGCATCGTCGTCCTTGGTCGGCGAGGCGACGTTCATGTTCTTGAAATTGCCCGATTGCGTCGCCCACAGCGTCTGCGGCTGCTTCATCGAATTGGCGAAGAACTTGCGCTGCTCGTGATAGGCGACGGTGCCCGGCCAGTTCTCGTCCTCGAAGGGGTCGCGAGCCGAGGGCGGCGTATCCGTCGTATCCGGCTTGATATTGTCGTCCTTGAAGGAATTGGTCAGGCTGGAGCCGACGATGCCGAAGGTGCCGCTGACCTCGCGATAGACATTGTATTTCGAGACACCGGCCTGGCTCGCCCAGCTCACGGTGATGGTGCCGGTCGAGGAGAGCACCGTGGCGCCGGTCGTGCGGGCGAAGGCGGCATAACCCGCGCCGCCGCCGGTATAGGTGCCATAGGTCGTGCTGTCGACATTGGAATTGTCGAGCTTGCGCAGCGAATAGCTGGTCGTGTTGACGACCGCGACCAGGAAGCTGCGGCCCTGCACTTCCGGCATGCCCGGCGCGCTAGGGATATAGATCTCGTCGCCGGTCGACAGCCCATGCGCCGCCGTCGTGGTGACGACGGCCGGATTGGCCTTGGTGATGCCGGCGATGGCGGTGCCGCTGCCCTGGCCGGGCAGGCTTTCCTCGGTGCCGTCGGCATTGACTGCCGTCACCTTGTAGCGATAGGTCGTGCTGCCGGTGGCGGCGAGGCTCAGCGCCAGGCCGGTCGGTCGCGCCACCTGCGGCGTGAAGCTCACCGCCGCGAAGCTCCAGGCGGCATCGCCGGTGCGGCTGAGATCGTAAGGCGGATAATTGGGATGGCAGAAGGTCATCACATCCGCCGACTGGGTATATTTCACGCCGGGATTGTTCGTGGCCGCATCGGGCCGCAGATCCGCCGCCGCATAGGGCGAGGCCACGGTATAGACCCGCGCCGCCGTGCCGCCGCCGCCATAGGTCGGCAGATCGGCGCCGCTGACGCCGCGCAGCTGGAAACTGCCGGAGGTGGCGCCGCTCACCTTGAAGCGCCGGTTGTTCAGCCGCGTCATGCCGGCAATGCCGCTGAGATAGACATCGTCATCCTCGGCGAAACTGTTTGCCGCCTGGATCGTCACCGGATCGCTCTGCAGGATGCCGGTGATCGCGATCGCCGTTTCCAGCACATAGCCGCCATCGCGGATGATGCGCAATTTGCGGTCGCCGAATTCCAGCACATAGGTCTGTTGCGTGCTGAACTGGAAGGGAATCAGCCGGCTGCGGGTCGTGCTGTCGATGATCTCGCCCACGAATTCCGTGCCGGGGCGATTGCTGACGCCGCCGGCCGGATGGACGAAGAAATTCTGCAGCTTGCGGCAGCCGATCCGGTACTGGGCCATATCGACCCGGCCATAGAGCTTGGAGGACAGCTCGCCGCCCGCGAAGCTCGGTTGAATGACATTCTGAGTCATCGATGCGCGATCCAATCTGGGATGGTGGTCTGCTGCTGCACGCCTTCATTGGCGTCATTGGCGGCGGCGGTCGAGGCGGATTGCCGCCACATATCGAGGCAGGCCTGCATCAGCGCGGTGCTGCCGGTCAGCGGAATCGCCATCTGCGCCCCGCAGGCCCAGGACAGGGCGCTGATGAAGCCGGCCGGAAACAGCGAAGTATTGGCGATACGCTTGGTATAGAGGGCCATCGCCTGCGGCTGGTCGCAATAGACGACCTTCAGGTCATTGCCCTGACTGTCCACATCCAGCGCCACCTCATAGGCCACGATGCCCTGTTCGTTCACCGCCTGCGCCGTCATCGCGGCGGCACTCGGCCCCGTCACCACGATGCCGCGCTGCGCCGGGCCCAGGATGCCGCGCATCTTCAGGCAGTCATTGGGATAGGCATAGCGATACCGCCAATCGACCGGCGGTGCGCCGAGATCGGCGAGATATTTCCGCGACCGCGCGAAACCCCAATCCATCGCCTCCAGCGTCTCGTCCCGCGCCTGTTCGTAGATGGTGGTGAAGCTGCGCGCCTCCGGGCTGTCCTCCGCCAGATCCGCGATGGTCGAGCGGGTGCCGATGCGCGACAGCGACAGATTGGCGATCTGAATGAGATCCGCCATGTCCCCTCCTCAGCCGAGATCCGGCGACAGATGCGCGACCGCGAGATCGACCGGCGACAGACCAAGACCCGCCGCCTCCTCACCCTCGATCTCCTGTGCCTCCTCCTGCGCGGCGATCAGCGCTTCCGCCGCCTTCACCGCCTTGCGCGCGGCCCCGTCCAGCGGCTCCAGATTGCTGCCCGGCTGCGCGCCGAACTCGATCTCCTGGCCGATTTCGTGAATCCGATCGCCGATGAAAGATGTCTCCACCACTCGATAACGCGGCATGCCTGTCTCCTCTCTGTTTGTTGTTGGTGATGAGATGTTGCCCTCATCGCACCCCGCATCCGCCTCACTCACTCGTCACCCCCGGACTTGATCCGGGGGTCCATGGAAAATGCGGTGCGCTGCCTTTTCCATGGATTGCCCCGCCGACGCATGTCGGCCTACGCCGACGGGGTCAAGCCCGGCAATGACAAACGAGAGTGGAATCGATGTCCTGCGACGTCAGAACCCGGAAACGTTCAGCGCTTCCGGGTAGGCGATATTCGACTGCAGATCGAGCGCCAGCCCGGCGGTGAACTTGCCCGCCGTCAGCGGCCCCGTCGCCACCGCATAGGTGACGCCGAGATAGCGCTTGCCGCTGGTGCGCGAGGCCGGCACGCCGGTCCGCAAAACCTGCGTGCCGGCGGTCAGCGCCGCCTTGCCGATCGCATCGCTCTGCATCAGCACCACCGGATTGGTGGCGAGATCGGCGCTGTCCGCCGCGACCAGCGCGAATTGCACCGTGGCGGCGCCGGCGGCGGCGACATCCTGGGTGCAGGCGATGAAGAAGTTGATATCGGTGCCCGGCCCCAGATCGCGGGCCGAACTCAGATCGATCACATTGCTCGAATTCGCCGAGGCCGTGACCGCCTGCTGGTTGGAGAACAGATTGGTGCTGTCCAGAATCATCGTTTTATCCTTTGTCTAAGCGATGTGCCCGTCATCTGCCATGGATTGCCGGGTCAAGCCCGGCAATGACGAGCGAGAGTGAGGAGATGCCATGCGAGCCTATCGTCACCGTCGCCCGCACCCGGCTCTCACACTCTTCCGTCACCCCCGGGCTTGACCCGGGGGTCCATGGCGGATCACGCTCGGGTTACCTGCCGAAGCCGACGTCAAACCACCCTTGCTTCGGTATTCAGCAGCTGGTCCACCAGCCGCACGGGAATGCCGCGGAAGGCGGTCAGCGGATTGCCCTGGGCATCCTCGACCGTGTGGAAGCCGAGCGTCGGCTTCTCGGTCTGCTGGATATCGGCCCAGGTCTTCACCGCGCGGTTCACATAGAAGACCGGGCGGCCGAGCTTCAGGCTGGGCACCTTGCTGATGGCGCGGATGAAAAGCCGCTGCAGATTGACCGGCGATCCGCCGGCCAGCGAGGGCACGTCGATATTGGCGATGCGCACCGCGAAGCGCCAGTCACGCACGGTCAATCCGCATTTCCACTGATACTTGGTCTGATAGGCCTGGTACTTGCCGCCGGTGCCGTCATCGATCGGCGCCGGGGTGCTGACATCTTCATGGGTGAGGCCGGCCTTCGACTTCTTCGGATAGATGCCGTGGATCGTGCGCTTGCCCCAGACCAGCAGCCAGACGCTGGTATTGGTCGAGCCGGTGCCGCCGGCATCGATCACGTTGTTGGCCGTCTGCGCCACCGTATTCTGCAGCGTGTTATAGCGCGGCGCCAGGCCCTGGAAACGTTCCGGGTTGGCGGCGATATTGCCGTAGAACAAGGTCTGCGCCATCTGCTGGTTCATGCCTTCCAGGAAGGCTTCGTCTTCCGACAGGCGGAAATCGGCGGCATTGCCGTTGAGATCGGCCAGGTCCTTGTCGACGATGCTGTAGGTTTCCAGCATGCCGGTCGTGTCGGTGATCTGCACGGTGGTCGATTTCTGCGGCTGCGCGCCCTGATAGAGCAGGCGCCAGGTCGCTTGCGGCAGGCCGGTGCGGATCGTGGTCAGATGGCCGGTCGGCAGATTGCCTTCCACCCAGACCATGTCGTCGAGGATTTCATTGGTTTGCGTGAGAATGTCGATCACATCCGCGATCTTGTCGTCAGCGGTCATCCGCTTGGCAAGATCCGAGATGCTGAGATACTGACCACCGATGGTCGCCATCTAAGGACTCCTTGATTGTTGCTGGTCCGCTTCATCCCGCGCGCGTCGTCAGTCGCGCGGCTTCAGCGGGTCTGTTGGATAGAGGCGATCTGCCCGGCTGCGGGTTTCATGGGCGACGCCGCGCCCCATGACCATGGCATCCTCCGAGATCGCCTTGCCGATGCGGATAAAGGCGCGGATGACATCGGGATGGTTGCCCGCCCCGCTGACATTGAGCGCCTGGCGCAACGCGTCGCCGCCGAAACGGTCGACCGCCTTGGCGGCAAGGCCGAGATTGGCCGACAGCTTGGCGCCGCCGATCTCGCGGTCATTGCGGACCGTGTCCTGCCACTCGCGCTGCGTGTCTGCCCACAGCTTATAAGGCGCCTCCATGGCGTCCTTCAGCTTGCCGGAATAGAGATCGACATAGGCCTGCGCCCGGTCCTGGCTGAGCCCGTCGGCGGCGAATAGCTTCTTCGCCTCGCCCAAGCCGTCCGGATCGATCTCCACCCCCTCGGGCAGATTGAAATCGGCATAGGCCTGGGCCGCCTGATCCGCCGCATCCTGCGACGCTGAATCAGGCCCGCCCTCGCCCGCCGTGTCCCCGGTGCCGTCGCGCCCCGCCGCCGCATCAGCGGCAGAACCCTCTCCGGCACCGAGCATGGTCTGGTCACCGGCGACCGCCTCGGTGGACTGTGCGGCTTCTGTGTCAGACATGGTCATTCCTTTTTCGCTCCTGCTGAATTGCTTCCGGTTGAACCTGTGAGGGCTTGCCCATTCAGGGCTTCCTTGGTCATGGCGACATAAAGCTCCGGACAGATCCGGTTGATCTGCTCCAGCACCCACAGCCCCATCTGCCTCTTGCCCTCATTCATGAAGGTGTAGCTGTTGCCCGTCATGATCGGCTGAAACACCTGCGCTTCAGCGAGCAGCCGCCAGACAAAGGCGCGAAACAGCTTCTGCTCCATCAGCGCCCTGAACTGCTCCGCCTCATTGCGCGCCGTGAACCGCAGCTTCGCCTTGCGGTCAGAGACTTGCAGCGCATCGCCGGCATCGAACGGTTCCGTCATGGCTGCCGACCTTCAAAGTCTCGAAGCGCCGTGTCTCGCTCGACACCCGCCACAAACTCATTCGTCATTGCCGGGCTTGACCCGGCAATCCATGGCTGATGCCGCGCAGTCTTTCCGATGGACCCTCGGATCAAGTCCGAGGGTGACGACCGAGAAGACATCGAGCGCGAGAGAACGTTGCTCCCATTCTTCATGCCACCCATCCTCACGCCCCACCCTGCCCGCCGCTTGCACCGCCCTGCGCACCCATGCGGGTCATCACCTGCTCCAGCGCGTTGCTGTCCTTGCCGATTTTCGCATCGGAGAGTGTCTTCGCTCCTGCCGCCGCCTGCTGCGCCATGGCCATCGCCTGTTGCTGCTGTTGCGCCTGGGCGCGGGCGGCCCGCGTCTGCTGCACCTGATCGGCGCCGAGGATGATCTTGGGCGAGACACCCAAAGCTTCGGCGTATTCGTCGATTGCCGCGTCGATATCAAGCTTGTCGAGCGCCTCCGGCTTGGCGCCGGCGAGATTGCTGACGAAACCCGAAATGCGCTCGATGCTGCCCGTCTCCGCCGCCTTTTGTGCCTGGGCGAGCGTCGAGATATATTCGATATCGAGATCCTGCCCGCGCAGTTCCGGCGGCGGTTCCGGCAGCAGATCCTTTTCCAGCAGGATGTTGAAGACGCGGTCGATTGCCGGATCCAGCAGCTCGTCATGCAGCCGCTCCAGCACCGGCCCCAGCATCAGCAGCTTCTCCTGCTTGCGCTCGACGATCTCAGTCGCGGAACGTACATCGTCGAGCTGCGAGATCATCAGGAAGAGATCGGCGAAGAAGGCCTGGTTGACCTGCTGGCGGATATCCTGGATGTCCTGGCGCAATTCGCCGAGTTCGATATTGACCTGATACGCCGGCGCAAAGCCGCTGCCCGATCCGTTCGCCGGCGTGAAGGTGACGCCGCCCGGCAGGACCGAGAGATCCTGGTTCTTCATCTGCACATTGGCGGTCATCGGCGGATTGACCTGCTTGGCGATGCCCTGCGCCTTCTGCTTCTGCTCGAATTGCAGCTGGCGGATGAAGGGCAAGGCCTCCATGCCGGGCGAGCGGCCATAGACATCGTTGCCGGTGACATGCCAGCGCGCCGCCTGGAACGGCCGCTCCTTGAAACCGGAGATGCTCAGCGGCGTCTCGCCACCACCTTCCGCCTCCCAATAGACCGAGCGATAGGGCATGTTCTTGTTGTCGGCATAGCCGATCACCCGTTTGTCATTGGGCTCGATCGCATGACAGATGCGGTATTCCTGGTCGAGCTGCCCGTCGCGATATTTCTGCTGGATCATGTCGGAGCATTGCTCCAGCCCGAAGCGCTGCACCATGCCGGCCACCGTCATGGCGAATTCGCGGTAGAGCGTATCGACCGCCAGGCGGTGATCATTGGCGATGAAATATTCGCCGACGGTCAGCGGGTAGCAGCGGATGACGTCCTCGTCATCCTCCAGGATCAGATTGACCGCCGTGCCGAAGACCGACAATTCTTCATAGAGTGTCGCGAATGAATTATAGAAATTCGACTTCGCCATCACGCGCAGCATGCGCTTACGCACCTCGTCCAGCCAGACCTTGACCGGCGTGGAATCCGCCAGGCGCTGATCCGGCATGGTCAGGCGGAACCAGGGCCGCGCCGGCGAGGTGATGCCCGACATCAGGCCCGAGGCGCAGGTGCGCGCGGCGATGGTGCCGGTGGAATCGATGATGCGCTGGTTCTTCTTATGGCCCTTATAGGTGTCGTCGCCGCCCATCGCGCTGCCGGCGCTGAGCAGCCCGCGTCCGCGCCGCGGCAAGATGAAATCGCTGAGATCCTGCCAATGGGCGATATAGGACCTGCGTTCCTGCTGCAGCATGGTCTTGCGCCGCATCAACTGCCGCATCAACTCGCTGTCTTGCGCCATCGGTTACCCGTCTATATTGTGTTTAACTCAACATTCCGGCGATAAAAAAGCCCTCTCATCCCGGTCTCGCAGGGCGAGAGCATGGCGGGAGGAGGAGCACCACCAGTTCCGCCGCATCGAAGATGCAACGGAGCGGGATGAGAGGGCCGCGGCCTGCAAGCGCGCTGAAGACGACGATCGAAGACCGCCCCTCGGCGCGGCTCGCCGCCGCGAAGTCAGTTCGTTGCTCCGGTGTTCATTGGCCCAGCAATGTCTTGGCGGTCGGTGCTGCCGCGACATTGCCCTGGGGATTGGTCAGGATGGTTCCCGCCGCACCGCGTGCGGCAATCGCCCGCGCGCGTTCGTCGCTCCGTGCCTTGACCACGGCCGCATCCTGTTCCTGCGCCGGTTCCGGCGGCGGCGGCGGTGGCGGCGGTGGTTTCGGCGTCGAGCCTCCCATGCACATATCGAACCTCTAGCTGTTGCGTGAAAACGTGAATCTCACTTGCGGCCGAACAGAAAGTGCACGGCCATCGCGATGCGTTGCCACCAGCGATAGGCACGCGGCGAGAACATCCATTTGACGAGATGGCAGTGATAGACCGACAGCTCGTCCACCTGTTCCTGCGTGAGGCCGAGCCGCGCGAACATCACATCCGATTGGGCCGCGAAATCCGCGTTCCAGGGCAGCCTCAGTTCCAGGCAGCGCGTCTTCGCCTTGTCGTAGCTATAGGTGAGCATGAGACCGCATGTTTCGTTGTCTATATCGCAATTGTATGAGGATGATGAGATAATAGCAACAACAAATCTTCAAACCCGGTCAAAAGCGATCCGCTTGTGCTGTCCTGCGACTCTTACTTGTGCTGTCCTGCGACTCTTAATAGTGTACCTGCCAAGGAATTTGCCCAGGGGATCTGATCGGGGGCGCAGGTGATCTTCATTGAAACGGCTGGCGCCGGGCTGCGAGCGATCCACCTCGCCGGACGCTCGATCGGTATTGCCGGATTGTTGGGCCTGACGCTCCTGCCGGGATTCAATCGCGCCGCCTTGGCCGAGGATATGCAGCCTTCGGCAAACCCGCAGCAGGCCGCACAGCAGCAGCCGATGGCCGCACCGATCGCCCCCGGCCTCATCCGCCTGCATCTCGCCCGTAATGTGATACTGGATGTGCCCCGCGACTGGCACTTTGCCGATCCGATGATCGATGCCTGGATCCGCAAAGCGCCCGGCGATGCCATCGATATCGCCGCCAATCCGACCACCAGCCACGGCGCGACGGAATTGCTGCTGGCGGCCAGCGCCGCGACGGGGAAGGCGGAAGCAGCGCTCGGCCTTGCCTTCACCGTCGGCACCGGCGATGTCGAGGCCGTCGACCAGATCGGCGATAAGGAATTGCAACAGCGCGTCGCCGGGATCGATGCCGCTTTGCAGGATGATCCGGCCGGCACAGTCACGCCCTTCCCGCTGGCCCGCTTCTCCTTCCCCGGCCGAGGCGCTTTTCCGGCCGTCACCTATACCTATATGCGGACAGGTGCCGCAGCAGCCGCGTCCGACAATGCCGTGCTGGTGCAGAGCTGGAGCATCTGGCGCCCCGACGGCATCGTGACGCTCTCCCTCTCCTATCGCATGACCGCGGCCGATAAATGGTCGCCGCTCCTGCATCAGATCGGCGATTCATTGACCGTCGAATAAACCCTCCACCAGATATCCGACAGGCAGGACATGGAACTCGTTTCTGCCTAAAACGTTTCGTCATCGGTAGCGGTAAGCACGAGCCAGGACGATTTTGCGCATTCTCATTGTCACGGCCCATCCCTTGAAGACCAGCCTTTGCGGTGAGCTGGCGCGTCATGTCATCGCCGAGCTGACGCGCGCAGGCCATGAGATCGTCATCGAGGATCTTTATGCGATCGGCTTCAACCCCGTCATGACGCCGGACGAACGGCATGCCTATAATGGGTCCTCTCCGCTGACGGGCGAAGATATCGCAATGCCCATCCAGCATCTGCTCGCCGCCGAGGCGATCGTGCTCGTTTTTCCGGTCTGGTGGTTCGGCTTGCCGGCCATTCTCAAAGGCTGGCTGGACCGGGTCTGGGCACCGGGCATCGCTTTCGATCACCACGAAGATGCCAGCGTCCTGCGGCCGCGCCTGACGCAACTGCGCCATCTGCTGGTGGTCGCCGCTTTCGGCTCACCCTGGTGGCTCGATCGTTTCATCATGGGGCGGCCGGTGATGAAGCTCTTCAAACGCGCCGTGCTGCCGAGCTGTACCGCCGATTGCCGCTTTGAGATGCGCTCGCTGCATAACACTGACCATCTGAAACCCGCCAAGCTTGCCGCTTTCAAGAAGCGTCTCTCCACCGCCCTCAACCGCTTGCTTTGATCGGCGGATAGGGACAAGTTTCTATAAAGGCCATGCTTTCTTGGACGGCCCGGCGTCACAAGCTGCTAGACTTGATGTCAAGCATTTACCATGCATTTAACGCAAAGGTGCCGCTATGCCCGTCATCCTTGCCGGCAGTCACAGAAACCCTTCACCGCAAGGCGGGGACGCGCCTCAGACGCCACGGCCGGGCGGCTTCGCCCGGCTGCTGCTGCTCGCCATTGCCGGCGCCTTCATCGGCGGCGCGGCGGTCGCCCTTTTCACGCTCTGGGCTTCGACCGGCTTCAGGGCCCTGGGGGCGCATGGCTTTGCGCTTTATGCCCTGACCATCGGCGGCGGCTTCACCATGGCGCTGACCACCGGCCTCATGGTGGCGGTGTTCCACAGCGACAGAGCAGGCTATGATGAGCAGGCTCATATCGCCAATCCGACGGCCTCGGATCGCGACGACACGAATGCGTGATGTTTCTCTACGGACTTGAGATCGGATCACCGGAGGATTTATGTCTTCCTTTCAGATGCCACGATAAGAGGTAGAGCGTGATGCCGCGTGCCGCGCTGACGACCGAAACGACGCAATCTGACATCATCGATGCTCTATCCAACGGTGCCGCTTATGGCGATGCTGCGGCCGAGGTGCGCCGCATCGACACCCATTGCTCCGTCATCTTCCTGGTCAAGAACCGCGCCTTCAAGCTGAAGAAAGCGGTCAAGTTCTCCTATCTCGATTATACCAGCGTGGCGGCACGGGAGAATTTCACCCGGGCGGAGCTGAGGCTCAACCGCCGTACTGCGCCGCAGCTTTATCTCGGCATCCGCAAGGTCGTCGCCGATGATGACGGACGGCCGCGTCTTGCCGCCACCGACGATCCCGCCCCGGCCATCGACTGGATACTGGAGATGCGGCGCTTCGGCGACGATGCCTTGCTGGCGACCCTCGCCGATGAAGATCGGCTGACACCCGCGTTGATGCAGGACCTCGCCGATGCGATCCATCATTTCCATGACGGTGCGGAGCCGACACCGTCCTATGGCACGGTCGAAATCGCGCGCAGCGTGCTGACGGATTGCATCGACAATCTGCGGCTGGAATCGCCGCCGCTCGATACCGCGATCGTCAAGAAATTCACCGGCATCGCAAAAGCATCTCTCGACAAGCTTGCTCCGCTGCTCGACGGCCGCCGGGGACGCGGCCTGGTGCGGCGCTGCCATGGCGATCTGCATCTCGGCAATATCTGCGTCTATGAGGATAGGCCAGTTCTATTCGACGGCATCGAATTCAGCGACGCGATTTCCTGCATCGATGTGTTCTACGACCTGGCCTTCCTCCTGATGGATCTCTGCCACCGCGACCGCGCCGATCTCGCCAATATCGTCCTCAACCGCTATATCGACCGCTGCGGCGATGGCGAGGGGCTGGCCGCCTTGCCCTATTTCATGTCGCTGCGGGCGGCGATCCGCGCCCATATCCTCGCCGGCGCCAGCAAGCATCAGGATGATCAGGCGATCGCCGACAAAAAAAGGGACGAGTCCATCGCCTATCTCGCCACCGCTGCGCATCTCCTGGATATCAAGGCGCCGCCTCGCCTGGTCGCCATCGGCGGTCTCAGCGGCAGCGGCAAGTCCACCTTGGCGCGCGCCTTGGCGCCGGCTTTCCGGCCGGCGCCGGGTGCCCGCATCATCCGCAGCGATACGTTGCGCAAACGCCTGCTGAAAGTGGCGCCCGAAACCCGCCTGCTGCCCGCGGCCTATGGGCTGGAAACCACCAAGCTGGTCTATGCGACGATGCAGGAAGAGGCGGCAACGGGATTGCAGGCCGGCTACAGCGTGATCGTCGATGCCACCTATCTGCGCGAGATCGAGCGGCGCGACATCGAAGCCCAGGCGGCAAGGCTGCAGGTGGATTTCGCCGGCTTCTGGCTCGATGTGCCGAAAGAGATCCTCGCCGCCCGGATCGAGGCCCGCCACAACGATGCCTCCGACGCCACCCGCGCCATTCTGGAACAACAATTCTCCTACGATCTCGGCGCGGTCGCCTGGCGCCGTATCGATGCCGGCCAAGGCATGGAGCGGACACTTGCAACCTTGCGATCCGCTCTGTCCTTGCCGCAATGAGGTGGCTGGAGTATTAGGATTATCAACCCATATCGCTGACGCCTCATCGCTATCTTGTATCTTTTGACATACAAAACTATATTATCTGTCATTAGATATGAGGTGGCATATGCCCCAGATCCTTTCACCCGATACCGGCGAACCGACCACCGGCACGGTCACGCAGCCGGAAGCGGCGGCCATGCTGCGGGCGGCCTTCAATCTGTTCCGGCTCTGGGGCGTCAGCGACAGCCAGGCCCGGCTGCTGCTCGGGCAACCCAGCGCCTCCACCTTCTATCGCTGGAAACGGGGCGATATCGGTGCCCTGCCCCATGACACCGTCTGGCGGCTGGGCGATCTGATGGGCATCCACAAGGCGCTGCGCTATCTCTTCATGGAACCCGACCGCGGCTATGCCTGGATATCGAAGCCGAACGAGGCCTTCGCGGGCCAGTCGGCGCTCGACCGCATGCTGCGCGGCGCGCCCAGCGACCTCACCGCCGTGCGCAACTATCTCGATGCCGAGCGGGGCGGCTGGTGACACCTCCGCCGTCGAATTCCCAGGCGGTGGATTCCCAAGCGCCGCCGCTGGCCGAGATCGACTGGCCGGTCAGCCATCGCATCATCCGCACCATCTATCCGCCGGTCTGGCTGTTCGAAGACATCGCCGATCCCGCCGATTGGGACCTGATCGCCAGTGCCGAGGCCAAGACCAATCCCCGTATTCGCGATCAGATCGGCGATCTCAAGCTGGTGCCGGAACATCGCCGCCTCGCCGGCCCCGGCGCCAGCCTGGCCATGGGCGCCTTCACCCATATCTCGCGCGATCGCACCAGCCGCTTTTCCAACGGCAGCTATGGCGTCTGGTATTGCGGCGACCGGTTCGAGGTCGCGCTGATGGAGACCGTGCATCATTACGAGCGCTTCATGCGGCGCACGGCGGAGCCTGCCGCCGATGCGCAGTTCCGCGAGCTGACGGCGCATGTCGCCGGCACCTTGCACGATCTGCGGGATACCAGTCCTAAGAACAGGGGCTCGAAGCCTAGCCGCTTCAAGGATTGTCTCGATCCCGATGATTGGATGCCGGCGCAGATCCTGGCCGCCGGGCTGCATAGATCCGGCAGCGACGGCATCGTCTATCCCAGTGTGCGCTGGCCGGCGGGCGAGGCCGCGGCACTCTTCTGGCCCGATTTGATCCGCCTGCCGATCGTGCAGGCGCGGACGCTGCAATATCATTGGGACGGCGGGCGCGTGACCCGCTATTTCATCATCGGCGGCGATGACTGGTACGCCCCGCCGCGCCATTGAAATACCGCGTGATCAGGTTCGTTTTGACCTTTCTCATGCTTCCGCTCTCTGGACTCGCGGAAAGATCTGTGCGAGCGTCAGCTTCCTGAAGGACATGCCGATATGGCCCCTAAGATGGCGTTCACAACGCTGCGGCATGTCGGTCTGGCTCTCAGTTTCATACAGTGACCGCATACGGTGACTGCGTCACCATCGGCCGAACGACCTCTCCGCATCTCAGCCTGGCGCATCGGCGGCACTTTATGAAATCCCGATGACAAACTTTCGCCGCGACCGGAAGGACCTGCCATGACGACACTCAACATCAATGGTCAGAATTTTGAGGTGAACCTGCCGCCCGACACGCCCCTGCTCTGGGTGATCCGCGAACATCTGCAGATGACCGGCACCAAATTCGGTTGCGGTGCCGGGCTTTGCGGTGCCTGCACCGTCCACAAGAACGGCGAGGCCATTCGCTCCTGCCAAACCTCCATCACTGATGCCGCCGGCAGCCAGATCACCACCATCGAGGGTCTCGATCCGAAGGGCGAACATCCGCTGCAACTTGCCTGGATCAAGGAGCAGGTACCGCAATGCGGCTATTGCCAATCCGGCCAGATCATGCAGGCCGCGGCCCTGCTGAAACAGAAGCCGAAGCCGACCGATGAAGAGATTGTCGCGGCGATGGACGGCAATCTCTGCCGCTGCATGGCCTATATCCGCATCAAGAAGGCCATCAAGGCCGCTGCGGTCGGCGTATGAAGAGGGAGGCTTCGATGAACGATATGACACCCGTTTCCAATCCCGATCAGCCATCCGACCGAGACCTGCGCCTTGACCGCCGCGCCTTCCTGGTCGGCACCATCGCCACCGGCTTGATCGCCGGTTTCGGCCGCATGCCCGCCGCCGATGCCAATACGGTGCTGCCCGGCGCCGCCGATTTCGCGCCCAATCTCTGGTTCACCATGGCGCCGGACATGACCACCACCGTCTTCATCACCAAGGCGGAGATGGGCCAGCATGTCGGCACGCCGCTGGCCCAGGCACTCGCCGAAGAGCTTGAAGTGCCTTGGGCGAAAGTACGGATCGAGCATGTCGACAGCGCGCCGAAATGGGGCCTGATGATCACCGGCGGCAGCCAAAGCGTCAATACCAGCTTCGACACCATGTCGCGGGCCGGCGCCGCGGGCCGCCTGGCATTGATCAAGGCCGGCGCCAAGGCGCTGCAGGTGCCGGCCGGCGAATGCGTCGCCGTCGACGGCACCGTCAAGCACAAGTCCAACAAGGCGATCAGCTACAGCGATATCATTTCCCGCGGCTATGTCGGCGTGGCCATCGCCGAAGCCGACTGGGCCACGATGCGGCTGAAGGATCCGAAGGATTACAAGATCGTCGGCAAGCCGACGCCGGCGCTCGACATTCCGCCCAAGACCAACGGCACCGCGCGCTACGGCATCGATGCCATGCTGCCCGGCATGGTCTATGGCAAGCCGCTGGTGCCGCCGGTGCGGACCGGCGCCAAGGTGACGGGCATCGATGATAGCGGCGCCAAGGATATCAAAGGCTATCTCAAGGCGGTGAAGATCGACGACCCCAGCAAGCATTTCGACGGCTGGGTGGTGGTGGTGGCCGAGAATTACATGGCCGCCAGCCAGGCGGCCGATGTGATCAAGGTCAGCTATGATATGGGCCCCAATGCCAAGGCCTCGACGGCGACCATTTTCGATGCCGCGAAGAAACTCTCCGCCAATCCGAAGGCCGGCGTCGATCGCATCAGGGACGGCAATGCCGAAGACGTCCTCGGCAAGGACAAGGACAAGCTCGACGTCGTCTATACCACCGATCCGAATTTCCACTTGACCCTGGAACCGGTCAATGCAACGGCGGAACTGGTCGACGGCACCTGCCACATCTATACCGGCAATCAGTTCCAGTCCGCCGGCATGCAGATGGTGGGGGCGGCACTCGGCATCGATCCCGCCAATGTCATCATTCACCAGCACTTCCTCGGCGGCGGTTTCGGCCGGCGGCTCTATGGCGATTACATGATCCCCGCCGCCTTGGCCGCGAAGGAAATGGGCAAGCCGGTGAAGCTGATCTATGCCCGCTCTGACGACCTCGCTTTCGATTGCGCCCGCGCGCCCAGTTATCAGCCGATGCAGGGCTCGCTCGATGCCGAGGGCAAACTGGCGGCCGTGCGCCATGATGTGGTGGCCGGCTGGCCGATGGCGATGATCGCGCCCGCTTTCATGTCGAACGGCCTCGACGGCAAGACCAAGATCGACGATTCCGCCATCGACGGTGCCGATTTCTGGTACAGCGTGCCCAATCACCATCTGCGCGGCATCGAGAACGACCATTCGCAGAAGGTGCTGCCGCCGGGCTGGCTGCGCGCGGTCGGGCCGGGCTTCACCACCTGGGCGGTGGAGAGCTTCATGGATGAGATGGCTGAGAAGGCCAAGACCGATCCGGTCGAGTTCCGCCTCAAGCATCTCGACGGCGTCGGCAAGCAGGCCGGCGGCGATACGCCCAGCAATCGCGGCGGCGCCAAGCGTCTCGCGGCGGTGCTGCAGCAGGCGGTCGATCGCGCCGCCTATGGCAAGAACACATTGCCCGCCGACACCGCCATGGGCGTCGCCGCCAGCTTCGGCCAGGGCCGCGCCGCACCGACCTTCAATGCCTGCGTCGCCGAGGTTTCGGTCGATCGCGGCTCCGGCGAGGTCAAGGTGAACAAGATCACCTTGGTGGTCGATGTCGGCGTGCCCGTCAATCCGGACGGTGTCATGTCGCAGATGGAAAGCGCCGTGCTCTGGGGCGTCAGCGTCGCCCTCTACGAGCAGGGCGTCTTCGAGGAAGGCAAGGTCCAGCACGAGAATTTCGACAGCTACACGCCGTTGCGCATGTCGCAGGTTCCCGAACTGGATCTCTCCTATCTCACCGACAGCAAGGATTTCCCCGTCGGACTGGGCGAGCCGCCGATGACGGCGGTGGCGCCCGCGATTGCCAACGCCATCCATCGTGCCGTCGGCGCCCGCGTGCGGTCGCTGCCGATCACGGCGGATAAGGTGAAGCAGGCGATGGGAACTTAAGACGACGGGCCGGGCGTCGCTATCGGCGCCCGGCCCTTCTTGCTGCACCATCGTCGGTGCAACGTCATCGACCGCATAAAATCCGCATAAATTTCTTGCCGTAGGAATTCGGACAGCCATTCGCCGTAGTTATACGGTATGCTGTCCCTTCTTATGACTTCTCCATGCTGATAATTCCCGGTGAAACGTCGAACGGCCCTTCTGCATGATCCCATCAAAACTAGACCCGCAGCTCAGCGGCGTGCCGGAAACCATGCTCTGGACCTTGCACAACCGCGCCAGTGAAGCGAAGAAGCGGCGCGGCCTGCTGCGCGACCCCGAGGCCGTGCGCATCTACGAGGCGATCAATTACGATTACGTCCGGCATTTCGGCCGGGCGGAAGGCTCGCATGCGGTGCGCGCCGTCGCCATGGACCGCGTGCTGCGCGGCTGGCTCGACACCCATCCCCGCGGCATGGTGGTGTCGCTCGGCGAAGGGCTGGAAACCCAGGTGACGCGCCTCGATAACGGCCGCCTCCGCTGGCTCAGCGTCGATCTGCCGGAAGCCATTGCCTTGCGCGCCCGCTTCCTGCCGCCGACCGACCGCTTCAGGCATTTCACCGGCAGTGCGCTCGACCGCGCCTGGATGGATCTGGTGGATCCGGCGAACGGCCTTTTCATCGTCGCCCAGGGCCTCTTCATGTATCTGCCCGAAAGCGAAATCCGCAATCTGCTCGGCGATATCGCTGATCGCTTTCCCGATAGCGAGATCGTCTTCGACACCATTCCCCGCTGGATCTCGCGCCTCACCCTGCGCGGCCTCAAGCGCACCCGCCATTATCTTTTGCCGCCGATGCCCTGGGGCATCGATCGCCACGAGATCGAGCCCACCTTGCGCAACTGGGATGTCGCCACCAAGGTCACGGCCCGGCATTACCGCCTGCCCTACGGCACGCCCGGTATCGTCGACCGCCTGCTCGGCACGCTGCCGCGCTTGCACAACAAGCGGCAATGCATCGTCCATGCACGCCTGGGACGGCGGGTGGCCTAGCGACTCTTTCAGCACGGATGTTTCGGTACCAGCGTTCGGTCCCGGCGTAAACGGCACTGGTTTCGCATATATCTGAAGATTTGCATGGTTGCGGCGATGCTCACCACATTCACGGCAACGACATACCAGACCCAGGACAGATGATCACCGGTCTTGCCGATAAGCCAGGTGAAGACAACTTGCGCCGTACCACCGAACAGCGTGAGTCCGAGGGCCGAAGAGATGGAAAAACCGGCACTGCGCACGGCGATGGGAAACGCGCGCAGCAGCACGATATTGGCCACGCCGCTGATCGAATGCAGCGCCATGAGCCCGGCGATGATCACCAGGAAGACGGCCGGGGATTTGCTGGACAACGCGAAGCCCAATGCGGGAATCAGCAAGAGCGTCATGAGTGCGCGCGGCATCAGGGCGACAACCCTGACGCTATAGCGATCCGCCATCACGCCGCCGATGACACAGAAGCTCATGCCGATAAAGCCGAGCGTGAAATTGATCGTCATGGCCATGCGTTGCGAATAGTCCAGGGCCGTGACCACATAAGCGGTCATATAGAGAAAGAAGTATTGCGACACGGTGATGCCGCAGATCACGAAGATGCCAAGGACGATCGGATACCAGTGACGCCGCGTGGCCTCGGCCAGAACGGTCGCCATGCTTCCACACATCTTGTCCCGTTCCAGCGTTTCGTGCAGCCGCCTGCGGATATAGAAACCGATCGGCGCGATCAGGAGCCCGATCAGAAACGGAATGCGCCATCCCCAACCCGCCATGGCGTCGTTTGAGAGCATCAAGGCCAGCGTGACGCCGATGATGCCGGAGATGATGCCGCCCATATTCTGGCTGGCGAACTGCCAGCTGCCGAAGAAGAATAGCCTGCGCCCCGGCGCGCTTTCCATCAGGAAGGCGGTTGCCGGTGCGAACTCGCCGCCCACCGAAAAACCCTGCAACAGGCGGGCGACGATCAGCAGCAGGGGTGCCGCCACGCCGATCTCCGCATAGCCCGGCAGCACGCCGATCATGCCGCTACCCAGGGCCATCAACAAAATCGTCAACGTCATGGCCGGCTTCCGTCCGTAGCGGTCGCTATAGGCACCGAACACGACGGCGCCGAGGGGCCGCGCAAAGAAGCCGATGCCGAAGGTGGCGACCGACAGCAGCAGGCTGATATTGGGATTGCTCGCCGGGAAGAAGACGCGGCCGAGGATGGGCGAAAATGCGGCATAGACCGTGAAGTCGTAGAACTCGAGCGCATTGCCGATGACGGCGGCGACGATGCCGCGTGCCGGTGATGTCGCGGCACCGTCATCGCGAGGCGGCTCCGATCTGGTTGCCATGTCGGGCATGCGCCTTCCACCTTTGTCCGAAGTTGAAATATGCAGGAGATGGGGTTGTCGGCTTGAAGCAGATGCCCGTAAATCGTCCGCCCGTAATTCTCGGTGGGCCGCCATCAAGCGCTTGGAATATTTGACTGCCGGCAAACCTAGAACGCCTCCACTACGCGATCATGTCGAATCTTGGCAGGAACGTTACGGTCGTAATCTTGATGTCGGCCCGGTCGCCCGCGCATCGCCCGCGTAACACCGTTGGCCGCGTTGCCCTGCTCTGTTGGGTTGCGCGCCCGCTCCGTGGTATGAAAGGAAATCTGCTCGACACTGCCTCGGAAGCCGTCCCATGACGCTGCAGACATATGACACCGCCGATCCTCTCAGCGGACTTGCGCCGCTCTTGCGTGTCCGCCCCGAATTGCAGACTCTCTGCCTGTTCGGGGCGCAATGGGCATCACCGCATCAGATCGAGGAAAGCGGCTGGGCGCCCTTCCATCTTGTCGTCAATGGCAGCTGCGCGATCGATGTGGCGGGCGCGGAGACGGTCCAGCTTCTGGCCGGCGACGTCGCGGTCCTGCCCCATGGCAGCGCGCACACCTTGCGCGGATCGACCACGCCGGCCGGTATGACCAGAACCCCCGACCTTCAGACGCGCCGCAACAATGCGATCGTCATCAAGTCGAATACCGATCAACCCGAAGCCGAACTGGTTTGCGGCCGGCTGAAATTCGAACTGGCGCATCAGAATCTCGTCCTCTCCGCCTTGCCGACGGTGATCGTCATCCGCGCGTCGGAGGGAACCGATGTCGCGCGACTGCCGCAATTGATGGAGACGATCAAGGAAGAGCTGGCGGCGGCGCGTCTCGGCGCCGGCGCCATCGCCGCCGATCTGGCAAGCGCCCTTCTCGTCATGATCCTGCGCGTGCATTTCGGCCGCATGCCGCATGAAAGCGGTTTGCTGGGATTGCTGGGGCAGCCCCAGACGGCGCGCATCATGGCGGCGATTCTCGAAGACCCCGCGAAATCCTGGACGTTGGACGCGCTTGCTGCCAAGGCCAATGCCTCCCGCGCCACGTTGGTGCGGCTATTCCAGAAAACCACCGGCATGGCGCCGCTGGAATTCCTCACCGAACTCCGCCTCGGCCTCGCCCGCAACAAGCTTGCCAATACGCATCTGCCCTTGGCCGAGATCGCCGCCGAAATCGGCTATCAATCCGAAAGCGCTTTCAGCCGCGCCTTCAGCCGCCGCTTCGGCCAGCCCCCCGGCGAAGCCCGCCGCAGCCTCGGCGCGGGGTAGCATAAAATACGCCATCGCAATCGGATCCACCCGCCAAAGCCCGCCACCCCGACCCTCCCCCGCAAGGGGGGAGGGAGCGCTGTTGCGGGCGTATGGAATAGTTGATTCACGTTCGAAAATATCGGATCTACCCCCTCCCCCCTCGCGGGGGAGGGTCGGGGTGGGGGGAACATCGCGATGACTCTCAAAAGCGTGCTTACCTTCCCTACTCCACCAGGTCCCAATAGGGCCGCGGCCCAAACCGCTCGGCGAGGAAGTCGACGAAGGCACGGACCTTGGGCGAGAGATGGCGCGAATGCGGATGGACGGCGAACAGGCCGGCGACCTGCGGCGTATAATCCGTCAGCACCGAGATCAGCGCGCCGGCCTGCAGATCGCCGCCGATGATGAAGGTCGGCAGATTGACCAGGCCATGGGATTTCAGCGCCGCCAGCCGCAGGATGTCGCCGTTATTTGCCCGGATGCGGCCTTTGACCTCGATCGATTTCGGCTTGCCGTTGGCGCCGATGAAGCGCCATTCATCGGCCAGCGCCAAATTGCTGTAGCTGAGGCAGTTATGCGCCTTGAGATCTTCCGGCACTTGCGGCGTGCCATGGGTGGCGAAATAAGCGGGGCTGCCGCAGACCGCCCGGCGCACCGGCGCCAGCTTGCGCGCGACCAGGCTTGAATCCGGCAGGATGCCGATGCGGATGCCGAGATCGAAGCCCTCATCGACCAGATCGACGAAGCGGTCGTTCAGCGTCATCTCGACATCGACCTCGGGATAGAGCGCCAGGAAATCGGGCAACGCCGCCGCCAGGTGCAGCGTGCCGAAGCTGACCGGCGCATTTACCAGCAGCCGTCCCCGCACCGCCGATTGCAGCTGGCTGATCGAGGCCTTGGCTTGTTCGATATCGGCAATGATGCGGGCGGCATTTTCATGATAGCTGCGGCCGGCTTCCGTCAGGGTCAGCGAGCGCGTGGTGCGCTGGAAAAGCCTGGCGCCCAATTCGTTTTCCAACTCGGCGATCTGCCGGCTGACCAGGGATTTCGACGAACCCAGCCGCCGCGCCGTCTCGGAAAAGGACCCCGTCTCCACCACCCGGACGAAGGCCTCCATATTGCCCAGCCGATCCATTGATTGTCGCCTTTCATTCAACAGTCTTATTCTGATTCACGAGATTGTTTCAAAACGCTGTCTCGGGCAATCTTTCTGTCAGTTCCGGCGGCCGAGCAAAAGGCGCTCCCGCAAGCGAACATCCCATAACGATGCCCCGAGGAAACACGCCATGAGCCATACCGCCAACAACGCCGATGCCACCGGCATCCAGCCGATCGTCCCGGCCTTCCGCCCCCTCCAGCAGGCCTTCACGCCTTTGGCCGAACCCCTGATCCGCGTCGCCACCGGCTTGTTCCTGATGCCCCATGGCGCGCAGAAGCTGTTCGGACTGTTTGGCGGCTATGGTGTCGAGGCCACGGGCCAGTTCTTCCAGGCCAAGCTCGGCCTGCCGCCGCAAACCGCGCTGATCGCCGGCCTCGTCGAATTCTTCGGCGGCCTGCTCCTCGCCGTGGGTTTCCTGACCCGTCCGGCTGCGGCGCTGGTGCTCGGTCTGATGGTGGTCGCGGTGGTCCATGTGCATTTGCCGAACGGCTTTTTCTGGACGAATGGCGGATTCGAATATCCGCTGCTCTGGGGCCTGCTTGCGCTCTCTTATGTCATTCGCGGCGGTGGCCGCTATTCGGTCGACGCCCTCATCGGGCGCGAAATCTGATCGGCCGCGAGATCTGATCCGCTCCCCCAAGGATCGGATTTCTCGAGATCGATCGCAACAGCCGGGCGGGTGCCCCCCTTAACACCTGCCCGGCTGCCCCTCGCAAAATACATCGTCTTAAGCCGGCAGGAGCTCTCGCCTCATGAGCATCATCCGCCGTCCTTCGAAGGAACGCGGCCGTGTCAGCCTCGACTGGCTGGAAAGCCGCCAGACCTTCTCCTTCGCGCATTATTTTGACCCGGCGCGCATGGGTTTTCGCCGGCTCCGCATCATCAACGAGGATGTCGTCAGCCCGGCAACCGGTTTCGGCACCCACGGCCATCGCGACATGGAAATCGTCAGCTATGTGATCGGCGGCCGGCTGGTGCATGAGGACACGGCCGGCAACAAAGCCACGCTCCATCGCGGCGATGTGCAAGCGATGTCCGCCGGCACCGGCATCCGCCACAGCGAATGCAACGGCTCGGCGCGCGACGAGGTCCGCTTCCTGCAGCTCTGGTTCCTGCCACGTTGCAACGACCTGCCGCCGGCCTATCGCCAGGCGCATTTCAGCGATGGCGAGAAACAGGATCGCCTGCGCCTCATCGTCTCGCCGGACGGGGTGGCGGGATCGCTCTCCATCAACCAGGATGTGCGCCTCTATGCGAGCCTGCTGGATCGCGGAAAGTCGCTCAGCCACCAGCTCGCCGCCGGCCGCGGCGCCTGGCTCCAGGTGATCCAAGGCAGCCTGATCGCCAATGACGCCAACCTGCTGGCCGGCGACGGGGCAGCCATCGAAAATATCGCGTACCTCGACATCACGGCGCTCGATCCTGCCGAATTTCTACTCATCGATCTGGCATAATCCGCCGCACGACTCGCTTATCCAGGGGAGCTATCGCATGACCGGACTGGTCCAAGCCATCGACCGCCTCGGGGCCGGCAATGAACGTCACGGCCCGCTGCCGATCATGCTGACCGGCCTCACCGTCCTGACCGGCATGGTCGATGCGGTGAGCTATCTACAGCTCGGCCATGTCTTCGTCGCCAATATGACCGGCAATGTCATCTTCCTCGGCTTCGCCGTCGGCGGCGCCACGGAATTCTCGGTGGTGGCCTCGCTGGCCGCCCTTGCCGCCTTTTTCGTCGGCGCTTTCGCCGGCGGACAGATCGGCAGCGTTTCCGGCGCCCATCGCGGCCGCCTCATGGCCGGCGGCCTCGCCATCGAGACCTTCCTGGTGGCGGCCTCGCTGCTTTTGTCCCTCTCCGCCGCCGATCCCGCGACCGATATCGGCCGATACGGCCTGATCATCCTGCTCGGCCTCGCCATGGGCGTGCAGAACGCCGTCGTGCGGCGCCTGGCGGTGCCCGATCTCACCACCACCGTCCTCACCCTCACCTTTACCGGCCTCGCCGCCGATAAGTTCTGGGCCGGTGCCGACAAGGTCATTCATGACCTGGCGCCGAAGAACAAAGCCCTACTCGCCAAACGCGATGATATC
>LNAP01005629.1_pt1 | contig 24126 bp, 21 predicted proteins | sample 602601 | NCBI WGS metagenome assembly LNAP01 (sample SAMN02440304, study PRJNA202911) | soil metagenome | biome: Subtropical and temperate rainforests or woodlands; isolation source: soil samples (1 kg each in a 20% v/v slurry with milli Q water) were... ...
AGTGGAGCGGGTGAAGGGAATCGAACCCTCGTTATCAGCTTGGGAAGCTGGAGTAATGCCATTATACGACACCCGCTCAGAGCGGTGACTTTGTACCAGATGTGCGCGTGGAAATGAAGTTTTTCTTTGCGTTTGATGGCTTTAGCTCGGGTGAATGACGTCCACAGACCGTGAGACGGTCATTCGCGGGCAAGCCTCGCTCCTACAGGGAAGGGTGGGGCTTGCTCGCGATGACGCTACTTCACAGGGACAATGCATGGCGGTCCTGAACGTGGTGGAAACGCGGTCGGCTTTCGTGCTGTGCTGGCTTCAGGAACCCCAGCAGTGCATTGCGGCTGTCTCGGCAGGCGGCTTTGTGCTCCATGTCGAGAAAATGGCCAGTTGCATCCAGGGTCGTGAAGGTGGCGTGTTGCACGTGGTCGGCGAACAACCGTGCGCCCTCGGCGGCGGTGTATTCGTCCCATTCGCCGTTCATGAACAGCACCGGTACGTTGATTTTCTGCGCCGCCTTGAAGAAGCACTGGCGATCGCTGTGCAGCAAGTCGTTGATGTGGAAATGCATTTGCCCGTATTCGTGATCGGCCAGGCTGCTGACGTGGCGGTAGTTGAAGCGCTTGAACAGCGTCGGCAAGTGTTTGCCGATGGTGCTGTTGACCAGGTTGCCGACCCGGTCGCCATCGCGGCTACCGAGGTAGTCGACTCCGCGCTCGAGGTAATCGAGCATGTGCGCATTGATCTCCGGGGAGAACGAGCTGATCACGGCTTTTTCGATGCGCCGAGGTTGTTGGGCCAATGCGACCAGCGTCGCGGCGCCACCCCAGGAAAACGACAGCACGTGCTCGGCGGCGAAGTGGTCGATCAGTTCCAGGAGGATCTGCCCTTCGACTTCCTTGGTCAGCAATTTCTCATGCAGGTTGTGGGCTTTGGATTTGCCCGCGTAGGGCTGGTCGTAGCAGACGACATTGAACTGCGGGTGGAGGTTTTTAACGGTTTGTGCAAACGACGCAGTCGTGGCAAGCGAGCCGTTGACCAGAATAATGGTCTTTTCTGCGGCGTCTGCGCGATAGAACTCCGTGTAAACCCGATACTGACCCTGTATATCCAACACAGCGATTTCTGGCCTCATGTCATAAGACTCCTGGCAAGCGGGTATGCGCGCAAATGAGATTGCACGAGCTTTGTGACAGGTAGGCATACGCCTTGAAATTGTTAGCCCATGTCGATCCATGCAGCCCGGTCGACGGGTATTGTTATTGGCGGGCAGTCTGCCGGGTGAGGCCGGAACCCGGGGGTTCCTACCGGCAAAAAGTTTCTTGGATGTAATCCGTGACTCATCGGTCACATTTCGGCCGACGTCCTGATTCAAGCAGGCGTCACGTCATCGCGCAAGTGTCTTTGGTAAATTGTTCGACAACTTCTGCTGAGCGGTAGATTGCTTAGATCAATTCGATCTCATGGTCGCTCAAAGGGCGGTATTCGCCGGGTTTCAGCGCGTTGTCGAGCGTCAGCGGGCCCATGCGTTCGCGGTGCAGGCGCGTTACTTTGTTGTTGAAGTGACCGAACATGCGCTTGACCTGGTGATACCGGCCTTCGACGATGCTCAGGCGCGCGCTTTTGGGACCCAGAAGCTCTAGCCCGGCGGGTTGGGTGGTGAGGTCTTCGAAGGCGAAATACAGCCCCTCGCGGAATTTGACCGCGTATTCGGGGCCGATGTCCTGCTCGGTTTCGACGTAGTAGACCTTCGCCAGTTTGGTCTGTGGCTGGGTCAGGCGTCGCGACCAACTGCCGTCATTGGTGATCAGCATCAGGCCGGTGGTGTTGAAGTCCAGGCGGCCGGCGATGTGCAGGTCATCCTTGTCTGGCTCCGCGATCAGGTCCAGTACGGTGCGGTGTTGGGGGTCGCGAGTGGCGCTGACGCATCCGGCGGGTTTATGCAGCATGAAGTGACGCAGCGCCTTGCCGGCTTGCAGCACTTCGTCGTCGACTTCGACGCGGCTGAATTCGCGGACGTCGGCGTGGGGATCGCTGACGGTCTGGCCGTCGATCCTGACGCGTTTTTCCACCAGCAACAGGCGCACCTGCTTTCGGTTGAAGCAGGGCAGGTTGCTGAGAAAACGGTCGACGCGCATGACTTGAAGATCGGTGAGTAAAGGGCGGCGTATCTTACGTGATCGGCCGGGCCGTTGCTTGCAACTGCGCCTCGACCTCGGCGCAACGCGGGCACAGGCAGGCTGCGTTGCGCAGCTCTGCAGGCAGCGCCTGGAGCACCGCCGGATCGATGCTGACGCCGTAGCACCAGCACGCCCTGTCCGCGGTTCGCGGGTCGGCCAGGGTGCAATCGTTGGGTGCGCCGCAAGCGGGGCAGAGGTCAGGCTTGGTCATAGACAGGGTGTGGGAGCTCCACGCAGGTTCGGTTGCGGCCCGATTGTTTGGCCCGATACATCGCATGATCGGCCCGCGACAGCAGGGTGTGCAAGGTGTCATCGGGTTGCAGGGAGGTCAGGCCGATGCTGACGGTCAGTTGCAAGCGGTTGCCATTGTACGCATAGGGCTGGTGTTCCACATGCCGGCGTATTTTCTCGGCGATCACTTGACCCGTCTCTGCGTCGGTGTCCTTGAGCAGCACGATGAATTCCTCGCCGCCCCAGCGACTGACGATGTCGGAGTGGCGCAGGCAGCTTTCCAGGTCACGGGCGAAGCCGATCAGCACCTGATCGCCGGCCAGGTGGCCGTAGGTGTCGTTCAAGGCCTTGAAATGGTCCAGGTCCAGCAGCAACGCCGTCAGCGGCCTGGGTTCGCGCTGGGCTTCTTGCATCGCTTGCGCGGCCAGCAGGTCGAAGCCGCGACGGTTTGGCAGCTCGGTCAGGCTGTCGAGTGTCGCCTGGGTCTGGATCTGACTTTGGTAGCGATTGATCACGCGGTTGAGCAGGGCCAGCACGGTCAATGTGACCACCAGGCAAATCAGCAAGTTGAGGTACAACGAGCGACGGATGTCGTTGAGGTCGCCATCTTCGCGCTTATCTACGAACAGGTACCAGTTCAGCTCCGGGATGAACCGCACGTTGAGGAAATGCCCCTGGCCTTGGCCCGAGTATTCGTAGCTGCCGCTGTGGGGCTTGGGCAACTGATTGAGCAGGTTTTTCATGCTGTCGAGTTCGGCCAGGGTCTGCCCGGCCAGGGCACCTTGCGGTCCGCCCTCGGCCCCGGTGAGCACCAGGCGGCCGAAGGTGTCGACGAAGTACACGCTGCGCTGGTAGCGCTGCTGGTATTTGTCGATCAGCTTGATCACCGCGTCGACCGTCAGCCCGACACCCGCGGCGCCGATGAAGCGGTTGTGATAGTCGTAGACCTTGTAGTTGATGAAGACGGTCAGGTTGTCTTTGTTGGCGAGGTCCGGATCGACGTTGATCTCGTAGGGGTCTTTCATGTCACGGACACGAAAGTACCAGGCATCGCGGGGTTCGGTGGTCTTGACCTGCTTGAGCACGCCCTTGGCGTGGTAGTAGGTCAGGCTGGTGTCGGAGACGAAAAACGCCGTGTAGGCGCCGTAGTGGGTCATGACCTCGTTGAGGTAGCGGGTCATCTGGCCGGTGTCGCGCTCGCCATTGACCACCCAGTCGCGCATGAAGGTGTCGCGGGACATCATTGAGGAAATCAGGATTGGCCTGACCAGGTCTTTCTGGATTTCCGAGTAGACGGTGTCCGAGGTCAGCGGCAGTTCGGTATTGACGATGTTGTCGCGGATCGACGCGCGCGAGGCGTAGTAACTGAGAAAGGAGGTGGCCAGGAAGCCTGCACCCAGCAACGCGACCAGCGTGAGGACCAACGACCGTTGGGAATACAGCGGCGAGCGAAGCGGCATGGCAGTTCCATTGTCAGCTATCCGGTGGCGAGCATTCTAAGGACTGTCGGGGGAAATAGCTGCTCCATGTACGTCGCGAATGGTCGTTCCTGTGTTTTGACACAGATCGTTCCCACGCTCTGCGTGGGAATGCCTCAACGGACGCTCCGCGTTCGGCTCTGGAGGGGACGCGGAGCGTCCCGGGCTGCATTCCCACGCAGAGCGTGGGAACGATCTCACGTCAGGAGGTGTAGGTAGGCCCTCCAGCCGCCCAGATGGCTGATATCCACCGCCCCCTCCAACCCATAGGCCTCACAGATGAACCCGCTTTCCCAGCGACCATCCGCCAGTTGCACCTTACCCAATCCCAACGGTGCCGGGATGCCGGTCAGGAACGAGCCCAGTTCGCTACTCGGCAGTTCCCAGACTTCCACGGCAATCGCCACGCCGCCGTCCTTGACCCGAACCATGCCCGGACGAAACGGCGGGCCACCGGCCAAGGCATACAGTTGATAGTCGGGTGAGCTGAACGTACTTTCCACCAGGCGCGCGCCGCGCTGCTTGAGCTGCCAGTTCAACGCCAGGCCATCCAGGTGCGCGCCACAGACCACCAGCCGCGCCCGGTCATTGCGCGCAACAACCGTCGGTGCCGGTGCCGCCAATCCTTGCTGGCGCTGCAAGCCATCGGCCAGACTCAACAGGTATTGATCGGTGAACGCCCGTCCGAACAGGGTCACGCCCCAGGGCAAACCGTTGTCCATGAACCCGCTGGGCACGGCGATGGCGGCGTAGTCGAGCAGGTTCATGAAGTTGGTGTAGTAGCCCAGTTCGCTATTGCGCTGGACCGGTTCGGCGTGGAGTTCCGCCAGTGTGACCGGGCGGCCAATGGTCGGCGTGACTACGCAATCGAGGCCATCGAGTGCTTTGTCGCACAAGGCTTTCAGCGCTTGCAGGCGATACTGCGCGCGGAAGGTTTGCACGCCGTTGACCGCCGGCGCCTTGGCCAATACGGCGCGAATCACCGGCAACACGGCTTGCGGATTTTCTTCCATCAGCTCGCCGGCCACGCTGTAGCGCTCGGCTACCCAAGGGCCTTCGTAGAGCAGACGTGCCGCTTCGAGGAACGGCGACAGATCGAGCTCCACGGCGTAACCGCCCATGGCTTTGAGTTGCTCGACGGCGTCGGCGAACAATAACGGGCCTTCAGCGCAGCCGAAAAACTCCAGGTCTTGCGCCCGGGGCACGCCGAAACGGAAGGCACGCATGGCACCGAACGCCGAGCCGTCATTCCACGACGGATTGCTGCGGCTGTACTCGTCCCGTGGGTCGAGTTTGGCGGTCAATGCAAGCAACTGACTGGCCTCCCGGGCGGTTGCGGTGAACGTCGTCACGCAATCGAGGGTGCGACAGGCCGGCACCACGCCGGCGGTGGAAATCAGGCCCTTGGTGGCTTTCATCCCGACCAGATTGTTCAACGCCGCCGGCACGCGCCCGGAGCCCGCCGTGTCGGTGCCCAGGGAAAAACTCGCCACACCGAGCGCCACCGCCAGTGAAGAACCGGCGCTGGAACCACCCGACGGATACTCCGGCAACACACTATTGGAGCATGCGCCATAGGGCGAGCGAGTGCCGTTGAGGCCGGTGGCGAACTGATCGAGGTTGGTCTTGCCCAGGGGAACTGCGCCCAGCGCCAGCAGTTGCTCGACGATGGTCGCCGAACGTTGCGGTACGTAGGCGAATGCCGGACAGGCCGCCGTGGTCGGTATGCCCGCCAGGTCGATGTTGTCCTTGATCGCGAACGGCACGCCGTACAGCGGCAGGCTGTCGATGTCGCGGCCGTCGAGGGCGGCGAGGTAGGGCTCCAGTTCTTCGGCGCTGAGCAAGTGGATGAACAGGTGATAGTCCGGGTTCAGTGCCGCCGCTTTGTCCCGAAGGCCCGGCAGCAGTTGCCGGGGCGTGGTGCTGCCATCGCGGTAGGCGTTGCGCAGGGCGTCGAGTTGCAGATTGATGTTCATGGTATTTGTCCTTTCGAAATGGCTTCAGTCGAGTTCCAGCACCACGACGCGTTGTCCGGCACGCACCGCCGAACCTGGCTGCACGCGAATCTCACGCACCACGCCGGCCATCGGCGCGAGCAGCGGGATTTCCATCTTCATCGACTCCAGGATCACCAGCACGTCACCGGCCTCGACGCGATTGCCAGCCTGCACCTGAACCTGCCAGAGGTTGCCGGCGATATGGCTGTCGATGCTCTGCTGACCGTTGGCCAGAGGCGCGTCTTCGGTCACCTCCGGGGCCAATTCCTCGCTGTCGTAATGTGCCTGGCCGCTGGCGATCCAGCGTTCGCGTTCGGCATTGAATGCGCCTTTTTGCTGATCGCGAAACGCGTTGATGCCCTGGGCCTCCTGCGCCAGGAAGGCCTGGTAATCGGCGAGGTTCAGCTGACTGTGCTCGATGTTCAGGGGGAAGCGCCCGAGGGGGAAGTCCCGGCGAATGCGCAGCAGTTCATCGGCGCTGACCGGGTAGAAACGGATCTGGTCGAAGAAGCGCAGCAGCCATGGCTTGCCATCGAAGGCGGCGACTTCGCGATAGCGATTCCACATCTGCAGCGTTCGCCCGACGAACTGATAACCGCCGGGGCCTTCCATGCCGTACACGCACATGTAGGCGCCACCGATGCCCACCGAATTTTCCGCGGTCCAGGTGCGGGCCGGGTTGTATTTGGTGGTCACCAGGCGATGGCGCGGATCGAGCGGGGTGGCGACCGGTGCGCCGAGGTACACATCGCCCAGGCCCATCACCAGGTAGCTGGCGTCGAACACCGTGCGCTGCACCTCATCGAGGTTCGGCAGGTCGTTGATGCGGCGGATGAACTCCAGGTTGCTCGGGCACCAGGGGGCGTCCTTGCGCACGGTGGTCATGTATTTCTCGATGGCCAGCTGACAGGCCGGGTCGTCCCAGGACAGCGGCAGGTGGACGATGCGCGAGGGGACCTGCAGGTCCTTGGCGGCGCACACGGCGTCCCATTCGCCGGCAACGATGCCCAGCAAGTCGGCAAGCGGCAATTGCTCGGGCTGGTAGTGCACTTGCAGCGAGCGAATGCCCGGAGTCAGGTCGATCACGCCGTGCAGGTGTTTGCTTTCCAGGGCTTGCATGAGGGCGTGGGCGCGAAAGCGCAGGACGAGGTCGAGTTCGGGGGCGCCGATTTCCAGGAGCAGGTGTGTATCCCCCGACAGCCGCGCAACTAGCCGCGTATCCTCCTGACCAATATCCAACACCACAGGCGACACAGCCCCCTGTGGGAGCGAGCCTGCTCGCGAAGAAGTTGATGCGGTGTCTGATCTGGCCCCTTCGCGAGCAGGCTCGCTCCCACAGGGGGTATTCCATTTCAAGGCGAGGTTGCGGGCAGTCTTGAGGTCGACCGGTTGGAACTTCACCTTGTCCCCAGCCTTGAGTTGCCCCAGCTGCCAAAGATCCGCCTCGATCACCGTCACCGGGCAGACAAATCCGCCCAGGCTCGGACCATCCGGGCCGAGGATCACCGGCATGTCGCCAGTGAAGTCCACTGCGCCGATCGCGTACGGATTGTCGTGGATGTTCGACGGATGCAAGCCGGCCTCACCGCCATCGGCCCGCACCCATTCCGGCTTCGGCCCGATCAGCCGTACGCCGGTGCGGCTGGAGTTGAAATGCACTTCCCACTGGGTCGCGAAGAAGGTGCCGATGTAGTTTTCAGTGAAGTATTCCGGTGCACCATGGGGGCCGTAGATCACGCGTATCTGGCGTACGGCAGGCAACTCGCCGAGCTGATCGTCGGCCAGCCGCGCACCGACATTACGATCACTCAAGGCTGGCACATGCAACACGTCGCCGGCCCGCAGAGCACGGCCGCCATGCCCGCCAAACTGGCCGAGGGTGAAGGTACTCTTGCTGCCCAGGTAATCCGGAACCTGCAAGCCGCCGCGCACGCACAGATAGCTGCGCGCGCCAGCACCGGCAATCGTGCCGAGGCTCAACGTGGCACCGGCTGGAACCAACATTGCCGTGTTCATCGGCACGCTTTCGCCGTTCAGCGTCAGCGCAATCACCGCGCCCGTGACGGCAACGACCGCGTCGCAATTGAAGCGCAGCAAGGGCCCGCACATGGTGATTTCCAGCGCTGCGGCGCCTTCATCGTTGCCCAGCAGAAGGTTACCCTGGCGCAGCGCACGACTGTCCATCGGCCCCGACGGCGGCACGCCTACCGCCCAATAGCCGAGGCGACCGGGATAGTCCTGGACGCTGGTCTGGGTGCCAGCGCTGAGCACTTCGAAAGTGTTGGCCTGATACGCCAGGGCTTCCAGGCAACGGGTCCAGGGCTGACCGCTGGCAAAGGGCGCATCGAGCAGGATCTGCCTCAGGTAGTCCCGGTTGGTTTGCACCCCGTAGAGCAGGCTTTCGCCCAAGGCCTGATGCAGATCGGCTGCGGCTTGCTCACGGGTCGGGGCCCAACTGATGACCTTGGCGATCATCGGATCGAAGTAGGGCGGAATCTCACAGCCGGCTTCGACCCAGGTGTCGATGCGCAGTTCTACGCCGTTGGCCGGTGGAAAATGCACCGCCGTCAGCAAACCCGGACTCGGTTGAAAGTCGCGTCCTGGATCTTCCGCATACAACCGTGCCTGAATCGCATGACCCTGCGCTTTCAAACCCTGGCTCAACGCGCTCAACGGCGGCAGGTCACCCGCTGCCAGTTGCACCATCCAGCGCACCAGGTCGACGCCCCAGACTTGCTCGGTGACGCCGTGTTCCACCTGCAAGCGGGTGTTCACTTCAAGGAAATAGAAACGCTGGGCATCGCTGTCGAACACGAATTCGACCGTGCCGGCGCTGCGGTAATTCACCGCCTTGGCCAGTTTGATCGCCGCCGCGCACAGTTCATCGGCCATGCCTTCGGGCAGGTTCGGCGCCGGGGTTTCTTCGAGGACTTTCTGGTTGCGCCGCTGCACCGAGCAGTCGCGCACGCCGAGGGCAATCACCTCGCCACGGCCGTCACCGAATACCTGCACTTCCAGATGTCGGGCGCGCTGGATGTACTTCTCGATGAACACCCCGGCGTCGCTGAAATTGTTCTGGCCCAAGCGCTTGACCGCTTCGAAGGATTCGCTCAATTCGGCCGCGCTGCGGCACACGCGCATGCCGATGCCACCACCGCCGGCGGTGCTCTTGAGCATGACCGGATAACCGACTTGCGCGCCGGCGATCAGTGCCGCGTCAAGGCTGTCGAGCAGTTCGGTACCTTCGAGCATCGGCACGCCGTGTTGTTTGGCCAGGGCGCGGGCGGTGTGCTTGAGGCCGAATACGCGCAGTTGTTCGGGCGTCGGGCCGATAAAGGCAATGTCGGCGGCCTCGCAGGCTTCAGCGAACGCAGCGTTTTCCGAGAGAAAACCATAGCCTGGATGGATCGCGGTGGCGCCTGTGGCCTTGGCGACGGCGAGGATTTTTTCCACTGCCAGGTAGGTGCCGGCGGCTGCGCCTTCACCAAGGCTGTGGGCCTCGTCGGCTTGCAGGATGTGCAGGCTCGCGGCATCGGCTTCGGAATATACGGCAACGCCTGCAACCTGCAGTTCGCGCAAGGTGCGCAGGATGCGGCAGGCAATGGCGCCACGGTTGGCAATCAGGACTTTTTCGAACATGGCATAACCCCTGGAGGGGATGCGGGCCGTCCCGCAGTTTTTCGATGAGCGCCAGGGTCGTCCCCGACGGAAAAATCATTTCTCTTCAACGCTGACCCCCTGTAGGAGCGAGCATGCTCGCGATGGACGTGAACGATTACGCGTAGCACCAGATGCCCAGCGGTGGCTTCTGGTTTTTCGCGAGCAGGCTCGCTCCTACAGTGGCTGGTGGTGTTCTTTAGGTTTGAGGCACTGCCCTGAGCGGGCCTGGCACAGGGCAAACAACCAGCGGCGCAAACGACTCAGTTCCATACCAGCACCTGCGCAGGAGTCGGGTTATAGGCATTGCACGGGTTGTTCAGTTGCGGGCAATTGGAGATCAGCACGATCACGTCCATCTCGGCGCGCAGGTCGACGTATTTGCCCGGTGCGGAGATACCGTCCTCGAAGGTCAGCCCGCCGTCCGCCGTCACCGGTACGTTCATGAAGAAATTGATGTTAGGCCCGATGTCGCCTTTACCCAGGCGCCCGTCGTGAACGCAGGCGCGCAGGTAGTTGTCGCGGCAACTGTGCATGTAGCGTTTTTCCAGGGCGTAGCGCACGGTGTTGCTTTCTTGCGCGCAGGCACCACCGAGCGTGTCGTGGCGGCCGCAGGTGTCGGCGATGATCGTCAGCATCGGCTTGCCGAGGTTGGAATACAGCACGCTGCCGGTGCTCAGGTACACGCTGTTCTGGCGGCGCAACGTGCGTTGCACGTCGTAGCGCTCCCTGGGATTGGCGACGCTGTAGAACAGGGTGTCGACGGCCTGGTTGCCTTCCAGGTCGAGGATGCGCAGGGTCTGGCCGGCCTTGACCTCCATCAACCAGGGTTCGCCGGCGGGGATGGTGGCGCGGTAGACCGCGGTTTCGGGTAGCCTGCTCGTAGTAACGTCGGCAGTGGCGATTGCGAGTGACATGGCGGCGATCCTCAGGCGAACAGACGGTCAGTGTTGATGAAGCCACGCTCGTTTTCCGGGCGCGAGGTGCGGCAGTGTTCGGCGACGCTGGGGTCGGCGTTCATCCAGCTGAGCTTCAGTGGTTTGGGGGCATATTCCGGCGCCGGGTCCATCGGGTGTTGCAGGGCGGTGAGCACCACCAGGGTGTCCATCGGTGCGTACAACTCGATGTAGTCGCCAGCTTTGGAATTGCCTTCAACGAAGTGAAAGCGCCCGGCGTCGTCGACGTTCACCCGGCTGAACAGGTTGAGGGTCATCAGCAGGTCGGACAGGCCCAGCCCCCACTTGCCCAGCTCCACCAACAGGTTGTCGGTGCCGTTGCGGAAGAAGCCATTGCGCAGTTCCTGATAGCGGCCCTGGCCGTATTTTTCGGCCACTTCTTCAGCGCAGAGCACGCCGCCGAGGCTGTCGCTCCAACCGCAGGTGTCGGCGGTGATGGCGGCCAGTACGCGGCCCATGTCCGAGTACAGGCAATGGCCGGCGGTGAGCTTGGCGGTGTGTTGGCATTTGAGGCTGTCGGGCAGGTTCAGGCGTTCGGTTTTTTCGTTGGCGTTGAGCAGCGTCAGGCTGACGTTGGCACCCGGTCAGGCGCAGCAGTTGGCCGCGTTTGAGCACGAAGGAGCGATGGCCGCCGCCGGGTAGCATTTCTTCGGCGAAGGGCGGGAACAGTCGGGTCGAATCAGTCATTGTGCAAGTCCTCTCAAGCGGTTCTAAGCGCGCCTGCCAGTTGTACTGGCAAGGCATCGACGGCGGCACGGCAGGCGCGGCGGTCGCTGTTCAAAGGGATGTCGTAAGTGATGCGTGCGCCATAGGCGCCGGGGGCGTGCGGGTCGACGCGGACCTTGTCGAACACCAGCAAGCGGGTGCCGAGGCTGAAACCTTCGGACAGGTCATGGGTGACCATGAAGACCGTCAATTGGGTCTCGCGCCACAGCTCCAGCAGCAAGGCGTGCATGTCCTTGCGGATGCCCGGATCGAGGGCGCCGAAAGGTTCGTCCAGCAGCAGCACCCGCGGTTTCATGATCAGCGCCTGGGCGATGGCGAGGCGTTGCTGCATGCCGCCGGACAGTTGCGCCGGGTATTTGTCCAGCGAATGTCCCAGGCCGACTTTGTGCAGCAGCACCGAAGCCTGTTCGCGGGCAGCTTTTTTGGCACTGCCGAACAACCTGCCCAACAGCGCTGAACGCGGCAGTTCCAGGCCAAGGGCGACGTTGTCCAGCACGCTCAAGTGCGGGAACACCGAGTAGCGCTGGAACACTACGCCACGGCTGGCGTCCGGTTCGCCCGCCAGTGGTTGACCGTCGAGGAGAATCTCCCCGCGACTGGCTTTTTCCTGACCGAGCAACAACCGCAGGAAGGTCGATTTACCGCAACCGGAAGCGCCCACCAGGGTGCAGAACTCACCCTCGTTGACGCTCAGGTTCAGGCCTTCGAGCACCACCTGGTCGGCGTACTGCTGCCAGACATTTTTCACTGTGATGAAACTCATGCCCGCGCTCCTTCATACCAAGGGAATGCACGCAAGGTCAGGCGTTTGAGCCCCCAATCCATCAGCCAGGCGAGCAGGGTGATCCACACCACGTACGGCAAAATCACGTCCATCGCCAGGTAGCGGCGCACCAGGAATATCCGGTAGCCGAGACCGTCAGTGGAGGCGATGGCTTCGGCGGCAATCAGGAACAGCCACGCCGAACCCAGCATCAGGCGCAGCGAGATCAGCAGGCGCGGCAGCAACTGCGGCAAGACCACCCGCAACATCAGGGTCCAGGTCGATGCCCCGAGGGTCTGGGCCTTGATCAGCAGCTCAACGGGGATTTCCCGGGCGCGCTGTTCGAGGTCGCGGGCCAGGGCCGGGGTGATGCCGATCACGATCAGCATCACTTTCGACAATTCCCCCAGGCCGAAGACAATAAACAGGATCGGCAGGATCGCCAGCGGCGGCACCATCGAAAGCACGGTCAGCAACGGCGACAACGGCGCGCCAAACAATGGCAGGGTGCCCGCAGCGATGCCCAGGCACAGCCCGGCCAGCGCACTGATGCCCAGGCCGATGGCCAGGCGTCGCAGGCTCGCGGCGCTGTCCTGCCACAGCAGGTATTCGCCGGTGCGGCTGTCGGCAACGAAGGCCAGGCGCTTGACCGCGTCGCTCATTTGCACGGCGCTGGGCAGCAGTTTGTCGTTGGGGTTGTCCGCCAGGCGCTCGGCCGAGCCCATGAAGTAGGCGAACAGCAGCAGGGCGAAAGGCAGGATCACCAGCAACAGGCGACTCGGGCGATCCGGGTGGCGATTGATCAGGCGCATGGCCAAGTCCTCTGGTTACAACTTGGCGTCGGCAGCCATCTGCACGTAGCTGGGGTCGAAACGCAGCTTGAGGTTGCCCTTGTCGCCGCTGGTCACCCCGTTGGCGAAGGCCATGCCGACCGCGCTGGTGTCTTTGGCACCTTCACCGAGCAAGCCGTGCTGGAAGGAGAATTCCGCGACCTTGCGCATGGTTTCCGGCAGTTGCTTGCTGGTGCTGAACGCCAGGGCTTCTTGAGGAGTGGCGAACAATTTGGTGGTGTCCAGTTGCGCCTGGAAACCGGCCAGGTCGGTGCCCGAGGCCTTGGCCATGTGCTCCAGTGCAGCCTTGCCCGCGGCGTTCTTCGCGTTCATCAACTCGACCACTTCGAACCAGGCGCCAGTCAGCGCCTTGCCCAGGGCGGGGTTGTCCTTGAGGGTCTGGGAGTTGACCACCATCATGTCCATGATCTCGCCGGGGATCTGGCTGGAATTGAACACCTCGGTCACCCCAGGCTTGGCCTTGATGTCCGAAAGCATCGGGTTCCAGGTGGTGACGGCGTTGACCTGATCGGTGTTGAAGGCGGCGGCGATATCGGCATCCGAGGTGTTGACCACTTTCAGGTCTTTCTCGGTGAGGTCCACCGAATCCAGGGCCCTGGCCAGCAGGTAGTGCGACACCGAGAGCTCGACCAGGTTGACGTCCGCCCCCTTGAGGTCGGCGACCTTCTTGCCTTCGCCCTTGAGCACGATGCCGTCGTTGCCGTTGGAGAAGTCGCTGACGATCAGCGCGGTGCTGTCGACGCCGCCAGCGGCCGGGATGGTCAGCGCATCCATGTTGGTCATGGTGCAGCCATCGAACTGGCCGGCGGTGTACTGGTTGATCGATTCGACGTAGTCGTTAAGCTGCACCACATCGATCTGGATGCCGTATTTCTTCGCCCACTTGTCGACGATGCCTTGGCTACCGGCGTATTCCCAAGGCATCCAGCCGGCGTAGATCGTCCAGCAGACGCTGAAGTGGTCTTTTGGGGCGGCGTGGGACGAGACGCTCACGAGGGCTGCGAAGGCAGCGGCGAAGAGGGCGGGTAAACGATGCTGGGACATGGTGGTTCTCCAGTTGATCAAGGGCGGACAGGAAGGCAGCAGCACCGCGAACGGTGGCTTGTCTCCCGGGCTTTTGTCCCGCCGTGTAACCTCAACTGGAGGTCGCCAACTCTCGGACCAGTCACTCGCGCTTGCGAGCCGGAACCCTAGTCAGCCATTGCAAATTGTGGTGCCGCGAACCTGTGATGACTCCTGCACGTCTTTGCTAAAGCGAGAGACGTGCCAAGTCGAGCGGAGTGCTCTGGCACGCGGGATTGGTCGATTGGTGATGTAGGAAGACAGTGTGCGCTTGCCTTGCAATGGTGCGCGACTGCACCGCAATGGGACGTGCCGGCCGCTGATCCGAAGGTTGCCGGGGCGCTGCACTTGGTCGGGGATAATGAGTCAAAACAGGTGTCAGCCGGCCTGTACCGGCTGTGGGTCTTTCAGGAGGCCGCCATGTTTCGTCGATTGTTGCTCGGCTGCGTACTCGGCTTGGGCCTTGCCGGTTGTTATTACTATTCCGGTGGTTACGACGTCGCGTATCCCGCACCTTATTACTATCCCGGTTATTCACCTTATTACTACCACGGCGGCCCGCGCTTTTATGGCGGCTATCGCTATTACTACTGGGGTGGTCACGCGCCACGTTATTACGGCGGTGGATATCGTCACGGCCACCACTAATCAGCGTGTGAATGGATGAAAAACCTTTCATCGGCGAGATGTATCAAGGTGTTGCGGGAGCGCACGGGATCTTCAATTCGATGTCTGATCTATCGACAGTCGCAGAAACTTTGACTGTCGCCTGCCAGCGTCGCTGGTGTGGCTCACTCGCGGTCCAGGAGGCCGCCAATGTATCGACGAATTCTTCTGATTGCCGTGTTGGGTTTGTCACTGGGTGGATGCGTAGCTTATTCCGATGGAGGCGGTTACTACGGTTCAGAGGTCTACTCATCGCCGGCGCCCTATTACGCTGGCGGCAACTCCTACTACTCCAATGGCGGCGGTTACTACACGCCACCGCGCCGGTACTACGCGCCGCCTGCCCGGTATTACCAACCAACGCCGCGCTATTACCACCAGCCGCGGGTTTATCAACCGGCGCCGCGCTATTACCAGCCGGCTCCCCGTTACTATCAGTCCCGGCCAGACTACAGGGCGCACCAGAACCAGGGTTGGGACGGTCGCCACAACCGTGGCGGCTGGGACAATGATCATCGTCGCGGGCGAAACGACAATCACGATCGCCGAGGCGGCCGCAATGGGCGTGGCGATCACGACGGCCGTGGTAATCACCGCTAATCCGGTTGAAATCCATACCCTCCTGTAGGAGCGAGTATGCTCGCGATGGACGTCAACGATAACGCGTGCTTAAAGGTTAAACGCGTTGTCATGACGTTTTTCGCGAGCATGCTCGCTCCTACAGAGTCATTTTTTTCAGTACTCTGACAGGTCCGCCAAGGGATGCCGACCTTCCCAGATTTTGTGAAAATGAGCCTCCACCACCGCATCCGGCACGTTGTTGACGTCCGGCCAATGCCAGCGAGGTTTCTGATCCTTGTCGATCAATCGCGCACGCACGCCCTCGCTGAATTCCGGATGGCGACAGCAGTTGAGGCTCAGGGTGTATTCCATCTCAAAGACCTGCGCCAGAGACATATGCCGGGCACGTTTGATCTGCTCCCACACCAGATGCGCGGTCAGCGGCGAGCCTTCGATCAGGTTGCGCGCGGCGCGGTTGAGCAGCATGTCGGTGTGATCGAGCAGCGTGACAATGGCTTTCCAGGCACAACGCACATCACTGACGTCCAGCAATTCATCGATCTGTTGGCGGCGCGGCAACCACTGGGCCTCGGGCATTTGCGCAACGGCTTTCTGCTGCAAGGCCTTGAGCAGGCTGTTGAGCTGCATCGGCGTCTGTTCCTGCCAGTTCAATTGCAGCAGGCCTTCGATCAGTTCCTGCTGCTGCTCGTCGAGCAGGAAACGGTCGGCCAGGTCCAGATCGATCGCGTCGCGACCGTTCATGTGGGCGCCGGTCAGGCCGAGAAACAAGCCGAGCTTGCCCGGCAGGCGAGACAGGAACCAACTGGCGCCCACGTCCGGATACAGGCCGATACTGATCTCCGGCATCGCCAGTCGACTGCTCGGTGTGACAATGCGAATGCTTGCCCCCTGCAACAGGCCCATGCCACCGCCGAGCACATAGCCGTGACCCCAGCAGATCAACGGTTTGGGATAAGTGTGCAGGCTGAAGTCCAGGCGATATTCGGAGTTGAAGAAGTGCGCGGCCAGCGTCGGCACTTCACCCGGATGGGCCCGGCAGGCCTCGACCAGGCTGCGCACTTCACCGCCGGCGCAGAAGGCCTTGATGCCGTTGCCGCGCAGCAGGACGCAAACGATTTGCGGTTCCTTCGCCCAGGCGTCCAACTTGTCGCGCATGGCATTGATCATCGGCAGGGACAGGGCATTCAACGATTTTTCGGCATCCAGCGTGGCAATGCCAATGCGGGCGCCGTCAGTGCCGGTGAGTTCTTCGAAGTGCAGATTCATCGTGACCTCGCTCGGGAATTTGAGGGTTAAGTATGATCGCTGTGTGGGAAAGTGCCGGATTGGTGTCAGATCAATTGACAAGCGTGATGGGCTTTCCTAGGGTGCGCCCCATTGCTTTTGCCGGATATAACCATGACTGCTGACGACCGTATCAAACTCGAACCGAGCTGGAAGGAGGCACTGCGTGCCGAATTCGACCAACCCTACATGGCAGAGTTGCGAAAATTCCTCCAGGACGAGCGCGCGGCGGGCAAGGAAATCTATCCGCCGGGCCCGATGATCTTCAACGCGCTCAATTCCACGCCGCTGGACAAGGTCAAGGTGGTCATTCTTGGCCAGGACCCCTATCACGGCCCCGGCCAGGCCCATGGCCTGTGCTTTTCGGTGCAGCCGGGCGTCCCGGCGCCGCCGTCGCTGGTCAATATCTATAAAGAGTTGAAGCGCGACCTGAACATCGACATCCCCAATCACGGCTATCTGCAAAGCTGGGCCGAGCAGGGCGTGTTGATGCTCAATACCACCATGACCGTGGAGCGTGCCAACGCCAATGCGCACAAGGACAAGGGCTGGCAGTTTTTCACCGACCGGATCATTGAAGTGGTCAGCCAGCAGCAGCCGCATCTGGTGTTCATGCTGTGGGGCGCCCATGCCCAGAGCAAACAGAAGTTGATCGATGCCACCAAGCACCTGGTGCTGACCTCGGTGCACCCGTCACCGCTGTCGGCCTATCGTGGCTTCCTCGGGTGCGGGCACTTCAGCCGGACCAACAAGTTTTTGGAGCAGAATGGCGAGACGCCGATCGAGTGGCGGTTGCCACCGGTTTGAAAGAGCTTCGCGAGCAGGCTCGCTCCCACAAGGATCACGCGAACCCTGTGGGAGCGAGCCTGCTCGCGAAAAGGGCAACTCGGTTTATCAGACTGAATTCGGCTGACGGTTCCAATACCTGAACAACGGCTCCGCCAGAAACAACACAAACAGCAACCGCATCACCTGCATCGCCGTCACCAGCGGCACCGACAGTTGCAAGGTTTCGGCCGTCAGGCTCATCTCGGCAATGCCGCCGGGCATCATGCCCAGGGTCAGCGAGCGCAAATCCAGGTGGGTCAGCGCACTCAGTCCCAGTGCAGCCGCTGTGGCGATCAGCATGGTCAGCAGCGTGCCGATCAACGTCCTACCCATGAACGACGGCGCACGACGGAAAAACTGCCGATTGAAATGACAGCCCAGGCCGCTGCCAATCAGCCATTGGCCGATCTGGCTGCCGCCGTTAGGCAAGCCGATATGCAGGTCCCAGCCAACGCTGACCGCTGCGCTGACCAGCAAGGGCCCGAACAGCCAGGGGTTGGGTTGCCGCAGGCGTTCCCAGATCCAGGCCGCCAGCGCTCCCGCCGGAAACAATAGCGCCAGCCAGCGCCAATCGATGCTGCCGGCGTGGGACATCGGTGCGCCGTCCCCCAGCAGGTATTTGAACGCTGCCGGAACGCAAAGCACCACCACAAGCACCCGCAAACTCTGGCCCGCCGCCACCCGGCTGAGCACCGCCCCATTGCGTGCGCCGAGGTTGACCATCTCCCCGGAACCGCCGGGCATGCTGGAAAAAAATGCAGTGGCGCGATCTTCACCGGTGCGACGCATCAGCCAGACACCGACCACCGCCGAGAGGCTGGTGACCAGCGCACCGAAGAAGATCAGCCCGAAATGACTCAGCACCTGCTCCATCACCACCGGGGTGAAGTGCAGGCCGATACCGATGCCGACGATCCACTGGCCGCACTTGCGGCCGCCAGGGATCTCCGCCAGTTGCCAAGGTGTCAGGCAGCGCACCAGGATGATTGCCAGCAACGAGCCGACCATCCACGGTAGCGGCCAGCCGACCTGGCTGGCGAGGAAACCGCCCAGCAGGCCGACCAGCGGTGTACCCCACCAGGCTTTGAGCGGTGTTCGATCAGACATCGGCGATGGCGCGTTGCGCAGCCGAACGCTTACGCCAGATCCGCAGGATCGGCATCAACAGCATGATCGCTGTCAGGACCCAGCAACCGAAAGTGATCGGGCTCGACCAGAGGATTTCCAGCGCACCGTTGGAAATCGACAGGGCGCGGCGCAGGTTTTGCTCCATCAGGCCTCCGAGAATGAACCCCAGCAGCACTGGCGACAGCGGGAAGTCCAGCTTGCGCAGGATATAGCCGAAGATGCCGATGCCGATCATCAGGAACAGGTCAAAGGTGGTGGCGTGCACCGCGTAGACGCCGATCCCGGTAATGATCGCGATCACCGGCACCAGTGCCCAGTTCGGCACAGCGAGGATACGGGTGAAGATACGGATCATCGGGATGTTGAGGATCACCAGCATGATGTTGGCGATGAACAGCGAGGCGATCAGGCCCCAGACGATGTCCGGTTGCTGCTGGAACAGCAGCGTTGTACAGCGACAGGGCGCCGATCATCACCGCCGTGGTGCCTGAGCCTGGAACACCCAGGGTCAGCATCGGTACCAAAGCGCCGCACGCTGCGCCGCCGATGGCCGTTTCCGGAGCGGCGAGGCCGCGCATGTCGCCTTGGCCAAATTTACCCTTGGCGCCTGCGATGCGTTTTTCCGTCATGTAGGCCACGGCGCTGGCCAGGGTGGCACCGGCTCCCGGTAACACGCCCATGATGAAACCCAGAACGCCGCAACGGATGTTCACCACGAACACCGACGCCGCTTCCTTGAAGTTGAACATCATGCGCCCGGTGGCTTTCACCGCTTCCTGGCCGTGATGGGTTTTTTCCAGCAACAGCAGAATTTCACTGATGGAAAACAGGCCCAACACCAGCACCACGAACTGAATACCGTCGGTCAGGTGAATGTTGTCCCCGGTGAAGCGGTACACACCGCTGTTGGCGTCGATGCCGACCGTCGACAGGAACAGGCCGATCAGTGCTGCAATAAAGGTTTTCAACGGTCGGTCACCGGCCATGCCACCCAGGCAAACGATCGCAAATACCATCAGCACGAAGTATTCCGCCGGTCCGAAGGCGATCGCCCATTTCGCCAGCAGCGGGGCAAACAGCACCATGCCGCAGGTGGCGATGAAGGCGCCGATGAATGAGCTCCACGCCGACAGCGAAAGCGCCACGCCGGCCAGGCCTTTGCGGGCCATCGGATAGCCGTCGAGGGTGGTCATCACGGTGGAGGCTTCGCCCGGTATGTTCAGCAGGATCGAGCTGATCCGGCCGCCGTATTCGCAACCCAGGTACACGGCTGCGAGGAGGATCAGCGCCGATTCCGGCGGCAGGCCGAGGGCGAATGCGATGGGGATCAGCAATGCCACGCCATTGATCGGCCCCAGGCCCGGCAACAGGCCGACCACCGTACCGATCAGGGTGCCGCAGAGGGCGGTCACCAGGTTGTACGGGCTCAGCGCGACGCCGAAGCCCTGACCCAAATAGCCAAGAGTATCCATATCAGTTCTCCAGAACGTCGAGCACGCCCAAGGGCAACGGTACGTCCATCAACTTGTCGAACAGCAGGTAAAGGCCGACGGCCATCAAGCTGATGATCACGACGCTGGGCAGCCAGCGGCCGCCATACAGGCGCGCCATCGGCACACCGATGAGGATGCTGGCAACGATGAAGCCAAGCGGTTCGAAGGTGCCGGCGAACACCAGCAGCAGCGCCACGCAGATGGCGATCTTGGTCAAGGTTTCGCGATCCAGCGGCGGCTCGTCATCACTGTGCTTGATCGGTGCGGGACGAAACACCATGTACAACAGCGCCGAGCCCATCAGGCCAAGCATCAGCAACGGGAAGGCCCGAGGGCCCACCGGTTCGTAGGAAAAAGCCGCCTGATACGGCCAGGCCATCAGCGCCAGGCCGACACAGGCCAGCAACAGCACCGAAGCAAAAATGCGTTGTAAGAGCATGGGGAACTCCTGGGTCACGGCGGCGCTAGCCCGCCGTGACCGCTAGACAGAGACGATCACTGGATCAGGCCGAACTCTTTGGCCAGCACTTTGTAGTCCGCTACCTGCTTCTTCACGTAGGTGTCCAATTCCGGGCCGGTCATGGCGAACGGGAACAGCTCACGCTGATCGCGCAGCTTGGCGAACTCGGGTGAGGCCAGCAGTTTGTCGAAGGAGTCCTTCCACCAGGCATAGTCTTCATCGCTGACTTTTGGCCCCAGGTAGAAGCCGCGAACCACTGGCCAGACGATGTCGTAGCCTTGTTCCTTGGCGGTCGGGATGTCTTTCATTTCCGGCTCGTCCAGGCGCTTGTCGGAGAACACCGCGAGCAGACGCATGTCGCCGCTCTGGATGTGCGGCATGGAGTCGGAGATGTCGGTGCTGCCGACCTGGATGTGGCCGCCGAGCAAGGCAGTGGCGATTTCACCGCCGCCTTCGAGCGCCACGTAACGCAGGTCGCGCGGGTTAATCCCGGCGGCCTTGGCGATCAGGGCGGTCTGCATCCAGTCCTGGCTGCCGACGGTGCCGCCGGAACCGATCACCACTTTGCTCGGATCTTTCTTCAGCGCCTGGACCAGATCGTCCAGGGTCTTGTAGGGCGAATCGCTCTTCACGGCGATGGCGCCGTAGCTGGTGCCAACGGCGGCCAGCCAGCGCACGTTGGTTTCATCGAAGCGACCAAACTTGCCCTGGGCCAGGTTGAGCAGCGAACCACTGGACCAGGCCACCAACGTGCCGGCATCCGCCGGGCGCTGGGCGACTACCGCGTTATAAGCCACCGCGCCGACACCGCCGGGCATGTAGGTCACGCGCATCGGCTTGGTCAGCAACTTTTCGTTGACCAGCGCGCTTTGCGCCAGTTTGCAGGTCAGGTCGAAACCGCCGCCGGGCGAGGCCGGTGCGATGCATTCCGGGCGTTTGGGCTCGGCCATCAGTGGGCCGGCGAACAGCATGACGCTGGCGGCGAGGGCGAAACGGCGCAGTGATCGATTCATTGTTGTCTCCACAGGAGTTGTTGTTTTTTGGGATGTTTCAGATGCAGCGGTTTCGCTTCGCGCAGGCGTTGACGGCGCCGGCAAGCGAATACGAGGGGGTTCGAGAAAAGGGGCGGGACGGACAAATGTGGAGCTGGGTGGACAGCATGGCGACGTACCTCGTTATTGTTCTTATTGGCGAAAACGCATCGAGGCGTTTTTCGGGAGCTACATTTCAAAGCACGATCGATGGCTGCGAGATAAACCATCCGTAGATCGACTCTAACGGTCCAACCTTTCGCTAACCTTTCATCGGGCTTTCACGGTTTTTCAGGCTTCACAGCGGCGGATGCCGCTGTAAACTCCGCGCCAAAGAATGGCGTCGACCATCCCTGAACGAGGTAATGATCCATGCGTGTCCTGCTCGTCGAAGACCATCTGCAGCTCGCTGAAAGTGTCGCTCAGGCGCTCAAGAGCACCGGCTTGACCGTGGATGTGCTGCACGACGGCGTGGCGGCCGACCTGGCGCTGGGTAGCGAGGAATACGCCATGGCGATTCTCGACGTCGGCCTGCCGCGCATGGACGGTTTCGAAGTGCTGGCGCGCTTGCGTGCCCGGGGCAAGAATCTACCGGTGTTGATGTTGACCGCCCGCAGCGACGTCAAGGACCGGGTCCATGGCCTGAACCTGGGGGCGGACGACTACCTGGCCAAGCCTTTCGAACTCACCGAGCTTGAAGCCCGGGTCAAGGCCTTGTTGCGCCGCAGTGTGTTGGGTGGCGAGCGCCTGCAGCGCTGCGGTGTGCTGGCCTACGACCTGGAGACCCGGCGCTTTACCCTCGGTGAGGAACTGCTGACCCTGACCTCCCGCGAGCAAGCGGTACTCGAAGCCCTGATCGCCCGTCCTGGCCGGGTGATGAGCAAGGAGCAACTGGCTTCACAGGTCTTCGGCCTGGACGAAGAGGCCAGTCCGGACGCCATCGAAATCTACGTTCACCGCTTGCGCAAGAAACTCGACGGCCACCCGGTGGCGATCGTAACGTTCCGCGGTCTCGGTTATTTGCTGGAAAGCCGTGATGCATAAGGCCAGCAGCCTGCGTTGGCGGTTGCTGTGGAACCTGGCGCTGTTGCTGGTGGTATTGATGCTGGCCAGCGGCTTGAGCGCTTACTGGAACGGTCGCGAAGCGGCCGACACGGCCTATGACCGCACGTTGCTGGCCTCGGCGCGGACCATCGCCGCCGGCCTGTCCGAACGTGATGGCAGCCTCAGCCTGGACGTGCCTTACGTGGCCCTCGATACGTTCGCCTACGACAGCGCGGGGCGGATTTTCTACCTGGTCAACGATATCAACCAGAAGCTGATCTCCGGTTATGAAAACCTGCCGCCACCCCCTCCCGGTACACCGCGCACCGACAACTACCCGGCGCTCGCGCGTTTTTACAACGCGACTTATCGGGGACAGAACGTGCGCGTGGTCAGTTTGCTCAAGCCGGTCAGCGAGCCGAACATGAACGGCATGGCGGAAATCCGCGTGGCGGAGACCGATGAGGCACGCGTCAGCATGGCCCGCAGCCTGGCCGGCGATACATTGCTGCGCCTGGGCATGCTGGCGGTCGGGGCACTGATGATCGTGTGGTTTGCGGTCAGTGCGGCGCTGCGCCCGCTGGAGCGTTTGCGCACCGCAGTGGAGGAACGTCAGCCGGATGACCTGCGGCCGCTACCCCTGGTGGAAGTGCAACGCGAGTTGTGGCCACTGGTGCGTGCGCTCAACCATTTCACCGAACGCCTGCGCGGGCAGTTCGAGAAGCAGGCGCAATTCATCGCCGACGCCGCACACGAACTGCGCACGCCGTTGGCAGCGCTCAAGGCCCGGCTGGAATTGGGCTTGCGCTCGAACGAGCCGCAAACCTGGCGCAGCACGCTGGAAACCGCTGCCCAAGGCACTGATCGCCTGACCCACCTGGCCAATCAATTGCTCTCGCTGGCCCGGGTGGAAAACGGCGCCAGGGCGATTGCTGAGGGCGGCGCGCAGTTGCTCGACCTCAGTCAATTGGCCCGTGAGCTGGGCATGGCCATGGCGCCGCTGGCCCATAAACGCGGCGTGGCCCTGGCGCTGGAAGCTGACGAGCCGGTCTGGTTGCGCGGTGAGCCGACCTTGTTGAATGAGCTGTTGAGCAATCTGGTGGACAACGCCCTGGCCCACACGCCACCGGGCGGCAACGTCATTTTGCGGGTCCTGGCGCCGGCGGTGCTGGAGGTCGAGGACGACGGGCCGGGCATTCCCCTTGATGAGCGCGATCGGGTGTTCGAGCGCTTTTACCGGCGCAATCAGCAAGTGGCCGGTTCAGGCTTGGGGTTGGCGATTGTTGGCGAAATCTGCCGGGCGCACCTGGCGCAAATCAGCCTGCATGATGGGGAGAAGGCGGGGTTGAAGGTGCGGGTGAGTTTTATGGCTGGGGAATGATGGGGCCTGTTCTGGCCTCATCGTCGGAACGCCGCCCAGAGCAGGTTCCTACAGGGTTATCCGACACGGTTAACCCGGGATACCAATACAGAAAAGCCCTACACCATCCTCAGAAACGTCCTATTTCCAGCTTCCTTCCATTTCGCCAAAGCTTTCACCCCTCAGGACCCGGGTGAACGCTAAACCCTTCCTGTGTGTTTCCCCCACAGACCAGGAAGGCCTGACATGAGCACACAACCGCGCATCTTCTTCAACCACACCCGTCACAAATTCGCGATCCGCTGGTTCGACGCCGCGTTCGATGTCCTCGCCTTCGAAGGCGAAGAACACCTCAGCC
>LNAP01010701.1_pt1 | contig 24125 bp, 20 predicted proteins | sample 602601 | NCBI WGS metagenome assembly LNAP01 (sample SAMN02440304, study PRJNA202911) | soil metagenome | biome: Subtropical and temperate rainforests or woodlands; isolation source: soil samples (1 kg each in a 20% v/v slurry with milli Q water) were... ...
CGGTGTTTGCGACATTGCTGGTGACGGGTGAAATTGATAGCGAACTGCTGGAGCGCTGCCGCTCGCTGAGCCATGACGTGCGCGGGGATCTGACGCAGTTGCCGGGGTTGCTGGTTGCCCGATGCCTGGCCAGTGAGGCGCTGTTGGCGCGAGGCTGGCTTATCGACTTATGGCGATTGTTGAGACCGGCGTTATTGGGGCGCGAGGCCGCGCCACCACGAATTTGGAACACGTGAAATACCATTCAATGTGGGAGCGGATCCCACTCTTTTTAACTGCCCGGATGGATGTCTACGATGGACCTGACCCCACGCGAAAAAGACAAGCTGCTGATCTTCACCGCCGGCCTGGTGGCCGAGCGACGTTTGGCTCGCGGCGTGAAACTCAATTATCCGGAGGCCATGGCCTACATTTCCGCTGCGCTGCTTGAAGGCGCCCGCGATGGCCAGACCGTGGCCGACCTGATGCACCTGGGCACCACCCTGTTGACCCGCGAACAAGTGATGGAAGGTATCCCGGAAATGATCCCGGAAATCCAGGTCGAGGCCACGTTCCCCGACGGCACCAAACTGGTCACCGTCCACCAACCCATCGCCTGAGGCCGCGCCATGACCTACCACATCCGCGATGCCGTGCATGCCGACCTGCCAGCCATCCGTGACATTTACAACGACGCGGTACTCAACACCACGGCGATCTGGAACGAGCAGGCGGTCGACCTCGGCAACCGCCAGACCTGGTTCAGCGCTCGGCAATCCCAGGCTTATCCGGTTCTGGTGATCGTCGATGCCGACAACACGGTGCTCGGGTATGCCTCGTTCGGCGACTGGCGACCTTTCGATGGTTTCCGTCACACCGTCGAACACTCGGTCTACGTGCGCAGCGACCAGCGCGGCAACGGCCTCGGTCCGCAACTGATGGAAGCACTGATCGAGCGTGCCAAAGGCTGCGGCAAGCACGTGATGGTCGCCGCCATCGAAAGCGGTAACCTCGCCTCCATTCGCTTGCATGAGCGCATCGGCTTTATCACCACCGGGCAAATGCCGCAGGTTGGCACCAAGTTCGGTCGCTGGCTGGACCTGACTTTCATGCAATTGACCCTCGACCCCGGCGCGCAGCCGCCCAGCATCAACCAGGAGTAATGCCCGATGAACGCCGCCCAACTGCGACGCGTCAACGTCGAAAGCTTTGCGCATTATCGCCAGGGCCTGATCGATCTGCTGCTCGATGCCGTCGGCTATGGCGCCAGTGTCGGCTTCATGGCTGACCTCGATGCGGCCCAGGCCCACGCCTGGTTCGATGAAGTCCAGGACAACCTGAACAAAGGCAGTGTGTTGCTGTGGGTGGTGGTCAAGGACGAGCAGGTACAGGCCAGCGTGCAACTGAGTCTGTGCCAGAAAGCCAACGGCCTGAACCGCGCCGAAGTGCAGAAGCTGCTGGTGCGGGAAGATGCGCGGCGTCGCGGTCTGGGCCAGCAACTGATGAGCGCTCTGGAAGCGGCTGCCCTGCAGCAAAAGCGCGGCATGATTTACCTCGACACCGAGGCCGGTTCGCCTGCCGAAGCCTTCTACCAATCGCTGGGTTACACCCGCGCCGGTGAAATCCCCGACTACGCCTGCGACCCGAGCGGCCGCTACAAGCCGACCGCCCTCTACTACAAGATTCTCCAAGGAGCCCACTGATGATTCCCGGTGAATACCAGATCCAGCCCGGCGAGATCGAGCTCAACGTTGGCCGGCGCACCCTCAGCCTGAAGGTGGCCAACAGCGGCGACCGGCCGATCCAGGTTGGCTCGCATTACCACTTTTTCGAAACCAACGACGCCCTGACATTCGACCGCGCCGCCAGCCGTGGCATGCGCTTGAATATTCCTGCCGGCACCGCCGTGCGCTTCGAACCGGGGCAGAGCCGCGAGGTGGAGTTGGTGGACCTGGCCGGGCATCGTCGGGTGTTCGGGTTTGCCGGGAGGATCATGGGCGATCTCTGATTAATGCGTTGTCAGTACCGCCCCCATCGCGAGCAAGCTCGCTCCCACAGGGGAACGCGATCAACTGTGGGAGCGGGCTTGCTCGCGATGTGAGCGCAGCGAACGATTTCAAATTCAATTGAATCTCAAGGCGAACACATGAAGATTTCCCGTCAAGCCTACGCCGACATGTTCGGTCCCACCGTCGGCGACAAAGTGCGCCTGGCCGACACCGAGTTGTGGATCGAAGTGGAACAGGACTTCACCACTTACGGCGAAGAAGTGAAATTCGGTGGCGGTAAAGTCATCCGTGATGGCCAGGGTCAGAGCCAGTTGTTAGCCGCCGAGGTGGTCGATACCCTGATCACCAACGCACTGATCATCGATCACTGGGGCATCGTCAAGGCCGACGTCGGTCTCAAGGACGGGCGCATCGCGGCGATCGGCAAGGCCGGCAATCCGGACATCCAGCCCAACGTCAACATTGCCATTGGCGCCAGCACCGAAGTCATCGCTGGCGAAGGCATGATCCTCACCGCCGGCGGCATCGACACCCACATCCACTTCATCTGCCCACAACAGATCGAAGAGGCATTGATGAGCGGCGTCACCACCATGATCGGTGGCGGCACCGGACCGGCCACTGGCACCAATGCGACCACCTGCACTTCCGGGCCGTGGCACCTGGCGCGCATGCTCCAGGCCGCCGATGCGTTCCCGATGAACATCGGCCTGACCGGCAAAGGCAATGCCAGCCTGCCGGAACCATTGATCGAGCAGGTCAAGGCCGGCGCCATCGGCCTCAAGTTGCATGAGGACTGGGGCACCACGCCGGCGAGTATCGACAATTGCCTCAGCGTGGCCGACCGGTTCGACGTGCAGGTGGCGATCCACACCGACACCCTCAACGAATCCGGTTTCGTCGAGACCACCATTGCCGCCTTCAAGGGCCGCACCATTCACACCTATCACACCGAAGGTGCCGGTGGCGGTCACGCGCCGGACATCATCAAGGCCTGTGGTCTTGCCAACGTGCTGCCGAGCTCCACCAATCCGACCCGGCCGTTCACCCGCAACACCATTGATGAACACCTCGACATGCTGATGGTCTGCCATCACCTCGACCCGAGCATTGCCGAGGATGTGGCCTTCGCCGAAAGCCGCATCCGCCGCGAGACGATTGCCGCCGAAGACATCCTCCACGACCTCGGTGCGTTCTCGATGATCAGCTCCGACAGCCAGGCCATGGGACGGGTCGGCGAAGTCATCACCCGTACCTGGCAGACCGCCGACAAGATGAAAAAGCAACGCGGGCCGCTATCCGGTGATGGTGAAGGCAACGACAACTTCCGCGCCAAACGCTACATCGCCAAGTACACCATCAACCCGGCGATCACCCACGGCATCAGCCATGAAGTGGGTTCGGTCGAAGTGGGCAAATGGGCGGATCTGGTACTTTGGCGCCCGGCGTTTTTTGGCGTGAAACCGACGCTGATTCTCAAGGGCGGCGCCATCGCGGCCAGCCTGATGGGCGACGCCAATGCCTCGATCCCGACGCCACAACCGGTGCACTACCGCCCGATGTTCGCCAGCTACGGAGGTTCGCTGCACGCCACCAGCCTGACCTTCATCAGCCAGGCGGCGCAGGATGCAGGCTTGCCTGAAGCCCTGGGTTTGAAAAAGAAAATCGCCGTGGTCAAAGGTTGCCGCGACGTGCAGAAAACCGACCTGATCCACAACGACTACCTGCCGAACATCGACGTCGATCCGCAGACCTATCAGGTCAAGGCCGATGGCGTGTTGCTGTGGTGTGAGCCAGCGCAAACCTTGCCAATGGCCCAGCGTTATTTCCTGTTCTGAGCCGTTTGTTGCACCCCACACAAAGGCCTCGCACCCAGGGTGTCGAGGCCTTTGTATTTTCCGTGATTATTGATCGGCCCCAATCCGCAGCCGGTCCAGCTTGGCCCGCGCCATCGCTTCTCGGGTCAGGTTCTTCAGCCGCTGTGTGATCTGCCGGTCGATGTCATTCAAGGCTTGAACATACGCCTCGTCAGTCATCACCCGGCCATCTGCATAGTCTGCTTCACTTTTGCCCAATTCGCTGCACAGCCCCTTGATTTCCGCCTCCACTGCAGCCTTTTCCTCGGTGGTGAGCCGCGTACCTTCGGCCCTGCGCTGCAACGCAACCTGCAAATCGGTGGTGGCGTCGATCCGGCGTTTCAAGCCATTCAATTCCTCGCGGTAAGTCGACTCCAGCCAGGACTTCCAGAGCGGTTGCTCAAAGATCCGATCGATCAGCAGATCACCCTCCTCCAGCGCCTTGATCCGCTCGAGCGCCGCCTCGATCATTTCTTTGCTGACCTCGGCGATGCTGCGAAACTGCATGCCCCGCGCCTGCCACGGTAAATCCAGGCGCTGCGCCAGATCGGTCATGTAGGCCAGGTGCACTTCCACTTCATCGATCGTACCGGTCACTTCGCCATCGACACCGGTCCGACGGAACTGTTCTCCCTTCGCCAGTCGCTCGGACACCCGGTGACGGGCGATGGCGCCGAGTTCATCGAGCCGGGACTTGCCCAGGGCCAGCTCAAGCAATTGCGTCTCGATCAGATCTGCGCGCACGAGGGCGTAGGCCTCGTGAACCATCACCTGCACGCCCATGGCATTGAACAGTTGCGTCCCGCCATCCACGCATTCGGTGGGGGTTGCGGCCTCGTTGAACAACTTAATGCGCAGTTCATTGTCGCTGGCCATGGCCTCAAGCATGCGCCAGACCTTGGCCGTAAGCTCTGCCTGATAGGTGCCGCCGGCCTTGAAGTCGGCGGATTGGGTGAGCCTGCGAATTTCGTTGAAGAACGGCACTGAATCGAATTCATCCTCGACCGCGTTCCAGACTTCCTGTTTTGCCTGCCATTGCCGCTCAGACATGCCCGTCACCCAATCCGAACTGTCGAGCACGCCAAGGGGCGGATAAGGACGCTCCGGGTCCATGCCGACCGACTCGATGTAAGACTTCAGGATGTCGAGATTTTCCGGCGAAATCCAACGCGGATCCCGGCTGATCACGGTGCGCGCCAGCAACTCTGCGCGAAATGAACCGGGCGCGACTTCAGGTATCCGGTTGATCGGGTTAGCGCTCAGATCAAGATAGATAGCGCGCGGTCGCGACTGCGAAAACAGCCCGACAGGCCAGCTGTCCAGCCCTGTTTCGCGCAACAAAAGCACCTGCGGCTGATGTTTGGAATGAGCTTCAGGGGGTTACCACTCAAGCGCAGGGACGTCATGCGCGTCAGATTCTTCAGGCGATCTACCGCCGATGCATCCAGTTCAATTTTATTGCCGTCAAGAAACAGGTGGCTGAGATGGCGCATGTCCCCCACCGCCTGCGGAACGGCCGTCAGCAGATTGTCTTGCAGATTGAGGTAGCGCACCTGATGAAACGAGTCGAGGAAAGACATGTGCCCGGCACGCAATTGGCCACCGCGCAGGCTCAGCCTGGTGACATGGTCAAAGTTGGCCTCCAGCTTCGGCAGGGTTTCCAGAAGTCGGCCCAGCTTGGGAATGTTGTCCAGGTTCAACGCCTGCGGCCGCACTACCCCGGTAGCCTCGATGCCCTCTGGCCCGGTGCGCTGCCAGCATTGCCTGAGCGCTTTGTAGATGTTGTTTCGCGCATGCCACTCCGCCACGCCCTCCGGGCTAAAACGAAAGGACTCGGTCGGCGAGTTCATCCAGCGTTGCATGGTACGGTTCAACTGGTTGAATTCGGCCTCAAGCACCGCCAGTCCCTCATGCGCCGCACCTTCGCCCTGACCCAAGTCCGCCAGCAGCGTCTCGACTTCCTCCGAGGTAAAACCCGGATACAGTGCACGGGCCCGTCGCCGCAGCCCCATGCCGTGCGGGACCTGTTGTGCGTAACCCCGCATGCCGCCGCGCAAGCGCATGACGCTCGGGTCGTAGGACGGTTTGAGCACCGGGTTATCGCGCAGGATCGGCTCGAACACAGCTCGATCCAGTGGTTTTGACTTTACCGCCTGCTCAAGGCCTGCCGCGTCATGGATTTCAAAACCCAGGGCGGCGCGCTGGGTGTCGGGCAATGCGTGCAGCACGGCGGCATACAAATTGTCCGCGCCGTGCAGGTGCTCGTCGCCCGCGTCCCGTGCTTCATATCGGCCATCCTCGCCCCGGATCAACACTTTGCGGGTAGGCGCGTCGTCCGGGCCGAGACTGTCGTGCAGCCGCCCTGAAAAAGAAAATTCACGGATTTCCAGACGCAGGTCCGAGGGCCAGCCCGGCAGGGCTGTCAGCGAGTGCAGCTCCAGGCGCTCGGTGTCGGTGTTGTGCAGCTCGCCGAGGTACAGGCCTTCATACGCTCGCGCCACTCGCAGCTGGTGCGCCGCTTCCCGGGCCTGATGGGAAAGCCTCAAGGGCACGCGCTGTTTCTCGGCCCAATGTTGCAGGTCCGAGGGGGGGGCGTGTTCCACAAGTGCTTGCGCCACGCTGGTCGAAAGCGACGACTCGTGCCCCTTGAGCAAACTCACACGAGGATCCTCTGCACGCTCCCGGCGCTCGTACAACTTGTCGAACAAACGCCTTTTGCTGCCCCGCGCCTGCTCGGCCAGGCGATCGCGCAAGGCCTTCGTGCGCGCCGTCTTGTCTCCGGAAAACCACTGCCCCAGGGTCTCGCGAAGGGCCTGTTCATCCAGGAACCCGACCACACGTGCAGGCAGCGCACCGGTGATTAGATCCTGCCAGGTCAGCTGCAAGGTATCGGCCGGCAACGCGTCGGCATAGCCCTCCTTGAACGCCGCCCCCGACAGCCCCGGCCCCTTGAACACTTCGATGGCCTTGCCCTCGGGCCAGCCCGGCAACTCAGTCATGAAGCGCACGGCAAGATCGGCCCATTCCTGGCCGACTCGATCGGCCAGGATCTGTTCTGCGCAAGCTTCTGCGTCGGCGTACGCCTTGAAGCGCTTGAGGGTATCGGTCAGCAGTGCGGGCGGGGTTTCGTGCTCCACGTGGAGCCGCCGCAGTGTATTTTCGTGAACACCACTGACGGCCAGGATCTGCTCCAGTGTTTCATCGGTGAACCCATCCACCGAGGCGCCCAGACGCTGGAGCAATTGACGCCGATCCCATTCAAGCGGTTGATCGAGTTCCGTCTTCCACAGGCCGGCGCCGTTGTACTCCAGCAAGGGCTGATAGGCATCAGCTCGCGAAGGGTGTTGCAGGCGATGCTCGCCAGTGCTCGGGTCCTGTTTGACTTCGTAGCATTTGTCGCCGAGGCGCAGCAGGTCCTGATCAAGGTGCCGGTACAAGCCTTTTCCACCAACGACGCCATCCTTGGGCAAGGTGACCGATTGTTGATACGGCGTCAGGTCCGGATTCCACAAACGCTGCTTGCCGGCGACCTCAACAGGCTTGAGCCCTTCGACAAAGGGCGAGACCTTGATCGGCGTCAGCTGGACGCCTGGCAACCCGTGACCGGCGCCCATGAGCGCCAACTGCGCAAAGTTGATCAGCACTCCATTGAAATAGGCAGAGGCCTCTTCCTTGTCCCCTTTGCTCCAGTCTTCGATGCCTTCGGCCACTTCGGCGAGCATCTGCGCAATCATGATGCCCAGCATCGCTTCGCCCAGACCGGGCACCAGCATCGCGCGTTCCAGCCGATGTTCAGGTAACTGGTCAGGCGCTTGAAGCGGGCGCTGGCGTCCTCGTCACCGGTCGGCACCGCGATGCGTCGGGCATCGACGATGGCCTTGTCGCGGCGTTCAACGAACAATGTCACCCACAGGTCGCCCGTGATCTGATTGGTAACGGGTTCTGCATCGGGATTCTCGACCGCCGTTTCACGCCACCATGGCCCCATGTCCAATGGCTCGCGTTGCTGCCAGGTAAACGTCTTCAGACGTTCGTTGACCCGGCTGAAAAACAGCCCCTTGTCCTTTTGCGCCACGAACCGGCTGAAAAACGCCTGGTACTGCGTGTCTCGCAGCTGACCGATCAGGGTTTTCATGAACGCGGCCAGCGAAGGGTACTCCTTGAGCGGATGTTGCGGATCATCCGGTACATAGGCGATCACGTGGCCGGACAAACGACTGTCATCGCGGCGCAAAAGCTCATCGTTGAGCCCCTGCGGCCCATTGGCGAAAAACGCCTGCAGCAATTTGAACCGATCGTACTCCGTTCCCGGCAATATCGAGAGGCGCTGCGACCATTCGCTCCAGAATTTCACTGAGTCGGGGGTCAAGGCATCGATCGCCTGCTTGATCTGCGACGGATCGCTGACGGCACTGAACAGCACGATGCCCGTCAAACGAAAGCCCATCAGCGACAATCGATGGCAATGTAGCGGCTGGTCGTACAGCGTGGTATCGGCCTGGCTCTCGCGTATCTGCCCGAGTTTGCCGTAGGCATGGTCGCTGATATCGCCTTTCAATCGCGCGACCAGTGACGCTACCTGAAAAGCGGCTTTTTCACTGGCCACCGACTCGTCCTGCAAGGCGCGTCGTGCTTCAGTTGTGGTCGGCAGCAAGATGGATTTGATATGCCGCTGGTACTGTCCGCCAATGTCGAGGCTGCGGCACATCGATGCAAACCTGGGCAAGGGAATCGCGGTCTCAAGCACGAGGCTGCCGCGCTCTTCCTTGCGATAGATACCCGAGCTGCTGCGCCAGGCGTCTTCGGTAGTTTCTGCTTCCTCGAAATTGTGCAACGCCGCTTCCAGCAACGTGGACTGTCGAACGCGGCTGGCCCCGGTATCAATGACAAAGGCAATATTACTGGGTACTTCAAGTTGCACGCTGAGTGCGTCGATGTTCTCCACAGTATTGAAGTTCGCCTGCATCGATGCACTGAGCAGCGGTTTGGCGAAGGCATTGATATCGTGTTGCAAGTTGCCCAGGGACTTGTCCAGCACGCCTTGCAAGCGTCCTTGTTCTTCAATCAACCCTTTCAGATATTGACGGTCGACTTCCCGTGCCGCGCTGTACCACTCGGGCATTTCAGGCCTTAGTGTTTCAAGGCCTTTCATTCTCGACATCGACGCCTTTTTTATTGCGTCGGGTATGGCGCCCAGTACACGCTCGTAATGAACACCGTTGGTTTTGGCGGGCGTTTCCAGCCAGTTGCTTCCATGCAAATCAGACACTGTTCAATCACCTTGATAACAGGATAGGAGCGAACAGACTCGTGCACCGGAGCCTAAAACAAAAGACCAAATTACTGTTGGGCCAACGCTTCAAAAGGCTCTAACAGTTCGAAAATCAAGGAGCTGCCAATACATAAATACCGCCATTGCTGCCCATGGTTATGCCACAGCATGAGTAGTCGTGTTTTTCCCGCCAAAGGGACTAATATTCGAAACGCTATCCTTCGATCCATGCTCAGGTAACCGCTATGCGTCTTTCCGAATTCATCGTGTGTAATGTTGATCGCATCGTCAATGAGTGGGAGCAGTTCGCCAAGACCATCACCCCTGCCGCCGAATCCATGGACAGCGCTTCGTTGCGCGACCACGCGAAATCGATCCTGCTGGCCGCCTCGCGGGACATGACCAAACCGCAAAGCCCCGATGAACAGGCAGCCAAAGCTCGCGGTGAAGGTCCGGAAAAAACGCCAAGCCTGGACGAGGCTGGCGCCAGCCACGGCGAATTGCGTCATAACGTGGGGTTTGATCTGGTGCAGATGACCAGCGAATTCCGCCATCTTCGCGCCTGCGTGATCCGCCTGTGGGTAGACAGTCTCGAGTCCCCCGACATGGCTTACTTCCAGGACATGATCCGTTTCAATGAAGCCATCGACGAAGCGTTGGCCGAATCCACGGCCGCCTATGCCGACCAGGTCAACCGCTCGCGGGACATCTTCCTGGCGATTCTCGGCCACGACCTGCGCGCGCCCCTGCAAGCGGTAAGCATGTCCATCGAACTGCTGCTGCGCAAAACTCCACTGGAGGGCGATGCCCTGACCTGCGCGACCCACATCCAGCGGGGCACGCGACATATGGCGATGATGGTCGGCGACTTGCTGGAGTTGGTGCGCAGCCGCCTGGGCAAGAGCTTGCCTATCGAGCGACGCCCATTGGACCTGGCCGAAGTGGCCCATGCGGCGATTGCCGAAGCCTGCGCTGGCAACCCTGCATGCGATCCAACCTTGGAAATACTCGGAGACACCCACGGTGTGTGGGACGCGGGTCGACTCGCTCAGCTATTGCAGAACCTGATTGGCAACGCCTTGCAGCACGGTTCGAACAAACGCGACGTGACTGTGACCCTCAAGGGCCAGCCGGATGCGGTGCGCCTGACTGTGCATAACTTCGGCGTGCCGATTCCCGAGGACGCCATCGCCACGATTTTCGATCCGCTGGTGCGCAGCGCCGACGAAGAGCTGGGGCAGCCTTCCACCAGCCTCGGGCTGGGGTTGTTTATCGTCAAGGAAGTGGTGGATGCGCATCAGGGGACGATTGAAGTCACCTCGAACGAAGAGGACGGCACGTTGTTTACGGTGATGTTGCCACGCAACTCAATGTAGGAGCTGCCGAAGGCTGCTCCTACAGGGTTGAAGGTAGATTGTGTTATTCCACTACCAATCGCCCTAACCGCTGCTTAAGCATGCGGTTCTCGGCCCGCAATTGCTGGACTTCTTCAAGCAGGTCCAACGCCAGGGCGACGCCTTCCCATTCAAGGTCCAGGTCGCGCCGCAACTTGGCGGCGCGCTTGGCCAGGGCCAGTTCGTAGTCGTTGAAAACCCAGTCCTTGGGCTGAGCGCCCTGAGGTTCGAGGATGCCGTGCTCGACGATTTCGATCACGTAGACGTCCGACAGCTCGGCCGCCTCACAGAATTCCGCCATGTCCAGTTGAACGTTCAGGGGACTGCTCATTGTCAGTGTCTCCTTGGTTCCAAGGGATCAAAAATGCTCTCGCGGGTCGAACGCGGCCTTTTTCGCCAGCTCTTGCCACAGAGCCTTGATGTCATCGTCGGACTTCTTCGGCATCACGGCCTTCAGTTGCACGAACAGGTAACCACGCTCACCGGCTTTGTTCATCAGGCCATGGCCCTTGGCGCGCATGCGCTGGCCGTTCTGGCTGCCGGCCGGCACCTTGAGATTGATCTTGCCGGTCAGGGTCGGCACGGCGACTTCGGCACCCAGCGCCAACTCCCACGGTGCCAATGGCAAGGTGATGATCAGGTTCTCGCCTTCAACGTCAAATTTCGGGTGCGGTGCAAAACGGATCGTCAGGTACAGATCGCCATTGGCCCCGCCACCCACACCCGGAGCGCCCTGCCCCTTGAGGCGAATGCGCTCGCCGTCGCTCACGCCGGCCGGGATCTTCACGTTCAGGCTTTTGCTGGTGTTGCTCACATGCTGGCCGGCCGGATTGTACTGCGGCACCTGGAAGGTGACCTTCTTCGACTCAGTCGACAATGTTTCTTCGAGAAAAACCCCAAGCTCCATTTCCACGTCCTGCCCTCGACGTCCGGTGCTGCGACGTGACTGTCCACCACCAAAGCCTGGCCCACGGTTGCCGAATATCGAACTGAAAAAGTCCGAGAAATCGCCCGTGTCCTGGCCGCCACCACCGAAACCACCACGGCTCTGCCAGCCCGGTGGCCCCTGGAACGGCTGGCCGTGCTGGCCGTAGCGGCGCAAATCATCGTATTCGGCGCGTTTGTCGGCGCTTTTCAGTGCTTCATAGGCTTCCGAAGCGTCCTTGAACTTGGCCTCGGCATCCTTTTCCTTGCTGACGTCGGGGTGGTATTTGCGCGCCAGCTTGCGATAGGCGGCCTTGATCGCCTTATCGTCTGCGGTCGGCTCCACGCCGAGAATCTTGTAATAGTCTTTGAAGTCCATCGCGGGAATCACCATCCGTTATCAGAATCGCGCCACAGGCCACAGCATGCGCTTGTTTGCAGCCATTGGTTTGACCAATCTCAAGTTTGTGACCGGGCGGCGCTGCAGAAGTTTATCGGCAGCAGGCGGGGCTTCTTGCGAGCACTCCCGCGGCTGTCCGGTTGATGCAGGGTAGTTTGGGGGGGATGCCCCATCTTTCAAGGCATTGTCTGCGAAGAATTAGCAGATAACCGGCCTTCGAATCTGACGCGCTCTGACATACACTGCGCGGCCGTTTTTTAACCGGAACCTGAAAGACATGAACAACGCATCTCCAGCCCGTGCCTTGGGTATCGACTTTGGCACGTCCAACTCCACTGTCGGCTGGCTGCGCCCCGGCGTGGAAACGCTGATCGCGCTGGAGGACGACAAGATCACCCTGCCGTCGGTGGTCTTCTTCAATATCGAAGAACGTCGCCCGGTGTACGGCCGGCTGGCGCTGCACGAGTACCTGGAAGGCTACGAAGGCCGCCTGATGCGCTCGCTCAAGAGCCTGCTGGGTTCCAAGCTGATCAAGCACGACACCAGCGTCTTGGGCACGGCGATGCCGTTCAAGGACCTGCTCGGGCTGTTCATCGGTCAACTCAAGAGCCGCGCCGAAGCCGCCGCTGGTCGGGAATTCGAAGAGGTGGTACTGGGTCGGCCAGTGTTCTTCGTCGACGATGACCCGATGGCCGACAAGGAAGCCGAAGACACCCTGGTAGACGTGGCGCGCAAGATCGGTTTCAAGGAAGTCTCGTTCCAGTACGAGCCGATTGCCGCCGCGTTCGACTATGAGTCAACCATCGAGAAAGAAGAGCTGGTACTGATCGTCGACATCGGCGGTGGTACCTCCGACTTCTCACTGGTGCGCCTGTCGCCGGAACGTCGGGGTGTGGATAACCGCCACGAGGACATCCTCGCCACCGGCGGTGTGCACATCGGCGGAACCGACTTCGACAAACAGCTCAGCCTGCAAGGCCTGATGCCGCTGTTCGGCTACGGCAGCCGCATGAAGAGCGGCGCCTACATGCCGACCAGTCACCACATGAACCTGGCGACCTGGCACACCATCAACTCGGTGTACTCGCAGAAATCGCAACTGGCCCTGGGCAGCATGCGCTATGACATTGAGGACACTGGCGGTATCGACCGCCTGTTCAAGCTGATCGAACAGCGCGCCGGACACTGGTTGGCCATGGAAGTGGAAGAAACCAAGATCCAGCTGACCCACGCCGACAATCGCCACGTGCCGCTGGATCGCATTGAAACCGGCCTGAGTGTGGACCTGAGCCGTGCGCTGTTCGAGTCAGCCATCGACAGCCTGCTGGAGCGGGTGCGCAACAGCGTCACCCAATTGCTGGCAGACGCCGATGTGCGGGTCGATCAGGTCGATACGGTGTTTTTCACCGGCGGCTCGAGCGGGATCCCCGCCCTGCGCAACAGTGTTTCGGCGATGTTGCCGAATGCACGGCATGTGGAAGGGAACATCTTTGGCAGTATCGGTAGCGGTCTGGCGATTGAAGCGGCCAAGCGTTACGGCTCTATGGACTGATCCAGAACCGAGGTGCCTCTATCGCGAGCAAGCTCGCTCCCACATTAGTCCTGCGAGCACAGGTCCATTGTGGGAGCGAGCTTGCTCGCGATGGGGCCAGATCAGCCAACAAAGATCCAGCGGATCAAACCATCCCCACCTGCTTCAGCTCACTCTTCAGATACGCGTAGTAAATCGGCCCCGCCACCACCCCCGGCAGGCCGAACGCGGCCTCGAACACCAGCATCGCCAGCAGCAACTCCCACGACTTGGCACTGATCTGCCCGCCGACGATGCGCGCGTTGAGGAAGTATTCGAGCTTGTGGATAACAATCAGGTAACCCAGCGCCGCCACAGCGACCCAGATCGACAACGACAATCCGACGATAGTGATCAGGGTGTTCGACATCAGGTTGCCGATCACCGGCAGCAGGCCGAGCAGGAACGTCAGCACGATCAGGGTTTTGGTCAGAGGCAACTTGATACCGAACATCGGCAAGATCACCGCCAGGAAAATCCCGGTGAAGACCGTGTTAAGCAGGGAGATCTTGATCTGGGCGAACACGATGTTGCGAAACGCCTGGACCAGCAGGTGCAGACGTTCGAACAACGCCGCGGCCAGCGGCTTGCGTTTGGTCAGGTCCGGCACGCGCTGCAAGGCAATGATTGCCCCCAGCACCATACCGATCAGCAAGGTCACGAACATGTGCGCCGCGTCCTTGCCCACCAGTTGCAAATCACTGAGGTGTTTGCTGACCCATTCGCCAATCGCCACGCGGAACTCCGCGGCACTGGCCGGCAGATAGGCGTCGATGAACGGCGGCAATTGCCCGCGCGCGCGGTCGACCACTCCCATGAACTTGTCGAGGGACGCGCCGGGGTTTTCCGCCTCGTGCAGCAGGAAGCTGAAGGCACCGGCAAAGATCAGCGACAGCACGCTGACAATCAGAGTCCCCAGCAACGCCACCGCCAGCCAGCGCGCACGCCGGCCTTCGATCAGCCGTTGCAGTTGCGGGGTGAGCATGTTGACCAGTTCGAACACGAGCAACCCGGCGAGCAGGCTGGGCAGCAACCGCAGCGGCAGGACCAGCAGCAGTCCGCCAAAAATGATGACCCAGCTGATGACCAGCAAGACTTGACGCTGAGAAAACGTTGGCATACAGCCTCAAAAACGAACGGCGTAAAAAGGATTGGCAGTCTGCCAGCGATCCGGTGCGAGCACTAGGGATTGTGTGGGGCGACCTTAGTGGTGCTTCAGGACTTTTGCGGCGACTTCTGCGGCTCCATCGTCGGAGCGCCGCCCGGAGCAGGCTCTCCCACAGTAGAGCTGAGTACACCGGACAAATGTGGGAGCGAGCCTGCTCGCGATGGGGCCAGCTCAGCCACCACTGTCCTTGAGCCGATCTTATTTCTTCTTCAGGCAATCACTCATGAAGGCTTTGCGCTCGTCACCCTTCAAGGCTTTGGTGGCCGCATCGGCATTACAGGTTTTCATTTTCTCTTGCTGCGGGGTCAAGGCTTTACCGGCATCGTTGGCCGCCGGGGTGGCCTTGAGACAATTGCTCATGAAGGCTTTGCGCTCATCGCCCTTGAGGGTTTTTGCAGTCGCCTCGGCGTTGCAGGTGGTCATCTTGTTCTGTTGGTCTGTGGCGGCGAAGCTTAGCAAACCGATCATCAACAAAGGGGCACGCGTTATCTTCATGGAGTTTTCTCCGTGTCGCCGCATCGAGAGATGCGGCCTCCACGAGGAGTGTAGTCAAGCCTTGTTACACCTTCCTCCAGCCAGAGAGGATCATTCGGCCGGTGAGGCACCAGCGGGCTGTTGCTTCAGCAGGTTCTTGAATGCGTGTTGATAGTCTCGCCAGGCTGACAGGCGCTTTTCGATCACGGAAACCGGCAAGCGCTCGAACGACACCCAGGCTTCCCCAGGCACACTGTATCGTGTCGCCAACGTCTTCAATGACGTGAATTGAGCATAAGCCCCCGACTTGTACAGTTTGTTTATGGTTATCTGCCTGATGGTGTTGTCCCGGGAAACCTCCGGCAGCGCCGCCGGGCCTGCAGGCACATCGTTGATAAAGGCAAAATCCGCGTTGGCGGGTCCCGGTTCAAGGGTTGCAATGGGGGGTAGTTCAAACTCGAAATGCCCATTATCCGCCGTATGGGCGGCAGGGAACTCCGGCCACGAATCGGCAACCACCAGTTGCTTGAGATCGGTCAAGTCATCGCCAATGACCACGTACTGATGATCGAATGCGGTGGCTTTGACGAGGTGGATCCGCGAGGTTCTCGGTTGACTGGCCAGCAGCGCGAAGGTCACCTTGGAGTTTTCCGAACAATTGCCTCCCTTGATTTCAATGGCTTTACGCGCATGTTCGGCGAGAGACATCCGTGCAGTGAATTGACCTTCCTGCAGATCCAGTCCTCGCAGCCCCTTGATTTTCGCGATCGCTGAACCACCGTTTTCCCAGATGCTCGGCAGCTGGTTGCCCGACAGAGGCAACAGTTCCTTGGATCGATAGATGGCACGCTGTGCCTGTCGCAGATTGGCCATGACCTGGGGTGTCACTTCGACTGGCTGAACAGCTGTCGAGACATCGGTATCCAGGTAAGCGGCATAGTTCTGCAATGCTGCGCATTGATCGCTGGACACCGGGAGGTTTTCCCTCACGGCGCGTTGCAGCGCCTGATATTCATCGAGTCGCCCGGTTTGCTCGAGATCGCGCGCGCGCGCGCCCAGATTGCGCTCCGACTCCGTGAGTGGCACAAAATCGTTATCGGGGAACAGTCGCTCGATCAATGCCTGGTACTGTTCGAGCGACATCAGATTCTTCAGGTCAGGCAAGACTTCAATACTTTGTACCGCTCGCAGATTGGCCTCGGCACCCTCGCCGTTCGCCCTGGAAAGCCCATACTTAAGTGAATTCGGGCATTCGAGGTACAAGGTTTCGTGCATCAGTTTGAGACCGCGCAGGAAGTTGTATCGATCTATCGAAGGGACGCTTGGATGGAAGGCTAAGGAGACAAGTTGCGAATAATACTGCCCGACCTCTTGCAGTCGCGTGAGTTCGCCTCCCATCGTCGGAGCGCCCCCACGCAGACGCATGATTGCCGGATCGAATGTCGCTTTTTTTAGCTCCGGCAAGTCGGAAAGTACGCTTAACAGCCTGTAGGGTTTCAGGGCATGGTCGCGCAATGCCGCCTTCAGGACCGGGCCCTGACCGATATGAATCTGCAACGCATCACGCTCGGCATCGGGTAATGCCTGCAAGATCGAGGTGAACAAATCACTGCCCGAATGCAGGGCATTGCCTTGCTCGTCACAAGCCTGGAACAACCCGTTTTCGCTTAAGACGAGCGTACGCCGGATGGCGGCATCCTCGGGGCCGATGCTGTCCAGTTGTCGACCATCGAAACGGTAGTGACGCAGCTCGATCCTCACATTGGCATTCCAGAGGGAATGCAACGCCAAGGCGTCAAAGTCCGGATTTTCGACCGAGTCCAGATAAAAACCCTCGTACGCACGACTGATCCGTACGTCCCTGAGCGCCCAATCGGCGCACCCTTGCAGTCGCTCGGGAAGCCTGCGCAGCTTGAGCGCCTGCAACTCCTCCGGGCGCGCCAGCGCGACCAGCTCTTGTGCAACGACACCGGGCATTCCTGGAACCTCGCCCTGGATGAACCTTGCCTCGGCACTGACGGCTTGCCCGACATCTCGGTAACGTTTTTCGAACAACGAGGCCTTGCGCCGCTCTGCCAATTGCGCGAGTTGCCCCCTCAAACGCATGGCATTTTGTGTGCGGCTGCCGATCGGTGCATCAGGCTCATCACCCAGCAGTTGCCGGGTCTCGGCATCATCGAGAAGCAACAGCAAGGTGTCGATCAGGTCGGTATCCGCCAATTGGTCCGTAGAGAAAGAAACAGGTTCGTCATCGGCCCCGATGGCGTACAGCACTCGTCCATCAGCCCCCTTGAGCTCAATCGCTCTGCCGGGCCACAAGCCGTCCAGCAGTTGGAACTGCCAGAGCGGGTCGGCCTGCAAATAGTCCTGTGCACGGGTGCTGCCGATGTTTTGGATGAAGGTGTGGATATCCCGGTCGATCCTGAACCGGGTCACCGTATCGCTCAGCAAAGGGATTGCCCGTTCGTTATCAGCGTACATGCGTACCAACGCACCGACATCGGCACGGCTGACAGTGCGAATGTCGCCGAACTTGTCGGTCAACCCCTCCACCGACGGACCGAGTCGCTTGATCAGCGCATCGGCATCCCAGGTGTGAGGTGTTTCACCCTCGATTACAAAAGCGCCGGTGCCGTTACTCTCCGCCACCGGCTGATAGGCCTCGGGACGGGTCGGATGCTGAACCCGGTGCTTGCCGGATTGCGGATCGAACTTGAGCTCGAAATGATCATCGTCCAAAGACAGAATCTGCCGGCCCTGATGCTGATGCAGACCGTAAACGTCAGGTTTGGAATCCGTCGCCAGACGCAGGTTTTGTTGCAGGTACGGCTGCAGATTTCCCCCCCATAGCCGCTGCTCACCGTTTCGGAGCGTGACTTGACGGGCGCCTTCGAGGAAGGACGACAACCTGGGCTTCACCACTTGAGTGGCGATAGCACCGCCCACGACAAACGTGCCCAACTGAACCAGGTTTTCAGCAACGCCGACCAGGTGTTCCGCCGCTTCAACGTACTTGCCCTGGGCGAGTTCAACGACACCCTCCACGACCCCGTCTACGAGTTGATAAACGGTATACCCCAGCATGAGCTCCCCGAGCACCGGGACAAAGGGAGTCGCGACGAGCAAGGCAACCTGCATGATGTCGGAGAACATTTTTTCCAGGTTTTCGATCCACGCCCAACGTGCGGCGCTGTCCGCATCGGCGGTGGTCACGGCCAGCGCGCGCCCGTCGGCAAAAATCTTGTCAACTTGCTGCTGATAGAGATAAACCCACGGATCGCCGTTATAACGGCTGACGGTATCGCTTTCGAACGATACCGCGGCTATTCGTAAATCGGGGCGATCTACTTGAGTTTCGCGCCAGGCAGGCAGATTGGAGCCCGGTTGTGTGTCGTGGTAAGTGATTTCCCACAGTTTCGCATTGAGCGCGGCGAAGAAATGACCACGCTGGCATTGATCCACGAATCGACTGAAAAACGCCTGATAGCTGCGCCGGGAAGCTCCGGATGCCTGATCGTTACCCCGTAGCTGGTGAGTCAGTTCGAGCGCGAACTCGGCCGTCGAGGCATACTCTTTCAGCGGATGCTCGGGATCGTGCGGTACGTAGGCAATGACGCGCCGGACATTCGCACCAGGGATATCGAGATCGGCAGCGATCAGTACAATCCCGGTCAGACGGGTGTCGAGCATGCTCAAGTGGTAGAAACGCACGAGAGCGCCATCCCACACCAGTCCCTTTTTACCCAGAACCATGTTCAACACGGTCAGGTAGGCCGGTGCCCCGATGTCCTTCTTCATCAATGCCAGATGTGCTGCAGCTTTCATGGCGCTTTTCTGACTGGCGACGATGCGGTGCTGCACCGCCTCCCGATCCATGGCACCTTCGGGAGCCAGATAACTTTCCAGATATTTTTTATATTGGGACCCGATATCCAGAGTTCGGCACAGCGTCTTGAACTGTTCGATCGTTATTCCCAGCTTCTTTATTTCAAACCGCCCGATTTCGTCGGGCTTAGTGATAAATGCAGAGTCGCTGGTAAATACTTCGCCCTCGGCAAAGTTTTGCAGAGACGCGTTAAGTAACGAGACAGTTCGACTGCCGACACCGCCGGTGACATTGAATGCCCAAGCGGATGTTTTAGCCGGAAAATACAACCGCAGAAAAACTTCACGAACATCGACCATTACACCGAATTGCTTCTTGAGGGCGTTGGTGAGCAGTGGCTGGGCAAAGGACTCGGCATCTTGCAGCTTCCCGAGCATCCGGTCGACCTGGTTCTGCGCCTGCCAACTGACCTTTGTGGCTTCTTTCGCTGCCACATGTTCCGTGTGGGACGCCGCTTTGCTCCAGGCGGGAATAACTTTTGATGTGTTGCGTAAATCACCCATCCGCTGAAGCGAAGAATCGACAATCCAGTCGGGAATGGCGCTTTTGATAAAGTTGTAGTGAGTACTGTGCTCTTGTTCTACATCGGAATAGTCTGGCCTACTCGCAGACTTCAACAACAAATTTTTCACAATCATTACTCGCAAACTTAGAGATAGAAGATCGAAGCCTACAGCGCCCCAATTCTGTTCCCATGAAGTTTGTTTCGGATAATGCTGTATGAAAATTCTTAACGAGTGCGTTAGAACTTCTTGTTGCGTCGATAGTAGTCGGGCGTACACCCGGCCTGACGCTGGAACATCGCGATAAACGCCGAACCGGTGCTGTAGCCCATATCGAAGGCGATTTCCTGAATGCTGCGATGGTTGTCCAGTGCTTCAATCGCGGCCAGGAATCGCAGACGCTGGCGCCACTCACCAAAACTCATGCCCAACTCGCGGACAAACTGCCGCGCCAGGGTCCGTTCACTGACGTGAACCTGCGCCGCCCAATGCGCCAAGGGCCGGTTGTCACCGGGTTCGGCTTGCAGGGCCTCGCATATGCCCAGCAGTCCCGGTGTGCTGGCATAGGGCAGGTAACACTCATGCACCGGCGCCTGTTGCAACTGATCCACCAGAACCTGAGCCAGGCGTTTATCCGCGGCCTGCTCGGGAATCTTGACGTCACGGACGGCGAAGTCCTTGAGGATCGCCTTGAGGATGTCACTGATGGCGAGCGTGCAGGCCTGTTGTGGCAGATCCTCGCAGACCGCCGGCGCCAGGCAAACGGCACGGTAGTTGATCGGCTGGTGGCTGTAGAAACTGTGCTCGATTTCGGGGGGCACCCACACCGCGTATTGCGGCGGCGAGAGGAAACGGCTGCCGTCGACGTCCATGTGCAACACCCCGTGGGCCGCATACTCCAGAGTGCCCCAGGGATGACGGTGCGCAGCGGCGAATTCGTGGGTATTGAAATCGGCGTAGCGGAAGTACACCGCCGAAGGCAATTCGCTGAAATCCAGCAGATCGATGTGTTTACTGCTCATGCTGTCCGTCATCAGGGGCCGGTTGTCTGGATCGAAGTATAGGCTTGCATCCAGACAAGCGGATAATTGCCCTTCATTAACGTTCTGGTTTTTCCCGATGCAATACGCTTATCCCCTGCTGGCCATTTTTATCTGGGCCGGCAACACCGTGATCACCAAAATGTCGGCCGGGGCGATCTTCCCCGCCGAGATCGGCTTCTACCGCTGGCTGCTGGCCGGGTTGCTGTTCACGCCCTTCATGCTCAAACCGGTGCTCGCCCATTGGTCGCAGATCCGCCCGAAACTGGGCAAGATCTTTGTCCTCGGTGTTCTCGGCATGGCGGTCTATCAAAGCCTGGCGTACTTCGCCGCGAGCCTGACCTCGGCTACCAACATGGGCATCATCCTGTCGCTGATGCCACTGATGTCGCTCGCCATGGCGATCATCAGCCTCGGCCAGCGCCTGACCATGGGTGCCCTGGCCGGTGCGGTGCTGTCGTTTGCAGGTGTCCTGGTGGTGGTGTCGTCCGGCAGCCTTGTCACATTGCTCGAACACGGGGTCAACCTGGGCGACGCGATGATGCTGATCGCCACCCTGGCCTACGCGGTCTACAGCACCCTGTTGAAAAAGTGGCAACTGAAACTGCCGCCGCTGGTGCTTCTGTATTTGCAGGTACTGGTGGCCGTGGTGGTGCTGTTCCCGCTGTTCATCGTCTCACCGAAAGTCGGTCCGACCCTGCAGAACATTCCACTGGTGCTGTACGCCTGCCTGCTGGCTTCGATGGTCGCGCCACTGGCGTGGATGCAAGCCGTGGTGCGTTTGGGACCGAGCCGGACCACGCAGTTTTTCAATTTGCTACCGCTGATTACCGCATTGATTGCGGCGGTGGTGCTGCATGAGCAACTGGCGATGTATCACCTGGTGGGCGGGGTGTTGACCTTGGGTGGGGTGATCGTTTCCGAGCGCTGGACGACGGTGTTGAGTCGCAAGGTCAGTGTTGCCTGATCTGACGCTATCGCGAGCAAGCTCGCACACAGGTGTTGTGTCGAATCTGACTTTTGTGAACAACCGGAAACCTGTGGGAGCGTGGCTTGCCCGCGATGAACGATAACGCGGACTAGAGCCCGGCCGCAGCTAACCGCGCCGCATGCTCGACAAACAACCGGATCGGCTCGGCCCCCTTGCCCACCAGCCCCAGCGACTGGTTGACGATATCGAAGTGATCCAGCGGATACTCATCGCCAATCACCGTCCCCAGGTGCGAGCTATAGCGCCCGACCATGCCGTCGCAATGCCCTGCTTCGCGGACGAAGGTTTTAGCGAACAGCCGGCAACTGCGGTTGGTGCCGTCCAGCAGGTTGCGTCCGCGATCGGTAATGCCCGGTTGCAAGGTGCCGGACCAGGAGTAATAGCGCACGCCGTTGACCTCTTCCGGCCCGTGACCGCCCCAGGTGTCGGGCAGCCCTTGTGGATAACGCTGGTTGAACAACGCGACGCCAGCGCTGGTGAGGGAGTGATGGGACGCATGGATATCCACCGGCAGCTTCGGCCCGCGGTAACCGGTATCCAACAACCCCATCAGCGCGCCTACGATACGCAGCAAAAAGCACAGCAGACGACCACGGACGCTCTCATGGGGATAATGTTCGTGCAGGTAATCGGCGAGCTCCGAACCGTGGTTCGGCCCCGCCACCGAGGTCACCGATGCCACCAGGTCCGGGCGCTTGGCCGCTGCATAACGGGCGGTCAGCGAGCCCTGGCTATGGCCGATCAGGTTGACCTTGTCGGCCCCGGTTTCCCGCAGGATTTCTTCGATACGCGCCAGCAATTGCTCGCCGCGCACTTCGTTCGAATTAAGCGGCGAGACCTGCACCGCGAACACCACCGCACCGCTATGGCGCAACGCCTCGACGATCCCGTACCAATACGGATAAAGCACCAACCGGATGAACCCGAGCATTCCCGGGACCAACACCAGCGGGTAGCGCGGGGCAGAACCTTGCGACATGGGCGGACATCCTTGTGGGCGGGCGGTGACGCAAGGCTGGATGCAAGACATCCGCCAAGCATCACCAGCGAAGATGACAAGTCTATGTCATCTACCCTACTTCAACCCTACCACCCCCGCCACGATCAGCCCGACCGAGACCAGCTTGATCACGGTCAGGCTTTCACCCAGCAGCGCGAAACCGAGAAACACCGTGCCCAGCGAACCGATGGCGGTCCAGATCGGGTACGCAATGCTCACCGGCAGCTCGCGCATGGCCAGGGTCAGAAAATAGATCCCGCCCACAGCGGCCACTACGGTGACCAGCGAAGGCCAGAGTCGGGTGAAGCCCTCGGCGTACTTCATGCCCATGGCGAAGGTGACTTCGAACCCGGCGGCGACCAGCAGAAACAGCCAGGCCATCTAGAACTCTCCGGCCAGCGCCAACAAGCGCTGCTCAGCCTCGGCGGCAGAGATTTCAAAGCTGCGCCCGGCGGACTCCTCGCCCTCGACAGCCACCACGGTGACGTCCGTGATGCCAATGAATCCGAGCACCGTACGCAGTAGCGTGTCGGCATGGTTCATGGCTTGCAGCTCGCCGCCCGGGCCAAAACCGAAGCCGCCACGGCTGGTGATGATCAGGGCCTTTTTACCCAGCACCAACGGCTCGTACTGGGCCACGCCATTGTCCAGGGTGTGATCGAAGGTCACCCCCACCCGCACGATCTGATCGATCCAGGCTTTCAAGCCGCTGGGGACGCTGAAGTTGTGCATCGGCGTGGAAATCAGCCAAGCAGTTCGCCGACCAGTTCGTCGCTGAACGCCAGATCGGCCTGCATCGACAGCGGCCGAGCGGCGGGCTCGGGGTAAAACGCGGCGGCCACGAATGCCTCGTTGACCGGCGGTATCAGCGCCCGACCGACTTCGCGCCGGGTCAACTGCGAGTGTGGATGACGGGCCTGCCAGGCCGTCAGAAACACTTCGGCCAAACGGCGGGAGTGAGAGCGATCACCACGGGGGCTGGCATGAACGGCAAGAATTTTACTCATCTGAATCTCCTCAAGGACTAAACTCAAACGGCTTGTGGCTTGCAGCTTGAAGCTCTCAGCTTCACCGCTTCAAATGAGCAAAAATCAGTCAGGATGAATCCATTTCATCTATGGAGCTTTCAATGTTCGCCTCGCTGCCCTTGACCGCCCTGCGCGCCTTCGAATCCGCCTCACGCTTGTTGAGCTTCAAGGCCGCCGCCGAAGAACTGTCAGTCACCCCGACGGCGGTGTCCCATCAGATCCGCTCTCTGGAGAGCTGGCTCGGCGTGCCGTTGTTCGAGCGCCTGCCACGCCAGGTGCGCCTGACCGAATGCGGCGAACGGCTGTTCCAGAGCCTGCATGGGGCTTTTCTGGAAGTGGCGCAAAGTGTCGATACACTGCGTCCGCAACGCAGTGGCGCCAGCCTGACGGTTTCCACCACCGCCGCCTTCGCCGCCCTGTGGCTGGTGCCACGGTTGGGACGTTTCTACGCCCGACACCCGAACATCAACGTGCGCCTCGATACCCACTGCGAAGTCATCGATCTGCATCAGGACGCCAGTGTCGATCTGGTGCTGCGCTACAGCCTCGATGATTACCCCAACCTGTACGGCCAGTGCCTGTTCGATGAGTCCTTTGGTGTCTACGGTTCGCCTGAACAAGTGGCCCTGGC
>LNAP01001825.1_pt1 | contig 24116 bp, 36 predicted proteins | sample 602601 | NCBI WGS metagenome assembly LNAP01 (sample SAMN02440304, study PRJNA202911) | soil metagenome | biome: Subtropical and temperate rainforests or woodlands; isolation source: soil samples (1 kg each in a 20% v/v slurry with milli Q water) were... ...
CTTTGAGAAAAATCAACTTTGATCCCTTGTCACCAATGTGCTGAAAATATGACCAGTTCAAGCCGTCACGGCCAGTTATCCATTCAGGATACGTCCTAACCCATTGATTCGTATAGGAATCACGCCGAAATCCTCGAGGTTCGTCACAGCCATGCCCTCCTACGCACCCGCAAAACCTGCGCCGAAGCGTCCTCGTCGGCGTCAGCCGCGTCCACTTGACCTCGCCTGGCTGTCTCGCACTGCCCATGCGATTGGTGAGCTGAATTTTCTCATCGAATTCTCCAGAAGCGAAAGCGCCAAGCCCTACTACACCAAGGCGCTCGCGCATCTGCTCCTGCTGAAGCGCGCCAAGACCAACCGCGCATTCAACGAAGCCCACATCAAAGCCCGCCGGCTCGTTGCCGTAGGTATGGGCCTACAAGGCGCCAAGGAGACATAGCCATGAACCCAACGCCGGCTGATGTCCATCAGCCCAAGCCTGGCGATGCCACGCTCATCGACGGCGACCTGTTCGTCGTCCATAGCTACACCTTCGAAGGTGGTTACCCGCGCAAGTCGGTACACACCCTCATCGGCCACTACGCCGCCAAGCCCCAGCACCTCTGCGCCCTGGACTACCGCACCTGGTGCAAAGCCGCCGAACGCTACAAAGGCCAGGACATCCTTGGCGTCATCGCTGCATTCCACGCAGACAAGCCCTACGCAGCAGACATGGTCCAAGCCATCGACTTGAACCACGTCACCTTGCGCAAGCCTGTCCTGCGCACGGAAAAGCGCCAGGTGCAGGAGACAGTCCTGCGTACCGTCATGCGCCCTGTCCAGGTCGAAGTCGTTCGCACCGTAACCCGGCGCGTCCAGGTCGAAAGCATCGAAGAAACACAAGTCGACATCCGCACGTTGGCACCCGCCGCCAGCACGCCTGTCGACGCGCTCGAACAGGCATTCGCCGCTTACGGCGTCGCGCCTGGCGACACCTACATGCCCAAGCGCAGCAACCAGTCGAAGGGCCGTCCAACGAAGTACGTCGTCATCGGCTTCGTCGACCACCTCACGCTCAACGTGCAGGTCACCACAGACCGCGACAGCCAAGCCAAGCCGCTCAGCCTGCGCCAATGGCGTGCATGGACGACCAAGGCAAAACCAAAGCAACTGCGGAAACAAAACGGGGCCGAAAGCTGCTTGGCTACGAGAAGCTAACCAGCACAGGCTGGGTCTGGTATTCTGGCGCCATAACGAAACAAGGAGCAACACCGTAATGGGTATGTACACCGAGCTTGTGTTCAAAGCCGAGGTTAAAAGCAACGCGCCGGACAATGTCAAAGCAGTCTTGTCGTCGCTATTCAACAGCACTGCAACAGATCTCACAGAACTACCCGACCACCCGTTCTTCCTCTGCGGTAGATGGAGGCAGATCGGACAAAGTGGTAGCTACTACCACATCCCGTGGGCCTCCAGCGCGTACAACGAGAACTACATCTTCAGTCGCAGCGACTTCAAGAACTACGACGATGAAATCGAAAAATTCATTGGTTGGGTAAAGCCCTATCTAAGCACGATACCAGGCACATGCATCGGCTGGTCCTGGCACGAAGAAGCTGACCAACCAACGCTCATCTACATGTAGGAGCAACACCAATGCCCTAGCAACCTGGAACGGCGCCACTTCGCCACACTATATTGACAACAGCCCGCCTCGTGTGGGCTTTGTACTTTCTAAAGCACGGCTGCTTGGCAGAGCTAAGCAGCGGCCAGCATATGCGGCAGAGATGGACGACCAAGGCAAAACCAAAGCAACTGCGGAAACAAAGCGGATAGGAGCGTTCTAGCCATGAGCAATGGTGCTCGTTACATTGGAGATTGAGATGGCTCACTATTACGCGGGCATCGGCTCGCGGCAGACCCCAGCCCAGATGCTGGCCTTCATGAGTAAGATCGCCGCCAGGCTCGAGGCGATCGGCTACATCCTGCGATCGGGTGGCGCAGATGGGGCGGACTCAGCATTCGAAGCCGGCGTGACAGACCCCGCACACGCGCAGATATTTCTGCCGTGGCGCGGGTTCAATGGTCGCAGCGGCCAGTTCACTGGAGCGCCACCTGCAGCCTACGAGATGACTGAAAACTTCCACCCGAACTGAGATGCATGCAGCCGCGGAGCGAGAGCGCTGCACGCCAGGAACTGCCAGCAGATCCTCGGGCCACAGCTCGATAGCCCAGTGGACTTCGTCGTTTGCTGGACACCAGGCGGCAGCGGTAGCGGCGGCACTGGCCAGGCGATACGACTCGCACGCGCGAGCGAGATCCCTGTCTACGACCTAGGCAGCTGCGGCGGCGCGAAAGCGCAGATGCAGCTGCTGGCCGCACAGCTCAAAGTGCTCGGCACGATTCCGTGAACCAATGCTCCTACCCCAAGCGGGTAGGAGCATTCCGTCCGTGTCCACTCCTGGACTACGGAGGCATCCAATGTTCGTCATTCTCGAATCGCTCGGCTGGCTCGTGCTGGCCGGTGTCATCAGCACCTGCATCGCCTGCGTGTTCGCCGAGCCGTTGCTCGACCTGGGCGTACGCCTGGCCAACCGCATCTACAAGGTACCCAAGCAATGAGCACCGCCATCACGATGTACATCGCCCTGCTGTTCCTCAGCAGCTGGATCCCTGCCAAGTGGAAACGGCGAGCAGTCGGCTCAGGGTTCCTGGCAGACCTCGCCATCCACGCGGTCTTGCAGACAATGTTCGGCGGCGATGCCAACGGCCGAGCCGGCCTGCTGCTCGCAGGCGTGCTGTTCAACTTGACCATGCACACCTACCGCAAGCTGCTCGGCTACGAGAAGCTGACCACAGCAGGCTGGGTGCGGTACTCAGGATCGGTCACACCGAAGGTATCGAAATAGCCAACAGCTCCTACCTGCCAAAAGCGGGTAGGAGCTTTCTTCTACTGCCCACTCGCGGGCAATAGGAGAAAACCAGATGCTCGAACTGACCCTGCTCGATACAGACGGCGACTGCAACAGCACCGGCCCGGTCTGCTACAGCTGTCCGATGTACGACGGCTGCGACACGCACTACGACGAGGAGGACGCGTCGTGAGCGCTTGTCGAGTCTGCGGCGTAGCCGAATGCGATAACAATTGCGAAGAGCTCGCCGCGCTGTACAACGAGCCCGAAGACACCGAGCCGCTCGATTATTTCGAAGGGGAACAAGGCTAGCCAACAGCTCCTACCTGCGAAAGCGGGTAGGAGCTTTCTATTCGTGCCCACTACCGGGCTCAACCAAGGATTACCGCAATGAGCAAGAACATCCGCAAGAACTCCAACGTCTCCTCGATCAACCCGGCCGAAGAAATCAGCCTGGGCGAAGATCAAGGCGCCCCGTACGGCCTGGATGCGCCCACGGCCAGCCAGGTCAGCGGCGGGAACGTCTTCGACGCTATCGAGGATTTCACCTCAGCTGGGCAGATCACCGCACTACGCGCGATCGCCAACAGCGCGATCATCGTCGCAGTCTACAGCGCCCATTCGTTCCTTACGGAAGAAGACGCCGAAAGGGCCGAGTCCGCCAGGCTGCGGATGGCGCAGAACGCCGAGCTGTACAGCTACGCAGCTGCCGAGCTGCTCACGCTGGCCCAGACCTCGTTCGACCAACCAATGACGCTGGACCAGGCCCTGGACTTCGCCTGCAAAAACGCCGTCTCGCAGGCCAACGACGACCTGCCGGACGAGATGCTCGAGATCCTGGGCATCACGCGCGATCATCTGAAGTTGATCGACGCCGACGCCAAGCGCAAGGCTGCGCAGCGCGACGCAGCACTGCGGCAGTCGATGCACGACCTGCGCGAGGGCCTGGAAAGCGAGATCTCGAGCTACCTGGGCGACACGGGCGACGCGGTACTGAACACGCTCACGCCGGAGCAGCACAACGCGTTGTTCGCCAAGGTGGCGAGCAAGCTGCAGGCCCGCGTCGGGCAGCTGCTGGGGATGCGTGCCCGCTACAGCGGTGCGATCGGCGAGGCAATGCTGCTCGCCAGCGACGTCAAGGCCGCAGACAAGGCATACATCGCCTTCGCGCGCGCAAACGCTGCTGAACTGCGCAACGCTGCGTAATAGAACAAGCCGTCCTGCCTTCGGGCAGGGCGGTTTTTCTTTTTTCGTTCATGTGTGATGCTCAACCGAGTGTGAGATTCACAATTACGTAACATCCGCCCTCGCTTTCATAGGGGGAAGCCCACAGTGTGTCAATTAGGTTTGATTCAAATCATGCCCATCCAGCGCCGCAAAGACACCGGCGCGTGGGAAGTTGTCGTGCCTCGCAGCGGGAAGACTCCGCTGCGCAAGTCATCGGCGAAGTGGACGTATGCTCAGGCTCAGGCAGTAGAGCAACAGCTGCTAAGCCCGGTGTATACGCTAGAACAGGGGCTCGATAAGTGGCTCGCAGAGTACGCCAACGGCCTACGCGGCGCTAAAACGTACCGATCGTCCGCTTCGCATCTTCGGCCGCTGCTTTCGGGTAGGAGCTTTGAAGACATTCCGCTTGTCGTATCCGAGTGCAAGAAAGCCTGGCCCAAGCTCAAGCCCGCCACGGTCAACCGCCGCCTGGCTGTCCTGCGCCGCGTTGCGAACCTAGCCTACACCGAGTGGGGCTGGATCAAGACGCCAGAGGGCAAGAAGATCAAGCTGACGCGCGAGCACAACGAGCGCCATTACTATCTGACCCGAGCCGAGGTTGAGCGCCTGCGGTTGAACTGCACGGTCCATGAGGCCGGACAGTTGATCGTGTTCGCCTCGTTCACCGGCATGCGCCTGACCGAGATGCTCACCATCAAGGCCGAGGATCTGCGGGGAGATGACCTGCACATCCCCAAGACCAAGAACGGCAGGCCCAGGGTCATCCCCCTGCACCCGCGCGCGGCCGAAATCGCCAGGCAGCTGCCGTACCCGAACATCACCCAGGCAATCCTGCGCAAGCAGTGGGTAACCACCCGGGAGAAGAGCGGCCTGGCCCACATCCATTGGCACGACCTGCGGCACACCTTCGCCAGCTGGTTGGTGCAGGCCAACACCCCGATCCAGGTCGTCAAGGAGCTCATGGGCCACGAGAACATCTCCATGACGATGCGCTACGCCCACCTGTCCGTAGACAACCTGCGGACCGCAGTCACAAGCCTCTAGGAGGACTCACATTCAGAAAAATAATTCACGTACCCCTTGACACGGCCTACACACAGGCCCCCACAATTACATCCCACGCGCTCACCCCGCCGCGGTCTGCAAAGGGTGCTAAGTAGCTGATTTTCAAAGCGTTTCTAGGTTCTACCGCTCCTGGGATGCAACGTCGACCATGAGACTTTTAATCTTTTGGTCGATGGTTCGAATCCATCACGGCCCACCAGAATCACTTGTAAATCAACTACATAGAATGCGCGTGGCTCGCTCAAACCCAGCTTGGGGAAGCAGCCTTGCACAATGTGTTGACCGAACCCGCTGCACGAATCCACCAGGCAGGCGCCTGAATGGATCTCGTTTTTCTCAGCAGCCGCCTACCGCTGACCAAGACCTTTGCGTTGACGCAAGGTGTCCTGGCCGCGACCCCGTACCCATACGTCAGCAAGGTCACCAGCCACCACGAGCAGGTTGACACCCTGCAGACGTTCCACGACGCCCTGGTCGCCCACGGCAGCGCCGGGCACTGCCTGTTCGGCGGCCGGCTCACCAAGCCGCTCAAGGCCGAGTCCCGCGCCGGCCTTACCGCCAAAGAGCCCAAGCACTGGGTCGTGTTCGACTTCGACAAGGTCGACGCCAAGGACCACCTCGAAGTGGTCAAGGCCTACCTGCCGCCCGAGTGCCAGCAAGTCAGCTACATCGTCCAGCTCTCTGCCTCGATGTTCCGCCCCGACAACAAAACCTGGTCGGGGCACATCTTCATGCTGCTCGACACACCGATCGAGGAGCAGCGACTCAAGCAGTGGTTCGAGCACCTGAACTTCTCCGTGCCTGCACTGACCGCGCAGCTCAAGCTCTCCGATAGCGAGCAGGCGCTGCATTGGCCACTGGACCGCACGGTGGCCTACAACAGCAAGCTCATCTTCATCGCGCCGCCCAAGTGCTACGGCTTCACCCCCGACGTCGAGCACCCGATCACGCTGATCAAGAAGCGCTCGCCAACGCTGAAGATCGCGGCTTTCAATCCAGTGGACAGCGACACGATCAAGGCGAAGATCAACGAGCTGCGCCGTGCGATCGGCCTAGGTGACATCACCTACCAGCTCGTCCCATTCGAGGGCGAGTGGGTGCTGGATCAGACCGACGAGGTCAACCTGCATGGGATCCGCACCAGCGGCGACCACTTCATCCGGTTCAACATCAACGGCGGCGACAGCTTCGCCTACTTCATCGATCTGCGCCGCCCGGAAATGATTCGGAACTTCAAGGGCGAGCCGTTCCTCAAAACCGAAGAAGCAGCACCAGACCTGTGGAAGTCACTGCGCAAGGCGGCCCCGCGCGCAGTCAACAAGGCCCCACTCGGCGAAGGCACTGAAGTGCTGGCGTTCTATGCCACGAACCAGTCTTCAAACGTCAAGATCGGCTCATTCGATCCGCTCGACAGGAAACTGGTGCTCAACAACTCCGGTGAGCGCGCAGCGCGCGCCTGGCTAGCCGAGTACGGCGTCGTCAAGCAAGGCGATCTGCCTCACATGGACTTGGTGTTCGACCCGTGCTGCGACATCCAGTACGTCACCGGCAGCACCCAGATCAACACCTTCCGAGCAACTGCCTACATGACCCGCGAGAAAAACGCCGCCAAGCGCACGACCACCCAAGACATGCCACCGCTGATCAACAAGGTCATGCGTTCCATGCTGGGTGACCCAACCGAGGAGATCTACGCGCACTTCCTCAATTGGTTGGCCTATATCTTCCAGTTTCGCAAGAAGACCACCACCGCGTGGGTACTCACCGGTGTGGAAGGCACCGGCAAAGGCACGTTCATCAAATACGTGTTGCGCCCGATCTTCGGCAGCGACGCGGTCAAGACCGTGCAGTTCGGGCTGCTCAACCAGGAGTACAACGACTTCCTTGAGCAAGCGCTATTCGTCGTGTTCGAAGAAGCCGACATCGACTCGGTTCAGAACCAGGCTGCGCTCCAAGCCAAGCTGCGCCACTTCGTCACCGATGACCCGATCACGATCCGCAAGATGCGGACCGACCCATACGAAGCGCCAAACTTCGCCAACCTGCTGTTCTTTTCAAACAAGGGCAAGCCTGTCCTCGTTCCGACGTCCGATCGCCGGTTCAACATCGCCGAGCGACAGCCAGCCCGCCTGTTCCTGACGCCCAACGAGATCCGCATGCTGCAAACCGGCGCCGAGCTGGAAGCCATGGCCGACGTGCTGCTGCACTGGCCTGTGGATGAGATGCGCGTGACCAAGCTCATCGAGACCCAGGCGCGCCAGGACATGCACGAAGCGACCACAACGATCAACCAGCTGATCGCCGACGCAGTGACGCAGGGAAACCTGCAATTCTTCGTCGAGCGCATGCCTTCGGACGCAGAAGCAGCAGCGGACTATTTCAACCGCTTCAATCCGCTCGAGATGTATCGCGGGGTGATCGACCGCTACATCGCCGCCTCGCACACCAAGCAGCCTGTCCTGGTGAAAGACGAGGATCTGTTCGTGCTGTTCCGCACGCTGATCCCGGACACCCGGTACTTTCAGGACAGCAAGACCTGGCGCAAGCGCCACTACAAATCGCTGGGCCTGGATGTTGACCACCAGCACCGGCTTCCTGATGACCCCAGCAAACGCGACCGCGGAATGCTGATCACCTGGCAAGCGCCGGCATCGGCGCTGGAGAAGAAGAAGACCAGCGTCGTGCCCACCGCGATCACACCGATCGCTTCTGCCAAATCCAAAAAGGCCAAGAAATGAGCCTCTATCGCGTCGCATGGTACCTGGACGTCGCAGCACACAGCGCTGAAGAAGCCGCCGAAGTCGCACGCGCGATGCAGGTCAGGCCCGGCACGCTCGCCACACGCTTCGAAGTCATCCCAATGCCGGACGGCAGCATGCGGTTGCACGAAGCCGTCGTTGTCGAAACCGACCCCATGGTGCCCGAACATGCTCACTGACCGCACCGCCGAAGGCATCAACTGGTCGATCAGCAAGCTCTTCGCGTACGAGAGCTGCCCGATGCAATTCAAATTGCGCTACATCGAGAAGCTGCCCGAACCACCTCGCCCGCCGGACAACCCACTCGAGCGCGGAAATCGCGTCCACAACATGCTCGAGAAGTACGTCAAGGGCAAAGGGTCGTTACATGGCTGCGAGGCCAAGCGTATCGACGTCTTCGAGCCGCATCTGACGCATCTGGCAACTCTGTACGCCGACGACATGGCCACGGCCGAAGACGACTGGTTCTTCAACCGCGACTGGGATGCTTGCGCGCGAGACAACGTGTGGCTCTGGTCGAAGCTCGACTTCAGTGTCACCGACGAAGCAAACGGTGTGGTCATAACGGGCGACTACAAAACTGGCAAGAGCGCCTACAAAGCCGTCGACCACATCCAACAGACCCAGCTGTACTCCGCCGTCAGCGCACTGAAGTACGAGTGGGCCGAAGTGCTCCATGCAGAGATCTGGTACGTCGACGAAGGCTGGATCCGCCAGGCCGAGTACACCCGTGAGCAGGCGCTGAAGTTCGTCGGGCGCTTCAATGCGCGGGCCGAGAAAATCTACCAAGACCGCCTGTTTCGCCCCAACGCGAACAAAGTGACGTGTCGGTGGTGTCCATACAGCCCACGTGGAACGGGCGCATGCCCGGTAGGTGTCTGATGGCTGCGAAATTCAAACCAATCCCGCAGGACGAGCTCGACTGCCTGATCGAAATGCGCAGCGGGACCGGCCGCCCGTACCTGGCTGCACACGAATCCCTCTTCAAGCGCGGGTTCATCGAAATCCTCAAAGGCCGCTTCGGCAAGCACACGCGCATCACCGAAGCTGGCCGCTCGTATCTCTCCCGGATGGAGAGCCAGGAAGGTGGTAGGGCTGCCTTCCGACAGCAGGTTGCGCTGGCTCCTGTGAAAACAAAGCCAGCACCAAACAGGGATCCGGTAGCGGCGCCCGGACTTTCGGCCGAGGGTACCAACTCGGCCGAAGGAACCTCCTTCCGTGGTGCTGGACCACGGACGCGCCGCATTCCAGCGAAGCAAGCGGCGCCCTAGGCGTGCGGTTGTAGCCATCGCTCTCCGGCTACACCGCTGTACGTGGAGAGCACCTACCCCTGGCGGCACCCGACCGCCACATCACTGTCCCCTCCTACAGCTGCTGGAACCTGCTCCCCAGGATCGGGCCTTACACAACGAGAGCAAACGAGCATGGCAAGAGCCGCACTCAAACCCCGCGAGATCGCTTCGATCTCCACTAGTCCTGCCTGGGAACACCAGGTCGAGTCGGTCAAGTTCTTCAAGACCCGTGAGCGTGGTTTCGACAACAGCGCGCCTGGCACCGGCAAGACCATGGTCCAGGTTGAGACCTACCGCAACCGCGCCAAACCACGTGGACGTTGGTTGATCGTGTGCCCGAAGACGCTGATGGTCGCAGCCTGGGGCGAGGACATCGAGAAGTTCGCTCCTGAGCTGACCGTGTCCTTTGCCACGGCCGAAAACCGTGAGGCTGCATTCCAGGCACCAACTGACGTCGTGGTGATCAACACCGACGGAGTGAAATGGTTGGTCGAAAAGAAGAACGAGAAGTTCCTCAAGCAGTTCGACCACCTGACCATCGACGAGTACACCTCGTTCAAGCATCCGACGTCACAGCGCGCAAAGGCCATGGTGAAGCTGCGCAAATACTTCAAGTACCGCTACGGCATGAGCGGCACGCCGAACCCCAACACGGTAATGGAGCTGTTCAACCCGGCGCTGATCATCGACGATGGCAAACGACTGGGCACCAGCTTCTACAAGCTGCGCAACGTCATGCAGGCCCCGGAACAAATCGGACCAAGTCCCGACCACCTGAAGTGGGAAGACAGGCCGGGCGCGACCCAGGCTGTCCACGAGCTGCTGCAGGACATCACCATCCGGCACCCGTTCTCGGTCATGAAGCACGTCCCGGCTAACCACAAGGACGTCAAGCGCTTCGACTTGTCGCCACGCGCGAAAAAGATCTACGACAAGATGGCGCTCGAGTGTCTGGTGGCATTCGACGACGGTCCGCCGGTCAACGCCGTACACGCTGCAAGCCTGCGCACAAAGCTGTTGCAAATCGCTTCAGGCGCGGTCTACGACGGCAGTGAAGCAGGCAGCTACAAGCTGGTCGACACCACGCGTTATGAGTTGGTGTGCGACCTGGCTGAGGAAGCCCAACACAGCGTCGTGTTTTTCAACTGGACCCACCAGCGCGACTTTCTGGTGAAGGAACTCGATAAGCGTGGGCTGTCCTTTGCCGTCATCGACGGCTCCACCCCGCAGACCAGCCGCGACCGCATCGTTGTCGACTACCAAGCCGGAAAGTACAGGACGATCCTGCTCCACCCTCGTACCGGCGCGCATGGGCTGACGCTGACCCGCGGCGACACGACGATCTTCTGCTCGCCGATATACGAAGCCGACCTAATGGAGCAGGGCATCGCCCGCATCCACCGCGGATCGCAGGACAAGGTCACCCACACGATCTTCATCGAGGCCAAAAACACGGTCGAGGCGAAGGTCTACGACCGCCTTAACCAGAAGCACGCCGCCATGCAGGATCTGCTCGACCAGCAGGCACACAAGAAAAAGGAAAGCAAATGAACCACATCATGCTCGGCCTGGAAACACTGGGGACGCTCCCTTCATCCATCGTTGTGTCGATCGGCGCTACGCGGTTCGATCCGAACACTGGTACATCAAGCGGGCGGTTCTACGCCGTGCTCGACCGCATCGAGCAACGCGTGGCCAAACGAACCGAAGATAACGAGACGCTCGCCTGGTGGGCGCAACAAGAGCCCGAAGCACGACGGGTGTTTATCGAAAACCAGGAACCTGTTGCCGACGCACTCTGCCGCCTGACTCGGTTCATTGGCCCGGACGTCAAAGGCGTATGGGGCAACGGCGCTTCGTTCGACAACGTAATTCTCGCCTCACTCTACCGGACGTTCGATCTGAAAGTGCCGTGGCCGCACACGGCCGACCGGTGCTTTCGCACGCTCAAGGCGATCGGCAAGGCCAACGACGTCAAGCCACCACCGTTTCTCGGTGTGCCGCACAACGCGCTGGATGACGCACTCCACCAGGCCGCACACCTGCAAAGGATCGTGCTGGCCGCCAACGTGAGGATTTGACCATGGCGACTCCCAAGAAGAAAGCGGCGCAGGAATTTGCACCGGAAAAGAAGTACGAACTGCTGCCCGATGACACGATCCAACACTTCGGACGCACGCTCTACCGCATCCGCGCTCTTGTCAGCTTTGGCGCCATAGCCGCCGGAACTTTAGGTGGATATGTCGAATCCGAATCGAATCTCGCCCAGGTCTCCGGCGACGCCTGGGTCTCCGGCGACGCCCGGGTCTACGGCAACGCCTGGGTCTACGGCAACGCCCTGGTCTCCGGCGACGCCCGGGTCTCCGGCAACGCCTGGGTCTCCGGCAACGCCCTGGTCTCCGGCGACGCCCAGGTCTACGGCAACGCCTGGGTCTCCGGCAACGCCCGGGTCTACGGCGACGCCCAGGTCTACGGCGACGCCCGGGTCTACGGCAACGCCCGGGTCTCCGGCGACGCATCAATCATTTGGGTTTCCAAGGTCGGCTCAGAAAGCGGGACGCTCACAGTCACCCACGGCAAAGACGGACTCGTTGTCACTCGCGGATGCTTTACGGGCTCAGACGTTGAATTCGTCGCAGCGGTCGCCGAAAGGCATGGGGCTGACTCAAAGATCGGGCGTGAGTACGCGCTGCTGATCGAGTTCGCGCGGTTGCGGCTGTGCAAGCCTGTGGAGGTCTGAGCCATGGGCTGGTTATTTGGATGGAATACGAAGGAAGCCATGGTGCGCGAGCTGACTACGCCGCCCCCAAATGGCTCAGAGATTCTTGGCCACAGCGTCGTTGGCAATAACCTGTGGATGTTGATACGCAGTGGCACGCACAAAAACAGCGACGGTACGCCACTCGTATTCATCGTCTTGTTCTTGATGAAGCACGTTCGCGGTGCAGGCGGTAGAGATAACGACTGGGGCTACAAGGACATGGACGAGAGCGCCGGGCCGTACGAATACGACTGCCCGCTCAAGTTTCTACGTGCAAGCACTGCAGCAGACGAAGCATCTGCGGAGTGGCGTAAACACGCCGTTCAATGGCACGCCGACCGAGCTGCGCACAAGAAACTATGGAGCAAGGTGAAAGAAGGCGACGTTGTTGAACACGTCAACGACCCCAAACGACGTGTGGTCGTTACATCGCCCACTGCCGGCAAGGATTGGTATACGGGGAGAGCGCGATACCCGGGGCAGTTCATTGGCGTGCTGGAAGGCAGCGCCGGGCTCTTACGCTTCGCGCGCCGCCTCTACAAACCCGCAACGGCGAAACCGCATGAACGCACCAGTGACCAACAACACCCGACAACCCACACCTGAAGAACGCATTGCCGAGTTCAGGGCCAAATGGGCCTTGATCCGCGGAATCGTACCCAACGCACACCCATGGAAATGGGTCAACAAGAGGAAGTAACGAAATGGCACACGAATTGGACTTTACCCGCGGCCAGGCCGCCATCGCATTTCGCGGGCAGACGCCCTGGCACGGCCTGGGCGAGAGCATTCTCGCGCAAGACACCGTCGACGACATTCGGCTCAAAGCTGGGCTGGACTACGACGTGGTCAAGACCCCGGTGAAATACCAGCGGAACGTCATTGACATCCAGCACGGATCGCAAACGACCATCAGCGAGCAGTCCAACGATCACTGCGTGCTCTACCGAAGCGACTCCGGCGGCGCGCTGTCGGTCGTCAGCCCGAAGTACCAGGTGGTGCAGCCGCGCCAAGTCATCGAGTTCTACCGCGACCTGACCGAAAAGTATGGCTTCCAGCTGGAAGTCGTCGGTGCGCTGAAGGGCGGCCGCAAGGTGTGGGCACTGGCCAACACCGGCGACGCGTTTCAGCTGCGCGACCGCGACGAGGTCAAGGGCTACCTGCTGCTGGCCACCAGCTACGACGGGTCCATGGCCACCCAGGCCCGCTTCACCTCTGTCCGCGTGGTGTGTAACAACACCCTGACCCTGGCCGACAGCCAAGGCCGCGCCGAAGTCAGCGTGCCGCACAGCACCGCGTTCGACGCTGACAAGGTCAAGCTCGAGCTCAAGATCGGCGACGCCTGGGCGCAGTTCGAGGAGCAGGCCAAGCTGATGACCACGCGCGTCATCGGGCCGGAAGAGACGATGAAGTTCCTGCTCGAGGTCTACTACGGCCTGGACAGCAAGGACAAGATCCAGGAGTTCCAGGGCGACGAGAAGAACAACAAGTCAGCCGAGAAGTTCATCACCCGCATGCAGCAGGCGCTGTTCAACTCTCCCGGCGCGCACCTGGCGTCGGCCAAGGGAACCCTGTGGGGCGTGCTCAACGCCGTCACCCACGATGTGGACTTCAGTCTGCCGTCTCGTACCGCCGACACCCGGTTGGACAAGTCGTGGTTTGGCACTGGCGCCGCGATCAAGCAGAAGGCATGGACCAAGGCCCTGAGCCTGGTGTCCTGACATGGCTTCGATGACTTCCAGGGGGTTGGTGTGACGATTCTGAAGCAGCGCATGCGCGAGCTGAAGCTCGACGCGGTGTACGGACTGGACTGGGAAACGTTCTGGTCGCAGGACTACACGTTGTCGAAGCTGGCCACCACCGACTACGTCTACGACCAGCGCTTCGAGACACAACTGGTCGCAGTCCAGAAGGACAGTTGGGCACAGCCGAAGGTGATGGAGATCGGTGCATTTCGTACCTGGGCCAAGACCATCAACTGGTCGCGGGCAGGGATGCTCGCGCACCATGCCCAATTCGACGGCCTGATCGCGCACAAGCACTTTGGCATCCAGCCGGCGTTCTTCTTCGACACGCTCTCGATGGCACGCGCACTCATGCCGATCAACGTGCCGCGCCGCCTGGATTCGCTGGCGCGCGCCTTGGGATTCGCGGGCAAGGTCCATGGCGCCGCGCTTACCAACACCAAGGGCAAGCGCTGGGCAGAGTTCACCAAGCAGGAAAAAGCCGAGCTCAAAGTCTACGCAGGGGATGACATCAGCGACACATGGGGTGTCTTCCTGAAGTTGCTCGAGTACATGCCGCTGGATGAACTGCGCCTGGTCGACACGACGATGAAGCTGTACTGCCGGCCGCGGCTGCTGATCGACAAGCCCATGATGCAGGGCGTCCTCGACGGAGAGATCAACCGCAAGACCAGGCTGCTGGGCGAGCTTGGCACTACTGCCAAGGAACTGGGCAGCGACCCGGTTTTTGCCGAGAAGCTCACGGCATTGGGCGTGGATCCGCCGACGAAGTGGAGCGACAAGAAGCGTGACACCGTCTTCGCCTTCGCAAAGAACGACCTCGAGTTCAAGGAGCTGCTCGACCACGACAACGAAGACGTCGTTTCCTTGGTAGAGGCGCGGCTCAACATCAAGTCGAAGATGGTCGAGTCTCGGGCTGAACGGCTTTGCGGGCGCGCTGCCTACGGCCCCCAACCGATTTACCTGAATTACTGGGGCGCTGGCCCTGGCCGTTGGTCCGGCGGCGACAAGTGTTTGACTGGCGACACCCAGATCAAAGTGAAGCGCGCCGGGCACACGATGAACATTCGCCTTGACAGCTTGCGCAATGACGACCTCGTGTGGGACGGCGAAGCCTACGTCACGCACGGCGGGCTCCAGCACCAGGGCAAGCGAGAAGTAATCGAGCATGACGGGATCAAGGGTACGCCTGACCACAAGGTATACCTGGCCCCCGACGCGCTGCCCATAACGCTGGCTGAGGCCAAGCGCCGCAGGAAAAAACTCGCAAGCGACTACGGCGCAGCGTACTGGACCCGGCTGCGAAAAAAGTGCCAGGTTGCAAAGGACCGCTGCGTCAACCCAAGGAATCGCGCGTACCAGAACTACGGCGGACGCGGGATCGAATTCGGGTTCAACACTGCGAGCGACATGGCGGAATACATCGTGGCACGGCTCGGCTCGCAGCCTACGCTGCGGCATTCCATCGACCGTATCGACAACAGCCGCGGGTACGAGCCTGGCAATCTGCGCTGGGCGACACCAGAGGAACAGGCAGGCAACAAGAGGGACTACCGAGGGCAGAAGTACAACGGTCGAATCCGCGACCTCCTGCGCAAGCGCCCCGACCTCGTGTACGAGACCGCCCGCACATGGATCAAAGCTGGCCTGTCCGATTCTGAAATCCTAGCACGCAAGAAAACCAACAGCGGGCGTCCACGAACTGCGACTACATCGCCCCGCGTAGGAGATGCACGACATGCTCGCTGACACCTACGACATTCTCAACTGCGGCCCGCGCAATCGCTTCATTGCCAACGGCAAGCTGGTGTCGAACTGCAACTGGCAAAATCTGAAGCGCGGATCAGACATCCGCAAGGCGATCCATGCGCCGCCGGGCTACCAGCTGATCATCGCCGACTTGGCGCAGATCGAGGCCCGCATCAACGCGTGGACCGCGGGACAGAGCAACATCGTGTCGGCGTTCCACGACTACGACGTGATCCTGGGCTACGACGCCAAGGGCAAGCCGATCCGCAAGGGGCCGGACATCTACCGCTTGGCTGCGGCGCTGATCTTTGGACGGCGCCCCGAGGACGTGACAGACGCTGAACGTTTCATCGGAAAAACATGCATTGCCGAAGGGACACCAGTCCTGTGCAAGTCCGGGTGGAAGCCCATTGAAACCATTACAGAGAGGGACCGTGTATGGGACGGAGAAAACTGGAGAAAACATCAAGGGCTACTCTCGACCGGCTTGAAAGAAACCACGCTAAGTTGCGGAGTATGGCTGACTCCAGACCACAAGATATTTACCGGGGTAACCTGGAAACGTGCGGACGAGCTATTGCACGACGAAAACACCCGCTGCCAAACGTTGGCGTACGCAGCGGAAAAATTACCGTCCGTGGTTACGTCCTCTCGCTTCGCAGCGTCAGCGCGCTTATCGTTAGCTGCGACTGCGGCGTGCCCGAGTACACGGTCGACGTACACAACTTCCGCGCTTTCAAAAGCACTCGCTGCGACGTATGCGCTCATGGTGCAGCGAACAAAAAACGGTACTGGGTGTACAGCGAAGCGATGCCGGACGATGAACACCGTACGCGGCTTCTTAACCGGATCAGCGCAGCGATTAGCCGATGCCATAACCCTGGAAGCAGCGTATGGGAAAGCTACGGCGGCCGGGGCATCCACGTACACCAAGAGTGGCGCGACGATAGGAGCACTTTTTTACAGTATATCCAAACAATTGTTGGCTGGGATATTCCTGCCCTGGAGATCGACCGGATCGACGTCGACAGAGGATACGAACCCGGAAACATCCGTTTTGCCACCCGCGGTGAAAACGCAACCAACAAGCGGAGAGTCAACGATCTCGAAGCGACTATTACATACCTACGATCTGAGCTCCGTCGCCGAGACGAACAGATTCGTAGTCTGCGGCGAAAACGGGCCTCTGCTAGTACATAACTGCGTACTCGGATTAGGGTACGGCGCTGGCGCCCCCAAGTTCGCAACGATGCTCAAGACCGCAGCGGGCGCGCCGAAAGAGATCGTCATCACCGACGCTTTCGCGCGGGACATCCACTCGGCGTGGCGACAGTCGAACCAGGCCATCGTGGCCAACTGGAAAGCCACAGGCAACAAGTTCAAGCAGGCTTGGCTGTCGAACAGTACCGTCGAAGACGGCATCGTTTCGTATGAACGCTCCGGTGACAACATGTTCATGCACATGCCCGGCGGCATGGCGATCCGCTATGACGGCGTCGAGCTCAACGGCAACGATATGGACTACATCAAGGTGTTCCGGGTCAACAAGACCAAGGAACCGACCGTTGTGCGCGGGCGCCTGTACGGCGGATTGCTCGTTGAGAACCGCACGCAGGGATTCGCCCGCCGCGTTGTCGCCGAGCATGCGCTGGCCATCGCCGACGAGGTCAAGTCCTGGCAACTGGTCATGACCACCCACGATGAGCTGGTCGGATTGGTGCCGAACCGCTCAGCAAACAAGGCGTTAAAGATCGCCAAGGCCGTAATGTCCCAAGCCCCGAGCTGCGCGCCTGGCCTGCCGATCGCAGTCGATGCACACATCTCTCAGAGGTATGACAAGTGAAAGCAAACAAGAAGTCTCGCGACGATCTTCTCCGTGAAATCAAAGAGCTTGAATCGCAAATCGTGTACATGCTTCATTCTGCGAGTGAAGGTCTGCATAAGTTCAGCGTCGACCGCATGATGGGGAGCGGAGTAGTTCTTGAGCTGACAGCCCTTGGTGGCAAGCTCAAAATCGCTCCGGTTTTGATACGCGACGGGCTCAGCAAAGACACGATCTTGTGCTTACAGAAGGATCTCATGCGCAGTTACGAAGTCGCCGTGGCATTCAAACCCAAAGGGGTTTGAGCCACAGGGGGCTCTAGGTAATGCCCACATCAGCCAGAGGTACGACAAATGAAGTACACGGTGCAAAAGTCCCTGCTGCTCACAACCGACGTTGAAGCCGCGTCGCCCAGCGAAGCCGTGGACAAGATGCGCAACCAACACGACTCGGCATTCGACGTGATCGACTGCGATTACTACGTCTTCGACGCGAATGGCGAGGCGGTTGACTACGACGGAGAGGCGTTTCTCGACCTACCGTCTGCGCAATGACGCCCAAAGAACTCGACTTTCTGTTCCAGCTGATCGAGAAAGTCAGCGAAGAGATGTTCAAGGCGGGGCACGCTGCTGGGGCGGCCGGAAAACCCCTTGGAGATCAATCATTTACGGTGGGCAAAGCGAACCGGCTCGTAATTAAAACTAATTTGAAAAAGTACACCGACAAGCGTTGACAATCATTCTAGGAGAAATAATATGAGCTTCAACTTCGGTGCGCTGGCTGACGAGATCAACCAGCTGCAGGAGAAGGTCGACATCATCGAGTCCGCGGCGCTGGCAAAGGTCAAGGACATGAAGGTAGAGATCAAGGCGAAGGAAGACCTGCTGATCGCAGCAATGTGTGACGCAGGACTGGAACCGGACACGAAGATCAAGGGCAGCCAGGCTGAAGCTGTCCTCAAGAAGAAGACCAGGGTCGGTTTTGCTGACTTCGAAGCCTTCGAAAAATTCGCCATCCGCAAAAAAGCCCTGTACCTCTTCGAGCGAAGGATCTCCTCGAAGGCATACGACGAAATGAAGCTGTCTCTCGGCGGCAAGCCCATCCCAGGGCTGAGCGAGTTCGAGCAGTTCAGCGTCAACGTCAAACGCTCGAAGTGAACCCGCTTCCAGCGCCAACATTTCGAACTCACAACATCACAGGGCTACGACATGGCACGCACAACCAAGGCCGTTACGGTCAGCAAGGCCGCATCCAGCGGTAGCAAGTCGATTGCGACGATCGACCAGGAGCTGCAGAACGAGGTCGCCAACCTCAAGAACCAAATTGGCCAAGCATCCGGCAACAAGATCAAGGTCGAAGCCACGGGCGACTTCATCCTCCCCGACGGCCAGAACCTGGGCAACGAGCTGCAGCTGGTGGTGGTCGACTTCGTCACCCGGCATACGTTCTACTCCGGCCCGTACAACCCCAACAACATCGTCCCGCCCGATTGCTACGCAATGGGCAAGGACCTGTCCACGCTGGCCCCTGAAAGCGACAGCCCGACGCCGCAGAGCGAGAACTGCACGTCGTGCCCGCTGAACCAGTTCGGCTCTGGGAGCAACGGCACTTCCAAGGCGTGCAAGAACAGCCGCCTCCTGGCTGTGGTGATCATGGACCCGGAAGACCCGGATGCCAGCGCCACACTGGACGCCACGGTGTATGCGCTGGAGGTCCCGCCGTCGTCGATCAAGTCGTTCGACGGGGCTGTCGCGTACACAGCCCGTGCGCTGGCTGGGCCACCGGTGAAGGCGATCTACACGGTGCGCGCGCAGAACGCCGGCACCTACGCAAAGATCAGCTTCGTTGACCCGCTGCCCAATCCGAACTACGCCGTGCATTTCGCACGCCGCACGGAAGTGCAAGACATGCTGTACCGCCGCCCTGACTTCTCCGCTCGCGCGGCGAGGCAGCCGGCTCGCAACACCCGCGCTGCGGCCCCGCGCCGTACCTCAACCACCGGCCGCTGAGCGGCTACACCCGGAGCAACAACGCAATGTCCACCCAGACCAACATCGCCTCGGCCATCACCGCCGTCAAGTCGAACCGCGGCCGTAAGCCGGTCATCCTGAAGTCGGGCAAGAGCCTGAAAGATGCCCGCGCCGAAGCGAAGGAAGGCATCAAGGCCGCCAAGCTGACCCTGAAGGAAGCCCGCGCCACGCTGAATAACGCCAACAAGGACCTGAGCGCCAACAACAAGTTCTTGGCGAAGGAAACGAAGGCGCTGGAGAAGGCCGAAGCCGCCCTGGCTGCTGCGCCGAAGTCGGCTGAAGCCAAGGAAGCCCTGAAGCGTGCCAAGGCGACCGTGAAAGACGTCCAGGCTGCTGGCAAGCTGGTCGACAAGGACGTCCTGGCGGCGCAGAAGATGGTGGCCAAGGCCGAAACCGAGCTCAACAAGGCCAACGCGGCCGCGCTGAAGGTCGAAGAAGCGAGGCTGAGTTCGTGAAAGAAGCCCCCGTCAACGGCGTGAGCCAGGTACACGGCGGGTTTGAGGTGCGGGTAGGCGACTACCCGCCCATTTACTTCACCGACGAAGCCATAGCCAACGACTGCGCCCGGACGCTGGCCACCACGCCGTACATCCCGGCTTGGGTGCCCACGGCAGGAAAGCAGTTCGACCTGTACGACCCATACACCCCGTAGCGCGCTTCCGGCTCCACCAATCGGCCCAGCTGTTCGCGCGGCTGGGCCTTTCTATTTACGAGGATCCCAACATGAGCAAGCTCGCACTGATCGTCATCCTGATGCTGTTCAGCGGAAGCAGCGTTGCGGCCAACCACACGTTCTACGGTGGCAGCGCCAATCACGCAAAGCCGCAGTGCAACGTCCACTAACAGGACCTAGCACGGGCCACGGGAGAAAGAAAAATGGCGTACATGAGCATCTACGCTTTCAACAAGAAATGCGCGGCCAATCGCGCAGGCGATACGCGCAAGGTCGAAGTGAAGTGCGACAACTTTTCATTCGTTATGTCCACCGAAGAAGCCGCAGACCTTGTACTGCAGATCGCGCAAGTGATGCAGGAAATTGGCTCGCTGTCGCGCGAGGAAATGGCCGAAGGCGACCAGACATCGGAGCGCTGCTGATGATTGCTCGCACTTTCTACCTCCGATGAAATCATCGAAGTCATTAGCCAGAAACTTGGAATCTAGTATGAGTATTGCATCCAACATTGTTGAAACTTTACGTCCCCTATCTATTGCAGCTTGTACGCTGGAATATGGCTACGCGGTAACACACACAGGTGAACGCGCTATGTTCCAGCCTTGCACTCGCATAGTGGCCATGCAAAGAAATAAAGCTGGACGATGCACAATGATGCTTTGCAAATACACAGACAATTCTCGTATTCGCTTTACTTACTCCCAAGCCGAAGATCGCGTGGAATATCGAGAAGTAAAGCATCACCAGCCCGGACAAACCCAATGATTACTCGCAATTTTGACTTTACGCTCCCGACGTACGAGACCGATCTTTACGAGATTGCTGATCTGATCGAGGACTACAGGCATGACCCTGCCAAGATCGCAGAAGCTGATAAATGGATCGCTGGCACGATGCCCGGCGAGCACTACAGCGCAATGGAACGTGCCCTGGCTGACCTCCACGAGGTCCACCCAGAAGATCTGCTTGGGAGCGAAGTGCTCCGCAGACTGTGGGGACTCGCCAAGGTCCAGGCTGCTGCACGGGAGGAACAATTCCGTATTATGGCTGAGGATGAGCTGCGTAGCATGGAGGAGCGTAGCAGTGACCACTGCTAATTCAACTCCAATCACCCGCGCAGGCTACATGGGGCCCCCGTTTACTTCCCGCGAAGACATGGAAAAGCGGCACCGGGAGTATTATTCACAATATGTTGACCAATCGGTCATTAACAGGGTGGTTCAAAGGATTGGCGCGGATCGCTTGCTGGCGTCCAAAGACCCGTCGTTCAACGATATTCGCTTAAAGGAGTGGGACGTGCTCGCCAGGGCCCTTGGCCCGTTAGCCGTATCGTTCAAAGAACTCAGGGACTTTGCAACGTTAGGTGGATTGGTGTGCATCGCCAAGGAAGCTGCCTTGCAGTACGTGGAATCTCAAACGCGCCGTCGACACGCAGAAGCCGATGCAGAATGGTTGTGCGCTATGAATTGGACCACTCCGTATTACGGTGTTCAGCACCTAAAAGGTCTCCGACCAGGATGGCGCATTTCAATATCGGATTACAACACCGTCTCGACCGCCTACGTGGTCGCGCCCGGCGGCGGCTTCACAGCGTGCGCGGAATACGTGGCCACTAGCCCCGAGGACGCCAGGAGCTGGTGCGAGGGCAAGGCCAGGAGTTTGGATGCGGTAACGCAGGGCGGCGCCGCGTGAGCCGTGGCGAGAGCGCGGAGCGCGTACGCAAGGCCCTGGTTGAAGCAACCAGGCCACTGACGATCACGGATATCACCGCCGCTACTGGCACGAAGTCGAAGCAGGTTACGACACTGCTGAGCAAGTGGACCGCGAAGCAGGTTGTGATCCGCTATGGCACCCAGGGCCGGGGCCGCACAGCAGGCTACACGTATACGATCGGGCCGAAGATGCCCAGCGCCCGTGCGCCCAAAGAAGCACCACGCGCCAAGCAAACGCAAGGCGGCCCATCAGCTGCCGCGAGGAACTTCAAGTACGGGGAGAAACTATTGCCTGCCAGCACGCCGCAAGCCAAGCCAGTGCATGAGACCCTGGCCCGCGGCGGCAGCGTTGAGCGCCTACCGGGAATCAAGTCCTCGCCAGTCTACCTACCCCGCCGGCCAGTGCTGGCGCTACGCGGAGCTAAATCGCCATGACCAAACTGATCCTCATCCTCGCCCTGCTGCTGCTCGGCGGCGGCGGCGCGGCTTACCACTACAACCACGCTGCCAAGCCGCAGTGCAAGGCGCGGTGACGCATGGAGCGCCTTGCCGAAGCTGCTGCACGGAAGTGGTGTGAATTCACAGACGTGCCTTTCGACGAACTGCCCCCTGTAGGCCAAGCAAAATTGCTGGTCCACATGCGGGAAGTGCTTATTGCCGCAGGCGCGGTGAAAGGATTTGTAGTGATTGAGAGTAGTGAAGACTACGAACAAATTCTTGTGTTGCAACAAGGGAAAGAACTGCCACCAGGCGGAATACTCGATTGGGCCGATCGCCGTGACCGTGATGCGCGTGCGGTTTTCGGAACGAAGTCGGATGCAAGGGCTGCGATTGAACGGACGGAACACTACCGGCTTGCATACGGGCGACCTGACTTGCCCGCACGGAAATTTTGCAGCGTGGTGCCGGTGAGGCTTGTGGCGACATAACACCTGAATTAAGCCGACAGCCGAAGGCTGTTCGGCTTGAATGAACAGTTAGGACCTCAACCTGCATAGGAGCAGAAGATGCAAGCCGAAGACTACAGAGAAACAATGCCAAAAGACTGGCAAGAAGGATATCGGGCGGCGATGAATGATGCCGCGTGCGTTGTACGCGAGTTGTACGCGAACTACACGTACCACGACGGAGCTGACGGCCTGTTGGCGCGGTGCCAAGAGGCTGAGCAGGTATTCATTGGTGATGCCGAAAAAATGCTTGAGCTGTTGAGGCATAACGCCTGAATTAAGCCGACTGGCGAAGCCAGTTCGGCTTGAATGAATTGTTAGACCGCGAACCAGGAGAGTGACATGCAGCACTACAATCAACTGACTCCCGCCGAAGCCGAGCGCCTTGCGTTGTTGTCCGAAGAGCTGGGCGAGGCGCAGCAGGCCATCGGGAAGATTCTAAGGCACGGATACGAGAGCAAGGTCTCGCTACTGCCGACCAGCCGCACGAATCGCGAATCACTGGAAAAGGAAGTTGCAGACGTGTACGTCGCCGCGCGGATGATGTTTAATGCGGGCGACATTCGGCGCGGTGCATGTGCCACACACGAAGAAATTAAGACGGAAGCGGTGAAGCAGTACATGCATCACCAGGCGGTCTAACGCCTATTCGACCCCGAAACCGGGGTGTTGCACGGATTGTTCAGGCGGCTGGTCCTGCAAGTCAAGGCGTTTTCCTACCCCGCATCAGCCGCTTTGCTGATGGTGGGTGCGCGTGCGTGGATCCACGCTGTCCGCGCAATCGGCCGGATGCGGGGATGTATGAGTTACGGACAACGGGAGATGGGTGTAACGGTGCCGGCGGCGGACGGGCAGAAGCCGCGGCTGCTGGAGCAGGTTCGCCGGCGTCTGCGGGCAAAGCATTACAGCCTGCGCACCGAGCAGGCCTACGTGGGCTGGATCCGGCGGTTCATCCTGGCCAACGGCAAACGCCATCCGCGCGAACTCGGCGCAGCCGAGGTGGAAACCTTCCTGTCCGCTTTGGCAAACGAGCACGCGGTGGCCGCCGGCACTCAGAACCAGGCGCTGGCCGCGCTGCTGTTCCTGTACCGGGAAGTGCTTGGAGACGAGTTGCCCTGGCTGGAAAACCTGACCCGCGCCAAGCGCCCGCAGCGGCTGCCGGTGGTGCTGTCGGTCGAGGAAACCCGCACGCTGCTGGCCTGCATGGACGGCCGTGCCTGGCTGGTCGCCAGCCTGTTGTATGGCACCGGCATGCGCCTGATGGAATGCCTGCGACTGCGGATCAAGGACGTGGACTTCACCCGCGGGGAGATCACCGTGCGCGACGGCAAGGGCGGCAAGGACCGCCGCACGGTGCTGCCCAGGTCGCTGGCCGAGCCGCTGCAGCGCGAGGTGGAACGGGCACTGCTGCTGCATCGGCGCGATGTGGCCCAAGGCCATGGC
>LNAP01002416.1_pt1 | contig 24107 bp, 22 predicted proteins | sample 602601 | NCBI WGS metagenome assembly LNAP01 (sample SAMN02440304, study PRJNA202911) | soil metagenome | biome: Subtropical and temperate rainforests or woodlands; isolation source: soil samples (1 kg each in a 20% v/v slurry with milli Q water) were... ...
AGCCCTGCGCCATCCCGCGCCACCGCAGCTGCGCGTGCTCTACGGTGCGCGCCACGCCGAGGCTCAGGTGCTCGGACGTGAACGGGCGCGCTGGCGCGCGGTGCTGCCGCTGATCGAAACCCTCGACCAGGGTGGGGCCGAGGCGCTGCGCGGCTCGCCGCTAGCCCAGCTGGATCGCCTGTTCGCCGAGGAAGTGCCGCAGGTGGTGCTGTGCTGTGGCCCGGAGGCGTTCATGCTGGCCATCGCCAAGGCGTGTGTGCGGCGCGGGGTGGCGGCGGACAGCATCTGGCTGTCGGTGGAGCGGCGCATGCACTGCGCCGTGGGACTCTGCGGGCACTGTTACATCGCCGACAGCTATGCCTGTGTCGATGGGCCGACCTATCGCTACGACCAATACCTGACGTTACTCGCGCGGGGCAATGGCCGCGGCGCGCTCGGCGAGCTGGGGGTGGGGCCTTGCTGAAGCCCGGATCGCCTCGCGGCGAATCCGGGCCGGTTATGCCGAGCCAAGCTACATGTCCTTGTCGGGCATGTTGATCGGCAGGCTCGGCGTGGTGATGTGGTTGAAGGTCTCCAGCGCTTCCCGCCAGTCCTCGGGCGCTGCCTGCACACTGGCACCGGACATGCGGAGGCCATGGAGGATGTCGGACATGGCGACCATGCCATGCAGCTCGCCATCGGCGCCGACCACCGGCAGGCGGCGTACTTTCCGGTCCGCCATCATGTGCAGCGCCTCGTGCACGTCGGTGTCGTCGTGGCAGGTGTACAGGTTGTGCTTGCCGGTCAGCTCGCCGGCTTGCAGTTCCCACAGCGGCTGGTGCCGTTCGGCCGCCAGCAGGGCGATATCGCGGTCGGTGACGATCCCGATGGCATGATTGGCCTGGTCGACCACGGCGATGGCGCCGCAATCGTTCTGCGCCATCAGTTGCGCGGCCAGCTCCAGGCTGTCGCTGCTATGACAGCACTGGGCCGGCTTATGCATTACCTCGCAGACGTTCATGATCCCGCTCCTTCATAGGGGTCATCGTGGGCAGCCCTTGCCGGCGGTGACCGGGCGAATGAACCCGTGTACTCCTGACGGGAACAGAATCATTCATTGGGCGCTACTGCGGCACGGCTGCCTTGATATTGATCAAGTGCGGGCCTGTTGTCCGCTGGCGGTGCGACCAAACATCTAGACTTCATGCAGAGTTTCGATGGGCCACGGCCGGCAACTCGATCAATGGGGTGGAGTCATGAGCGGAATCCAAAAGTCAGCGCAGCGTAGCCTGAGCCTCGAAGTCGGAGATGTGCTACTGCAGGGCGATCTGACGCTACCGGACGCGGCCGAAGGTCTGGTGCTGTTCGCCCATGGCAGCGGCAGCAGCCGCTTCAGTCCGCGCAACCAGCAGGTGGCGCGCTACTTCAACGACCTGGGGCTGGCCACCCTGCTGCTCGATCTGCTCACCGAGGACGAGCAGGATGTCGACGAGGTGACCCGTCAGTTCCGTTTCGACATTGCGCTGCTGGCGCGACGCCTGACGGGCGTGCTCGACTGGCTGCAGCAGGAGGAGCGCTTGCAGGAGCTGGTCATCGGGCTGTTCGGTGCCAGTACCGGTGCGGCGGCGGCGCTGATCTGTGCGGCGGAGCGTCCTCACAGTGTGGCTGCGGTGGTGTCCCGTGGCGGGCGCACCGATCTGGCTGGTGCGGCTCTGGAGCGGGTCCGTGCGCCGACGCTGCTGATCGTGGGTGGTGAGGATGACGAGGTGCTGGCGCTCAATCGCGAGAGCTTGCTGCGCTTGGGCGGTATCCAGCATCTGGGGGTGGTGGCAGGCGCCACGCATCTGTTCGAGGAACCGGGCAAGCTGCTGGTGGTGGCCGAGTTGGCGGGGGAGTGGTTCCTGCGCTATCTGCGCCAGGTGCCCTGAGGCGAAGAGGAGCGTCCCCGGCCGGCTGGCCGGGGACGCTGCAGCGGGTCAGTCGCGCTGTTTCACATAGCTGCCGGGCGCCGCTTCCAGCGGCGGGTAGTCGGCGGAGCCCAGGTTGGTGACGGGCACGCCGCGTTCGCCCGAGGTCTTGGCCAGCCACTCGGCCCAGTCACCCCACCAGCTGCCGGCATGCTCTTCGGCACCGGCAAACCAGTCGTCCGGAGCACCCGGCAGTTCGGTGTTGGTCCAGTAGCTGCGCTTCTTCTTGGCCGGCGGGTTGATCACCCCGGCGATGTGCCCGGAGGCACCAAGGACGAAACGGGTTGGGCCCTTGAGCAGACGGCTGCTGGCAAAGGCGCCACGCCAGGGCACGATGTGGTCCTCGCGGGTGCCGACCAGGTAGGTCGGCATGTCGAGCTTGCCCAGGTCGAGGGTTTCGCCGCAGACCTGTTGCTTGCCGCTCTTCAGGTCGTTCTGCAGGTAGGTGTGGCGCATGTACCAGCAGTACATCGGGCCGGGCAGGTGGGTGCTGTCGTTGTTCCAGTACAGCAGGTCCAGCGGACGCGGCTTCTGGCCCTTGAGGTACTTCTCGACGCCGTAGTTCCACCACAGCTCGTTGGGGCGCAGCAGGGAGAAGGTGTTGCCCATGTCCTCGCCGCGGAACAGGCCGTAGTTGCCGCCGCCACCGCCAATGGTGCGCTCGCGGTAACTGACGATCTCCTCGTCGACGAACACGTTGAGTACGCCGGCATCCTCGAAGTCGAGTAGGGTGACCAGCAGGGTCAGGCTCGCTGCCGGCTTCTCGCCACGGGCGGCGAGAACGCCCAGACCGCAGGAGAGCAGGGTGCCGCCGACGCAGTAGCCGAGCAGGTTGAGCTGTTCTTGCCCGCTGATGGATTGGGTGACCTTGATCGCCTCGATGATGCCCTTCTCGACGTAGTCGTCCCAGGTGGCATTGGCGATGCTCGCGTCGGCGTTGCGCCAGGAAACCAGGAAGACCGGGTGGCCCTGCTCCAAGGCATAGCGCACCAGCGAGCTTTCCGGCTGCAGGTCGAGGATGTAGAACTTGTTGATCGCCGGCGGCACGATCAGCAGCGGACGCTTGAACTGGGTCTCGCCCTGCGGTGCGTACTGGATCAGCTGGAGCAGCGGATTCTGGAAGACCACCTGGCCGGGGGTGGTGGCCAGATTGACACCCACCTCGAAGGCGCCGCTGTCGCACTGGCGCAGCTTGCCTTCGTGCATGTCACTGGCCAGGTGCAGCAGGCCGCTGAACAGGCTGGCGCCCTGGGTTGCCACCGCGCGCTCGAGGGCTTCCGGGTTGCTGTTCAGGTAGTTGCTCGGCGCACCGGCAGCGATCAGTTGTTCCACCAGGAAGGTGAGGCGCTGGCGCATCTTGCCGGATTCGATCGGCAGCTCGTCGAGCAGGCGCATGAGAAAGCGCGAGTTGAGCAGGTAAAGGGCCGCCAGCGAGCCGAACAACGGTTGGCTCCAGGCGCTGCCGGTAAACCGCGAATCGCTGAAAGTGAAGGGCTGCAGGGTCAGTACCTGCATGCCGAGTTGCGCCCATTCGCCGCTGTATTCCGCCTGCAGGCGGTCAAGGATGGCACTGTCCACCTCGAACCAGGCATCGGTGTTGTTGCCCTGGAACCACGGGTTGTGGCGTACCCATGTGCGCAGTTGCTCTAGGGCTGCGCGGGCGACGAAGGGCATGTTGGCCGAGAAAAAGGCCGTGAAGGGCGGGGCGTTATCCATTTCTTGTGTCCGCTATCTGGGGGTTGCTGGTGTCCGATTGGCAACGCTCTCGCCCCGGACATGGCCGGGGCGAGGGCGTTCAGACCATATCAGCGTTCGATTGCCAGCGCGACACCCTGACCGCCACCGATGCACAGGGTTGCCAGGCCCTTGCTCAGGTTGCGGCGCTGCAGCTCATGCACCAGCGTCACCAGGATGCGGCAGCCGGAAGCACCGATCGGGTGGCCAAGGGCGATTGCGCCGCCGTTGACGTTGACCTTGTCGGTATCCCAGCCCAGTTCCTTGTTGACGCTCAGCGCCTGCACGGCAAAGGCTTCGTTGGCTTCGACCAGGTCGAGGTCGTCGATGCTCCAGCCGGCCTTTTCCAGGCAGCGGCGAGTGGCCGAGACCGGACCGATGCCCATGATCGCCGGGTCGACGCCAGCGCTGGCATACGCGGTGATCTTCGCCAGCACCGGCAGACCCAGTTCGGCGGCCTTCTTCGCGCTAGCGAGCAGCACCACCGCGGCGCCGTCGTTGAGGGACGAGGCGTTGCCGGCGGTGACGCTGCCATCCTTGCTGAAGGCCGGCTTGAGCTTGCTCAGGCTGTCCAGGGTGGTGTCGCCGCGCGGCTGTTCGTCGGTGGCGATTACCAGCGGATCACCCTTGCGCTGGGGGATCAGGATTGGGGTGATCTCGTCCTTGAAGCGACCGGCCTCGATAGCGGCGGCGGCCTTCTGTTGGGACGCGGCGGCGAAGGCGTCCTGCTGCGCACGGCTGATATCGAAACGCTGGGCCAGGTTCTCGGCGGTGACACCCATGTGGTAGTCGTTGAAGGCATCCCACAGGCCGTCCTTGATCATGCTGTCGACCAGCTCGGCATGGCCCATGCGCAGGCCGGTGCGGGCCTTGGGCAGGACGTAAGGCGACAGGCTCATGTTTTCCTGGCCGCCAGCGATCACCAGCTCGGCATCGCCACAGCGGATGGCCTGGACAGCCAGCTGTACGGCCTTGAGACCGGAGCCGCAGACCTTGTTCAGGGTCAGTGCCGGCACCTCATGGGGCAGGCCGGCCTTGATCGCGGTCTGGCGGGCCGGGTTCTGTCCGGAGCCGGCGGCGAGGACCTGGCCGAGGATCACTTCGTCGATGGCGCTCGGCTGCACGCCGGTTTGTTCCAGCACCTGGCGGATCACCGCGGCGCCCAGGTCGGGGGCGGAAATGGAGCTCAGGCCACCCTGAAAGCTGCCGATGGCGGTACGGGTAGCGGCGACAATGACAACATCGTTCATATAAAGACCTCGACTACAAGCAAGAAGGGAGACGACCGCCCGGTGCCGGAGAGGATGCCGGGCGGTTGCAGAGCATGCCGGGGCCGACTTAGGCCATGTTCAGGCCGCCGTTGACCGAGAAGTCCGCGCCGGTGGCATAGGCACCCTCGTCGGAGGCCAGCCAGGCGATCATGGAGGCGATCTCCTCCGGTTGGCCGAGGCGGCCGACCGGGATGCCGGAAACGATCTTCTCCATCACGTCCTCACGGATCACCGCGGTCATCTCGGTGCGGATGTAGCCCGGGGAGATGGTGTTGACGGTGACGCCCTTGCTGGCCACTTCACGGGCCAGCGCCATGCTGAAACCATGGATGCCGGCCTTGGCTGCCGAGTAGTTGGTCTGGCCGAACTGGCCGCGCTGGCCGTTGACCGAAGAGATGTTGATGATGCGGCCCCAGCCGCGCTCGACCATCGAGTCGACTACCTGCTTGGTGGTGTTGAACAGGCCGTTGAGGTTGGTGGAAATCACCGCGCTCCAGTCCTGCGGGGTCATCTTCTTGAACGTGGTATCGCGAGTGATGCCCGCGTTGTTGACCAGTACGTCGATCTGGCCGACCTCCTCGCGCACCTTGGCGAAGGCGCGCACGGTGTCGTCCCAGTCGGTAATGTCGCTGGTCATGCAATGAAATTCGAAACCGTCCTGCTGCTGCTGCTTAAGCCAGGCATCCTTGCGGGTCGACTGCGGGCTGCAGCCAACCACCACTACAAAACCTTCACGGGCCAGGCGACGGCTGATCGCCGTGCCGATGCCACCCATACCGCCAGTCACCAGTGCAATACGCTTGTTAGTCATTGTCTTTACTCCAGTGGTGAGTTGAAAACCGGGACATCCTTGCCGGATCGAGCGGCGCATGCTGCGCCGATCTGTGGTCTAGCTTCGGGCTAATTCTGTTTGGGTCCCGATGGATAAACATTGCTTGTGGGTTGTTACGTTTTTTTGAACGTTTCTGGGGCGGATGAGCCTCAGAGTGCCGTTGTTCCGCGGTCTCGCGGCTGTTGCTGTGCAAAATCGGCTGGTCTCTCTGGGTCTATTGATTACCTCGCATTCACAGGATCGTCACTTGGTCTTGCTATTTCAGGGGGCTTGATCACCGTTTGCGGAGATCTTGCGCCGGGTTGTCGGTTGCTGAGGTGGGCAAAATTTTTTTGTGCAGTGCAAAAAAACAGTTGCGCGTCGCTCAGGAATCGCCAAGAATAGATTTGCGTGTCGGGTGAATGAATTCACAACAGCACGGCTTTCCCGACCTTAATTTCATCCTCTGGAGATTCATTCATGTCCTTTTTCGATTCGGAAAAACTGCAAGCCGCTCAGAAAACCAACCTCGAAGTGCTCGAGCAGGTGAATGGCAAGGTGCTCAAGGGTCTCGAGCAGCTCAGCCGCCTGCAGATCGCCGCGCTTCGCTCCGCCAGCGAGGAGCACTTCGAAAACGCCCGCAAGCTGCTCACCGTTCGTGATCCGCAAAGCTTCACCTCCGTGTTCAGTGCCTTCGCCAATCCGGCCCATCAAGCCGAGCGTCTGATGGAGTTCAACCGCCAGGTGTACGACCTGTTCTCCAGCACCCAGGCCGACATCGCCAAGCTCGGTGAGCGTCAGGTTGCCCAGAACGCTCAGCAGGTGCAGGAACTGGTAGAGGAAATTGCAAAGAATGCGCCAGCTGGCTCCGAGTCGGCTGTGGCTGTGCTGAAGACTGCTGTCGAGACTGCCAGCAACGTCTATGAAAGCGCGCAGAAAACCGCCAAGCAGGCAGCCGAAATCGCCGAAAATGGCATCAATGCCGCTGCTTCGGCCGCTGGTCAGGCGACCCGTGATGCCACCAAGGCAGCTGGTGCGGCTCGCAAGTAAGCCAAGCCTGATGAATGCACAAAGCCCCGGTCATGCCGGGGCTTTGTGCATATTTGGTGCGGAGTGTTATCTAACTGTGCGAATCAGGACTTGTCGTCGTCCTTGTCCTTGTCGCCGCGACCAGCCGTGCCGGGGAAGCCCGGGAACATGCCGAACAGATTCTGCGTGTTCAGGTACAGCTGTTTCGACTGCTCCACATACTGCCCCATCAGCTTCTGCATCGTCGGTATCTGGCTGTGCATGAAGTCGTTCCACGCCTGCGACGATTGCTGGCCGGTCTGGGCCTGAATGTCGACCACCGCCTGGATGCTCTTGTCCAGGTAACTGCCGAGCATGCCCTGGAAGGGGCCGTAGAAGCGGATGATCCCCTTGAGCATTTCGCTGGAGAAGATGGGCTCGCCGTCGCTTTCGGCTTCCTGAATGATCTGCAGCAGGATGCTGCGCGTCAGGTCTTCGCCGGTCTTGGCATCCACCACCTGGAATGATTCTTCCTGGATGACCAGCTTGCGGATATCGCTCAGCGTGATGTGGGTGCTGGTCTGCGTGTCGTAGAGACGACGGTTGGCGTATTTCTTGATCAGGCGGACATGGTTCCGATCAGGCATGCTGCGGACTCTCGGGCAAGGGCAGGTTTCAACTCATGTTAACCCAAAAGCGCACGCCCCGAGTCGCTGCTTGCTGGGCTCGTGCTCAGGCACTTGCCTCGAGGATGCGGGTATACACCGCAAGATCGGCGGCGGAGAAACAGCAGAACGTTACCGACTCGATGCTGGGGTGGCTCGCTAATGCCGAGCGGACCGTGGCCACCGCAATGGCTGCTGCCTCCTCGAAGGGGTAGCCGTAGATGCCGGTGCTGATGTTCGGAAAGGCCAGGGTGCGCGCACCGGCCTCGGCGGCGAGCGCGAGAGCGCGTCGGTAGCAGGAGGCGAGCAGGTCCGCCTCGTGGCGGTTGCCGCCCTGCCAGACGGGGCCGACCGTGTGCACGACGAACTTGGCCGGCAGACGATAGCCGCGGGTCAGTTTGGCGTCGCCGGTGGCGCAGCCACCGAGGCGGCGGCATTCCTCCACGAGTTGCGGCCCGCCCGCGCGCAGGATGGCGCCGGAGACCCCACCGCCGCCGAGTAGCGAAGGGTTGGCGGCGTTGACGATGGCGTTGACCGCCAGGGTGGTGAGGTCGGCCTGGATGGCGTGCATTTGTCCGGGCATGGCGGGTGCTCGCGGCGGTGTCGGGTCCTGTCTGACATTAGGCCATCGGCGCCGGCCGTGCGTAGCGCGTCACAAGTGCTGTTGCTCCGCTGCCGACTGCTCCGCGCGCTGCTGCTGCAAGCGCCACATCTGGGCGTACTGGCCGTTCAGGGCCAGGAGTTGCGGGTGGCTGCCGCGCTCGGCGATGCGTCCACCGTCCATCACCAGGATCTGGTCGGCATTCATCACCGTGGACAGGCGGTGGGCGATGACCAGGGTGGTGCGGCCGACCTGGATGCGCTCCAGTTCGGCCTGGATGGCGCGCTCGGACTGCGAGTCCAGCGCCGAGGTGGCTTCGTCGAAGATCAGGATGCTGGGGTTCTTGAGGATCGCGCGGGCGATCGCCACGCGCTGCTTCTCGCCGCCGGAGAGCTTGAGGCCGCGCTCGCCGACCGGGGTATCGTAGCCGTCCGGCAGGCCCTGCACGAAGTCGTGGATGTGCGCGGCACGGGCAGCGGCTTCCACTTCCTCGCGACTGGCGTCGGGGCGGCCGTAGAGGATGTTGTAGTAGATGCTGTCGTTGAACAGCACGGTGTCCTGCGGAACGATGGCGATGGCCCCACGCAGGGAGGCCTGGGTCAGCTGGCGCAGGTCGTGACCGTCGATGGTGATGCGTCCGCCGTCCACGTCGTAGAAGCGGTACAGCAGGCGCGCCAGGGTCGACTTGCCGCAGCCGGAGTGGCCGACCACCGCCACCGTACCGCCTGCGGGGATCTCGAAGTCGATGTCGTGGAGGATCTGCCGGCGTGGATCGTAGCCGAAGCGCACGTCCTCGAAGCGCACCCGTGGCTGGGTGGTGGCCAGCGGCGTGGCGTCCGGCGCGTCCTGCACATCCTGGCGCTCATCGAGCAGGCCGAACAGGCGCTCCATGTTGGTCAGGGCCTGCTTGACCTCGCGGTACATCATGCCGAGGAGGAACAGCGGGGCGGAAAGCTGCAGCAGGTAGGCGTTGACCAGCACCAGATCGCCAACCGTCATGCTGCCGTCCACGACGCCGGCAGCGGCCAGCCACATCATCGCGGTGACGCCGCCCGCGACCACGGCAGCTTGGCCGAGGTTGAGCGCAGCCAGGCTGGTGGTGGCCTTGACCTTGGCATTCTCCAGGTGGCGCAGATTCTCGTCGTAGCGCGCCGCCTCGTGTTCCTCGTTGTTGAAGTACTTGACCGTCTCGTAGTTGAGCAGCGAGTCCACGGCGCGCTCGTTGGCGCGGGTGTCGGCCTCCACCGAGGCGCGGTAGTAGCGGGTGCGCCATTCGGTGACGGCGAAGGTCCACAGGCCGTAGACCAGCAGGGTGGCGAGGGTGATGGCGGCGAAGCGCCAGTCGTAGGCCCACACCAGCACGGCGGTGACCAGGATCACCTCCAGCAGGATCGGGATGATCGAGTACAGGGTCCAGTCGAGCAGGTCGGCGATGGCGCTGCCACCGCGCTCGACATCCCGCGCCACCCCGCCGGTACGCCGGCCGAGGTGGAACTTCAGGCTGAGGCCGTGCAAGTGACGGAATACCTGCAGGGTGACCTGCCGCGAGGTGCGTGCCATGACCCGGGCGAACACCACTTGGCGCAGCTCGGTGAACAGGGTGACGCCGATGCGCGAGGTGCCGTAAGCCAGCAGCAGGCCGACCGGCAATAGCAACAGACTGGGCTCGACGTTGAGGCCGTCGACGATCTGCTTGAGCGCGATCGGCACCAGCAGGTTGAGCAGTTTGGCGGCAACCACCAGGCCCAGGGCCAGCAGGATGCGTCCCAGATAGGGGCGTAGGTAGGGCAGCAGGTCGCGGACCACGGCAAAGTCGCCGCGTGCCTGCTCGGCACGTTTGACGGGTGGGGTGTCGGCTTGTTCTGGGGTATTGCTGGACGTCATCGTCACCGGGTTCCTGTGGCGCTTGCCGAGGTGGGTTGGCTCGGCAAATCGATTCATCGGGGTGGGCTATGCTGGGCGGCTCGCGGCTGTCGTGCAACGTGAAAAAGGCGCTGGTCCGCCAGGTGCCCAGGGTAAGGCTCTGCTCATCGACAGGAATGCGCTGCGATCGGCTGGCCATGCCTGCGGTGAACAGGTGCACATTGACAGGGATGGCGGGGCGTGAAGGGCGACACGTTGCAGCCTCATAACCTATTCTGCAGAGGAACCCTACTGTCCTGCACGTGTCAGAGCGGATCCACAGGAAACAATAAAAGGAGCGTCCCATGTTCAAGCGAGCAGTTTCTCGTCGATTGGCTGCCGTGCTGGCGGCTTCCCAGCTGTTGCTGGTGGTTCAGGTGCCGGTAGCGCAAGCCTCGATGATTGGCACCACGGAAGTCCTGCAGGCGCAGCAACAGCAGGTCGACCGCCAGCAGCTGCTGGGCATGCTGGAGGACCGCGGGGTGCAGGACAAGCTGGCGTCCCTGGGGGTCGAGCGGGACCAGGTCGAGCAACGCATCCAGAGCCTGACCAACGCCGAGCTGGCGCAGTTCAATCAACAGCTCAGCGAGGCACCGGCGGGCGGCATCATCGGTATCATCGTGTTGTTCCTGGTGATCTTCATCATTACCGACCTGCTTTGCGCGACTGACATCTTCTCCTTCGTCAAATGCATCAATCGTTGAGGCTGAAGGCGCTCGGCTTGCTGCTGGCCGGCCTGCTGCTCGGTGGCTGCGCAGGTTCGCCGCAGCTGCCGGCAGAGGTTCGTCTATTGCCGGAGCGGGTCGAGCTGAGTGACGTGCCGTTCTTCCCGCAGGCCGAGTACCAGTGCGGCCCCGCCGCGCTGGCGACCATGCTCAATCAGCGCGGCGTGATCACCACGCCGGGCTTGCTCAAGGATCGGGTGTTCCTGCCCGGACGCGAGGGCAGCCTGCAGGTCGAGCTGGTGGCGGCGGCGCGCGACAACGATCTGCTGGTCTACCCGCTGGCGCCGCGGCTGGATGCCCTGCTGGCCGAAGTGGCGGCGGGGAATCCGGTCCTGGTGCTGCAGAACCTGGCGTTCGACTGGTATCCGCGCTGGCACTTCGCGGTGCTGGTGGGCTACGACCGGCACAAGCGCGAGCTGATCCTGCGCTCCGGCACCACCCGGCGCTGGGTGACCGACTTCGCCAGCTTCGACGCGACCTGGGCGCGTGGCGGACGCTGGGCGGTGCTGACCCTGCCTCCGGAGCGGTTGCCGGCGCAGGCCGAGCTGCGCCCCTGGTTGCAGGCCGCCGCCGATCTGGAGCAGACCGGGCATGCGCGCGCAGCCGGTCGTGCCTATCAGGCCGCCGTGCAGCAATGGCCGAGTGAGGGAGTGGGCTGGTTTGCGCTGGGCAATGCCCGCTACGCGACGAAGGATTCCTCCGGGGCACAGGTTGCGCTGCGCCAGGCCGTCGCGGTCGAACCGTCGCTGGCGCCGGGTTGGGGCAACCTGGCTCATGTGCTGGCGGAGCAGGGGTGTGCCGGGCAGGCGGAGCAGGCGCAGCAATGCGCGCGCCGGCTGGCGCCACAGGATGCACGCTTGCGCGAGGCGCTGCCGGCTACAGGGGGGGGCAGGAACTGCCCGAACTTGCCTGCCTGCCCGCAGTAGCGGCCAGCACCCAAAGACCAACGGCACCTTTCGGGTGCCGTTGGTCTTTGGGTGCTTTATTCAGGCGCCCAGCCGGTCGCGCAGCTGATAGTACCAGGCACCCAGTGCGGTGAACGGCACTCGGAACAGCCGGCCGCCAGGGAAGGGGTAGTGGCGCAGGCCGGCAAAGGCGTCGAAACGTTCGGCCTGACCGCGCAGGGCCTCGGCCAGCACTTTGCCGGCCAGGTGCGTGTAGGTCACCCCATGGCCACTGCAGCCCTGCGAGTAGTAGATGTTGTCGCCGAGTCGGCCGACCTGTGGCAGGCGCGACAGGGTCAGCAGGAAGTTGCCGGTCCAGGCGAAGTCGATCTTCACGTTCTTCAGTTGCGGGAAGGTCTTGAGCATCTTCGGTCGGATGATGGCTTCGATATTGGCCGGGTCGCGGGCGCCGTAGGTCACGCCGCCGCCGTAGATCAGGCGGCGGTCGGCAGACAGGCGGTAATAGTCGAGCAGGTAGTTGCAGTCCTCGATGCAGTAGTCCTGCGGCAGCAGCGAACGGGCCAGCTCTTCGCCCAGTGGTTCGGTGGCGATCACCTGGCTACCGCAGGGCATCGACTTGCCGGCCAGTTCTGGCAGCAGGTTGCCCAGATAGGCGTTGCCGGCCACGACCAGGAACTTCGCCCGCACTCGCCCTTGCTCGGTATGGACCGCCGGATTGGCGCCGCGCTCGATGCGCAGTACTGGCGACTGCTCGTGGATCACCCCGCCCAGCCCCTCCACCGCCGCCGCCTCGCCAAGGGCCAGGTTGAGCGGGTGGATATGGCCGCCGCTGCGGTCGAGCAGGCCACCTATATAGTTATCGGTTGCTACTACCTGGCGGATGCCTGGGCGGTCGAGCAGCTCCAGCTGGCTATGGCCATAGCGCTCCCAGAGATTTTTCTGCGCTTCCAGATGCTGCATCTGTTGGCGGGTGAAGGCGGCGAATACTCCGCCGTCCTTGAGGTCGCACTGGATCTGGTAGCGCGCGATGCGCTCGCGGATGATCTGCCCGCCCTCGAAGGCCATCTGGCCCAGCAGCGCGGCGCTCTTCGCCGTGGTGCTGCGCTCGATCACGTCGATGTCGCGACTGTAGCTGTTGACGATCTGTCCGCCGTTGCGCCCGGAAGCGCCGAAGCCGACCTTGGCGGCCTCCAGTACGGTGACGCGGAAGCCGTGCTCCAGCAGAAACAGGGCGGTGGACAGGCCGGTATAGCCGGCACCGATGATGCACACGTCGGTTTCGCTGTCCCCTTGCAGTGCCGGGCGCTCGGGGGCTGGGGTGGCGGAAAAGGCGTAGTAGGATTGCGGATAGGGTGTGTGCGCCATTTTGCAACCTCTGTTGTATATCCTTTACGTGCGCTCGATCCTACGCGGGATTTTTCGGGGCTGCCAGTGGCCGGAGCCCGGAGCAAAAGGCGGGGTTTGGAAAAAGATGGTGCGATTTCAGTGAGTTAGCGAAAAAAGATGTTGACAGGTTTGGGGGCGATCCCTAATATGTGCCCCACAACGCAGGCACATAGCTCAGTTGGTTAGAGCACCACCTTGACATGGTGGGGGTCGTTGGTTCGAATCCAATTGTGCCTACCAAACATCAGAAAAGCCGGTCATTTTGACCGGCTTTTCTGTTTTCTGCATTCGGAAAATTGTTGCGCGAGGTTGTCCCGGTGGAAACCGCGGTTTGGCATCTGGCGGATTACCAGCTGAAAGGCGTCGAGTTGGGGGCGGGGGAGCCGCTGCTGATGGTGCATGGCTCCTTGTGCGACTACCGTTTCTGGTCGGCGCAGGTCCCGGTGCTGGCTGATCGCTGTAGGGTGCTGGCGCCGAGTCTGCGTCATTGCTTTCCAGAGCACTGGAGCGGCGAGGGCGGTGGTTTCTCCACTGCTCAGCATGTCGCTGACCTGGTCGAGCTGATCGAGCGCCAGGGCGAGCCAATGCATGTGCTTGGGCACTCGCGCGGAGGCAATATCGCTCTGCGTCTGGCGGCGCAGCGACCGGAGTTGGTGCGCTCGCTGCTGCTGGCGGACCCAGGTGGCGACTTCGCGCCGGAGTTGTTCGAGTCTGCAGGCTTGTTGGTGCCTGCTGCGGCAGGTGAGCGCAACCGCTTCCGCCTGGAGGCGCTGCGCCTGATTCGCGATGGGCATGCTGAGGCCGGTCTGCAGCTGTTTGTCGATACGGTCAGCGGTGCTGGGATCTGGCAGCGCTCGTCGGCGCGCTTTCGCCATATGGCGCTGGATAACGCCTTCACCTTGGTGGGGCAGGTCGAGGATCGGCCGCCGCCAGTGGCTGCCGAGGAGTTGGCGGCAATCCGTTGTCCGGTCCTGCTGTTGGGTGGCGAACGCAGTCCGCCGCCGTTCCCGGCGGTGCTGCAGATGCTCGAGCAGCATCTGGCAGGTGCGCGGCGGCAGGTGCTTCCTGGGGTTTCCCACGGCATGAATGTGCAGCGCCCGGCGCTGTTCAATCGCCTGGTCGGCGAGTTTCTGGATGCGCTTTAGTGTGTCGGTGCAGGTGCTTTACCTTGCGCCTGTGTGGCTTTTCTGAAACGATTGCCGGCTTATTTTTCCAGTGATCTCCGCTTGTGTGCCGGGAAGGCCGTTTCGGTCCTGCCATCGTGAGGCAGTTTTCCCGCCGGGCGCCGTTTACTGGCTCATCCCATCCATGTGGCCTTTGGTAGGGGTCACCACTGAGACAGGAGGCGCCATGCCCATCGTTACTCTTCCCGACGGTAGTCAGCGTTCGTTCGAGCAGCCGGTCAGTGTGGCCGAAGTTGCGCAATCCATCGGTGCCGGTCTGGCCAAGGCCGCTCTGGCTGGCAGGGTCGACGGCCAGCTGGTGGATACCTCGTATGTCATCGAGGGCGATGTCGCGCTGTCGATCATCACTGCGCGGGATGCGGAGGGTGTCGACGTGCTGCGCCACTCCTGTGCCCACCTGATGGCGATGGCCGTGCAGGAGCTGTTCCCCGGTACTCAGGTCACCATCGGTCCGGTGATCAATGACGGCTTCTACTACGACTTCGACTGCGAGCGTCCCTTCACCAGCGAGGACCTCGAGAAGATCGAGGCGAAGATGTACGAGCTGGCCAAGGCCGATCACCAGGTCACTCGCTCGCTGATGTCGCGCGATGAGGCGGTGGCCTTCTTCGATAAGCTCGGCGAGAAGTACAAGGTCGAGATCATCGAGGCGATTCCCGGCGACCAGCAGCTGTCCTTCTACAAGCAAGGCGAGTTCATCGACCTGTGCCGCGGTCCGCACGTGCCGTCCACCGGCAAGCTGCAGGCCTTCAAGCTGATGAAGGTGGCCGGTGCCTACTGGCGTGGCGACTCGAAGAACAAGATGCTGCAGCGCATCTATGGCACCTGCTGGGGCAACAAGCAGGATCTCAAGGATCACCTGCATCGCCTGGAAGAGGCGGAGAAGCGCGATCACCGCAAGATCGGCAAGCGCCTGGACCTGTTCCACACCCAGGAAGAAGCACCCGGCATGGTGTTCTGGCACCCCAACGGCTGGACCCTGTATCAGGTGCTCGAGCAGTACATGCGCCGTATTCAGCGGCAGAACGGCTATCTGGAGATCAAGACTCCGCAGGTGGTCGATCGCGTGCTGTGGGAGAAATCCGGTCACTGGGCCAACTACGGCGACCTGATGTTCACCACCGAGTCGGAAAGCCGCGATTATGCGGTCAAGCCGATGAACTGCCCGTGTCACGTGCAGGTGTTCAATCAGGGGCTGAAGAGCTACCGCGAGCTGCCGATGCGTCTGGCCGAGTTCGGTGCCTGCCACCGCAACGAGCCCTCCGGCTCGCTGCACGGCATCATGCGCGTGCGTGGCTTCGTTCAAGACGACGCCCACATCTTCTGCACCGAGGGGCAGATGCAGGATGAAGCTGCAGCTTTCATCAAGCTGACGCTCGACGTGTATTCCGACTTCGGCTTCAAGGATATCCAGCTCAAGCTGTCGACTCGTCCCGAGAAGCGCGTCGGCTCCGACGACCTGTGGGATCGCGCCGAGGCCGCCCTGCAGTCTGCGCTGGACAATGCCGGCCTGCCGTGGGAGCTGCAGCCGGGCGAGGGCGCCTTCTATGGTCCGAAGATCGAGTTCTCGCTGAAGGACTGCCTGGGCCGTGTCTGGCAGTGCGGCACGCTGCAGCTCGACTTCAACCTGCCGATCCGCCTCGGCGCCGAGTACGTCAGCGAGGACAACGGCCGCAAGCATCCGGTGATGCTGCATCGCGCGGTGCTGGGTTCCTTCGAGCGTTTCATCGGCATCCTCATCGAGCACTACGAGGGTTCCTTCCCGGCCTGGCTGGCGCCGACCCAGGCGGTGGTGCTGAATATCACCGACAAGCAGGGCGAATTTGCCGCCCAAGTGGCCAAAGAACTCGAAGAAAATGGCTATCGAGCCAAAGCCGACTTGAGAAACGAGAAGATCGGCTTTAAAATCCGTGAGCATACTTTGCTCAAGGTTCCCTACCTGCTGGTGATCGGGGACCGCGAAGTCGAATCGCAAACCGTCGCCGTGCGTACGCGCGACGGTCAGGATCTGGGCTCGATGACCGTCAGCGAGTTCCAGGATCTGCTGGTCCAGGCCGTTTCCCGGCGTGGTCGGTAACAGAACGGAGTAATCACTATTAAGCAGCGCGACATGAGACAAGACAGACGAGTACAGGCCCGTCCGCCGATCAATGAAAACATCACCGCCCGCGAAGTACGCCTGATCGGCGCTGATGGCCAGCAGGTTGGCGTGGTTTCCATCGCGGAAGCCATCCAGGCCGCTGAAGAAGCCAAGCTTGATCTGGTTGAGATTGTTGCTGATGCGGTTCCGCCCGTATGTCGGATCATGGACTACGGTAAGCACCTGTTCGAGAAGAAGAAGCAGGCTGCTGAAGCGAAGAAGAACCAGAAGCAGTCGCAGGTTAAAGAAGTAAAGTTTCGTCCAGGGACGGAAGAAGGGGATTACCAGGTAAAACTACGCAACCTGGTACGTTTCCTTGTCGATGGGGACAGGGCCAAGGTATCACTGCGATTCCGCGGTCGTGAGATGGCCCACCAGGAGCTGGGCATGGAGCTGTTGAAGCGGGTCGAAAACGACCTCGCCGAATATGGCGCCGTTGAGCAGCATCCTAAGATGGAAGGACGCCAACTGATCATGGTCATCGCCCCCAAAAAGAAAAAGTAACCACCAGGGCACTGGCAGGCCTTGCGGTTATGCGTAATCACTGAATGCGGAGTACTAAACATGCCAAAGATGAAAACCAAGAGCGGTGCCAAGAAGCGCTTCAAGCCGACTGCAAACGGCTTCAAGCACAAGCACGCTTTCAAGAGCCACATCCTGACCAAGATGACTACCAAGCGTAAGCGTCAGCTGCGCGGCACCTCGCTGATGCATGCATCCGACGTTGCCAAAGTAGAGCGCATGCTGCGCGTTCGTTAATTCTGGTCAAGATAATCAAGAGGTTACAACATGGCTCGTGTTAAGCGTGGCGTCATCGCCCGTCGTCGTCACAAGAAGATTCTGAAACTCGCCAAAGGCTACTACGGTGCGCGTTCGCGCGTATTCCGCGTTGCCAAGCAGGCGGTGATCAAGGCCGGCCAGTATGCCTACCGTGACCGCCGTCAGAAGAAGCGTCAGTTCCGCGCTCTGTGGATCGCCCGTATCAACGCGGGTGCACGCGTCAACGGCCTGTCCTACAGCCGTCTGATCGCTGGCCTGAAGAAGGCTTCCATCGAGATCGACCGCAAGGTTCTGGCCGATCTGGCAGTGAACGAAAAAGCGGCGTTTGCTGCGATTGTCGAGAAAGCCAAAGCCGTTCTGGCCTAAGCCCCACGACAATCATCGAGCCTCCGGGCTCGGGCAACGTCACCAATAGGGGAAGGGCCTTTGTGCCCTTCCCCTATTTTGTATCTGGAGTCCGTAGATGGAAAACCTGGATGCGCTGGTCTCCCAAGCCCTGGAGGCCGTGCGACACACCGATGATGTGAATGCCCTGGAGCAACTCCGGGTCCATTATCTCGGCAAGAAGGGCGAGCTGACCCAGCTCATGCAGACCCTGGGCAAGCTCTCGGCCGAGGAGCGCCCGAAGGCCGGCGCCCTGATCAATGCCGCCAAGACCAGCGTTCAGGATGCCCTCAATGCGCGCAAGGCCGACCTCGAGTCAGCCGCGCTGGCAGCCAAGTTGGCCGCCGAGCGCATCGACGTGACCCTGCCGGGGCGCGGCCAGGCCTCCGGTGGCCTGCATCCGGTGACCCGCACCTTCGAGCGCATCGAGCAGTTCTTCACCCATATCGGCTACAACGTCGCCGAGGGTCCGGAAGTCGAAGACGACTACCACAACTTCGAAGCGCTCAACATCCCCGGCCACCATCCGGCGCGGGCGATGCATGACACTTTCTATTTCAACGCCAACATGCTGCTGCGCACCCACACCTCGCCGGTCCAGGTGCGCACCATGGAGTCGAGCCAGCCGCCGATCCGCATCGTCTGCCCCGGCCGCGTCTACCGCTGCGACTCCGATATCACCCACTCGCCGATGTTCCACCAGGTCGAAGGCCTGCTGGTCGACGAGAACATCAGCTTCGCCGACCTCAAGGGCACCATCGAGGAGTTCCTCCGGGTGTTCTTCGAGAAGCCGCTGGGCGTGCGTTTCCGTCCGTCGTTCTTCCCCTTCACCGAGCCGTCGGCCGAGGTCGACATGCAGTGCGTGATGTGCTCGGGCAAGGGCTGCCGTGTGTGCAAGCAGACCGGCTGGCTGGAAGTGATGGGCTGCGGCATGGTCCACCCGAACGTGCTGCGTATGTCCGGCATCGACCCGGAGAAGTACTCCGGCTTCGCCTTCGGCATGGGCGTCGAGCGTCTGGCCATGCTGCGCTATGGCGTCAACGACTTGCGCCTGTTCTTCGACAACGACCTGCGCTTCCTCGCGCAATTCCGCTAGGTCGACCGGTCAACCCGCTTTCAGGAGAACAGGATGAAATTCAGCGAACAATGGCTGCGTACCTGGGTGTTGCGCGCGATGAACTGGTGGCCCGCCTGTCCATGGCCGGCCTTGAGGTGGACAGCGTCACCCCGGCGGCTGGCGCCTTCAGTGGCGTGGTGGTCGGCGAGATCCTCGCCGCCGAACAGCACCCGGACGCCGACAAGCTGCGCGTCTGCCAGGTGAGCAACGGCAGCGAAACCTTCCAGGTGGTCTGCGGTGCACCCAACGCCCGTCCGGGGATCAAGATCCCCTTCGCCATGATCGGCGCTGTGCTGGGTGAGGACTTCAAGATCAAGAAGGCCAAGCTGCGCGGTGTCGAGTCCTTTGGCATGCTGTGCTCGGCCGCCGAGCTGCAGATCAGCGAAGAGAACGCAGGTCTGCTCGAGCTCGCTGCCGATGCGCCGGTGGGCGAGGATATTCGCAGCTATCTCAATCTCGACGACGCCAGCATCGAAGTCGACCTGACCCCCAACCGCGGCGACTGCCTGTCGGTAGCCGGTCTGGCCCGCGAAGTCGGCGCCCTGTACGACGCCCCGGTGACCCGTCCGGCCATCGCCGCGGTGCCGGCGGTGCACGACGAGGTGCGCAGCGTCGAAGTGCTGGCAGCCAAGGCCTGCCCGCGCTACCTCGGCCGGGTGATCCGCAGCGTTGACCTGTCGCGGCCGACCCCACTGTGGATGGTCGAGCGTCTGCGCCGCTCCGACGTGCGCGCCATCGATCCAGCGGTCGACGTGACCAACTACGTGATGCTCGAGCTGGGCCAGCCGCTGCACGCTTTCGATCTCGCCGAGATCAAGGGCGGCGTCCGTGTGCGCATGGCCGAGGCGGGCGAGAAGCTGGTGCTGCTGGATGGCCAGGAGGTCACCCTGCGTCCCGATACGCTGGTGATCGCCGACCAAGAGCGCGCCCTGGCTATCGCCGGCGTGATGGGCGGCGAGCACAGCGGCGTCGCCGCCGGCACTCGCGACCTGTTCCTCGAGAGCGCCTTCTTCGACACCATCGCCATCGCCGGCAAGGCCCGATCCTACGGCCTGCACACCGATGCCTCGCACCGCTTCGAGCGTGGCGTCGACTCGCAGCTGGCTCGCGAGGCCATGGAGCGCGCCACCGCGTTGCTGCTGGAGATCGTCGGTGGCCAGCCGGGTCCGATCGTCGAGGTCGTGAGCCAGGCCGATCTGCCCTGCGTCGCGCCGGTCACCCTGCGCGCCGAGCGCATCGAGCAGATGCTCGGTCTCGAGTTGCCGGCCGCCGAAGTCGAGCGCCTGCTCACTGCGCTGGGCCTCAAGGTTGCCGCCAGCGGGGCAGGGCAGTGGCAGGTGGAAACCCCCAGCCATCGCTTCGACCTGTCCATCGAGGTGGACCTGATCGAGGAGCTGGCCCGCTTATACGGCTACAACCGTCTGCCGGTGCGTTATCCGCAGGCGCGCCTGGCGCCGCAGCCGCAGAGCGAGGCGCGTGCCGAGCTCGGTCATCTGCGTCGTCTGCTGGTCGCCCGTGGCTATCAGGAAGCAGTCACCTTCAGCTTCATCGATCCCAAGTGGTTCGAGTTGTTCCACCCGGGTGTGCAGCCGCTGACCCTGGCCAACCCGATCTCCGCCGACCTGGGTGCCATGCGCGCCTCGCTGTGGCCGGGTCTGGTCAAGGCGCTTGAGCACAACCTCAATCGCCAGCAGACCCGCGTGCGTCTGTTCGAGTCCGGTCTGCGCTTCGTCGGTCAGCTCGAAGGGCTCAAGCAGGAACCCATGCTTGCCGGTGTGATCTGCGGCAGCCGTCAGCCGGAAGGCTGGGCCAACGGCCGCGAGGCGGTGGATTTCTATGATCTCAAGGCTGATGTCGAAGCGCTGTTGAACTTCGCCGGCGCTGGTGGCGAGTTCACCTTCGTCGCTGGCGAGCACGCCGCCCTGCATCCGGGGCAGACCGCCCGCATCGAGCGTAACGGCCAGTTGGTCGGCTTCATGGGGGCGCTGCATCCTGAGCTGGCCGGGGTGCTGGGCCTGGATCAGCCGGTATTCCTTTTCGAGCTGGTACTGGCCGAAGTGGCTACCGGTGTCCTGCCGCAGTTCTGCGAGCTGTCGCGCTTCCCAGAAGTGCGTCGTGACCTGGCGCTGCTGGTTGCACGTGAAGTCCCTGCCGAGAGCTTGTTGGCCGACATTCGTGCCCAGGCTGGCGAGTACCTCACTGATCTGCGTCTGTTCGACGTCTATCAAGGCAAAGGTATTGATCCGCTTAGCAAAAGTGTGGCAGTTGGCTTGACCTGGCAGCATCCATCGCGCACTCTTAACGATGAAGAAGTCAATGAAAATCTGCAAAGAATCATTGCTTCCCTGGGAGAAAGGTTCCAAGCCACGTTAAGGAAGTAAGCGTATGAAGGCCCTGACGAAAGCCGAGATCGCCGAACGCCTCCATGAGGAGTTGGGCTTGAACAAGCGTGAAGCCAAGGAGCTGGTCGAGCTGTTCTTTGAGGAGATTCGTCAGGCGCTGGAGCACAACGAGCAGGTCAAGTTGTCCGGTTTCGGCAACTTCGACCTGCGCGACAAGCGCCAGCGGCCGGGACGCAACCCCAAGACGGGCGAGGAAATCCCCATCACCGCCCGTCGCGTGGTCACTTTCCGTCCGGGGCAGAAGCTCAAGACGCGAGTGGAGTCCCATGTTGGAACCAAGCCATAACGACGAGCTGCCGCCGATTCCCGGCAAGCGCTACTTCACCATCGGTGAAGTCAGCGAGCTCTGCGCGGTCAAGCCGCACGTGCTGCGCTACTGGGAACAGCTAAGCCCGGTCAAGCGCGCTGGCAACCGTCGTTACTACCAGCGTCAGGACGTGCTGATGATTCGCCAGATCAGGGCGCTGCTCTATGAGCAGGGTTTCACCATCGGAGGCGCACGTCAGCGTCTGTCCAGCGAGGACGCGCGCGACGACAGTACGCAGTACCATCAGCTGATCCGCCAGATGATCACCGAGCTGGAGGAAGTCCTTCTGGTTCTTCGCAAAACAGCATGATGCGAAAAAGCTTCCACAATTCAAAAGCTTAGTGTATAGTTCGTTTCGTTTTCAGATGTTTGAAAACATGTCGGGGCGTAGCGCAGCCCGGTAGCGCACTTGCATGGGGTGCAAGGGGTCGAGTGTTCGAATCACTCCGTCCCGACCAAAAATCCCTAGAAAATCCAAGCACTTACGGGTGCTTGGATTTTTTTATGCCTGTCTGTTTTTGGTGGTGATCGAAAATTGACCGGGCTGGTTGCCAATTGGTTGCCAATTGAGATTTGCTTGCACACGGCTACTGTCGGTTTGCTGTGCTGCCAGCGTGAACCGCCAACCCCGCCTCCAACTGCCTGATCATCTCTTCCCGCAACGTCACCGGCTCCCGCACGGCGATGGAACCAGCCTGTGACAGCAGCCACCAGCGCAGTTGCCAGGAGTCCTGCACGGTTGCGGTCAACCGATGGCCATCCTCTTCGGGCTCCAACTGCATGTCGTCAGACAGCGGTGTTTCGCGCAGTTGTCGAGCCAGGTCTTCATTGATCCAGGCCTGTAAGGCGATGGGGCTTGCGCCTGGGCTGGTGAACTGCAGAGCGCCGCTGGCAATGTAGTCGTCGAGGCTGAAGGCGTCAGGGCGTTGGCTGGGTGTCTCGAGAATCTCGGCCTGCTGGAAGCGATGGGCCGCATACAGCCGGACATCTTCATAAGGCTCGGTTATCGCCGCCAGGTAGGTGATGTTGCCGCGCTGGATCAGAGCGAGAGGATTCAGCACCAGCTCGCGGAGCTTGTTGCTGTGGGCGGCGAAGTAGTTGCAGCGCAGTTGGAGGTCATCGAGCAGCGCCTGCTGGATCTGCTCCAGCAGTGCCACGTCGAGCTCTGGTGCCTGCAGTGTCAGCCCCGGTGGGACGCTGGCGATCTTTTCGATCCAGCGAGCTGCCGGCACCTGCGGCCCCAGAGCCTGCAGCTTCAGATGTGCTTGGGTAAAGCGTGGTTCCAGACTCTTCAGCATGAAGCCGGGCAGGAGTGGACGCAGACTGTCCTCGACCATCCGTAGGGTCAGTGCTTCGCTCACTGTCAGACCTGGCAGCTCAGCCGTGGCTCCAGGCGTCCAGTACCAGCCGTAGGGTGTTCCCTTGTCATTGCACTGCAGCGGAAAGAGTTGCGACAGCTCAACCAGGTCGCGTTCGATGGTGCGCTTGCTGACCTTGAAGCCGGCCTCGCACAGTCGTTCGACCAGCATCTGTGCGGTCACGCCCGGTGGACGCGCGGGCAGTGATCTGAGCAGTTCCCACTGACGGCCCAGTGTGCCGCGTGTCGAGATGGCAGACATGGTTCTTCCTTGAGCTGGGTTGATCACGGAGCGCCAGTGTAGCAACTGACCGCGACACGATATGTCGCAGCGGTTCGCTAGGCTGCAGAGGTATTGCCAGCAGGTCGACTGGCCATAGATCAGCGAGGGAGATTCGCTTATGTCCTTTTCAAGCAATGTCCTGCCACAGATGCTCCTGAGGAGTCCCGAGCGTGTGCTTGGTTGCCTGCTCGGCGGAGCCGTGGGTGATGCACTCGGTGCGCCCGTCGAGTTCCTGAGCTGGTCGAGTATCCGCAGGCAGTTCGGTGAGGCTGGTATCCGCAACTTCGTGCCGGCCTATGGTCAGCTGGGGGCGATCACCGACGATACTCAGATGATGCTGTTCACCGCAGAAGGGCTACTGCGTGCCCATATGCGAGGTGTTTCCAAGGGAATCTGCCACCCGCCGTTGGTCATCCACCATGCCCTGTTGCGCTGGCTGCTGACCCAGGGCGAGCGAACGATGGTCGAGGTTGGCCGGGACGGCTGGCTGTTCGAGGAGCGTCGCCTGTGGTCGCGTCGCGCACCGGGGAATACCTGCCTCGCGGCCCTACGCGCCAGTCGCAGCTTCGGTGAGCAGGCCAACAATGACAGCAAGGGCTGCGGCGGTGTGATGCGCGTTGCGCCCTGTGCCTTCTTTCCGGATGCCTTCGACAATGCTGCCGAGTCGGCCCACACGACCCATGGCCACCCAACCGGCTACCAGGCTGCTGGTCTGTTCGCCGATATCCTGGCGCGGATTTGGAGCGAGGGCATAACGCTCGCCGCGGCCACCAGAGCAAGTCTGGAAGCCCACGTCGACAAGCCGGGCATGGAGGAGACGCGTAGCATCATAGAGCAAGTACTCGCCCTGCATGAGTCCGCAGAGCAGCCCACGCCCACTGCCATCGAACAACTCGGCGGTGGTTGGATTGCCGAAGAGGCCCTGGCCATCGGCCTGTGGTGCGCCCTGGCGGCGGACAGTCTGGAGGATGGCGTGATTGCCGCCGTCAACCACAGTGGCGACAGCGACAGTACCGGGCTGATTGCCGGACACTTCCTTGGCTTGATCCATGGCTTCGACGCCATCCCTAGTCGCTGGCTGGACAAGTTGGAAATGCGTGACGTGATCGAGCAGGTAGCGCGGGATATCGGCGAAGTGCGTTCCTATTACCAAGCTACGAATGATGAGGTGAGTGAGCTGATCTGTCAGCGCTATCCCG
>LNAP01004491.1_pt1 | contig 24102 bp, 18 predicted proteins | sample 602601 | NCBI WGS metagenome assembly LNAP01 (sample SAMN02440304, study PRJNA202911) | soil metagenome | biome: Subtropical and temperate rainforests or woodlands; isolation source: soil samples (1 kg each in a 20% v/v slurry with milli Q water) were... ...
GCATGCGCCGATTGATTTCGAGATCATCGCGGTGAATCTGGATCAAAAGCAGCCGGGCTTTCCGGCGGACATATTGCCACGGTATCTGACTGAACTGGGTGTGCCGTTTCATATTGAAAACGAGGACACCTACAGCATTGTGAAGCGCGTGATTCCGGAAGGGAAAACGACCTGCTCGTTGTGCTCGCGGCTACGGCGCGGGGTGCTGTACCGCGTGGCGGACGAATTGGGCGCGACCAAGATTGCGCTGGGACATCACCGCGACGATATTTTGCAGACGCTATTCTTGAACCTGTTTTTTGCGGGCAAATTAAAATCCATGCCGCCCAAGCTGGTTTCGGACGATGGCCGCCACATGGTGATCCGGCCGCTGGCTTATTGCGCAGAAAGCGATCTGGAAGCTTGGGCAACATTGCGCGAATTTCCGATTATTCCGTGTGACTTATGCGGCTCGCAACCCAACTTGCAACGCCAGCAGGTCAAGCGCATGTTGAACGACTGGGAAAAGCAGTTTCCCGGGCGGATTGAAACCATGTTTCGCAGTTTGTCCAACGTGGTGCCCTCGCACTTGCTGGATCCTAAACTATTCAACTTTGCGGATTTGGCCATCACCGGCGAGCTTGACGCGGAAGGCGACCGCGCGTTTGATCCGTTTGAATTTCCGCCGACAGCGCCAGTAGGCATGGCAGCAACGATGAACATCACTGTAAAGGACGAAAGATGATCGCCCAAAAGCTGCCCGCGCGACATGGTTTATTGTGGCTGGTCGCCGCATGGCAATTGCTGCGGCGTTATCCGCGCCAGCTCACCAGCATGACAATGTTATATTTTCTGATCGTGCTGCTGGTGAATTTGATTCCCTACATTGGCCCGTTTTTGCTGCCCCTGGCGCTGCCAACGCTAACCGTGATATTGGCCAACGCCTGCCGCACGCTGGATAGCAACCAAGAGGTGACGCAAAAACAGCTAAGCCATGGGATCAAGGAGCAGCGCATCCACCTGTTGCGCTTGGGCGGCTTGCATTTGTTGGGCTCGGTGGTGTTGCTGTTGGTCAGTCAGCCGTTGATGCAGCAACTCAATCCTGAGCAAGCGAAAAGCGCTGCCGGTTTGTCCGATACCATTTTTCATTTGGTCTTGTTTTTATTCGTCGCCAGCCCGATTTTGATGGCTTTCTGGTTTGCGCCTTTGCTCACCGCATGGCATGGCTTACATGCCCTGAAAGCCTTGTTTTTCAGTTTCATTGCCAGTTGGCGCAACATGTCCGCTTTTTTGGTTTATGGCCTGGTGGTGATGGGTGTCGGTGTGTTTCTGCCCGGTTTGCTGATCGTGATTGGCGGTCTGATTTTCCCCCAGCTCGTCGGCATGCTGGCTGTCATGGCGCAGATGGCCCTGGTGATGCTGGTCGGGCCAGTGCTGGTCGCCAGTATTTACATTTCCTACCACGATGTTTTTGTTGCGCCCAGCGGGGCTAATGGCGCTTTAAGTGCGGATGAAAGCCCGGACCTGCCTCCCGGACCGTGATTTGGCGACGGTAGCCCCGGCACAAAGCGCGTTAGCGTTAATGGATAGCGATGCTATTGGCATTCTAGGGGGGACGTTTGACCCGATCCACATCGCGCACTTGCGCCTGGCAATCGAAGCGCACGAGGCTTTGTCGTTAGCGCAAGTGCTGTTTGTGCCAGCAGGCCAGCCGCCCTTGCGCCATGCACCTGAAGCCAGTGCCAATCAGCGTTTGGCGATGGTTGCGCTTGCGTTGGCCGGCATGCCTGAGTATGCAACTGTATTTACGCTGGACGACACGGAAATCGTGACGCGCAGCCCAAGCTATACCATCACGACGCTCGCCCGTTTGCGCGCCCATTTTGGCTCCGCGCGGCCTTTGGTGCTGCTCATGGGCGAAGACGTATTTGCCAAGCTGCCTTTGTGGCATCGCTGGGAAGAGCTGTTTTCCCTAGCGCATATTGCGGTGGCTACCCGGCCCGGGCAGGGGCACCATGCAGCGGCGCAAGCTTTATCCTTGCGGGCCAATGAAGACAGCCGGGGGGGCTTAGGAAAAGTCGGTCCTGGCGAGGCGGCGGCAACATGGCTTCTACCTGCGGTAAGCGAGCGTTTTGGCTTGCCAGCCGACATAAAAAAAACCGCTGCCGGGCGGATTGTGCCGTTTGCCATTACCCCGCTGGCGGTCTCGGCCACCTTGATTCGCCAGCGCTTGGCAGCCGGGAAAAGCATACGCCATTTGGTATCAGACAGCGTTCTCGACTATATTGCAACTCATTCTATTTACTGAATAATCCATGGACATCAAGAAACTGCAAAAAATCATTGTTGATGCGCTCGAAGATATCAAAGCCAAAGATATTGAGGTGCTCAATACCAGCAAGCTCACACCGATGTTTGACCGCATGATTATCGCTAGCGGCGACTCCAGCCGCCATGTGAAATCGCTGGCCAGCAACGTGTATGACAAAGTCAAGGAAGCCGGTGGCGAAGTCATTGGCATTGAAGGCGAAGACACCGGGGAATGGGTGCTGGTGGATGCGGCTGACATCATCGTGCATGTCATGCAGCCGGCCATACGTGCGCACTATAACCTTGAAGAGCTGTGGCAAAGCGTGCCCAAGCGCAGCAAAAAGGCAGCAGAAGAATAACCATGCGCGTGGCTGTGCCAGGCGGTGTTTGCTTTGCCCGCTGCCATTCTGTTGCCTTGTGTGCGCAGGGGGCCATGTGAATCATGCTGCGGGTTTGACGGCATGAAGCTGATTGTCGCCACAGTCGCTACGCGTCCGCCCGCCTGGGTTGTGGCGGGATGGGATGATTATGCCAAGCGCATGCCACGGGAGTTATCTCTTGGCCTGTTGGAAATCAAACCCGAACCACGCACGACCGGCAAGACGCCAGCGGCGATGATGGCCGCAGAGGCCATGCGCCTCGAATCTGCCCTGCCAGCGAATTGCCATCGTGTGGTGCTGGATGAACAGGGAGAAGCCGTCACCACCCGCCAGTTGAGCGAGCGCTTGACGCGCTGGATGGGGGATGGGCGAGACGTGGCTTTTGTCATCGGCGGCCCGGATGGCTTGGCGCCCAGCATTAAAAGTTCTGCGCACGACACATTGCGGTTGTCCAGCCTAACCTTGCCGCACGCCATGGTGCGCGTGCTTCTGGCTGAAGCCCTGTACCGGGCATTAAGCGTCATTAAAGGACACCCTTACCACCGTGAGTAAAGTTTATGCTGGATGATCGAATTTATCTTGTCTCGCGCAGCATTCGCCGCCGCGAATTGTTAAATCAGATTGGCATTCGTTTTGAGTTGATGCTTTTGCGCTCGGTGAGCCGGCAGGAGGGCGAGGTGGATGAAACCTGGCAGGCAGGCGAAACCCCCGAGGTGTATGTACAGCGCGTAGCAGAGGCCAAGGCCCGGTTTGGCGTGCAGCTTTTGATGTGCCGGCGCATGCCCAGGCGTTTTGTTCTTGCCGCAGATACCGCGCTGGATCTGGATGGGGAAGTGATTGGCAAGCCAAAAGATACGAACGATGCCATCGCCATATTGCGCCGCTTGTCTGGCCGGACGCACAAGGTATTGACCTCAGTTGCCGTGGCCGTGCCGCAGGATGCGGAACCCAGAATCAAGTCGTCCCTATCGGTAAGCGATGTTACTTTTCGCAAGCTCGATGAAGAGGAAATCCTGCGCTATGTGTATAGCGGCGAACCGATGGATAAAGCCGGTGCCTACGCCATCCAGGGCAGGGCGGCGAGTTTTGTGCGGGCAATTAACGGCTCATACAGCGGCATTGTGGGCCTGCCCTTGTGCGAGACCATATTGATGCTGCGCGAACTGGGTTTTACTGTTTAATTCCATCTGATTTTTACTCAAGCAAAGGGTGCAGGCACGTGGCTGAACAGTTTCTGATTAACTTCACCCCGCAAGAAACGCGTGTGGCCTCTTTGCAGCAGGGCGTCGTGCAAGAGATCCACATTGAGCGCAACAACAGTTGTGGCGTGGTTGGCAACATTTACCTCGGCCGTGTTGTACGCGTGTTGCCCGGTATGCAATCTGCATTTATCGACATCGGCCTGGAGCGCTCCGCGTTTTTGCACGCGGCGGATATCTGGGAAGAGCGTACCGCGCAGGGTGGGGAGCCACGGCCGATTGAACAAGTGTTGAGCGCTGGGCAGTCCTTGCGCGTGCAAGTGCAAAAAGACCCTATCGGCACCAAAGGTGCGCGCCTGACCACGCAAATTTCCATTGCCGGCCGGCTACTGGTGTATTTGCCGCAAGACGATCACGTCGGCATCTCGCAACGAATTCTTGACGAAGAAGCGCGCGAAAAATTGCGCAGTCGAATCCAGGCGCTATTGTCGCCAGAAGACCGTGGCGGCTTTATCTTGCGCACCGTGGGCTGCGAAGCCACGGATGAAGAATTGGCCGCTGACATTGCCTATTTGCGGCGTATCTGGCAAGAGATAAAGCAGCGTAGCGTGGGGATGTTCCCGCCCGTGTTGCTGCACCATGACCTTACCTTGGCGCAACGTGTGCTGAGAGACTTGGTGACGGAGGATACCGTCGCTGTTTTGATTGACTCGCGCGAAAACTTTCAGAAATTGAAAACCTTCGCGCAAGAATATGTGCCGCAAGTGAATAACCGCTTAACGCACTACACCGGCGAGCGCCCGCTGTTTGAGTTGCATGGCATTGAGGACGAAATCCAGAAAGCACTCGCGCGGCGTGTTGATTTGAAATCCGGCGGCTATCTGATTTTTGATCAAACCGAAGCCATGACCACGATAGACGTGAACACCGGCGGCTTTGTGGGCGCCAGGAACTTTAACGACACGATTTTCAAAACCAATCTGGAAGCCGCCTTAACCGTTGCGCATCAGCTCAGGCTGCGCAATTTGGGCGGCATCATCATCGTTGACTTTATCGACATGGATGACGAGCAACATCAGGCTGTAGTACTCGAAGAATTCAAAAAAGCGCTGGCGTCTGACCGCACGCGTGTCTCGGTGTCGGAGTTCACGCAACTGGGCTTGATAGAGATGACCAGAAAGCGCACCCGGGAGAGCCTGGCGCATGTGCTGTGCGAGCCATGCCCCATCTGTAGCGGGCGTGGCGAGATTAAAACCGCACAAACCGTGTGTTATGAAATTCTGCGTGAGCTATTGCGCGAAGCCCGCCAGTTCGCCGCCCGCGAGTTGCGTGTGATTGCGGCGCCTGCCGTGATCGACATGTTTTTAGAAGAAGAAGCACAAGCGCTCACCATGCTGTCCGACTTCATTGGCCGCCCCGTCTCGCTGCATCCTGAAAGCGGCTACATGCAAGAGCAATTCGACATTGTGCTGATGTAAGGATAAAATGCGCAGCCTGATCAAAAACAGGTTCGGTAGGGCAGTTTCCAGCCAACTAAAACAAAGTGCGGGCGTCGTATAACGGCATTACTCCAGCTTCCCAAGCTGATAACGAGGGTTCGACTCCCTTCGCCCGCTCCACGCATCTAAATGTCCAATGAGTGTCCCGTGAGTGTCCCGTGAGTGTCCCGTGAGTGTCCCGTGAGTGTCCCGTGAGTGTCCAGCGAGTGTCCAGCGAGTGTCCAGCGAGTGTCCAGCGAGTGTCCAGCGAGGTTTGCGGGGCGAGTTGCCAGGCCTTGGCAATGGGGGGCGGCGAATGAAGTGGCCATCAAATAAAAACCATCGGGCATATTTACTGGCGCTAGCACAGGGTAATCATGCGCCATTGCAGGGGTATTGACTTCCCATCAAGTTGGGTTTGCACAGAAGTTGCTGGATTAGTCATGGCGGCTGAGCTCTTCCAGGGTGTTGATGTTGCAAAACGTGGCGGCATCAAAATCCACCCAGCAGTGCTTGAGCGCATTTTGCCAGTCGAGTACTTTGCGTTGGTGGTCGCCAAGGTAAGCTGTGAGTTGCGGCAACACGGTGCGGCGCATGAGGCAGTACAGGGGTTCTGCACGGGCTGCTGTGCGGGCGACGGCAATGTCCGCGTCGTGGCTGTTCAATTCAACGACAAGACGTGCGATCAGATCATGCGGCAGGTTGGGTGCATCGCAAGGTACGGTAGCCACCCAGGGTGTTTGGGCGTGGGTTAAGGCAGCATGGATGCCTGCCAGCGGACCTGCATAGTCGGGCATTTGGTCGGGCAATACGGGGTAGCCAAAGGCTGCATAGCGCTCAAGGTGACGGTTCGCGCTGATGAGGAGGCGATGGACTTGGGGTTTCAAGTGATCAATCGCCCAGGCAACCAGCGGGCGGCCATGAAAATCCTGCAAACCTTTGTCCACGCCGCCCATGCGCCGCCCTTGGCCACCTGCGAGGATTACACCGGTAATTTGTTCGGTGTTCACACGCAGTGGCTAAGGCTGTGATTGAGATGGACGAAGCAGGGCAGGTCTAGCCGAGTTGATTCACATCGCGTACGGCGCCAGTGTCTGCCGAGGTGGTGAGCGCTGCATAGGCTTTGAGCGCGGCGGAGACTTCGCGTTGCCGACCAACGGGCTTCCAGGCTTTGGCGCCGCGTGCTTCCATGGCTTGCCGCCGTGCTGCCAGCGCCGACTTTTCGATGATCAGGTTAATGGTGCGGTTCGGAATGTCAATCGCTAGGGTGTCGCCTTCTTCCACTAGGCCAATGGCGCCGCCAGCAGCGGCTTCCGGCGAGGCATGGCCAATGGACAAGCCGGACGTGCCGCCGGAAAAACGCCCATCGGTGAGCAAGGCGCATTCCTTGCCCAGCCCTTTGGATTTGAGGTAGCTCGTGGGGTAAAGCATTTCCTGCATGCCAGGGCCGCCTTTGGGGCCTTCGTATACGATGACGACGATGTCGCCCGCAATGATTTGATCGGCGAGAATTTTCTCGACCGCTTCTTCTTGCGATTCACAACGACGTACGCGGCCGGTGAATTTCAGGATGGAGTCATCCACACCGGCGGTTTTAACGATGCAGCCTTTTTCCGCAATGTTGCCGAACAGCACGGCCAGGCCGCCATCTTTTGAGTAGGCGTTGGCGGCGTCGCGGATGCAGCCGTGGCTTCTGTCCATGTCCAGCTCGGGGTAGCGCCGGTCTTGCGAAAACGCCGTTTGCGTGGGGATGCCGCCGGGCGCTGCGCGGAAGAATTCGAACACGTCCGTGCTATGCGCACGCATCACGTCCCAGTGGTCAATGGCCGCGCCCATGGTTTTTTCATGTATGGTGGGAATGTCGCGGTGAATCAATCCGGCACGATCCAGCTCGCCCAGGATGCCCATCACGCCACCTGCGCGGTGCACGTCTTCCATGTGATATTCCTGCGTGGCCGGGGCGACCTTGGCCAGGCACGGCACATGGCGCGACAAGCGATCAATATCCTGCATGGTGAAGTTGATCTCGGCTTCGCGCGCGGCGGCCAACAAGTGCAGCACGGTGTTGGTTGAACCGCCCATGCTGATATCCAGCGTCATGGCGTTCTCGAACGCTTTGAATGACGCAACATTGCGCGGCAACGCACTGGCGTCGTCATTTTCATACCAGCGTTTGCATAATTCGACCGCCAAGCGGCCAGCGCGCAGGAAAAGCTGCTTGCGATCCGCGTGCGTGGCCAGCAACGAGCCATTGCCGGGGAGCGACAAACCCAGCGCTTCGGTCAGGCAATTCATCGAATTCGCCGTGAACATGCCCGAACACGAGCCGCAGGTGGGGCAAGCGGAGCGTTCCATATCGGCCACATCCGCGTCACTGTTTTTGCTGTTGCCCGCTTCTATCATGGCGTCGATCAAATCGACCTTGCGGAACTGGCCATGCCATTGCACTTTGCCCGCTTCCATTGGCCCGCCGGAAACAAACACCACGGGGATGTTGAGGCGCAGCGCGGCCATCAGCATGCCGGGGGTGATTTTGTCGCAATTGGAAATGCATACCATGGCATCCGCACAATGCGCATTGACCATGTATTCGACCGAATCAGCAATTAACTCACGTGAGGGCAAGGAATACAGCATGCCGCCGTGCCCCATGGCAATGCCATCATCCACCGCGATGGTGTTGAATTCCTTGGCCACACCGCCTGCGGCTTCAATTTCACGTGCGACGAGCTGCCCCATGTCTTTCAAATGCACATGGCCGGGTACGAATTGGGTGAAGGAATTGACCACGGCAATAATGGGTTTGCCAAAGTCGTTTTCCTTCATGCCGGTGGCGCGCCAGAGTGCGCGGGCACCCGCCATGTTGCGGCCGTGAGTGGAGGTACGTGAACGATAAGCAGGCATGGGATTCTCCGGGTGCGGCAAGGCGCGCGCACGTTGTGTCTTAGAATGGGAATTCTAGCGCAAGGCTTTACTCGCCGACTTAACTTTACCCACTACACGAAAAACACATATCCGCCTATGTTGATTCACCCTCAGTTTGACCCTGTCGCCATTCATCTTGGCCCTTTGGCTGTGCGCTGGTATGGCTTGATGTACCTGGCCGGATTCATGGCGTTTTTATGGCTAGGCAAGCGGCGCGCAAAAACGCAGGCTTGGCATGCAATGACGTCAATTGACCTGGATGATTTGCTGTTTTATGGCGTGCTGGGCGTGGTGCTGGGCGGGCGCTTGGGGCAGGTGATTTTTTATGAGCCCGCTTATTTTCTGGCGCATCCGCTGCAGATTTTCGCGGTTTGGCAGGGCGGCATGAGTTTTCATGGCGGCTTTTTGGGCGTGCTGGTGGCCATGTTTATCTGGGGAAAAAAACACGGCAAAAGCTTTTTTCAAGTCACCGACTTCATTGCGCCGTTAGTTCCATTAGGCTTGATGGCCGGGCGCATTGGCAACTTCATTAACGGTGAGCTGTGGGGGCGCGTGGCGGAGGCCACGTTGCCTTGGGCGATGGTGTTTCCCCAGGTGGATAACTTGCCGCGCCATCCGTCGCCGCTGTATCAGGCCGCAGGCGAAGGCTTGCTGCTGTTTATCGTGTTGTGGATTTTTTCGGCACGGCAACGCGGGATTGGGCGCGTGTCGGGATTTTTTCTTATGGGTTACGGTGTGTTGCGTGCTGCGGCGGAATGTTTTCGTGAGCCGGATGCAGGCATTTTCGGCATGTCTTACACCATCAGCATGGGGCAATGGCTCAGCCTGCCGATGATTGCGGTGGGTCTGTGGTTGTGCCTGCGGAAAGTGCCCGGACGCGCTAAGGAATAAGTTAATAAGTCGGCGCTGGTGACACGGCGATAGGGGAGCGGAGCCACACCAAGCTCGGCCGTGGTGCACGCGGCCGGTCACGCTTACCGGGTGGAGCGTGGCTCGCTGATGCAGGAATTTAATCGCGCCGACTTGATGCAGCGTTTGTTGCTGCGTTATACACAGGCGCTGCTAACGCAGATGGCGCAGACAGCGGCCTGCAATCGGCGCCATACCGTGGAACAACAATGGTGCCGTTGGTTGTTATTGATACTTGACCGCTTGGGTTTGGAGACACGTACGTGCGAGCGCCCGGCCGTGGTCAAAAAAGGATGGAGAAGAATTGGAGTCGCTGGTTGCCTTGGCAAAAAAGCTAATGGCAACTCAGCGAAAAACCACCGTCTTGTTGCCATGCACCAGAACACGGTCTTCCAAATGGTAGCGCAGGCCGCGGGCGAGCACGGTTTTTTCGATGTCCTTGCCATAACGCACCATGTCTTCGACCGAATCCGAGTGGTCGATGCGGATCACATCCTGCTCGATGATCGGTCCCTGGTCGAGGTCGGCGGTGACGTAATGGCAAGTTGCACCAATGAGTTTGACGCCGCGCGTGTAGGCTTGGTGGTAAGGCTTGGCGCCGACGAAGGAGGGCAAAAAGCTGTGGTGGATGTTGATGATGCGTCCGGCATAAGCCGCGCATAGCTCGGGCGATAAAATCTGCATGTAGCGGGCGAGCACCATGGTGTCGCCTTTTGCCTCGTCAAACAAACGGTGCACCTCGGCATACGCTGCGGGCTTGTTGTCCGGCGTGACGGGTACGTGATGAAACGGAATGCCGTGCCATTCCACAAAGCCTTTGAAGGTGTCGTGGTTGGAGATCACACAGGCGATATCAATGTTCAACTCCTGTGCCTGCCAGCGCGCGAGCAGGTCGTACAGGCAGTGTTCCTGTTTGCTGACCATGATCACTACACGCTTTTTGACAGCGGAATCGTTGATGCGCCAGTCCATGCGCAATGCATTCGCGATCGGGGTGAAGCGGCGGCGAAACTCATCCAGCGAAAAAGGCAGCGAATCCGCTTTGACTTCGATGCGAATGAAATAGCGGCCATCAATCGCATCGGCATGGAAGCTGGATTCAAGAATCCAGCCTTGGTGTTCCGCGATAAAACCGGTGACGCGCGCGATGATGCCGACTTGATCCGGGCATGAGGCGCTGAGCGTATAAAAGCGTTGGGCGTGCATCAGGCGAGCGAGGCAATTCTGGTTGCGGCGGAATCAATTTCAGCGCGCAATGCAGCGTAATTCATGGCGACGGGAAATTGCGGAAATTCATCGATCACATTCTGTGGCGGATGAAACAAAATGCCGGCGTGGGCTTCGATCAGCATGGCCGTATCGTTGTAGGAGTCGCCTGCGGCAATCACCTCAAAGCGCAGTTCTTTAAAGCGCTGCACGGCTTCTTTTTTCTGGTTGGGCATGCGCAGATGGTAATTCACCAGAAAGCCCGCCGCATCGGCTTCGAGCTTGTGGCAGAACAAGGTGGGCATGCCTAATTGCGCCATCAAGGGCATGGCGAATTCGTAGAAGGTATCGGACAAGATGATGACTTGGAAGTCGCGGCGCAACGCATCAAGAAACTCTTTTGCACCAGTTATCGGGCCCATTTCGGCAATCACTTTTTGAATATCCGGCAGACCCAGTTTGTGGGTTTTGAGCAAGTCCAGGCGATAGGCCATCAGCTTGTCATAGTCCGGCTCATCGCGCGTGGTGCGGCGCAATTCGCTAATGCCGGTGCGGTTGGCAAATTCAATCCAGATTTCCGGAATCAGCACCCCTTCGAGGTCAAGACAAACAAGTTGCACGGTAATTCTCCAAAATTTAATTTATATGACGCGGTATAGCCAAATCGCTTACGCTACAAGACAGCCGAAGCTTCACTTTGGTGAAGCGTAATGCGGTGAGTAAAGTGCCAAGCGGATGCGCTGAAATCGAAAGGCGCGATTTTACCCATTTGCAGGGAGTTGCGACGTGGATGCCCTATGCATCGGATAGTTGACCGCTGGTAAAGTTGCTGATGCTGTATGCGGCGAAAAATCTTATAAGCTGGACGGTTATTTTTGTTGTTTTTTTATAAAAAACTATTCCAGGCGGGAGGATTCATTGTGGCGAGATATGTGGCAATGGCGGCATTGAAATTGTGAACTGGCTCATGGGCCGGTGGGGATCATTTTTTACGAGCCCATGCGTACCTGGTTCTCGGGCTTGGGGGACGCGCTGTATCACGTGACTTGATTGACGCGCCGGCCAGCGGGTGTTGCAAAATTCTGGAATGGCAGGGTTGCCAAGTTTGTTGCCGGTTCGCGTGGGCAATTCCGCTGATTGCTATTGATGACTCTGGGTTGATGGTCAGTGGCGGTGATTGATTGTCACTGGCAAATTTCGTGGTGGTTTCACAGTTGCGCCCGCGCCCAGCGTTCAATGGCATCGGCGGGCATGGCGCCTGACTGTCGTGCGGCTTCAATATCACCTTTGAACAAAATCAGGGTAGGAATGCTGCGGATGCCAAAGCGTGCGGCCAGCGCAGGGTGCGCTTCGGTATCCACTTTGCCTAAGCGCACCTGCGGTTCGAGTTTTTGCGCAGCGGCGGCAAAGGCGGGCGCCATGGTGCGGCACGGCCCACACCAGGGTGCCCAGAAATCCACCAGCAGCGGCAAGGCGGAGCGCCCGGCATGGCGGCTAAAGTTGGCTTCAGTCAGAACAACAGGCGCGCCGGAAAACAGCGGTTGCTTGCACTGGCCGCATGTGCCGGTTTTATCCCCTGCCAGAAGGCGCGCGGTTGGCAGGCGGTTCAACGTGTGGCAATGCGGGCAGGCAATAATTTGTGTGTCAGGCGTTGGTGGGTTAGGCATGTTGGGCTTTCCTCGGTTGTATGATTCTGCGGGTTAATTGTGGGCAAAAGGGATGAAATCAAGCGTGGCAGCGAAATGAAAAAAAAAGCAGCAAGAATAGTCGGGTGCTCCGTGTCTGAAACCACTACCGCGCTGCATTACGCCCACTGCCTTCAGCGTGCATTATTTGCTTCCCCACGTGTACCCCCAATGAATTTTTCAGCGTATGAATAAAAACGTCGCCACCTCTGTGTTTCCAATTTTGCTCCCCTACGCATTCGGTTATTTTTTGTCTTATCTGTTGCGTAACGTGAATGCGGTGATTGCGCCTGATCTTGCCCGCGAGATGGGTTTGAGCGCGGCGGATTTAGGTTTGCTCACGAGCGCCTATTTGATCGGTTTTGCCATCGTGCAATTACCTTTGGGCGTGGCGCTGGACAAGTGGGGCGCACGGCGGGTGGAGTCTGCTTTGCTGGTGATCGCGGCGCTCGGCTGCGTGGGTTTTGCCTTGGGAAAAACGCCCTGGCATTTGGCCCTGGCGCGTGGCTTCATCGGCATTGGTGTATCAGCTTGCTTGATGGCCGCGTTCAAGGCATTTTCGCAATCTTTTCCGCCATTGCGGCAGGCCTCGTTAAATTCATCCATCATGGTCGCCGGTGGTTTAGGCGGGCTCACGGCCAGCGCGCCACTGAGCTTGGTTTTACCCTTGGCCGGTTGGCGCGTCATTTTTTTCTGTGTGGCAGGCTTGGTGTTGATTGCTGCCTACTTGATCCGCAAAACACCGGAAAGCTTGCAAGCCTCAGCGCCCGTGCCTTTACCAGAGCTCATCAAAAGTCTGGGCAGCATTTTCGCGTCCCGCGTGTTTTGGCGGTATGCCCCGCAAACGGCCTTGTTGATTGGCGGTTTTGTGTCGATCCAAGGTCTGTGGGCGATGCCCTGGTTGCTCGGGGTCAATGGCTATTCGTACCAAAGTGCGGCGATTCACATCTTGTTGTTAAACCTCACTTTAACCATAGGCTATTTTTTGATTGCCACGCAAATTGCCAAATTGATCAAGCGCGGCTTAACGGTGGAGCGCTTGTTTTCCTGGGGTGCGAGTGCGGCCTTGGTGGTCTCTGCCTTGTTGATTCTTGGGATCGGCGAGAGCCATGTGTTGTGGATTTTGTATGGCTTTTTTTGCGCCAGTTTCAATCTGATTTATTCCGCCCATGCCAGCCATTACCCCACGCATTTATCTGGCCGTGCGAATGCGTGCGTTAATCTCACCGTGTTTGTTGGCGGCTTTGCCTTGCAATGGGGCTTTGGGCTGGTGGTAGATAGCGGGCTCGCGCACGGGTTTGCCCGCAAAGAGGCTTTGCAGGTCGCTTGGGGCGGCTTGCTGATTTTGCAGGTGGCAAGTCTGATCTGGTTTATGCTGAGTAAATCGTGGACTGGCGCAAAAGAGTTTCCAGTTGGGTGAGCTAACGTGAAATACCTGGGCCAAGCGCGCTATGTAATCACCGAGCGCAGCGAGCCATAACATAACCTCCCCGTGAGGGAAGGATGGGCGGGCTTTTTTATGTGCCAGCCCTTGGTGCAATGCGGTTGACGGGTTTCATGATTCGGGGCGGCTCATCGGAACGATGGGCGTTAGGGTGGCTTAAGCGGCCAGTCTACCAAATGACAGGGAGCGATTTGAATAATGTCTGATACATCGGCAACAGATGGTTTGCGTAGCGCTGGCGGGCCTGAAACAGGTGTGCTCAGTGGCATTACCGTACTGGATTTATCGCGTTTGATTGCCGGGCCTTACAGCGCGATGGTGTTGGCGGACCTGGGTGCGCGGGTGATCAAAGTGGAGGCCATCACGGGCGAGGATGGACGGCATTTTGGCCCGCCGTTTTATAACGAATCGAGCGTGACTTTCATGGCCTGTAATCGCGGCAAGGAATCCATCGCGCTGGATTTGCGCACAGTCGAGGGCAAGGCGATTTTGGCTAAGCTCATCGCCCAGGCGCAAGTATTGGTGCATAACTTTCGTCCGGATTTTACCGGGCGCTACGGTCTTGCTTATGACAACGTCAAAGCCATTAACCCGGAAATTATTTACTACGCTGTCACCGCCTTTGGCGAGGATGGACCGGCGCGGCTAAAGCCTGCGGTGGATAGCGTGATTCAAGGCCTGGCAGGCGGCTTTTTTGCCAGCGGTGAAGAGACTGATCCGCCCATTCGAATTGGTTTGCCTGTCGTGGATGTTGCCTCCGGCATGTGTGGTGCGGTGGGGGTGCTGGCGGCGATTATGCACTGGCAAAAAACCGGGCAAGGACAGCGCGTTGAACTGGCTTTGATCGACACCATGTTCAATTTGATGGCCTCGAAAATCGGCGAATTCGCCATCACAGGCCGCGCGCCGGCGCGGGAAGTGAATCTGCCGATTGCCGTTCCCAGCCGTCATTTTCAGGGCAATGACGGGGACTACTTTAGTGTGTCTATCGTCAATGAATCCGCCTTCAAGCGCTTTTGCCAAGTGATCGATCGACCAGCGTGGCTGGATGATCCGCGTTATGCCAAAAATGCCGCACGCGTGGAAAACCGGCGTGCATTGTTAGCTGAATTGGAAGTGATTTTTGCAGCCCAGCCAGCTAAGCACTGGGTTAGCCGCTTTGATGCTGTGGACATCCCCTGTGGTCCGGTGAATACCGTGCCGCAAGCGATGGCGGACCCAATATTGGCCGAGCGGTTTAGCATCCATCCTGAGATGCCCGGCTTGCCTGTCATCGGCTTTCCGGCGCAGTTGGCCAGTGGCATGCGGCGGGTTGATGAAATGCCAGCGCCGCCACTGATAGGCGAGCATACCAAAAGCATACTCACGGAGCTTGGGTATACGCCGGCGGAAGTCGCTACGCTGGTTGCGGAAGGCGTGGTGGGGGTGGCGTAAAAAGTTTTTTTGTGCGGCGCTTCGACAGGCGCCGGGCGAACGGGCTGGTTCGGGGAAACTTAAAAAAGTCGGCGTTGGTAATACGGCGATAGTGGGGCAGGGCAATGCCTGGGCCGAGCGGCCGCTTGGCCCAGGCATTGTTTTAAGGCTTTAAGCGATCACTGTCATGCCGCTGTGGCGCAATAACGCATCCGGCTGGGGTGCGCGGCCACGAAAAGCGGTGAAGGATTCGAGCGCCGGGCGTGAGCCGCCGACGGCCAGAATCTCGCGCCAGAAGCGCTCGCCGGTGGCGGCATCCAGTGTGCTGCCAAGGCTTTGGCTGGCTTCTTCAAAGGCCGCGTAAGCGTCGGCCGACAACACCTCTGCCCATTTGTAGCTGTAGTAGCCTGCGGCATAACCGCCCGCGAAAATATGCGAAAAGCTATTCGGAAAGCGGTTCCATTCAGGGGGCACGATCACAGCAACTTCACGCCTTACGGTGTCAAGCACTTGCTGCACGGTTTGCCCGCCGCCGGGGGTGTAGTCGCTATGGATGAGCAAATCAAACAGGCTGAATTCAACTTGGCGCAAGAGCTGCAAACCGCTTTGGAAATTTTTCGCGGCCAGCATTTTGTCGTACAGCGCGCGCGGCAAAGGTTCGCCGGTATCCACATGCGAGGTCATGCCGCCCAGCACATCCCGCTCCCAGCAAAAATTTTCCATAAACTGGCTGGGCAATTCGACCGCATCCCATTCCACGCCGCGTATGCCGGAAATGGGCAACTCTTCAATTTCGGTGAGCAGGTGGTGCAGTCCGTGTCCGCATTCATGGAACAGGGTGATGACATCATCATGGCTGAAGGTTGCCGGGCGCTGATTTTCGCCTTCGCCAATCGGGGCGGGGAAATTGCAATTCAGGTAGGCAACGGGGGTTTGGATGGCGGCTTGATTGCCGCTTGATAAGCCGGTTTTGGCCGGGTCTGCCGCCAAGCGGCGACGGGTCACCGCTTCATCCATCCACGCGCCGCCACGCTTGGTTTCGCGGGCATAAAGATCAACATAAAACTGGCCGATCAATTCGCCATTTTTTTCAATGCGGAAGAATTGCACCCCCGCATCCCAAACGGGGGCGACGTCCGGCAAAATGTTCACGCGATAAAGCGATTCGACCACGCGGAACAAACCCGCCAGCACTTTAGGTTCGGGGAAGTATTGTTTGACTTCATCGTCCGAAAAACTGTAACGCGACTGGCGCAATTTTTCCGACGCCCAGGCCATGTCCCAGCTCTCCAGTGTCGCTAGTCCAAGTTCTTCTTGGGCAAAAGCGCGCAACTCGGCTAAATCTTTTTCCGCAAACGGCCGCGCCTTCTTGGCCAGGTCACGTAAAAATTCAGCCACATGCGCGGGGCTGTCGGCCATTTTGGTGGCGAGAGAAACTTCAGCGAAATTAGCGTAACCCAGGAGCTGGGCTTCTTCAGCACGCAAGGCGAGAATCTGGTCAATCAGGGGGCCGTTATCCCATACTGTTTTGCCGAATTCCGAGGCGCGGGTAGCCGAGGCGCGATACATGCGCGCACGCAGATCGCGGTGGTTGGCGTATTGCAAAATAGGCATGTAGGAGGGCGCATGCAGGGTGAATTTCCAGCCGGGCTTGCCGTCTTTTTCAGCCGCAGCACGCGCGGCAGCAATCGCGTCTTCTGGCAAGCCGGAAAGATCCGCCGCATCGCTTATCCATTCAGCATGGGCGTTGGTGGCATCCAGCACGTTTTCCGAAAACTTGGCAGCCAGGGCGGAGAGCGTTTCCTGGATTTCCTTAAAGCGCGGTTTTTTATCTTCGGCAAGCGCTGCGCCAGACAGGCGAAAGTCGCGCAGCTCGTGGTTGATAATGGTCTGCCGTGCGGCGGAGAGTTCATTAAATGCCGTGCTTTCTGCCAGGGTTTTGTATTTGGAAAACAAGGCCAGGTTTTGCCCGAGATCGGCATAAAAGCTGGAAATTTCAGGCAATAATGCGTTGTACGCTTCGCGCCAGGGCGGGATGTCGTTGACGGAATGCAGGTGGCCAACAATGCCCCAGGCGCGCGAAAGGCGTTCGCCAGCGTCGAGCATGGGCTGCACAAAATCGTCCCAAGTGGCTGGGGTGGCCGGTTCAATCAATTGTTGAATGAGCGCACGATTTTCAAGCAGCAGTTGCTTAATGGCCGGGGCGACATGTTCCGGTGTGACCGTATCAAAATGCGGCAGGCCGGAGAAGTCGAGCAAAGGATTTTCTGTGGATGGCTTGGTGGGCTGGTTCATGGCGATAATGGCGTTGATATAGGGAATGAGTTGAATAGGCGCGTGGCCTTAGCCTGGGCGAAATGCAGCGTTTGATTATGCCAGCAAGCACGTCTTATATAATCAAGTGCAATCAAATGAATTCACTGTACGCTGGGTTCATCTAGCTTTTGCTAACTTCACCAAAGGATACCCTTTATGAGCACTCGTCACGTTCGTCTTCTTATTCTCGGTTCCGGCCCTGCGGGTTATAGCGCGGCCGTGTATGCCGCCCGCGCCAACCTGAATCCGGTGTTAATTACCGGCATGGCGCAAGGTGGGCAGTTGATGACCACCACTGAGGTGGATAACTGGCCGGCGGATGCGGATGGCGTGCAAGGCCCGGATCTGATGGCGCGGTTTGAAAAGCATGCGGCGCGCTTTAATACCGAAATGATTTTCGACCATATTCACACCGCCAAACTCACCGAAAAACCGATTCGCTTGGTCGGCGATGCGGGTGAATACACCTGTGACGCGTTGATTATCGCCACCGGTGCATCCGCACAATATCTCGGTTTGCCGTCGGAAGAAACATTTGCTGGCAAAGGCGTTTCTGCCTGCGCGACGTGCGATGGATTCTTCTACAAAAATCAGGAAGTCGCCGTTATCGGCGGTGGCAATACGGCGGTAGAAGAAGCGCTGTATCTCGCCAACATCGCCAGCAAGGTGACGGTGGTGCATCGGCGCGATAAATTCCGTGCTGAAAAAATCATGCAGGACAAGCTGTTCGAAAAAGAAAAAGCGGGCAAGGTGGTCATCAAGTGGAATACCACGCTGGATGAGGTGCTGGGCGATAAAACCGGCGTGACCGGCATGCGTGTCAAAAACATGAAAAGTGGCGGGACGGAAGACCTTGCCTTGCAAGGCGTGTTCATCGCCATTGGCCACAAACCGAACACGGAGCTGTTCGTTGGTCAGCTGGAAATGCAAAATGGATATATCGTCACCCAATGCGGCCGCCAGGGCAATGCCACGGCAACGTCCATTCCCGGCGTGTTCGCCGCAGGCGACGTGCAGGATCATATCTACCGGCAAGCGGTGACCAGCGCTGGTACGGGCTGCATGGCGGCGCTGGATGCCGAGCGGTATTTGGATAGTCTGGCTTAGCGCTGTACAGGGCGTAGATTTAGCGTGAAAGGCTTGGACAAGTGCGCTGTGTAATCGCCGGGCGCAGCGCGCCGGATAGAAGCCTTGCCGCGAGGGGCGAGGCGGGAATGCGTCGCGCCGCCACAGCCGGATGGCTGTGCAAAGCCAGCCATGGGCCGCGTAGCGGATGGGAGGGGCGGGTTCGCCTCCCCGTGAGGGGAGGATGGGAGGGGCGGGTTCATTTGCCAGCCCTTAGCGCAATGAAGTGGATGAATTTCATGATTCGGGGCGGCTCACCGGCGCTATGTGCGTTAGCGTAGCGCGCAAGTGCTTGGTGTGATGCTGAACGGCCTGACTAAGGTAGGGCCGACTTGCTGGCGTGCTTGACGAGGAAGAGTCATGCGTAAACCCTGTGGCGCGAACATATCCCCAGCCAAATCAGCCAAAGTCCAAACCCCGCCATTAAGCATCGAGGCGCAAGCGCTCTTCCGCTCGGCAGTGGCGGATGCGCAGCCTATCGTGTCTGATCGTGTGCATCACGAGCCACCGCCACCCCCCGCTATTCCACGCTTGCATTTGCAAGACGAGGCAGCTGCGCTGTTTGAAAGCCTGCATGGCGCGTTAATTTCCGACTTGTTTTTGGAAGGGGGTGATGAGGCCAACTGGCGACGCAATGGCATATCCATGCGCGTGTTGCGCGATTTGCGGCGTGGCCGCTGGGTGGTGCAAGCATCGCTGGATTTGCATGGCCACACGCGCGATGAAGCGCGCGATGCGTTAAGCCTTTTCTTGCATGAGTGCCACACCAATGCCCAGCGTTGTGTGCGGATTGTGCATGGCAAAGGCCGACATTCGCCGGGCCGTGAGCCGGTGTTGAAAAGTCTGGTGCCGGGTTGGTTAAGTCAGCGCCGCGACGTACTGGCGTTTTGTCAGGCGCGCACGGTTGATGGCGGCGCGGGCGCACTGATTGTCTTGCTGCAGGCAGTGAGGGATAAGTAGCTTTCGGGCCTCCGGTTTGGAGTTGTGCTGGGTTACGGGAGCGGGGCTTGTTGTACGGGGGGCGCTTCGAACGAAATATCTGCCGACTGCTTTGTACGTAGAAACAGGCTTTCCTGTTGTTTCAGAAAATGCAGCGCTTCTTCACCAGCCACTGGGCGGCTGAACAGAAAACCTTGCATCACATCACAGCCCAGCGCTTCTAAAACAGCCATTTGATCCTGTGTTTCAATGCCTTCGGCAATGAGGTTCATTTTGTAACCCTTTGCCAGTGCGGTAATGGCAGAGATAATCGGATTGGTTTGGTCTGTGTTGACGATTTCCTGCACGAATGACTTATCGATTTTGATGGTGTGGATAGGGAAGTCCCTGAGATAGCCCAGCGAAGAATAGCCGGTGCCAAAATCATCCACTGAAATACTGACGCCAAGCGCGGACAATTCTTTTAGCTTCAAGATGGCATTTTCACGATCGCTCATGATGATGCTTTCGGTGACTTCAATGTCGAGTGTACTTGCGTTGATAGCGTGTTTTTTAAGCCCTTTTTTTACGAGTTCCAGAAAGTCGTTGCGGGCAATGTCTTTGGGCGAGAAATTAACGGACATGCGGATGCCTTTAAATCCGGCATTTTTCCAAAGAGCCAACTCGCGACAAGCGCGGTCATAGACCCATTCGGTAATTTGCAAGATCAGCCCGGTCTCTTCTGCAAGAGGAATAAATTCATTCGGAGGAATAATGCCGTGCTCTGGATGCTGCCAACGCACAAGTGCTTCCATGCCAACGATACGGCGGCTTTTTGCGCTGATTTGCGGTTGAAAAAACAGGACAAACTGGTCGCCGGCTTCCAATGCGCGTTTTAAATCATTTTCCATCGACAGTTTGCGGTGAAAAATGATGTTCATGTTCGCGTTGTAAAAGAGCGCCCCATTCTTGCCTTCCCACTTGACGTGATACATGGCAATGTCGGCGCTTTTTAGCAGGGCTTCGATGGTAATGCCATCGTTGGGATACATGGCTACGCCAATACTGGCAGAAATAAAGACTTCGTGTCCATTGAGCGTGAAGGGACGATTTACTTCAGCCAGCATTTTCTGGGCGAGGCTCAGTGCATTGTCTTTGCTCTTGATGTTCGGCAGCAACACGGTAAATTCGTCGCCACCCAAGCGGGCCAGGGTGTCACCCTTGCGCAAACAGTTTTTCAGTCGTGTGGCCACCATGACCAGCAATTTATCGCCGTACATGTGTCCCATGGTGTCATTGACCCATTTGAATCTGTCCAGATCAATAAACAAGGTCGCAAATTCAAGCTTCTCGCGTTCGGAGGTGGTGATCGTTAGCCCTAAGCGATCTTTCAGCAATGCCCTGTTGGGCAGCCCGGTTAGTGCGTCGTGATAGGCCTGATGGTTGATTTCTTCTTCAATTCTTTTTCGGTCGCTAATGTCGCGCGCGACACCATACGTGCCGAGAAATTTCTCTTTGTCGCGACCTTCCTGCATGATATACAGACCGCGTGATTTGAGCACGATGGTGGCAAAGTTCGTTTCGAAATGACGAAAATCTTTTGTGGTATTCCTGCATTTCAAGCGGAGTTCGATATTGTGTTTTGTGCGGCTGTCTTTTCTGCGCTCATTGAAGATGAATTTGGCACGGTCGATGTCGTCTTCGTGAATCAAAAATGAATAGTGCTGGCTAATGACTTCGTCTTTATGGAAGCCCAGCGACTTAATCTGGTCATTGATGAAGGTAAAGCGCCCATCCGCATCGACGGTATAAATGATGTCAGGCGAGCTCTCAATCAGGTAACGGTAGAGGCTTTTGGAATACTCCAGCTTATTGTTGATGAATTGATTTGTTTGCTCAAGACGTTGTCGATAGTTAGTATTCTCAATGACTTTGAAGAGATGTTCGGGTTCATAGGGTTTCTTGATGAAATCAGCAACGCCATTGCGGAGTGCCTGGATAGCCGAGTCAATGGAGTTATCACCGCTGATGACAATGATGGGTGTCTTGATGCCCATGGCCAGGATTTTTTTTGCGACATCATGTCCGTTGAGGTCGGGTAAATCAATGTCAAGCAAAATGACATCAAACCTTTCTTCCCCAAGAATCTTCAAGCCATCAGTGCCATTCGTGCAGTTTTGTGGATCATAGCCGCGCAGGCGCAACAGCAGCTTGAGACTTTCGCTGAGCCGAGAATCGTCATCAATGACTAAAATCTTCAGGGCAATGGGCGTGGCGCACGCGTTAGCGGGGTCACTTGGAAAGGCCAGAAATTCGTCAATCATTATCGACGTCCCTTGTTTGATGAAACATAGCAGTTTGCTGTTCCAGACAGCATTTGGCGCTAATTATGAAGGAGGAAGCCCCGCCGGGACGAGATTTTTTTGATGTCTGCTCAACGCTTGATGGTGTTGTGCGGGTGCAAGACGAATAAATGAATTAAATTCCCAATTACGGGCTTGTATCGATCGGTTTGCCGCATATCCATGTGTTAACCACCCATCCAGTTACCCTGAAAAAATTCTGACCGGGGAATATCAGCGCGTTGATCTTTTCAATCTTTAAATTAATGGAAACCAACTGTACCATGTAATTAGTATTCAACGGGTTACAGGTTGCATTTAAAGCAAGATGTTTCATTTTTTGGGCGGGCTGAGGGGTAAGATAACCTCAAACGCTGTGCCGACGCCCAGGGTGCTTTTACAGGTGATGCTGGCGTTGATATTTTTTAGGATGTCCGCAGAAATTGACAAACCCAAACCTGCGTTCGCGACGCCTTTTTGCGTTTGCATGGGCAAGAAAATCTGCTTCAGGCAATCTTTAGGAATACCTGGGCCGGTATCGGTAATGGTAATGGCGGCGGCACTGTCTCTGCGGTCGTTAATGAGGATTGCGCTGGTGAGTTTGAGAACACCCCCATGCGGCATGGCTTCCGCTGCATTTTTGAGTAGATTCATGAAGACCTGTTTGAGGCCGGCTTTGTCCGAGAAGACAAGCGGTATTTCAGCATCCAGTTGTGTTTCCATGTGAATGCCGACTGGATCAAACAAGCTGATTTTGAAGATCGCCAGCAGGTCGCTGATCAACTCATTGACTGAGATCTGTTCCAGCTTTGGTTCAGCTTGTCCTGTGGCATTTGCCAGGCTGCCGACAATGCTGGCTACACGGTCTATTTCTGCATTTAAGATTTGAAACTCATTGGTGGCGATTTGCTTGTCTGCCAACTTGAGTTCAAGAATTTTCAGGTAATTCTTCATCACGCTCAGTGGATTACTGACTTCATGAATAATCTGCCGTGAGCGTAGTTGATGATCGTCAGCTGTTTTCAGGTTTTCTTGTGCGCTGACTTGCTTTTCTTGATACATGAGGAAAAGCATCTGCGCTGCATGGCGGGTCAGGTTTTGCATCAATTGCATCAGCGTCTGATCGGCAGTAACGCGGTGGAGTTGATTTTTGCTCAAAGCCAAAAGCAGGCTGCCATAGATAAAGCCTTGATGGGCTATGGGCAGGCAGAGCAGGGCATCTGTGCCTGCAAGTCTTGCTATCTGCTGATCGACTAGGCTGGCGTGCTGGGTTTCGCGGGTGTCGGCATGTATATAACGCGCAGGAACCTTTTCCAGCAGGGCATTGGCCACAAGACTGTTGCCCGGCGCTAGCGCCAACTGGATACGGCTTAATGATTGGGCTTGCCCGGGCAGTGGCCGGCCTGAGAGTTTGTTTGAAGCTTCGTTGAATTGAAACAGGAGGGCTTGTTTAGATTCGCACAGGATTTCTGCGGTCTGGGCCATGTTGATCAGCAGGGTTTCCTGGTCACTGGCATGCCCTTCATTACCCAGTATGTCGCGGGCCAGGGACAGCATCATGTTGCCATAGATGGCTTTGTTGAGGGGTGGATGCGCGGGTACGGGATTGGTTTGATGGCTGGTTTCTTGCCCTGTTGCTGGGGTGAGGCTTAAAGAGGTGGTTATTGCATGGGCATCCGCCTGGCAATCGGCGACTAACTTGCAGGCTTGATCTGTTGGCATGCCAAAAAAGTTGCGCGCCAGCAGCATCGCAGCGGAATGGGAGGCGGCTTGCCGATGGGGCGCCTCATGGCTCAGGCTATTGGCCAGGAAAACAATCTGTTCCAGCGTAGTTGCCGTGTGGGCGATAGTTGCCGGCGCATGGTGCTGGCGAATGGCCTCGGCGATCAGCGGTTCCAGATGCCAGTGGTCAATCAGCGCAGCGCCAATATCGCCATGTGACGCGCCGAAAGTGAGCCTTTCCTGCGGTGCCGTTTCGCCTGTATTTTGGCTGTGTGCGAAGACATCCTGGTAGGCCGTTTGATTTGTTGTCAGCAGGGTCAGCTTGCCTATGTCATGCAGCAGGCCTGCCAGATAAGCCTCATCCGGATGTGGGTAATGAATGAATTGTGCAATTGTCCGGGAAATAATGGCTGTTAGCAGGCTGTGTTCCCATAGGGTGGCAAAGGCATGCAGTGATTGGGATGACAGGGCTGCGCTGCTGTTTTGCAAGGCAGTACCCATGACGATCAGGGTGACTTTTTTGAGTCCGAGTAAAACAATGGCTTTTTCAAGCGATGAAACAGGCGCTGCTTGTTGCGCGTAATGATAAGCGTTGGCAGCGGAGAGGATTTTGAGTGTGATAACGGCGTCTTGTTCAATGAGGTCGGCAATATCATGGGGCAACGCATCGCCCTGGCTCAGTTCTTGAATCAAACGAGTGAGCAGTTGGGGTAAGGCGGGGAGCTGGTTTAATTCAAACTGTTCGCCCACA
>LNAP01001554.1_pt1 | contig 24098 bp, 26 predicted proteins | sample 602601 | NCBI WGS metagenome assembly LNAP01 (sample SAMN02440304, study PRJNA202911) | soil metagenome | biome: Subtropical and temperate rainforests or woodlands; isolation source: soil samples (1 kg each in a 20% v/v slurry with milli Q water) were... ...
AATTCAGCAGAAAAGGAACGGCGTTGTTTGGTCATCTGACACCTCGATCTGGCGAGCATTCTCGCCTAAATGGGTGTCCGGTTTCATTAGACCACTACATCTCGCCCTTGAATAATTCGAGCGCAACGATCCTTATTGCGCTCAGAAAAAATGACGGCTTCGATTCTAGCCGTTGCTAGCGTTTGAGGTTTTTTTCACACGTTTAGTTTTTGCTGATGCACTGATAGTAAACTTGTAAAGTGATGCAAGTGCGTGGATTACTATTCTCAAGATGAGGCGCATGAGCCGGAACGACCGAGTGAAATATTTTGCAAATGCTCTCAGTATAATTCTTCGGCTTTCTGGGGGGCGTGTATCAAATTCTGCCAGTTTTGTGCTGGAGTTCGCGACTTTTCCTCCCACGGCTACCGCAATTACCAGAAAGTACAACCAGCGGTAATTTTTTGCTCGTTCGTTTTTTTCGAACTCGTGAAATAGTTTGGTTATTCTTGGTTTCGCAGCAACCAAGGTTGGTATTATACACTCACTTGCCAAGGCTACGGGTTGCGTAATTATGTAGCGGTCGACTATCCCTTCAGGGCCATCAGGAAACGCAAGGCAATACTTTGTAGGAGGCGCCTCGCAAGTGCTAGAGAGTGGTGCCATTTGCTTAATGTCTTTAGATAGTGTTTTTACAGGGCATAGTGTCTGATTATAGTTAGATATTTCGTTGCGAATATCTATAATATCTTGGCTTGATATGTTGCGACTGGATTTGGAATAGTACTCTGCGCTCGTATCGGGGGCTAGCTGTAAAAATAGGGGGGCAGTGGCCTCGGACGTGTTAGTGAGCTGCCACTGCACGTAATCACTCCATTGACATGATTTGGAGTGGATCATTCCATTGGCCTTGCAATAGTCCTGATACTTGCGAACCTGACCTAGCAGATATCGACTGCTTTGCTGCGTGCTACTCTCAATTTCATTTAGTTTCGAAGTGTTTTGGTGAGCGCCATTATCGGCAACAAAAAAATAGGCGGCGACTAATGCGGTTGGAAACCAGAGGTGATCATAATACTGCCGAAATCGCTCAGTTAATTTCAGATTGTCATATACAAGGATAATTCCCGCCCAGCCGGTCACGACAGCAATTAAAAGCAGAGGAATCATTCCAATTTCACTACCAAGTGTGCCGGTTCCGTTGATGTTGTAATTTTGCGGCATATACTGGATGTTCGGGTAAAACCCAGTTAGGTTTAGAAGTCCCGGCAGACACAGTAAGACGTAAAAAATTACCAGCCCCTTTGTTCTGTTTATTGTATATGCGGCCAGACTCACGAATGGAATCAATAATATCGTCAACACTATCAATGCACCGAGAACTGGATAGACTCCTTGCTCTGCGGACCAATAGCTGTCGACAATTTTCCCCGCTGAATCGACTTCGGTGAAGCTAGATGACGTAATACCTAAGCCTTCGAGCACCTGATGAAGACTGTAGGCTGCACCTCGCAGAAACTGGAGATACGGATCAAAGAAGCTATGGAGTGAGGAGTTTGGCAACGTTTTTCCTTGATATCAGTTGAGAGTCGCACGCCGATTCGCTGTCGCGGCAGCTGTTGCGCGAAGCCGGATTAACCACTTTGCCCTTTAAACGCTATGAGAGTCCCTCACAACGATGCTAAAGCATTATGCTCATCATGTTATCGCTCTCGCTGACGAAACCTTTAGCGGTGCAAATCGGCGCGTAAAATGGCCAAAGATTTCGCGCTTGTACAGCGCTCGGCCGTCTCGTGTCGGATACGTACCTGATGCTAAGGGGGGAGATTTCGAGTGGTGCTGGTGGCTTAATTCACGTGAGCCAACCATCATTATTTGCAGGATGGAGAATATGAGCAGATGGTCAGGAGTGAGGCAGGGCGTCATGTATCTCTCACTCATTTAGCGTTATTCGACGCCCAAGTCGTGCCACCGGATCACCGAGCCCAGCAGGCTGTACAAGCTTATGTGAAGAAACATCAGCAGCTTTCTTGGTTATGCACTGGAGCAATGAGCTGACAAAAGGGCGCAGACACATAACGCGCGTTGCACCCAAATACTTTATCGCTGTAACGGCGCGATGAGCATCGCCCAGAGAGCTTCAGCGGCACCTTCCTGACTGAGCTTCGATAAGCGTGATCCAGACATGTTCCACATCTGAGTGATGTATAGGGTCTGGTCATGGTGTTCTACGGTCAGCATTTCATTGAAGCCGTGCCCGTGCGACGCTTGGTTCGAATAGGTGATAGCGTTAGTGCCCAACATCCCGCCCATAGCAATTGAACACTCACTCGACTTCTTACCGTCGCTGTAGATGGTGCAGGTGAAAGTGTTCGCGTCGATATTTCTAAATACGCCTTCAATTCCGGGATTTCTGGCTTGCAACTCGGCCAGCGATCCTTCAAAAAATCTTGCGATGAACTCAAAAGTCTCGTGGCGGAACTGATCAACCTCACGCTCAGTAAACGACTTTTTAAGCCTCAGATTGCTGGATCTCGGCGGACTGGCTGTGATGTTAGAAAAGGCTGTGGAAATAGCCTGTTTCGAGGAGGCTGCGCTCGCTGGCACCAATGTTGAAGCGTTAATCTCGTTAACGACCTTGCGGATCTGCTTGGCAACTTCGGTGAAAGCTTCGTCAAAATTCGGCCAGGTGGTGATGGCTTTGCCACCGCGTGGGGGTTGCAAGCAAGCCACCCAGTGGCGTCAATTCCCAATCGCACGGTTTGACGATGACCGGGATGACGCGAGCCTCGCCTGTTCGGTGCCGCTCCAGCGCACGCCCCATCTCGATCGAATAGCAGTATTTGGAGTTCAGAAAGTTCGCGCTGACGAGCAGTAGGATGACGTCGGCGTCATTGATCCGGCACAGTAATTCCAGCCGTGCTGCTGCGGATATTGCGGGGCTTCAGTACAAAGAGGGCACCGCCGACTACTTGGTGTTGCTCGATGCCGAGCGCGAACATCTGAATGCAGAGGATGCACAGGCACTTGGGATACGGAACAATACCGATCCATCGTAGCGATCTACAAAGCGCTCGGAGGAGGTTGGGATGCGGGTTCCGGTTCGGGTGTAAGCGTCAATTCACCGAAAGGGTGACCATCCACGTGTAATTGAAAAATCCCCAGAGCTATTTGGCCTGGGGATTTTTTGTGTTGGATCGACCCTAATATCTCATCACAGCAATATTGTTGCAGCCTTCACTGGAAGCTTTACGGTGACTTCCGCGCTCGTGCTTTCTGAATCATGTCGTCCAACTGAGCGATCATTTCGTCGACATCGATCTCGTGCCATTTATCACCGCAATCTGTCGCAATAATCATCTCTGCAAACTCCGGGCTGCACTCTTGGTTGTCATCCATGTGTACCTCTGCAACAGAAGTAAACACCCAGACACCAGTTATCTCCTGGCCGGTTAATCGTCCGCGATCTTGGAGCGACAGCAGCGCGGAAAAATACTTGCTGTCTCGTAGGCCGGGATGGGCCGACATCACCTCTCGGCGAAGCGCCGGTGAGGCGATGCCACCCTTGGCAAGCCGCAGGATCAAATTGTCCAACTCCGTTGTATCGTCCATGGGAATCTCTCTGCCAGTTAGTTAAGCGGATGCGGATATCGGGGCATTGAGTCAGAGGTTTTCTGCCCCCAGGTCGTAGCCTCGCATGAACAAGCTATTCTCGATGGCCATCCGAATGTTTTCAGGCTGCTCGACGTTGCGGAACTGGGTATCGAGTAAACGAGCACGCTCTGCGACTTGGTTCAGTACATAGCTGGCGCGCAGGTTCCAGCGCGCATGGTGGGATCCGGATCGCAGGCGTTTGAAGTGCAAGGTGCGAGTGCTCGGGTTGCGGCGCTTAAGGGCTACTGCATTCGTACCTTCCTTCGCGGCGGCCCATGGAAAGCACAAAGCATCAGGTACTTTATCCAAGGCATGTGCCTTGCAGTATTCAACGACTAACGCCCCAAGGCCCGCTGCGACTCGGCTGTCATAGATGCAGATGCCAGGGCACAACAAGGAATACACCTTGGTCATCCCCGAGTTGAATCGCAATGCTTTGGATCGCAGTACGGGCGAGTGTTCATCGCCCGTCATCAATGCCGATTGCACGGCCTGGATCGTGCGGCCAAGACCATTTTTGTTGGCCTTGAGCCAGTCTACGTTGCGAGCGGTGACGCCGCCCCAGGCCATGACATCGATGGCCGCTTGAAGCATCGGAGCGTCATCGCTGCCGGCGGCGATGATATCCTCGCGCAGTGCTTCGAGGGCTCCAGCATTGGCTGCGGAAGAAATGCCGGATTTGTATCCCAAGCGATCGTTGCCAGGGAAATTCCAACGGTAGGACTCATAGGCGCCAAACAGGCTTTCGCAGGACCACTTGGCGCCGTTACGGCGATCAATGTATTCGTGCTTAAACAGGGTCTTGGAATCAAGCTCGGCAGCCAGCCAAGTGATGAAGTCAGCGACATGCGGAAGGGTAGCGTAGGCCTGTTGGGTCTTCATTTGATGCTCCAGTGGGTTGGCGATTTCAGCGCAAGATTGCGTGCCAACGAGGAGATGTTATTCACTGGTAGGACCATATTTTGTCCTCATTTTGATACAAGGAATTTTTCTTTGGCCGGGTCGAAGTACTCTGCTCCAGACCGGGAGCGACGTCGAAAGGCGCTGCGGAAACTGCTTCAGAACGCAACCACTGCGCAGAAGACTGAACAGCTACACAGCGTCCTGGAGGAGCAGTTCGGCCCTTATTCGATTAGAACGACGCGTCGGGATCTTGTCGCCATGGCGGGTCGGCCGGGTTTGGTAAAACCGCTTCCCAAGGATCCAGCCGCGAAGTCACTGTTGTGGGCCGAGGGGCGAGGAAGTGTTGATTTGACTTTGTCTCCCATGGAGTGCATGACACTCACCGCCATCTTCCAGCACGCTGATCGTTTCGGCTTTCGGTCGGACACCGAGGACCTCGCGAAGCTCAGAGAATATGCATCGACGGAATTGTGGAAGAAGACCCATCGCGACCTGGTTGCAGAAGGCCGCATCACTACCGGAACCCGGTTCACGGTTCTCAAGCCAGGCGCATACAAGGAAGAGCACCTGAGAGTTATTCAGGAGGCGCTGCTCGATGGCGTCATCAGCCTCGACATTGTTTATCGCCCGAGAGATGCCGGTAACGCTGAGACGTGCTGGTATCGGCTGAAGCCGCTTGCCCTTTCATATCAGGATTCGAACATTTACCTCACCGCGCTAGTTCACCAGGAGCAGTGGCCTGAGGGGCTCGAGCCACCTGCTGATGCGCCTCGTGGCAAGTACAGCAGCAATGGTCCTGGGAAGACGTGTGCGCTTATGCTTCACCGGATGGTGGAAGTTAAGACCCATTGGATGGAAATACCTGAGCGAACCGCCTACGATTTGCGCTCCGTGGAGGTTCAGAAGGACCTCATGACGATCCACAGTGACGGACCAATCGATATCGAACTCAGGCTTAGCGATAACCTACACAATCGCTTGAGCGAAAACCCGCTAGCAGAGGGGCAGGTGATGACTCCGAGTGCAGAAAGTTGGATGCTCAAGTGTCAGATAGCCGATACGCAGGGGCTACGCTTGTTCCTTCTGGGCAACGCTGGAGACATCCAGGTTGTCGCCCCACGCCATTTAAGGGATCACGTTCGAGGTGTCTTGAAACAGGCTCTTGAGATCTACGACAGTGAGTTGTCATCCCGATGAGGGACCGTATAGTCCTCGGCTTTGATCATGAATACAGCAAAGGAACAGGTGATGCCGCTCGACTCGCTTCAAGTGAAAAAATTAAGTGACGCGGTCAATGGCTACTCGTTTCCGACGGCCCATTTTGACTTCTTAGCCCAAACCCCAATCATCGGCCTTTCTATGGCCCAGTTGGAGACTCGCATTCGGCAGCAGCTGCTCAGCTCATCACTGGTAGATGTGAAAGATGGCCTGTCGAATATTTTGTATTGGGGATTTACGCAAATGGGAGGGCTGGCTGTAGTTCGTGTGGAGCGCTTCCGGTCGGCTGTCACAGATGCACAGCTTGAACAGGCATCGGCATTGTTTGCAAAGCACCGGCGCCCAGCGCTTTACGACATCGCACGTCTGAAGCTGCCGCAGTTTTCGAAGGTCTCATTTGCAAGCAAGATTCGCATGTATCTTGATCCTATCCGCTCGGCGACACTGGACAGGCAGATCATGCAAATGCATCGGGTTCACAAAGATACCGTGTTAGGTGAAATTAAAGAGAACTTGACCAGCATTCCCACGACCATTGTGAATTCGAATGCTTATGAGGTTTGGTGCGAGCGTCTCGGTCAAATCGCTCAAGCGTATTTACCTTCCGCTCGAGTCGTTGACATCGAGCGTGGGCTCTTTCAGATGATTCAATCGGGGGATGTGGCAGGGGCCGCTGGTATTCTGAAAAACGCCTAGAGGGCGAAGCTAGCATTCGGGTTAGTCAGCCTTGGCTGCCCCAAATAGGTAAAAGCTGTTAATCGGAATTGGGGTTGCCTGCTAAGAAGGTATATCAACTTTAATGACATTGCCCCTCTCACGAGGGAAGCGGCCAGAGGATAGCGGGGTACCCGAGAGCACTAGCGTGGGTCTGATTCCAGAAGCTTTGCTGAAAGCTTCCGAGATATTCGCCTTCTGATAAATGGAGTGATAATAGCTCCCGTAATTTTTACTGGTTGAAATATGATGTCATTTCTCTGCGAAACGAAAGCGTCGATGCAAAGGCCTGAGTGGAATAATATTATGTGTCCGTCTCACTCTGCCAACTCGGACGTTGACTGTCTTCGTCACCGTTGGGGATTTCACAACTTAACGATAGGGTAAACATAAATGGCAGTAGAGTTGAGTGAGGAGGAGATGCGCCAGGCGCTATTTGGCCCGTCGAAACAAGCCCAGTCAGAGCCTTCAGTGACAACATCTCCTCCCGCGTCGCAGCCTGAGGTGGAGCTTCAATCTCGGCCGCCTAGTCGACCCGCATCGAAGCCTCTGTCGACTAAACTGCGAGTAACGCTGCACGTAACAAGAGAATTCGAAGGAAAAGTAGAGGTCTTAGTCGTTGATGCAAACACGCTCAGTACTCTAACTGCTGAGCAGGAAGCCAAAGCTGAGGCGAAGAAGCGGAAGTTTAGATATTTCGATGTGATCTCAGTTCTGCCCATTTAGTCCTGATGATTCATGCAGGCGGGCATGTTTGAGTTCGCACAGTTTTATCCAAACCAAAACGGTTTGACGGAACGCGAGAATTCGATTCCGCGCGCCACATTTTGTTTACTCAAATATTCACTGGGGGCGCAAGGATGGCCACGAAGTACCTACAGTTTTTCCCGAAACCGGTTTTGGATGATCTTGTCTCCGGCCGTTGGTTGCCCATCGTAGGCGCGGGGATGTCGTTGAACGCGCACGTTCCCTCTGGAGCGCGGCCCCCGCTTTGGGGTGAGCTTGGAAAGATTCTAGAATCCGATCTCGCGGACTTCAGTTCTACGGGGCCGCTTGATGCAATTTCTGCCTATGAGCACGAATTTGGCCGGGCACGACTGATGGATCGGTTATCGCAGATATTACTTCTTCACGAAGCGCAGCCGGGTGAGGCACATCGCAGCTTTTGCTCTATACCGTTCGATATTGTTTGCACCACCAATTTTGATTTCCTTTTAGAGCATCAGTATCGATTGGAGCCTAGGGTCGTATATCCCATTTTGGAGGAAGAGCAGCTGTCGCTTAACGCATCCAAGGCTGGGACCGCTCTTCTGAAGCTGCACGGCGACCTACATCACCCCAATAGGATGGTGGTCACGGAATCTGACTACGACGGATTCTTGGCAAACTACCCACTTTTCGCTACATACCTCTCGAATCTGCTGATCACAAAAACAGCTGTTTTGATCGGCTACAGTCTGGATGACCCGGACTTTCGCCAGATGTGGCACGTTGTGTCTCAGCGCTTGGGACGCATGCGCAGAATGGCTTACACGATCGTCGTAGGAGCCAAACCGTCCGATGTTGCAAGGTTCGAGCGGCGTGGCGTTAAGGTGATAAATCTTCCGGGGACTAGGGAGCGTTACGGTGCAGTGTTAGCCGACGCATTTGCCGAGCTGCGAGAGCTTGTCATGGAGAAGGTGATCAGCGTCAGCAAAGTCACAGAAGAAAAGCCGCTTAGAGAGCTTTCGCTGCCCAGAAGCGCAGCAACACGGCTCTGCTTTTTTTCTGTCCAGTTGGACTTGTTACCTTTTTACCGTGAGCGTGTCTTTCCTGCGGTGGAAGCCATCGGACTTGTGCCTGTTACTGCGGATGACGTAGTGGCTCCTGGTGACAACATCAGCGCAAAAATCGAAGCGCTGATCGATCGCTCAGCAGTTATGGTTATAGAGTTGTCATCGTCATGGACCTTTGCCGAACTGCGGATGGCGCTGGCGCGCAAGAGCAAGGACTCCAAACCATTCGAACTCATCTTGGTTGTCAAAGATTACCAACAGATTCCAGCAGACGCTGCGGAATTGCAGGTACTGCATCGACAAGAGTCATGGCTAGGCGATTCGGATGAATTTGTAGATCAGTTGGTCCAGAGTTTGCGACGCATCGTTCCAGAAGGAGAGCATTCTAGAGGGTCAGAGGCGCGAAGATTATTGGAGGCTAAGGAGTATCGAGCGGCGGTAATTGCGGCGATGACGCACCTGGAAGCGATGCTCAGGGAGCGAATGCAAAAAAGTGCATGGTCCGATGTTCGAAGGCCCATGAGCTTGAGGCATTTGGTCGATCAGGCTGCGGAGCAAGGGCTCATTCCTATCAGTTCAAAACCTGAAATCATGAATTGGGCCCATATAAGAAACGATGTCGTCCATACCCAGGCGGCGGTCACGCCGAAGATGGCCAAAGCCATCGTGACAGGGGTGGAGAGGATAATTCAGGAGCGCGAATAGCTAATCGCCAAGCGAAGTGTCCACCCCACCAAGTGACAGTCTGTAAGCGGGCCGACGCACCAACTCACGGAAAAACTCGGGCACGTTTGGAGTGCCCGAGGGCCGTGTAGGCGGCGAAATATCATTTCTGAATTCTAGAGTGCCGATCAAACTGGTTTCCAACCAAGCCAGTTGCTGACTAGGTTTAAAATCCCGGAACAAAAGGGCAGGTCAGTTGCTTGTCCCGCCCTTCTTTTTTTGCTGTTTAGTCAGATTAGGCGAGTTCGGTCTTGGCCATGGCAATTTTCGCTTTCGGTACGTCTGCTACGGCATGCAGTCTCACATGCCTAACGGCAGCTCGACGTGCGCTCCTCCTTCGAGCAGGCTGGAATCCAGATGAAGATGGCCTGTTCGGAGCCCCCGAGATTCGAGTTGTGGTGTCTGAGAAAACGCACATCACCATTCTAAAAGCGCTCGTCGCCGCATTTGGTTGCCCCATTCGACGAGAATGGCCGTATAGATCCATCGAGAATGCCTGCTCTGGATGAAAGGACGATCGTTTGCCTTCAGGCTCACATGAAACAAAAAGCTCCGCATCTCAATCGCGTGTAATTTCCTCATACCTTCGGAGGGAAAACTGACCTAATGCTCACGCCGCGACTCCGTTTTCGATCTTCCAAATGAAAGTCTCTACTAGTTTCATACCAACGAAGGTGGATAGCAGCTCCGCTGGCGGCTTCTGGCCTAGGGCCAGGGCTGGACGCTTCAGCCACTCCTGCGTGGCTAATTTATCTCCCTCAAACAAGCCGAGCGCGGCGTAGAGGACGATTGTGCTTTGAAAAAAGTAGTCGCTTTCTTTCAAATTCAGGACACCTTTCTTCAACCATCGTCTGCGGGCGGACGGTTTTACACCAATGAGTCGAGCCAATTTGCTGGGTGCTAGGCCCATCAGCGTACTCAGGTCATTGAAGAGGGAGGAGGGCAGTCCATCACGTATGAGTTTTGAAGTCGTCGACCAATCTGATTTGGCCTCAAGCATTCCCATGAGCAATTTCGGAAGCGGCTCGGTCTCTTCAAGGTCGTTGATGTAATCGTTCATTTGAGTGTCCCGTCAGATCCGCACAGATTTGAGTCCCCCCCCCCCCAGCCTAATCGTCCGGGTTCGTCTCGTCATCCTCAAGTCCGCGCCAAGAAAGGTCTGCCTGGATCTGCTGGATGAGCGAATTAAGGTCTTCGTACGGCGAAGCTTCTAAGTAGCTTGCAATCACAAGGCTTGCTGGATGGACGCTCATAACCGCCGCGAGGTCTCCAACCTTATCCAGCGTTGGCGATCGCATTCCTCGCTCAAGCTGGCTCATGTAGCCGCGACTCGTTACCGATACAAAATCCTCCTGAGTGAGCTTCCGTCGCTTTCGTAGTTTTTTCAGCGCGTTAGCGAATGCAGCATTCAGTTCCATTTTCTCATCTCATAAAAGAGATGATGAAGCATGAAATGAGCACTATAATGCCACGCACTATACTGCTCATTTTTACTTTTCGAGAAATTATATGTTTGAAACCTATGAGGTGGCGAGGCTGCCGGTGCTGCCGTCTTTCGGGCTCAGCACGACTCGTTGGGCCTTCATCGCTCAATCCGAAAATCGCGAGTGGTTTTATGTTACGCATCAGTATTTTCAGGATGGCGATTCCGAATGCGTATGCACTCAGCAGTTTTTGATCCCAGACGTCATGGGCCTGATGAGCCTGGTGCACTCCGACTCGGACACTGCCTTCGTCAGTGGTGTACAGCTTGTATCGCCCGGATGGTTGAACGGTACGGACGAGTGGCGGATGGAAACGCTTTCGAAGCTGATCGTCATTCCGGGTGAAGAGCGCAGCAAATACTCCTACCAAGTTGCAAGTGGGAGTACTTATCCAATTCCTTCCGCTGATACACAGCCGGTGGGAAAAATCATATGGCCAGTCAGGTAGAAGTCCCCAATGAGCCCAGACCGCGAGCATTTGCTCTGCAAGCCAAACCTGTCGCTGTTCCCGAATGCCACGATCATCAACGATTACTTCTTCTGGGGGTTCGAATGTGGTGATGGTTGGTTCGATATCCTCAACCATGCATTCGCCCTCGTTTCCGCACGAACAGATATCAGCCCAGGCTGTGGCGAGGTGACCGTCATGGAGGTGAAGGAAAAATTTGGAGGGTTGAGAATTTATTATCAAGGTGGTGATGATTTTGTCGAAGGGGTTTTCAACCTTGCGGAATCAGCCTCGGTTCACATTTGTGCCATCTGCGGTGATCGCGCCCCAAATCGACGAATGCATTATCACCACCCGCGATGCGAGATCCATTATGGGGACTGACCGATGAGATACAGCATGGCGAACCGCGAAAGGTTGATTGAAGTCCTGCACAAGCAGCTTAAATGCGGCGATTCGCTGATCGACTTGGATGAGGTTCGAAGCTACGTCTCTTCACCGAGATTGTTTGACGTCACCGTGCGAAATCTGAAGCCTTCGCTGGAGTGTGTAGGTGACACATTCTTGGACAAACGCTCGATGCTTGCGGATTGGCCGCAGCGGACATACGGCACTTCTCTGGAGAAGTGGAAGGCAATGTCGTCCAGCGCTGAGCTTATTGACGATTTTCATCACAACGATAGTAGCGTTGCGAAGATCCAGGTGTGGTCATTCGAACCCTCGAGTATCGGAGAGGAGCAGCTTCGCCTCGCAGTGGCTTTGTCGTACACCGCAGCCGAGTTCCGTGCAGAATCCAGAATCGTAGGCTCGCTAAACCATGTGCTCAACAACCTTGGATTTTACGTCGATGGAGATCGCTACTGACCGTATTTTAACGGGTAGGGCGAGACAGAGCGCAAACAAGCAGGTTTGTGTCCCGATTTTCCGCGCCGTTGCACCCAAAATGTTTGATGTAAAACGAGGCTGCAAATACACCACTAACGAAGGAGTAACGCGATACCGCGGCTCGCATGGCCTCAAGGCTCTGCTTCGGGATTAGACTAAGACTGCCAAGTATTTATTTAGCTTGTCTTCGCCTTCTTTGGTAAGTCTAAAGTAACGCTGCAAAAGATCAGCCTCGGCATCATCGACCGCGTTAAAATAAGCGGCGGGCAGGTTTAATTCTGCCGCTAGGCGTTCGACTAATTCGGGGTCTGGCATCCGCTTGCCCAACTCGTACCGATTCATCCTGGTGCTCGCGGATGCTGGCTCTTTGTTGTGTTTACTTTCCTCGCATTCTGAAAAACCTCCGCTCGACGAGGACGTCGACGGGCGCCGTGCGTTGGGAAATGACAATCCTGCCACTGGCGTAAGCCCACACCTCAAGATTAATGTGTACGATCCGCTGTAATCACCCGTCGAGATTCACGATGACCGCAGAACAATCATTCAAGTACGAAGTTGCTCTCTCGTTTGCTGGTGAGCAACGCAGCTATGTCGAGCGCGTTGCCCGGTCATTGAAAGGGTTCGGGGTGAGCTGCTTTTTTGATACTGATGAAGCCGTTCTTCTGTGGGGAACGGATGGCATCGTGTCACTTGACGGTATTTACGGTACCGATGCGCGGTACGTGGTTATGTTCGTATCTAATGAATATGTCGCCAAACCTTGGTGCAAGGTCGAACGGTGTGCGGCCTTGGCCTCGCGCCTTGAGCGCAACGATGACACCGTGCTCCAAGTGGTTTTCGATCGCGTCAAAGTCCCAGGTATGCCGCCCAGCGAAATTTACGTTGAAGCCAAGAATTTCGAACCTGAGCAGTTTGCCTTGCTGATATGCAAGAAACTGGGTGTAGACCTGTCGACTCAGAAGGCAAGCGTGGTGGCGCCCCCATTCAGCCCTGAAGACGCGAAAACTGTGCGGTTCGGCTACGGCAGCTATGGAGGTCGACACACCATAGGTTCAGGGGATTGGAGTTTCGAGCTTCACTTCAGCAGAGCAAGCAGCGAGTCGATTCATATTTACAACGACACCCCAACAGTTCGGGGCTTGGCCTTTGCTCCTGGTGCCTGGGAGTGTTCAGATGTAACGGGCGCGGCCTCATTAGATTTCTCATCGCCCAACCTCAGTCCCCACGTCGGTTCGCTGTTTGTCGTACAAAACCATCTGGGTTTTTATGCTCTCGTAAGAATCGAATACATCGCAGACCAATCCCGAGGCTCAGAAATCGACGAGCTGATTTTCAGCTATCGGATTTTGCGGGACCGCAGTGATGATTTCAGCAAGGTTTCGCCGTTCCAGCCCCTTGCGCCCAGCATTGCGCTCGATTTTGACGTGGCCAACGGGACATTGAGCATACATAACACCACCAGGGAGCCCATTAAATGGTATCTGACGGCAACTGATACCTCCGGTTTTCCTCCTCCCCCGAATGCTACTTATCGGGAGCTGGATGCCGTCACGGTCGCTGGTGGTAAATGGATGCCGGCCTTGAACTGTAAATTCGAAATGAAGCCCATGCCTCCGCGGTCGGTCCGGGTCAACGACCTTCACATGGACATCTACATCTCAAACAGTATCGATGAGTTCTACAGAATTCGATTTGCCTTGAAGATGACCTGTCGGGGTAAACCGGACGGTGAAGCAGCCTTGATCAGTGTCGTAAGCCGTTTAGAGGCGGCTGATTTACTGGATACTGGTGAGTAACAAGCGCCCAGACACTCGACTTCTTGTGACGCCGGAGCAGAAGTCTCGGGTGCTCCGAACTGGTGAAAGCAAAGCAAACTTATCTCCAAGGTCAGGATAGTCTCAGTAACGACAGCTTTTCTCAAAAAAACGACTATCGATGCCTGGTGGGTGTTGATTTCGCGCCGGTTTCTGTCATTGTGGCATTATGGGTGTCATGCTTGGCCTCGAAGTACCTCTGCATGACTACGTAAATTGGTCGGTTTCATCTGCATCCAATAATTACATACGCTCCTTGCTGCGGATTATTCGTGTCTGTTTGATTAAAACAGCTGCGTGAGAATCTGTGCATGGTTGTTAGGTGTGGCTGTCAGGCATTTTGTTCGGTTAACGTTCCTATCTAATAAATTTACAATCAAAGGGAAGTGTATTAATGGCTAAGCATAAGGTTTTTATCAGTTACGACCACTCGGAAGACGTTCTCTACAAGCGTTTGCTGCAAGCTTGGGATGCCAACAAAGATTTCGATTTCGAGTTTGACAGTCGCGGGCCGGACGTAGCTATTAACAGCACCAATGCGGGTGTGGTAAAAACCGCGCTGACGAAGATGATGATGGAAGCGACCCACATCCTGGTACTTGTCGGTGAAAAAAGTCATGAAAGCGACTGGATGAAGTGGGAAATCGAAAGAGCCAAAAAAACTGACGTTAAGCTCAAAATTGCAGCCATCAAGCTTGCTCAAGATAACAAATCTCCAGCAGGCTTGTTGAACGTCGGAACCGCATGGGCAACCAGTTTTACGAGGGATCGAATCGTCGAAGCATTGAACAAAGCGTCGAACGGTTACTGACCTTTTAGTACTTCAATTCAAGCCTAAGCTAACCCCACTGGATTATTTCGAAGTGCCTTAGGCGCTTCGGGATTCTCTCTGCTCCCGATTTAAGAGTGCCGTCATGCCTGGTACAGATTTACATGCTGATTCTGAAAATATGAAAGTATGTTTCGTTATTATGGGATTCGGGAAGAAAACTGATTTCGAATCAGGCCGCACCTTAGATCTGGATGCTACGTACGAATCGATTATTCAGCCTGCTGTAGCTGCACAAAACATGCGGTGCATTCGTGCAGATGAAATCGTGCACTCGGGGATAATTGACACGCCAATGTACGAGATGCTGCTTCGTGCAGACCTGGTCATCGCCGATATCTCCACTGGTAATGTCAACGCCGTGTACGAGCTTGGCGTCCGGCACGCTTTGAGGCCGAATTCGACCATCATAATGGTCGAGGATGAAGGAAGGCTGTATTTTGACCTTAACCACGTCAGCACCTTTCGCTACAACCACATCGGCTTTGATATCGCGGCAAGAGAGGCGAGGAGGGCCAGTGCTGCCCTGGGAGACCTAATTGCCAGCGTAATGGTCTCGAAACAACCCGACAGTCCCGTGTACACATTCTTGCCACGACTCCAACGTCCTCGTCTAACCGACGAGCAGTTCGCTGACTTATTGGATGATGCAGAAGCTGCGCAAACTCGCCTCGCGGGCCTGATGCATAGGGCTCAGATGTTTTCCGATACGAGCCGACATGCTGATGCCAAGGAGACTCTGAAGCTCGCGGCTGTTATTAAACCGGGAGAGCCCTTCATTCTTCAACAACTGGCGGTTGCTACCTACAAAGCGAAGGTTCCGACCTTATCAGTCGCATTGTTTGAAGCGATGGATGTGTTGTCCGCTCTGACACCTGACAGTTCTAATGATCCAGAGACGCTGGGGATTGCTGGTGCTATCTGCAAGCGGCTTTGGCTCGAGCTAGATGAAAGGCAATATCTCGATTCGGCCATTAAGCACTACGGCAGAGGTTATGAGGTCCGCCGCGATTACTACAACGGAGAGAACCTGGCACTCTGCTACGAATACCGCGGTGAGAAACAGTCGGATGCGGACGAAATGAAGTTCGATTTCATGTCGGCGCGCAAAGTTCGTGCCTCAGTCGTTGAAGGATTGGAGCGTATTCTCGCAGAAAGCGATTCTGTCGATCGATCAGACATAAAGTGGGTATACGCCACCCTCTCAAATTGCTATCTGGCACTAGGTCACGCGAAGGAGGCCGTCGCTTACGAAGCCGAATTCATGATTAACATGTCAATCCAATGGATGATTGAGACCTTCCAGTCAGGAAAGAGTGAAATCATCAACCTCGATACTCGCAGACAACAAAACGCTTAGTCTGCTGTGCGATATCGATTTCTAGGAATAAAGCGACACTGATTGTGTGAAAGGAATTTTGTATGGTGACTCGGAAAGTCATTGTTGGCTTCACCAGCAGTGACGTTCACATGTTTGGGATCATGCTCGGCTGAAGCGATGCAGAGTACGCGGATGTTAGCTTATCGAACTGTAATCTCATTGGCGCGCTAGATCCAGAAGATGAAGGACAGATCAAACAAAAATGCAGGGAGCACCTCAGGGCTGCGGATACATTCGTAATCCTGATCGGGAAAGATACTCGCTACAAACATAAGTATGTGTGCTGGTAGCTTGAGGTGGTAATCGAAAAAGGTGGTCGCATCATTGCGGTCAATCTAGATAATGCAAGAACCATGGTAGAGCATACGTGCCCATCGTTACTCATAAGCGCAGGGGCGATTGTCGTACCTTTTTCAGCCAAGATTGTTTTATATGCGCTCGAAATTTTCTCAAAAATGTCTACCAAGAACTACTACTATGGCGATGATATTTACAAAAAACTGGGTTATTAGGGAGTAGCGTCGTGCAGGAAAAAGACTTTCCAGCGTTGTATCAATCTACAGATCAGCTATCGAAGGATCGCCAGGGGGATTTTTACCGTGCCTTGGGCGTGAATCTGTTTCTTCTGGTTTGTGCAGCCCTGCTTTCCGTGATCAATATCCCTCATTGGTCCATGGCCGTGTTGCAAGCACTCACGCTGCTCGGAGCGCTGGGATGCTCGGTTTTCCTCGCAACTCAACGTCCTGAAAGATTCTGGTATGCGGGTCGGGCTGTCGCAGAATCGATCAAGACTTTGACCTGGAGGTACATTTCCAAAGCCGAACCGTTTGACGATGAAGATGATGCTGCGAAAGAAGTTTTCAGACGGAAAATTAAGGCCGTTTTTGACCAGAATCGCGATATCGCTAGCGTCCTGACCTCCCACCTGGACAGCCCTCAGATCAGTGAGGAAATGTCGCGGCTTCGCTCGCAGAGCTTGGAAGCGAGGAGGGCGGCGTACCTGGAGCATCGCATCGAAAATCAGCTGGCTTGGTACAACGCAAAGGCGACTTCCAATGCCCGCGCAGCCAAGTGGTTCTTCAGATTGTTGATCGGCGTTAACGTTGTCGCAATCATATTAGCCCTCGTCAGAATTGCCTTTCTGACCGCGCCTTATTGGCCAACCGACGTGATGGTGGCTGCCGCAGCAAGTCTACTCAGCTGGATGCAGGCGAAAAGGTACACCGAACTGTCAGCGTCCTACGCCTTGACCGCCTTTGAGATTCAGTTTGTCCGAGAACAATCTCAGGTAGAGATGACCGAACAAAGGTTTTCATCATTCGTGGGGGACGCCGAAAACGCCTTCTCTAGAGAGCATACGCAATGGGTTGCGCGCAAAGATAATTGACGAGTTGGCTGTGGCCTGTAGGTCAGCGTCACAGCCCGACTTTACCCGCGCAGAGGTTTGTTCAGCTACATCGGGTCTCTTGGTCAGCCTCCGCGCAAAGTCCGTATCCTGGCGAGCAGCTGAGCCTCTAACGTAGCCAGGCCTTCATTGTTCGGGTGGTAATGCAGATACCGAAGGTGAGCGAGGTCGAAAGGGATATCAGCCTGGTTTTGCGTGATCAGGATTACCTCTTTGCCCCAGGCGTGCGCCAAGCCAATCTCGTAAAACACGTTAGCGTTTCGGCCTGTGCAGTCGCATACCACGATTGCAGACCGATCAATCAGTGCAACAACGTCCTCCATAACCGTCTGGTGGTCCCAGATATCATCGGCCCGGTCACATCTCATACCTGCCGACCCCGCGGCCCGCTGTATGGCTGCAAGTACTAAGGCAGAGTTCGCAAATGGCATCATTACAGATAGCTGGTCGTTTACGAGTGTCGCTGTCTCCGGTAACTGGAAGATCCTCGGATGACGACGAGAACCTCTCAACTCGGTCAGCATGAATCTGAAAAGATCGACATCCTTCACCGCCCAATGTGTGCGCGAAAATTCGTAGTCATTGATGCCGAGCCTGGAGCGCAAGCGATAGATTTCTGCGATAGGGATCGGGGGGACATTCGCGTCGTAGATGTAATCTAAAAGCACCTGACCTCGAGCCCCGTCTCGAATACTCATAATGGTGCCAATCCTTGCAAACTCTTCCCCGTCCACCCGCATTTCATCCATAAAAAGGGTCGGCATGGCGGTCAGAGCGGCGATGTTAAGTACCCCGTCAACTCTCATTTTGGTTACCAGCGCAGGGGTCGTGTACTCCAGAATTCTTCCGTGACTGAAAGTGTCGTGATTGTCCGCCCAGCCACCGGCGTTAACCAATAAATTGAACATGAAACCGCACTCCTTAGCATGCTCGATATCCCGTGACTGTGCATTTCACAACGCTACACATCCCGCCGGAATGCACATCATATCGTGTCGGCACACCTCGGTCTCACCAACTTTGCCCTAGATTTTTCCATCTTACTGGGTTGGCTTTTCGCCAAAAGAATTACCCCCAGTGAAGTAGGATGCGCACCCATAAAAAAACCCGGCTATATAGCCGGGCAAGTGGGGAGCAGAGCAACGATTGAAACAGGAATTTCGGGTCGTACCTAAGAAGTACTTTAGGCCGCTCGATTCTGGATCAGGCGATCGGAACCACCTTCAGCCAAGCGGCGCTCAGCCAGACGATCTGCACCACCTTCGGCTACACGATTTTGAATCAGGCGATCCGAACCACCTTCAGCAACACGACTTTCAATCAAGCGATCCGAGCCGCCTTCAGCGAGGACTTGTTTAGCGGAAGAAGCTGCAAAGGCGTTTGCCGCGAGTACCGAGAAAGCGATGCTAAGAATGATTTGGCGTTTCATGGCTGCGTGCTCCGGATCTAATTGGTCGGTATGGAGTGGATGTTACGCGCCGTATTATTTAAGAGAACTTCATTGGGTCGATGGTGACTATCGATGACAGGAATGTTTGCCTCTTTGGCCAGAATCTCACCATCTGGTTCAAGGTTTGTATCGCGCTACGAGGTGCTCGAGATAATCGTTGAACATTTCATGCTGCACGTCTCCGACGGTTCCGTGGTGAACCGTTGACAACTCATCATTGTGAACAAGGCCTCCCGCGGTGATATTGGCTGAGCCAACGATCGCCGCGTAGCGCGTGTCAGACTCGAAGTAGTAGAGCTTCGTATGCAGCCGAAATTTCTTGGGGACCACCACGTGCCTTAGGGCACTCAATGTCGCGAGGGAGGGTATACACGACCGGGCGGTATTCTCCGCATTCGTGAAAATTGTGATCTCTGTTCCACGTCCAAGTGCTGCGGCTAAATGTTCAACGAGGAGATCCACACCGCACTGTTTCATCCATCCGGAACAGATGACAATTTTGTCCGCATTGTTGATTAGATCGGTGACGACAGAAAGATGGTTCCGTCCCCAATGGTTTGAAATGACTTCCACGTGTTGGCCCTGCAACAGAAATAGGGGCGAGTCTACACAGTGGTATGGGTTGCTGCTGCGCGGGTGATAAGGCTTCTGTCGGTCCACCGGGTTGATGAACGCCTCGATCATCCCGGCGCTCAGGTCGTGATTGCCCCTGGCTGTCACGGATTTTTGGCGAGTGCTGAGGCGAGATAGAATGTAAATCGATATCCATTTTTCCAGAGCATTCAGGAATTGGTTTTCTTTGCCCGTTCCTGCGTTGGAGTCGGTCCGGTTTAAATTTCTGGGGGATTCCAAGCTTCGAAATGCTTGAGCGCATCCAAGTCGCCGATCAGCTCCATCGCTTTAGCCAGGCGATCCAGCACAGCTTGCCGTTCTTGTGTTTCGAGGCGCTGCGCGCTTTGCGCAATGTCTTCGAAGAAAGCCTGAATACTGTTCACTTTCGCCCAGGTTTGAATCACCGTTTCAAGCCGATCTCTGCTGTCTTGAATCGCCTTGAGCCGACGCTTCTCATCCTCCTTGCGTCGCCACTCTTCCATCTGTAATTGGTGTCGCTGTCGCTCCTGCTCGCTCCGTATTCGCTCGATCTCCACCTTGCTCGCGAGAATCGGAGCCTCGGCTAGCAAAGACTTCACTATGCCTGGAATTTTGCTGACCAAGTCGCCAGGCTTGTTCTCAGTCCATCGCTGAATCCACTCCACACTGTGGTACGGGGAATACACCTGCAAGCACAATCTGCTGCTTGGCATATCGGCGCTCATCATCCATCCATCAGGGTAATCGGAGCGTCTTTTACTTACTGGAAGCGCTGTCAGGCGGACGTATTTCTTCTCGGGGCGCTTCACGTGGACGTATTCACTGATCTCATAAATGGACAGACCGAACACAACAGTGCCGACGTAGACGACCGTGGGACGTTGAGGTCGCCACAGGGCAGGGTGCACGTACCTGTTTGATGCCACCTCTCGATGATCCACTGACTCACGGCCCACGTGAGTAGTCGGATTAGAAAGCGCGACCGCCAGACCCTTTTTCATTAGGGCCAGAAACAACTGATTGGCGAAGTCCACGGCGTGATTTACGCCTGAGCGGCTAACAATTAGATCTGCCATCGAACGTTTTGAAGGCCGCAGATAACCTTCATCAGTCTCTTGGGCTTTCTTAAAATGCTCTTCAACGTCCACCAGTAACGGATGCCGGCGAGGGAGCACCGCCATGCGATCGGACGATCTCGTGCGAATTTTTGCCGGGCTTTTAGGAAGTGTGCGGGAAATTTGCTCGGGCGCGCCGTTCCGGCTCCAGGCGAGGAGAGCGCCTGGCTGGACCTCCGGCAGCGGAGGAGTGGCTTTACGCTTTCCCGCGGCTACCTTCGCCCAATACCCAACGGCTGGACGGGGAATGTTCAGATGGGTGAATACGCGCGCCAGGTAGCTTGAGGACACCCCATAACGTTCCGCGATCTTGGTCATCGGCGTTGACCAAGCCTGCTCGTAGAGTGACTCCCTGGTGACGGTGTCCTCGGGCGACTCATCGATGACGGCTGGAATGTTCGGAGTGTCTTCCATGCATGAGTGCTTATGAGTAGGTGGCAGGCAGATTCTTCGTTCAGACAGCCTAGCTCATGAATTGTGACGCTTATGGAGGGAAGCACGAGCACAGCGTTGTCATGCCTTGGCGTAATCACTGCAAAGACGGCCAAGGGTAACTGCCAGCGCCCTGATCTAAGCGGTGAGCAACTGCACATCGCTCACATGGACGCAGCTTCATGCGCTAACTGCCTGGCGCATGAGTGCAGCGTGCGAGCGTGAAACGCTCGCGCTTGTCGTTGCTCAGCTTGCTTTGCGTGTCTCGTCGAGCCGGTCATCGATTTTTGCCACGCGACGCGCCATGCGGGCTCGGCTAACCACGGAGGGGGAAGGCGTGAAGCCATACTCATTATCAACAGTCGAACGTGCGGTCGACGTGGAGGTGAACACTGAAAAAATTACGTTCAAGCCAAAGACATTTTTCACAAGAGGCTCCAGACAATCGAATAGTTGGAGCTACGGTAGTCCTGCGTTATGACCCTTGAGAAACAAAGAGCAGACATATCAGTTATCAACCGAGGCGATTCCAGCTAGGGCGTTGGAAAAGTGAACGGTTGTGGGACGTCGGTGCGGAGTATCGCTGAGTGAAGTATTCAGCCACCGCGGCGCAAAACGGCTGGAAGAATGTTAAAGCAGCTTGCGGGGATTAAGCGCCAGTCAATCCTAATTCAACTTAATAGTACACCACATGTACCATTAACTTGGCGTGGTCGGTGACGATCCATAACTACGGTTCCATTGGGACCCAGAACAAGAAAACAACGTTGCCGGTGCCGAGTCATCAACCCACTATTTCAACTTAAGGTGTTTGACCGAGTGCGCACGCTGCTCGTCGAGCGAATTGTAATAGGTGTTTTGCGTGGTGCTCAGACTGTTATGGCGCAGGTCCGCCTGCAAATCCTTCATGTCGCGAAAGGGTGCATCAAAAGTTGCCGACGTGTGTCGCAACCAATGCAACGACGCAGAGCGCAGATTATCGATCTCATCGTCGCTGCGACCTTCTGCGGTCATTTTCAGCAAGGCGCGATCAAACACCTGCTGAAGTAACAAGCGTAGGTGTCGACCTGAAAGGCCACCTCGGCCGCTTAACGTGGTCAGCAGGGGATAGGTCTCATGCGGTGAGGGCAGGGCACTTAGCCCCAAGTGTCTTCGATAGCGACTCAAATAAGTGTGCACGTAGTCATCGCGCACGCTGATTTTGGCCGACTTGTTGCCTTTGCCCACCACATGAAACCACCAGTTGCCCATGGTATCCCGCCGAAAATCACCCATGGTCGGTTCCCAGTTGTCGCGACCGACCAGATCAGAAACGCGTAAGTACATGGCAAACAAAGTCGTGAGTACAAACAGCGTGCGTTCATGGTCGGGGTCTTCTTCCGCCATTTCCTCCGCGGTTTCGATTACATAATCCCACTGGAGGTGGGAGAGGGCGCGGCCGGACACCTCTTGGGTATGGCGTTGCTTGTAGACCGCCTTTTGTTTGACCGCGCGAAATGGGTTGGCTTCGGTGAGGCCTTCGTCCATGGCGTATTGATAGAAGCTGCCACAGACGGCAAAGACTTGGGCCACGGACCCTTGGGCCATCTTGTAACGATTCTCTGACGGCGCGGGCTCCGGAAGGTGTTTGTCACGTTTGGGCGCCGTCTGGCTGAAAGGACGCCACACCGCGTTGAGTTGGTAAGTGTCGGCACTGCTTTTGCGCTGACCACCGACCCGGAGGAAGCGCGACTTGACCACCGGTCCAATCCAAGCCGCCGTCGGCCGCAAGCAGAATTCCATAAACGCCTCGGCGTCACTGCGGCGTAATTCCAGCAAAGGTTTCCGGGCCACCAGCAGTGACCAAAGCAGCAAACGTTCCACGTGCGTGCGGTAGGAATTGAAGGTCGCTTCATTGCCGGCATACGATTTGAGGAAACCGCGCGCAGCGATATAGCCCTGATGAGCCTCCAGTTCCTCGGGAAAGCTTGCCAAGTAATCCCGAACCAGAGGTAATTCTTCACTCATCTGGTGAAAGTTCAGCTCCAAAAAGCGTCGGTAGCTTTCAAACAGTGGTTGCGGTGACGAAGGCATGGGACGTCCTGCATGAAATGGGAATTTGCGGGAATGAAATATCCGGGTCTGGGAGTTATCGGATATTGAGCGTGAGTTGGAGGCCTCAAGCTGAAACATGAACTCGATTGCGATAAAAGTTAACTACACTAAATAGCCGTTTAGTGTAGTTAACCTTGGTGCCGTTTTCGCGCTCATCAGACGGATGGTATAGAGGAGTAGATAGCAAATCTATGTCGTACTACTTTTCGTTAACTTAGGGATCAAGACGTTCGAATAGAAAAGTGCTGACCACCCCCGAGCTAGCGCGAACTTCGTCGTTGTACCGTACATATATTATCCACTTATCAATCAAGTTTTACGCGGAACTGCACCAACTTGAGTGGTGATAGACGATTATCGGCTGTCGGATCATTTACGCCAGCACACAGTGACCATTCCGGCGATTTATAATTTTTTTTACTTTTTTCCGGCGAATTAACAATCTCGCGCAGCCCAGGTAATAAGGGCGTATCGGGATTTTTATAGGTAAAAAGCGGGGCTTATTTCCGATAATTTTGAGGTTTTTTTACTTTTTTCCGGTGATTAAAAAATGCGATTTTGGCTTCGAAAGCTTGTTCTACGAGCACCTTACCTTGCCTAAATGCCGCATCTACGCCTCCGACAATCACTAAATGATCCTTTTTCATGCTTCAAGGGCAATTCAAGAGCAAATCGTCCGGAGATTCAAAATTCTTTTTCCACCTCGTTTTTTTTCCGGTGAATGAGCATTTTTTCTGTATCGCTCTGTGCTCAAACCCCTCTAGCGTCGCGATCACAGCAACAGGAGCATTGGGAGCGGCCCCATATTTTATGCGCAGGGGGTCATTTGCAATTTCTAGATGTAGGTTGAGGTTAGATCCCTAGGTTTATGATTTCTAGAGGATTCCGGTGATTCAATAATTTCTGTCCGGTGAATTGCTGATCGCGACAGTGCCTGCCTTTAAATCTGACCACAAGAGCCCCTCAAACCCGTATGTGGTACTTCGCATAATGTATATTATGTTAAATGTAGTATTGAAGCAGATCCCCCCCTCAGTTCTGAGGTCCACAGCTCCAGCTCTCTGAACCAACTCTTTGAATTCTCGCCAGCGGAAATTCTCTCCCACTCGGCCAAACTGCGCCGCTTCCAGGCCACCTGCTACGACACCAGAATCGATGCTGGATGAGCGGGAATCCACGAGCAATAAGAAACCGCTTGCTACCC
>LNAP01001556.1_pt1 | contig 24086 bp, 21 predicted proteins | sample 602601 | NCBI WGS metagenome assembly LNAP01 (sample SAMN02440304, study PRJNA202911) | soil metagenome | biome: Subtropical and temperate rainforests or woodlands; isolation source: soil samples (1 kg each in a 20% v/v slurry with milli Q water) were... ...
ATCCTTCGTCACAAAGCCCCTCCACCGCTATATAGGAGCTCGAAACGACCGATGAATCCCACCCATATGACAACTTTCTTGGAATCGATCGTCTAGTATCTCCTTGCCTTTTGGCGATTGCCAAAGGGTTCGATATCGCGGCCGGTGGTTCAGGAGCGGGTGGGTATCAGCCGCGGCAACGCAAATCTCGGCCTTTCGAATGGTCACAGGGCTGACAAATGAGCATCGCGATCACCCTTCCCCTCTCGAAGCGGGATTTGCGCCTCGATCTATTTCGTGGCCTGGCAAACTGGGCCATGTTCCTGGGCCATATTCCCAGCACAATGCTGGCCTGGCTGACGTTTCGAAACTATGGGTTCAGCGACGGCGCCGACCTGTTCGTGTTCATTTCCGGCTACACCTCGGCCATCGTGTATACGAGAAGGATGTCGGAGCGCGGCTTCATTTTCGGAGCGACGCGGCTCCTGAAACGGGCTTGGCAAATCTATGTCGCCCACATTTTGCTGTTCGTGTTCTATCTGGCTTCCATCCACTTCCTGTCGCACAGGTTCAACGCTCCGGGGTTCATCGACCAGTTTAACGCCGCCCCCCTGACCAGTGCTCCGGTGGAGACCCTGATCCAGGGGCTGATACTGAGATACAAGCCGGTCAATCTCGACGTGTTACCGCTCTACGTCGTTCTGATGGGCAGCTTTGCGCCGGTCCTCTGGCTGATGCTCAAGGATCGGAACCGGATCATGCTCGGGTCCGTGTTGCTCTACTTCGCCGCCCGGCAATTTGGCTGGAACCTGCCCTCCTATCCATCGGGGGTGTGGTACTTCAACCCGTTCACGTGGCAGCTTCTCTTTGTGCTCGGCGCGTGGTTGGCGCTCGGCGGAGCCGACACGCTGCATTTCCTGGTGCGCTCCCGGCTGGTTTTATTCTTCGGGGTGATCTATCTGCTCTTTGCGGGCGCGATGACGTTGGCGGCGTTTCTACCCGAGCTTCAGAGAATATTTCCGCGCGTTCTCTTTGAGGCCTTTAATCCCAACGACAAAACGAATCTGGCACCCTATCGCTTCCTGCATCTGGCGATCCTGATCATCGTCGTGGTGCGGTTGATACCGGTCGATGCGCCGGGACTGCAGGCAGCCATCTGGCGGCCGCTGGTCAAATGCGGCCAACAGTCGCTTGAGGTGTTTTGCGTCGGAATCTACCTCTCTTTCATCGCCTACTTTATTCTGGAAACGACGTCCGGCGGGATTTTTGCCCAACTCCTTGTTGGAATCGGCGGCCTCTCGATCATGACCGCGGTCGCCTATTACAGATCGTGGTCGAAGCGAATTGAAAAGCCTGTCCATGCCGACTTGCACCACCCATTATCGGAAGAAAGTCGCGCACCCATTAGCGAGTTCGTTCAGCAAAATGACAGGGCGGTCGTACGCGTGGCCTGATCGCGGGCTGAGATAATGAACAGCCACTCGGGCGGACGAACTAGAGGTCAAGCGCCTGAAGAGATAGACAGAGGAAAAATCAGCTTAAGTACCTGATTTTACTGGCAGGAGTGGCAGGGCTCGAACCTGCGACCCCCGGTTTTGGAGACCGGTGCTCTACCAATTGAGCTACACTCCTGCAGGGAACCGGCGTCGCCGCCGATCTGCGCCGTTTCAAGCATAGGGCATGCCCCGATTGCAAGTGCGAAGCGGTTAACTGCCCTGTTCAAGCCGCCGGTTCTGGTTCAAACTTCACGTTGCATCCGGTGAGCCAGCCTTCGGCAAACAAGCAAGAGCAAAGGGAGAGACCATGAACGCCCAAACTGCCGCCAAACACGCGCCCGCACCGCAGACCCCTCCTCTTCCCCAGGCAAAGCCGGAAACGCTCGGGCTTTCCACCGTCCGGTTGCACCGCATGTCGGACGCCTTCAAGCGCGAGATCGACAAGGGAACCCTCCCCGGCGCGACCGTAATGGTGGCGCGGCGCGGTCAGGTCGGCTGGTTCGAGGCGCTCGGCAGGCAAAGCCCCGCGGCGCCGGCGCCGATGGCGCATAACACCATCTTTCGTATCTTCTCGATGACAAAACCGATCGTTTCCGTTGGCATCATGATGCTGATCGAGGACGGCCATTTCCTGCTCAGCGATCCCGTCGCGAAATTCATCCCGGAATTCGCCGATCAAAAGGTTGGCGTGGAGAACAACGGCAAGCTCGACCTCGTGCCGGTGAAGCGGCAGATGACGGTCCAGGACCTGCTGCGCCACACCTCGGGCCTTACCTATGACCACACCGGCAACGGCATGGTGCAGCAGTTGTACCAGCAGTCGCGGCTGCGCAGCCGCAAGATCACCAATGCCGAGCACGCGACGATACTGGCCGGCATGCCGCTGATCTGCCAGCCGGGCGCTGAATGGAATTACAGCCGCTCCACCGACATCCTGGGACGCATCATCGAAGTCGTGAGCGGCAAATCCTTGGGCGCATTCCTGACCGAACGAATTCTTGCGCCGCTGCAGATGGCCGAGACCGCCTTCCACACCGGCGAAGAGAATAGCGGCCGCCTCGCCGAGCCGTTCCCGACCGATCCCTGGACCGGCGAAAAGGTCCAGCTCTTCAACATGCTGGAAAAGCCCGCGATGGAATCCGGCGGCGGCGGGCTGGTTTCGACCACGATGGACTACGCGCGGTTCTGCCAGATGCTGCTCGGCGGCGGCTCGCTCGACGGCAACAGGATCATCGGCCGCAAGACGCTGGAATTGATGGCGTCGAACCATCTTGCGGCAAACGTCAAGGTCGATTCTCCGCTGATGCCGGCCGGCCACGGCTTCGGCCTCGGCTTTGCGGTCCGCACTGACAGGGGAATGGCGCCGTTTGCGGGCTCGCTCGGCCAGTTCTTCTGGAGCGGGATGGCCGGAACCTTCTTCTGGATCGACCCGGCTGAAGACATGTTCGCGGTGTTCATGATGCAGGGCCCAGGCCAGCGCGAATATATCCGCTCGATGCTGCGCGGTCTGGTGTACGCGGCGGTGGAGTGACGCGAAGCGTCATTCCGGGGCAGCCCGGAGGGCTGAACCCGGAATCCCGACATTGCGGAGCGAGATCCCGGGTTCGCGCCAATGCGCGCCCCGGGATGACGCGCTATAGCGCGTCAACTAATCGTGGCGCCGCCGTCGATCACGATGGTCTGGCCGGTCATGAAGTCGCCGGCCGCCGATCCCATGAATACCGCCGCACCGGCGATCTCGTCGGGGACGCCGATCCGCAGCAGCGGCGAGCGCGCCGTTGATGCCTTCAACGTTTCCGGATTGTCCCACAGCGCTTTTGCAAAGTCGGTCTTGATCAGGCCGGGCGCGATGCAGTTCACGCGGATGTTGTGCTTGCCGTACTCGCAGGCGAGATTGCGCGCAAGCTGCATGTCGGCCGCCTTCGAGATTGCGTAGGCGCCAAGCACGGTGGAGCCCTTCAGGCCGCCGATCGAGGAGACGATGATGATCGAGCCATCCTTGCGCTCGATCATCTGCGGCACCACCATGCTGATCAGCCAGTTGTTGGCGACGATGTTGTTGTCCAGGATCTTGCGGAACTGGTCGTCGGAAATGCCGCCGAGCGGGCCGTAGTAGGGATTGGACGCCGCGTTGCAAACCAGCACGTCGATCCTGCCGAAAGCGCGGTTGCTCTCGTCGACGAGGTGCTGGAGATTTTCCTTGCTGGAAATATTCGCCGCGATCGACACCGCCGTGCCCTTGCCGAACTTCTCGTTGATCTCCTTTGCGACCTGGTCGCACACATCCTGCTTGCGCGAGGAGATCACCACCTTGGCGCCATGTTCGGCCATCCGCTCGGCGATGGCGCGACCGATGCCGCGTGTCGAACCAGTGATGACGGCTACTTTCCCCTTCATGTCGAACAAGGTCATGCTTCTCTCCCGATTGCTGTTCTGATTTTCTGTTCTGAACTAAGCAGCGTTCGCGCCGTTCGACAACCGCAGTTCATGCCAACTTCGTCTCCGGCACGACTTCCGGCCCCGCCGGCTGATGCATCGCGGCGTGTCTGGCATCGGCCATCCAGGGCTGCTGGTTGACCATCGGAAGCCGCCAGATGCTGCGGTCCGCGCCGGCGACGTGGTCGAGCCGGGTCACCGAACAATTATCGATGTCGAAGGCGAGACCTTTGTCGGGTTGACCGCCGAGCGCCAGACCGACGGCAGCCTTGATCGTTCCGCCGTGCGCAACCGCGATCACATCCTTGCCGGCCTGTTCGACGGTTATGCGGTCGATCGCGCCGCACACCCGGTTGTAGAGATCCATGAAACTTTCGCCGCCGGGCGCCGGCTCGTCGATATCAGCGAACCAGTGGCTGCCGACCGGTCGGCCGGCGAGGAATGCCGCACGGTTCATGCCCTGCCATTCGCCAAGATGCTGTTCGGCAAAAGCCTTCTCGTGCGGCATCTCGGCAGGCTTTGGAAATCCGGCGGCCCAGATCGCATCAGCCGTCTGATGGGTCCGCATCAGATTGCTTGCATACCAGACTGCGTTGCGCGGCAGTATCTTTGCGACGGCTACGAACACTTCGCGATCACTGGTATCGCAGGCCATGTCCTTCTGACCATAGATGTTGCCGCCGTCGTCACGAACCGGCGCATGCCGCACCCACCACCACCGCGTCGCGACGACTCCTGGTTTAGCTAAATTGGACATCGCCAAAGCCCTTCAATAGTGTTTGACGTCGCTGTACGTCAGAGCAGAGATCGCCTCAAGTGACTTGTCGTTTCAAGTGCTTTGGGTGTTTGAAATCTTGTTTGAAATTCCGCAAGGCGGCAAGCGCCGGCGATAAAGGGAGAAGCTCATGGGCCGCCTCGAAGGCAAATCCGTCATCATCACCGGCGCGGGAAGCGGCATCGGGCGCGCAGCCTCTTTATTGTTCACCAGGGAAGGCGCCAGGCTGATTGCGGTCGACCGCAGCGAGAGCGTCAGGGAAACCGCCAAGCTCGTCAGCGACGCCGGCGGCACCGTCGAAGCCGTGATGGCGGACGCAGGCTCCGAGAGCGACGTCAAGGCGTTCATCGACAAGGCGGTCGCAAAATACGGCAAGCTCGATGCGATCTGGGCCAATGCCGGCATCAGCGGCGGGCTGGTGCCGTTGGCCGACCAGACCGTGGAGCACTGGCAGGAAGTGCTGCGCATCAACCTGATCGGGCCGTTCCTCGCGATCAAACATTCGATGCCGCACATGATCAAACAAAAGTCCGGCTCGATCGTTTGCACCGCCTCGGTCGCAGGCCTGAAGGCCGGCGCCAGCGGACATCCCTACGGCGCCAGCAAGGCCGGCGTGATCAGCCTGGTGCAGACCACCGCCTATTCGCTGTCCGGCACCGGCGTGCGCATCAATGCAGTATGCCCCGGCCTGATCGAAACCGGCATGACAAAACCGATCTTCGACAACGCCAGGCAGCGCGGCAGTGACCACAAGATCGGCCAGCTCAATCCGTTGAAGCGCGCAGGCCAGCCGCATGAGCTCGCGGCAATGGGACTGTTCCTCGCCAGCGACGATGCATCCTACGTCAACGGACAGGCGATTCCGGTCGACGGCGGCCTCACCGCCTCGATGCCGTATGCGGGGAAGCCGATCTGACGTTGCGAGGCCGCGATCACAATCCATCGGGCGGCAGGCCGGACGCGCCCGCCGCCACCGGCCGGTGGCGCTTGCGTTCGCGATTGAAGGCGTAGAGACCGGACAAAACGATAATCGATGCGCCGGTCATCATCATTGCGTCCGGCACATCGCCAAATACGAGATAGCCGAGCAGCATCGCCCATAGCAGTGCGGAATAACGGAATGGCGCCACCGCCGAGATATCGCCGGTTCGAAGCGCCATGATGACGCATTGATAGCCGATCAGGACAAGCACCGCAGCGAGCGCCAGCAACCCGAGCGCGCGGCCGGATGGCGGCGTCCAGCCGCCGAGCGGAACAAGTATGGCGGCGCCGGCGGTGGTAACCGTAACCGTCGTCAGCAGCGTGATGAACAGCGACGGGATCTGCGCGGGGATCCGCTTGGTCGCGAGATCCCGCACGGCGCAGAACATCACCGAGACCAGCGCGAGCAGCGAAAACTGGTTGAAGCCAGCTACTCCCGGCCGAACGATAATGAGAACCCCGACAAAGCCGGCCGCGATGGCCAGCCAGCGCCGCCAGCCGACGGGCTCGCCAAACATCAGCGCCGCGCCAAGCGTGATGGCCAGCGGCAGCGCCTGAAGGATCGCCGCAGTATTGGCCAGGGGCAAGTGCACGATCGCGGCCAGGAATGCGATCGTTGCGCCGACTTCGCCCACCACCCGCAGCGCGACCGGCTTCACCATCAGCGTGCGCAATGGCCGCACCGCACGCTGATGGAATGCGAGCGCCGCGATCAGCACCATCGCGAACAAGCCTCGCACCAGCATCACCTCGCCGAAATTCATCTCGGCCGACACCACCTTGGTGATCGTGTCGTTCATCGTGAAGCCGGCCATGGCTACAGCCATCAGCACGCTTCCGCGAATATTCGGGGAAAGGGCCAAGTCGGTTTTCAGATCGGATTGTTCGCAGCGCCTGGCCATTGCAACGGGCGCGATCCGAACGGACCGCGCCACAAATGAAGTTCTTAGGTCGCGCCCGCCTTCTGGGCGTATTCCCACGAGGCCTTGGACAGCGGCACCGTGCGCTTGGCGGACTCCATCGCCTTGGCGCTGGCGGCGGTGCCATCACGAATACGGCCCGCGATGCCCTGCGTGATGCCGGCGAGGCGGAACAGGTTGTAGGCAAAATACCAGTTCAGGTCGGGCACGGCACTGCCGGTGACATCGCAATAGATCTGCGCTGCCTCTTCCATGCTCGGAATATTGAGCGCCTTGAGATCGGAGTTGGCGAGGCCAGGCATGGTCCATTGCATCAGGAGATAGGTGAAGTCTGCCATGGGATCGCCGAGCGTCGACAGTTCCCAATCCAGCACCGCCTGCACCCGCGGTTCGGTGGCATGGAAAATCATGTTGTCGAGGCGATAGTCGCCGTGGACGATCGAGACGCGCTCCTGCGGCGGCACGGTTTTCGGCAGCCATTCGGCGAGCTTCTCGAACTCAGGAATATGCTGCGTTTCGGAGGCGCGATATTGCTTGGTCCAGCGATCGACCTGGCGCGCAAAATAATTGCCGGGCTTGCCGAAATCGCCGAGCCCGATCGCCTGCGGATCGAAGACGTGGAGCTTCGCCAGCGTCTCGATCTTGCTGGTGAAGATCTTGCGGCGATGATCCGGCGTCTGACTCGGCAGCGTCGGATCCCAGAACACCCGGCCCTCTTCCATCGACATGATGTAAAAGGCCGAACCGATCACCGCATCGTCGCTGCACAGCGCATAGGCCTTCGCGACCGGAAAGCCCTGCTTGCCCAGCGCGGCGATGACGCGGAATTCGCGATCGACCGCGTGCGCCGACGGCAGCAATTTGCCGAACGGCCTGCGGCGCATCACATAGGATCGTCCCGGCGTATCGAGCCGGTAGGTCGGATTCGACTGGCCACCCTTGAACTGCAGGACAGTCAGCGGTCCCTGATAGCCTTCGACGTTCCCTTTCATCCAGCCGTCGAGGCGCAGCTCATCGATGCGATGCCGCTCCTCGACCGGCTTGGTGCCGGAAAACTCTTCGTCTTTTCTGACGTCCTCGGCCACGATGACGCTCCCTGAGGGTTTCTTGGGGAGCGCCATCGAGGGCTCCCGTTAATGCGTAGTGGGAGAGTTTGCATACTTCCGAAGTTCAAGTCTGGCAATGGCGCGGTTATGGACCTCGTCCGGACCATCCGCCAAACGCATCGTGCGCATCGAGGCATAGTCCCGCGCCAGGCCGGCATCGTCGGAGACGCCGGCGGCGCCGAACGCCTGGATCGCGTGGTCGATGATCTTCAGCGCCATATTCGGCGCCGCCACCTTGATCATGGCGATCTCGAGCTGCGCGCTCTTGTTGCCGACCTTGTCCATCATGTCGGCGGCCTTCAGGCACAGCAGCCGGTTCATCTCGATATCGGTGCGGGCCTCGGCAATGCGCTGTTCCCAGATCGAATATTCGATGATCTTCCGGCCGAACGCGGTGCGCGACGACAGCCGCTTCACCATCTTCTCCAGCGCTTCTTCCGCCTTGCCGATGGTGCGCATGCAGTGATGGATACGGCCGGGACCGAGACGGCCCTGCGCGATCTCAAAACCCCTGCCCTCGCCGAGCAGGATGTTCTCCTTGGGAACGCGGACATTCTCCAACAGCACCTGGGCGTGGCCGTGCGGCGCATCGTCGAAGCCGAACACCGGCAGCATCTTTTCGACCGTGATGCCCTTGGCATCGAGCGGAACCAGGATCTGCGACTGCTGCTGGTGGCGCGCCGCATTGGGATCGGTCTTGCCCATCAGGATCGCGATCTTGCAGCGGGGATCGCCGACGCCCGACGACCACCATTTGCGGCCGTTGATGACGTAATGATCGCCGTCCTTCTCGATGCGGGTTTCGATATTGGTCGCGTCCGACGAGGCCACTGCCGGCTCGGTCATCAGGAAGGCAGAGCGGATCTCGCCGTCCATCAGCGGACGCAGCCATTTCCGCTTCTGCTCCTTGGTGCCGTACCGCATGAACACTTCCATGTTGCCGGTATCGGGAGCGGAGCAGTTGAATACCTCCGAGGCCCAGCTGATGTGGCCCATCTCCTCGGCGAGCGGCGCGTATTCCAGATTGCTCAATCCCGCGCCGCGGAATTCGTCGTCTTCATGCGCGTTCGGCGGCATGAACATGTTCCAGAGGCCTTCGGCCTTCGCCTTCTTCTTCAGATCTTCCAGGACCGGGATCACCTTCCAGCGCTCGCCCTCGGCGTCCTGCTGCTTGTAGACCGGCACAGCGGGACGGACATGCTTCTGCATGAACGACTGCACACGGTTGAGCCATTCCTTCTGCCGGTCCGACATATTGAAGTCCATGGGACGCTCCTCACCTTCGTTTCTCGAAATCTTTGCGCGGCACTGTCTGCCTGCCACCCGCTCACCGCAAGGCTATTTGTCGCGCTTGCGCAGCGCGACAGCGGCCGGCGTGGCATTTTGCCGGAACGGCGATGCGCCTGGTGCAGCAACATTGACGCATTGACATTCCAACCTTCAAACCATAGTTTCATACAACTGTTTGAATTGCAACTCCCCCGTTGCATGGGTCAGGACATGGCGTCGGATCACACCAGGAGCGCGATCCTCAGCGCCGCCGAGCGGCTTTACGCCGACCGCGGCTTCAGCGATGTCACGCTGCGCGACATCGTCGCAGCGGCGGACGTCAATCTGGCCGCGGTGAATTATCATTTCGGCTCCAAGGACGAATTGATCGCCGAACTGTTCGTCAGCCGCAGCCTCGCCCTTAACCGCGAACGGCTCAACGAGTTGAGAGCAGCCGAGGACGAAGGCGGCGGATGCGCCGGCATCGATGCCATCCTCCGCGCGCTGGTGGGGCCGACGTTGCGCGGCTGTCTCGGTCCCGACCGCGAGCGCTCGACCGCGGCGCGTTTCATGATCCGCGCCTCGATCGAATCGGTGCCGCCGATCCGCCGCATCAAGAACCGCGAAATCGATCATCTACGGAAATTCATCGCGGCGATGCGCCGCTCGTTGCCTAGCCGCGACGACGTCGAGCTTTATTGGGGACTGCATTTCGCGCTCGCCATGGCACATCAGACCATCCGCGACAGCGAACGGCTGCTAAAGCTCTCGGACGGCAAATGCGATCTCAATGACGTCCAGGGCATCATCGATCGCGTCGTCGCGGTCTCGGTGATGGCGCTGACGGGAGGCGAGACGCCGAGCAAGACGCCCCAGCGTCCGACGGCACCGCATGGAAAACTAACGCGGCAAGACCTGTGAGCTACGGTTCTACGCTCCGTCATTGCGAGGAGCACTCTTGTCCGCCGAAGCCCGCCTTCGGGCGAAGGCGGATGCGACGAAGCAATCCAATCTTTCTTTACGTCGCGCGATGGATTGCTTCGCTGCGCTCGCAATGACGGCAATATCGGGCATACAGTGTTGGCTCACAGACAAGACTTCGCGATCTCGCGGCTCAAAACGGCCCGAGCTTTGCTGGAATTTTCCTTGCCCTCTTGATGAGGGAGCAGGGAATGCCGGATGCGCGCTGCACCCGCGGTCTCGTGTGCAAATATGTGCAAAGAAAACGCACACGAGCATACAGGTTCAGCGGAGGCAATCCGGCATTCCCTGCGCAATGGTTTTACGGCTTATGCCGCGCTCTCCTCGGCGACGAATTCGTTTTGTCACCGTCGCCGGCGGATCAAGGGTTTGCCGAGCCCGGTTGGGTCTGCAAAACCTCCGCCGGCTTGACATCAGCAACGGATGCCAGGACCACACGGTTTTGCCGTACGCCGCAATCGCCGTTCGCCTGCGCGCCGTTTGATCGCTCACGGGCCTTTCGCCAACCCGCCCTGCGAACAGCTCTGCGCGCCCGACGCTGCCGCGTCCACCGCATCCCATCCGCGTTCGTGACGATCGCGATACGCCCTCTTGCCGGGTGAGACGGGCGAATTTGTAGGATTGATTTGCCCGACAGGTTAAGCGGAATTTTGCCCGTCGGGTTGTTTTGCCGCAGCGATGGAACTGCAAATAGGCAAAGTTATGGGCGCTCCGGATGACAGGCTCTGGCGCGGCGGACGTGCAACAAACGCCGCCTGCCTACGCCGCTGCGCGTATTCAAGAGCGGTCGCGAGGCAATTTGTCGTCTTTTTCCGTCTCTTTTTTGTGGGCGTCGCCGGTGATCTTGCCGGACTGGTTGCCCGGGTTGAAATGGTACTTTCCTTCCGGTTTTTCGCCGGGCTGCTTCTCATTCGGATTCTTGTTGTCGGCCATCTGGTGCTCCTTTGAGCACAACAATACGCTCAAACGACGTAAGTTCCGTTCTCCCCGCCACGCGGCCCGGCGATCGGCGTTTCTTAAAGCGATGGCGCTTGAACAAGCCCCGCGCGATGAACGCGACCGCGATGCGAGCGCGAATGAAGGAAGCGGCTTGGCTTTCGACCGCTCTCGGCTCAACCTAATCCATCGCGCAGCAGCGCGCCTCGGACCACGCGCTTCAATCAGCCCGCGGCTTCTCCGCCGCCGAGTTCCAGCGCCTCGATGCCCAGGCGGCGGAACAGCACCGCGTCATGGTCTTCGCCGGGATTGTCCGCCGTCAGCAGCGTATCGCCGACGAAGATCGAATTGGCGCCGGCTAGGAAGCATAGTGCCTGCATCTCGTCGCTCATGGCGGTGCGGCCGGCCGAAAGCCGGACAAAGGATGTCGGCATCATGATGCGCGCGAGCGCGATGGTGCGCACGAACGCAAAAGGATCGATCGGTTCGGTCTTCGAAAGCGGCGTGCCGGGGATCGGGATCAGCATGTTGATCGGCACGCTCTCCGGATGTTCCGGCAGATTGGCCAGCGTCACCAGCATGTCGACGCGATCGGCCGCCGCCTCGCCCATGCCGACGATGCCGCCGCAACAGACCTTGACGCCGGATTCCCGGACATTGGCGAGCGTTTCCAGCCGGTCCGCAAAGCTGTGCGTGGAAATGATCTTGTCGTAATGGCCTTCCGACGTATCGATGTTGTGGTTGTAGTAATCCAGCCCGGCCTCGCCGAGACGCTTCGCCTGTTTGAGGTCGAGCATGCCGAGCGTCATGCAGGTCTCCATGCCGAGCGCCTTGACGCCCTCGACCATGGCGACGATGGCATCCATGTCGCGATCTTTGGGGCTGCGCCATGCGGCGCCCATGCAATAACGGGTGGCGCCGGCGTCGCGGGCCTTGCGCGCCTCGGCGAGAACGCGCTCGACTTCCATCAGCTTCGAAGCCTTCAAGCCGGACTCATGATGGCTCGACTGGCTGCAATAGCCGCAATCCTCCGGGCAGCCCCCGGTCTTGATGCTGAGGAGACGGCTGAGCTGCACCTTGTTGGGATCGAAATGCCGGCGATGCACGCCCTGCGCCCGAAACAGCAGATCGCTGAACGGCGCTTCGTAGAGCGCCAGCGCCTGCTCTTTGGTCCAGTTGACGTCGCGGGATGCCGGAACCACCGGCGTGATCTCGTTCGAATAAGATGCGAGCGTCATATCCCCTCCTGCGACATTCCAAAGCCGGCGCTGCGGCCGGTTGATACAGGCCTATGCCCGATCATGGGCTCGGTCGCAATGCCTCGCCGACATCGCACAATTCTTTGTGTTTGCTATTTGTGCCTGCGCCGGACCAAGCGTGTTTACGCCAGGTTGAGCATCGCGCGCGCCTCGTCCGAAGAAGCGATCGTAGCGCCGAGCCTTCGCAAGATATCCGCCGCGTGCGTGACGAGCTCGGCATTGCTTTTGGCAAGGACGCCTTTGGAGAGGTACAGATTGTCCTCCATCCCCACTCGCACATGGCCGCCAAGCAACCAGGCTTGCGCGACCATCGGATACTCGGCGCGGCCGATGCCGAAGCCCGACCAGATCGCGCCCGGCGGCAGCAGGCTCCTCGCATAGATCATGGTTTCCGGCGAGGCGTTGAAACCGTATTTGACGCCGAGCACGAGCGAGAACAGCCCCGGCCCCTCAAGCGAGCCGTCGGCAAACATGTCACGCGCGAGGTGACAATCGCCGCTGTCGAACAATTCGATCTCCGGCAGCACGCGCGCCGCCCGCATGCGCTCGGCCATCTTGCGCACGTTGCGCGGCGTGTTGATGACGACCTCGCCGCCGGAATTCATGGTGTTGAGATCGAGCGTGCAGATATCGGGACGCAGGATTTCGACGTGCTCGACCCGCCGCTCCGGCGCCATCAGCGTCGTGCCCGGACCGGCGACCTTGGGATCGGCCTCGGACGGAACGAACCGTCCGCCCGGCCCCGTCGTCAAGTTGATGATCAGGCTGCGGTTACGCTGGCGGATGCGGTCCATCACGTCGCGATACAGATCGATCGACATCGAAGGACGGCCGGTTTCGGGATCGCGCACATGGATATGCGCAATCGCAGCGCCCGCCTCCGCCGCCTCCAGCGCGCTATCGGCGATCTGCTGCGGCGTGATGGGAAGATAGGGCGACTGCTCGGGCCGCGTCAGATTTCCCGTGATCGCGCAGGTGATGATGACCTTCTGGGGAGGATTTGCTGCCATCGGAGATGCCCTAGAGATGCCTGCCGCCGTCGACCTGAATGACGGAGCCGGTGGAATAGCGTAACCCGACGGCACAAGCGAGCACCGTCTCCGCCACATCCTGCGGCGAGCAAAGCCGCTTGAGCGGCGTGGTCGCGGCTGCCTTCTCCCGCGCGGTGCGGTCGCGTCCGGGCACGAAATCGGTATCCACCACGCCGGGCGAAACGGTGAGCACGCGCACGGCCGGCGCAAGGACGCGGGCCAGCGCAGCCCCCATCACATCCAGGCCGGCCTTGGCCGCGCAATAGGCGATGCAGGAACCGACCGCGGTCGTCGCGGCGATCGACGACAGATTGACCACCAGGCCGTCGCCATCGGCGCGCAGTTGGGGCACGAAACTGCGAACAGCGGCGAAGGCTGCGCGCGTATTGACGCTCAGGATCTGGTCGAAGGTCTGGTCATCCATCGTATCGAGATTGGCGTGAGGAATGTTGCGGGTAAATCCCGCCGCGTTCACCAGGATGTTCGCCGGTCCCATGCTGCCGAGGACATTTGCGGCGAGCGCGGCCAATTGCCCGGAATCCTCGATCCGGCACGCATAACCGCCATGACCGGCGCCGGACAGGCTCGTGGCGGCTGCCGCGGCCTTGGCCTGGTCCTGATGGGCGACAACAGCAATGCGGGCGCCCGCGGTCGCGAACAGTTTTGCGACCGCCAGTCCGATCCCGCCGGTGCCGCCGAGAATGACGGCGGTCTTGCCGGCTAGCGGAATTGGGTTGAGTGGCATTTCGACCTCGAGGGATAAGTTAGGTGAGCTTTGCGATGCGGACCGTCAGTTGCCCGGCCAGGTCGCGAACGACTTCGCGGCAGCCGCGCCAAAGTGCAACTCTTCGTCCTGGCCCGATGGATCGACAAACAGCCGGATCCTCAACTCGTAATCGGAGATGTAGGCGATCGGCGGCCCAAGGCGAAACGGACGATCGTGTCCGGGATAGATGGTATCGCTCATCGCCAGCGCCTTCTTCAGGCTCGCGGCGGCCTGTTCAGCATCGACGTGGGAGGTTATTCGCCCGGCGGCGGCCTCTTGCGCGCTGCCGACCGCATCGCCGGCCAGAAGCTGCCGGCCGACCAGCAACCCGATCGATCCCGGTGTGTGACCCGGAAGCTCGACGATATGCGCGTCTGGAGCCAATGACATGTCGCCCGCAACCGTCCGGATACGCAGCTTCTTCAGCGCACGCGCGGTGTATTCGGGAATGGCTCGATCGCGCCCCGCTTCTGCGGCGTTCAGTTCGCGCTCATGCACGCAGACCTCGGCGTTGTTGAAAAGGTCGGCATTCGCTGCATGGTCCCAATGCAGGTGCGACAGCACGACCTTGCTCACCGTGCCGGGATCGATGCCGGCACGACGCAGGCGTCCTTGCAGGATGGGCCTGTAGGCATAGGGACCGGTGTCGAAGATGATGAGCTCACCCGCCGTGCGCACCAGGGCAACGGTCGACGTTCCGAACAGGAATTTGTCGGCCTCGGCGGACAGGCCGGTGAAGAGCAGATCGATTTCGGCGGGCACGGTCAGACTTCTCCTGCCGCAAATGCCGCGTGCGGCCGGTCTTCCGTCGAGATCATGGTCCGGATATCGCGCCCATCAGGCTGGAACGAAAAGCGCAGATGATAGGTGTATTGCGCCAGATAGTTCACGCGGCCTTCGCTCAGCGTGAACGGCCGGTCGTGCCCCGGGTAATACACCGTGCCCGCACCAAGCGCCCGCGTCAGGCTCTGCTGTCCTTTTTGCGGATCGAAGAAGGCAACGTCGGGATGACCGCGAACCGCATCCCGCGCCGACCACAGCGCGTCACTGGCGAGCACGATATTGCCGCCGGCGGCATCCACGACCAGCCCCAGCAGGCCGACCGAATGGCCGGGCAAGGGCAAGGTTCGAACGCCCGCAAATATCTCCTGCTCGCGGTCGTCGAGCAGCGTGATCCGCATCCCCCCCAGCATCTCGCGCGCGTAAGGCGGGGTTCCCCAATCCGTCGGCCGGATCGCGGCGGCGTATTCGAATTCCAGACGGGGAACGAGAATTTCGGCGTGGCGAAACAGATCGATATTCTCGATGTGATCCCAATGCAGATGCGACACGAAGACGGTGTCGATCTGCTCGGGCGTTAGCCCATGGGCCGCGAGCGCGTCGATCAGCATCGGCCGTACGCGATACGGCCCGGTGTCGAACAGGATCGTGCGCTTGCCGTCGCGCAGCAAGATCAGCGAGCAGATGCCGAACAGGAAATGATCGGCCTTTGCCGGCAGGCCCGGAATGAGCAGATCGACGCGCATGAATTATTCCGGCAGCGGCTTGCCGCGCGTTTCCGGCGCGAAGCACACGGCGATCAGCCCGATCACGTAGCTCAACGCCATGATCGCGCCGGACTTCGGGATGCCGCCAAAAGTGACGACCAAGGTGCCTGCGATGAACGGTCCGACGGCGGCAAAGATGCGGCTGATGTTGAAGCAGAATCCGACACCGGTGGCGCGCAGCCGGGTTGGGAACAATTCGGGGAAATAAGGCGTGAACGTTCCCAGGATGCCGTTGGTGAACAGGCCCATCAGCGGCAACAGTATGAACAGCGTCTGGTAATTCTGCGGGACGAGGAACACGATCGGCAGCACGATCATGTTGCCGATGCATCCCAATGCGAATGCCGGCCGCCGTCCGATCAACTCGGTCAGCCATGCGAACAGCAAGAGACCGATGACCGCCGCGCAGTTGAGAATGATGATCGCGATGCTGGTTATCTGTACCGGGTTCGCGCCACCAGTAACAGCAAGTTCGGCCGCACGCGCGGGAATCCAGGTCTGCGTGCCCCAGAACCCGACCGTCGCCGCGAACGACATGATCGTCGCCACCACCGTGTTGCGCAGCCAGGGACGCTGGAACAGGCCGACGAACGTGAAGGCCGCCAGCGTCTTGTCTTCCTGCGAAACCGAGGCTCCGGATCGCAGGCGCTGCACGGCATCGTTGCGGCGGCGCGACGCGTTCTGCCAGCGCTCCGACTCCGGAACTTCCTTCCAGACGAACGCGATCAGGATGGCGGGGAGGACGCCGGTGAAGAACACCCAGCGCCAGCCGTGAGAACCGATCAACAGATTGATCACGCCCGTCAGCAGATAGCCGAAGCCGAACGCCGACATCATGATGCCGCTGGCGGCCACGCGGGAGCGTTGCGGCCAGGTCTCGTTGATCAGCGCGGTGCCGATCGCCCATTCGGCGCCGACGCCGGCCGCCATCAGAAACCGGAAAATGGCAAGCTCCCACCATGTGGTGACAAAGCCGGACAGCGCGGTGAAGACGGCATAGACCACGATCGACAGACAGAGCGTGCGGGCGCGGCCCCAATAGTCGCCGAGGATGCCGAAGATCAGCCCGCCGACGCCCCAGCCGAGCAACTGCACCGCTGCAATCGCGCCACCGTAATAGCCTATCATCTGCGGACTGGCTTGCGGGCCCAGCAGCTCGCGCAAGCTCGGCACCAGCACCACGGTGAAGAGATTGAGATCCATCGAATCCAGCAGCCATCCCACATAGGTGACGGCCAGGATGATCCACAATTTGCGGTCGATGCCCTGATACCAGCGCAGATCGCTGGCGCTCGTTGCTGAACTCGACATGATGCCCTCTTCGTTTCCCATTGCCCGATTTTTATCCTGTCACTCTGCGCGGCGGCTCACGGAAACGGTAGACGCCCCAAGCGAAATGCGGTTATTCGTATTGCGCATAAAGGGGGCACCGTGAAGACCTCGGACCGTTTCGAATTCATGCGGCTGTTCGTGCGGATCGCGGAGACCGGCTCGCTGTCGGCGGCCGCGCAGTCGGTCGGCGTGTCGCAGCCGACCGCCAGCCGCCAGCTCCGGCAACTGGAGCAGCTCCTCGGGGTGCAGCTGATCCGGCGATCGACCCACGACCTCGCGCTGACGGATGCCGGCAACCGGTTTCTCGAAGACGCGCGAACCATGCTGGCCGACTGGGAAACCTCGATGGACACGCTGCGGGAGGAGCGCGAGGAGCTCAAGGGCCTGATCAGGGTCGCGGTGCCCGTGGCGCTCGGACAAACCATCCTGGCGACCGTCGCGTCGCGTTTCCTGGTCCGGCATCCGGCCGTGACGATCGACTGGCGGCTGATCGACGAGCCCGGCGATCTCGCCGCCGGCGGATACGATCTGTGGATCCGCGCCGGCCAGGTTCGTCAGCTCGGCCTCGTAGTTCGTCATCTCTGGCGGATCGACCGCACCATCGTCGCTGCCGCGGGCTTTCCTGACATCACGCACCCGAAGGCGCTCGAGCCGCTGCCTTCGGTGGTGCTGTTCACCTACGTGCCCGATGAAGTGCCGCTGACCGGGCCACGCAATCGCAAGCTCACCTTGAAAGTCCGGCCCGCGTTCAACACCGACAACATCTACGCCGCGATCGTGGCGGTGCGCGAAGGCGTCGGCTACGGGATCCTGCCGTTCTGGGCGGTGCAGGACGATCTCGATTCAGGCCGGCTGGTCCAGATCTGCCCGGGATGGCATCCGCCCTTCCTGATGCTGTCGGTGGCCTATCCGCCGTCGCGCTATCGGCCGGTGCGCATCAGCGCCTTTGTCAATCATCTGAGGGCCGAACTCCCGAAAGCAGGCGCGGGAATCGTCGCCACCAAGGCGGAAGTCGAGCAGGCTGCATCGCTTTCGGCTAGATGATGCCCTGCTTCTTGAGCGCATCCTGCTTTGCGTCGTCGTAGCCGATCGTCGCCAGCACTTCCCTAGTGTTTGCTCCCAGCAGCGGCGGCGCGCGATAATCCTTCACCGGGGTGCCCGAGAACGTGATGGGATTGCGGATCAGCGACAGCGACGGCTCGAACGGATGCTCGACCTTGATCTCCATGCCGCGCTCGCGCACATGCGGATCGGCGAACACCTGTTCGAAATTGTTGATGGGACCTGAGGGCACGCCGGCCTTCTCCAGTTCATCCAGCCAATAAGCTACCGGCTGCTTCAGGAACAGGCCGGCGAAGATCGCCATGATCTCCTTGCCGTGCACGACGCGGTCGTTGTTCTTGACGAACCGCGGATCAGCCGCAAGCTCCGGCTCTCCGAGCACCGCGCAGGTGCGCGCGAACTGGCCGTCATTGCCGACCACCAGCATCAGTTCGCCATCGGTGCAGCGGAACACGCCTGCCGGCATGCCGCCATTGCCCCAGGTGCCGCGCCGTGGCGGCGTCTTGCCGTTGACGAGATAGATCTGGGCCCAATGCGACAACGAGGCAATCACGGTGTCGAACAGGCAGACGTCGACCTGCTGCCCCTCCCCGCCATTGGCGTCGCGATGATAGAGGGCGGAAAGAATCCCGATCGAGGTGTTCATGCCGGTCATGTAATCGACGATGGACGGGCCGACCTTCATCGGGCCCTCGCCGGGCTCGCCGTCGATATGGCCGGTAACACTCATCAAGCCGCCCATCGCCTGCAGGATCGCGTCGTAGCCGGCGCGCGCGGCGTAAGGCCCGGTCTGGCCGAAGCCGGTCACCGAGCAATAGATGATGCCGGGGTTGATGGCCTTGATCGATTCATAGTCCAGCCGGTAGCGCTTGAGATCGCCGACCTTGTAATTCTCCATCATGACGTCGCAGGATTTCGCCAGTTCGCGGACGATGTCCTGCCCTTCGGGACTGGCGATATTGACGGTGACGGATTTCTTGCCGCGGTTGGCGCAGAGATAGAACGAGTTGTTGTTGTTCTGCTTGCCCTCGGGATCGGTGAGATAAGGCGGACCGAACGCGCGCGCATCGTCGCCGCCGCCCGGCCGTTCGATCTTGATCACTTCGGCGCCGAGATCGGCCAGCATCTGCGCCGACAACGGCCCCGCCAGGACGCGCGTCAGATCAAGAATTTTGATGCCTGAAAGCGGCAGAGCCGACATGATACTTCCTCCGAAACCTTGATCTTATCGCGCGGGAACACGGTCCCGGCGCGGCGCCAAGTCTGCGGATACACTATTTTGCGGCGCCAAGCACTGCGCCCACGGCATGAAGCCATGCCGCACCGATTCAACAAAGATGCTTTTCAAAAGGAATACCCCGCCGTGGGGATAAGCGCGGTGGGACGCTAACGGCGGGGTGGCGGCCTTGGGGGCGAATGAAAGCTTTTCACGCGGTATGATCACTTGCCAATCACGTACGCGGGAACGGCGAAAATGTCGCATGGCCGGCGCGCGCCTGCGTCCGGTTTTCTCCACCGCATCGACAACCAGGTCGGTTCGCGCACCTCGGCATTCAGCCTGGAAGTGTCGAAGTAGCAGCCTGTTTATGTAAAACGCCGGCCAAGCACCCCGACACGTGGCTTCTTAACCATTGATGGGCCGCATCCTTCTCATTCTTGCGATGCCAAACGATGTGGATGTCGAATTTTCCAAAATCGCACGGCGGCTTGAGGATACTTAGTCCATGGGACCGGGCAAACTCCCGCACGACATAGGCAGGCAGCGTTGCGATAGCGCGCCCCTCCTTCAAGATGGAGGGCACGACAGAGAAGTACGGCGTCGAGTGCGCCACGTAGCGGCGGACTCGCAGCGCCGATAACGTCTCGTCGAGGACGCCCCGCAGGTCGCCTGCGAATGAAACAATGACATGAGGCATATCGAGATAAGCCTGCATCGACAGTTTCTTGCGCGTGTCGACGTGTCTTGGATCGACCAGGCACAGCAGGCCTTGCGCCGACACAAGCTTGCTGTTGAGCCATTTGGGCAGGTCCTTCGCGGCGCCAATAGCCAAATCGATCTCGTCGCGCTCCAGCAGGATCGGGTTCGCATGAAAATCGGTGCGACGGACGACGAATCGCGAGCTTTCCCGGCTGGCAAGCGCCGACCGCGCGAGCAAGGGAGACAGGATGACATCGATGTCATCCGAGCAACCCACGCGAAACGTCCGATGCGTGCTGGCAGGGTCGAACTGACCGCCGCCCTTTATCCCGGCATGGATTCGTTCGAGGCCCGGTTCGATGGCTCGCATGAACTCCGTCGCCCGCGACGTGGGCTTGAATTCGTTACCGACACGGATGAACAAAGGATCGTTCAGCTCGGCACGCAGCCGCTTCAGGGCCATGCTCACCGCGGGGCCGCCCAGCCCGAGTTTCTGCGCCGCCCGCGACGCACTCCGTTCGCCGATGAGCGCGGTGAAAACGAGCAGCAAGTTCAGGTCGAACCGGCGTAGTTCATTTTCATTGAACATTGAATTCAAGTAGATCAAGTTGATTGATCTGACAAGGCTCTTCTATGCTCGCCGGGCGTGAGGTCCGGAGCTGAGCCCATATGCCAAAAACCTATGCTGCATTGTCGCCCGTTGGCCCGCGCATCGTTCGGCCGATCACGCCTGCGCGCCGGCCTTCCGGCCTGCGTGGCAAGACGGTTGGCTTTCTGTGGAACGGACTCTTCCGGGGCGAGGAAATATTTCCGATCCTGAAAGAACTGCTGACGGCCCGGGAGGCCGGCATCCGACTGATCGATTTCAGCGCGTTCGGGTTGGTCTTCGGCGGCGACGAGCATGAAGTGCTCACGCGCTTGCCGGAGCGGCTTCGGGAGCTTGGCGTGGATGCCGTTATCGCCGGCGTCGGATGCTGTGGCGCGTGCACACCGGCTGTCATGCGCGCTTCGAGCATCGCAGAAGACGCCGGCATCCCCACGGTGTCGCTCGTCTGCGACGGCTTCATCGGTCAGGGACGAGCCGTTTCCGGCGGGTTCGGGATATCCAATCTTCCCATCGCCCGCATCGTCGGGCATGTCGACGAACAAGACGACCAGCAGCTGCGGTCGAATCTGGCGAACATAACGCTTGACGAAATCATCCAGGGCTTGACGCAAGCCCCCGCGGAAACGACGTCGCAACAGGAAATGCCGGTGGGCTCCGTCATCGCGCATGGTTCGTTCGAGGAGATCAACCAGTTTTTCCTCGACCACAGGCTCAGCGACGGTCTGCCAATTGTTCCACCGACGGAGGAAAAGGTTCGTCAATTCCTCGATTTTGCACCTGATGACCCGAGCAGGGTTATCGGACCCATGAGGCCGTCGGGTTTTGGCGCCACGGTATTCAACGTGGCCGTCAATGGCGTGATGGCGAATTGCCGACCGGAATACATGCCGGTCCTGATCGCGATCACGGAAGCGCTCTGCGATCCGGCCTATGGGGTCGAACATAGCGGAGACACCACCGGCGGCGAGGCCCTTGTCATCCTGAGCGGAGAGATTTCCCGGAAATTGGGCTTTGCGGTCGACACGGGCGTATTGCGTGACGGCGTGCAGGCCAATACGAGCACCGGACGCTTCGTGCGATTGCTGCTGCGGAATATCGCGCGGTCGCTCCCGGGCGGAACCGACAAGAGTACATTCGGCAATACATGGCGCGTCGTTCTCGCTGAACATGAAGATGCGGCGCACTCGCTTGGCTGGCCGCTCTTCTCCGAAGATCGCGGCCATGCGCCCGGAACGGATTTGGTGACAGTGGGACGCTTCACGGGCGGAGGCGTCGTCGGTTCGATCTACGGCCGGGATCCGGACCAGATCGTCGCCTATCTCGCGGACGGGCTGGTCCGGCAGATGAGCTGGGAGTCGGTCTATACCGTCGGGTTCGCTCGCGGCACCTACCGGCCGCTTCTTGTCCTGAGTCCGATGGTTGGACGCACGCTCAAACACGCTGGCGTCGACAAGGCAAAGCTGCGCGCGATGCTGTTTCAACAGGCGCGCATGTCCGCCCGAAAGATGGAAACGTATATCGGTCCGTGGTCCAACCTGGTCCCGGGACGCCCCTCCCTCGCAGAGCTCGTAAAGGCAGGCAAGGCCGCGCCGATCTTCGCCGATGGCGACGATCCCGACCGGCTCGTCCCGATTGTCGAGCGCCCGGAAGACATACTGATCGTCGTCAGCGGCGATCCGCTGCGTTCCAACGCATACGCGTTCGCGAGCAACGGCCCGCACGGGTTTCCGACCAGCGCGATCATTCGAGCGAGGAGCAAGGACAGCAAGGCAAGGTGACTTCGCGGCCCAGCGATCAACGGCGACCGGCTGGCGCAAACAGGGGAGACGATGATGCTCACAAGACGTAACCTGCTCCGTTCCACGGCGGCGGGCCTATTGACCTCAACCATTGGCGATCGCGCTTCCGCCCAGCTCCTCGGAGCGGCCACCCGCGTCGTCGTCGGCTTCGCGGCGGGCGGGCCCACCGATGTGGTCGCGCGACTGGTCTCCGAACAACTGCGCACGTCCTACGCTTCAAAGCTGATCGTCGAAAACAAGACGGGCGCGTCCGGCCGGCTGGCTATTGATGCAGTCAAGCGAAGCGAGCCGGATGGCACGGTGTTTCTGCTGACACCGGGCAGCTTGTTGACGATCTATCCGCACGTCTACAAGACCCTCGGGTACGACCCCATCAGTGATCTGACGGCGGTGACGACCGTCGGCGTCACCGGCTATGCGTTGAGTGTGGGCCCGATGGTTCCGGCCAGCGTGAAGTCACTCTCCGACTTCATCGCCTGGTGCAAGGCAAATCCGACCAAGGCGGCCTTCGCTTCGCCTGCCGCCGGCTCCACGCCGCATTTCGTGGGCGCCAACTTCGCCAAGGCGGCCCATCTCGACATGCAGCACATCGCCTATCGCGGTTCAGCTCCGGCAATCCAGGATTTGCTGGGCGGGCAGATCGCGTCGGCTTCGACGTTGATTTTCGATACGCTTGCACATGTCGGCGAAGGAAACTTGCGCGTGCTTGCGACATCGGGCGCGAAGCGGTCTGCATTGTTACCCGACAGTGCGACTTTCATCGAACAGGGGTTTCCCGGCTTTGAAGCCCAGGAATGGCTCGGCTTCTTTCTACCGCCAAAGGCGACCACAGCGGTCAGCCATAAACTTGCCGATGCAATCCATCTGGCCGTAAAGGCTCCGGTGCTGCAGCAACGCCTGAAAGAACTGGGTTTCGAACCCACTGCATCGACCCCGGAGCAACTCACGAAGTTGATCGAGACCGACACGGCGCGCTGGGCCCCGATCGTAAGAGAAACCGGCTTCACGATTGACGATTGAATTGCGCCAAAGCAGGAGGGCTGCGAGCCCACGCTTCGGCTGCATCAGGTCCATGACAAGGCGCCTTCCCGGCCCGGAGCCGCAACGGACTTCGAACACACCATCCGTCGCGGCCATGAATTGACCAGCGAGGCATCGGGGATTGGTGAACTTGACTTGCAGAGGACGGGCACGATTGCGCAGGCCAGAAGGCCCGCTGTGCGCCACAGGTCCAAATTCCGAACAGGATTTGAACCTGTGAACTTCAGTTATAAAAATCCGAAGTCCCGAGCCTGGTTAAGCGATTGGTCTTGCGGATATTCGTACCGGGTGGTCCGCCCGTGCCTGGCGGTGGCGGCATGCCCCATCGCACGCAATGTGCTTAACGGGTATCAATCTCTTTCCAATGGTCTAAAGGCGAAACGTGGATGCCCGGGCATGACGAGCCAATGGCAAAACCTGATTTTGCTGCGCGGCTTTTGAGCCAGCCTCTCAGGATAGGGTCTCGGACCCTCATAGTGAGGAGCGCGGCAACATTGCGAGCCTCGAACCATGAGGCCCCGCTCCGGCGCGCCGACCGACGGGGCGGCGGCCGATCTGCACCGCGCATTAAACGCCTCCTTCAAATCAGCATTTCTTTCTTCACGTCATGTTGACGCGCGCATCGTACAGGATGGGCTGGCGTCGGCTGCGATGATCGACCGTTTATCGCAAGGCTGCGCGTCCAATAGGGAGACGAGATGATGTCGAACAAAGCACGAAGCCTGGGCGCGGGTCTGACCTTGGCCGTATTGTCGATGCTGGCGCCGATTTCGCTGAGCGCAGGCTCGGCGGAGGCCGCCGTTTACTGCACGACGGCGGGCACGCCGGACGGATGCGTGGCCCGG
>LNAP01002019.1_pt1 | contig 24065 bp, 19 predicted proteins | sample 602601 | NCBI WGS metagenome assembly LNAP01 (sample SAMN02440304, study PRJNA202911) | soil metagenome | biome: Subtropical and temperate rainforests or woodlands; isolation source: soil samples (1 kg each in a 20% v/v slurry with milli Q water) were... ...
GATGGACCTCTCGACCGGGCGCAACATTCACGCTACGCGCGAATGGATCCTGCGCAACAGTCCCGTGCCCATAGGCACCGTGCCGATCTACCAGGCGCTGGAGAAGGTCGGCGGCCGCGCGGAGGATCTCTCCTGGGAGGTCTTCCGCGACACGCTGATCGAGCAGGCCGAGCAGGGCGTCGACTATTTCACCATCCACGCCGGGGTGCGCCTGGCCTTCATCCCGCTGACCGCGAAGCGGGTCACCGGCATTGTCAGCCGCGGCGGATCGATCCTGGCGAAGTGGTGCCTGGCCCATCACCGCGAGAACTTCCTCCACACGCATTTCACCGAGATCTGTGAGATCATGCGGGCCTACGACGTCGCATTCTCGCTCGGCGACGGGCTGCGCCCGGGCTCCATCGCCGACGCCAACGACGCCGCGCAATTCGCCGAGCTGGAGACGTTGGGCGAGCTGACGCAGATCGCCTGGAAGCACGACGTGCAGGTGATGATCGAGGGGCCCGGCCACGTGCCCATGCACCGCATCAAGGAGAACATGGACAGGCAGCTTGCCGTCTGCGGCGAGGCGCCGTTCTACACGCTGGGACCGCTCACCACCGATATCGCGCCGGGCTACGACCACATCACCTCGGGCATCGGTGCCGCCATGATCGGCTGGTTCGGCACGGCGATGCTCTGCTACGTCACGCCGAAGGAGCATCTCGGTCTGCCCAACCGTGACGACGTGAAGACCGGGGTGATCACCTACAAGATCGCCGCCCACGCCGCCGACCTCGCCAAGGGGCACCCGACGGCGCGGGCGTGGGACGACGCGCTGTCGCGAGCGCGGTTCGAGTTCCGCTGGGAGGACCAGTTCAATCTCGGCCTCGACCCGGAAACCGCCCGCGCCTTCCATGACGAGACGCTGCCCAAGGAGGCCCACAAGGTCGCGCATTTCTGCTCGATGTGCGGGCCGAAATTCTGCTCGATGAAGATCAGCCAGGAGATTCGCGCGAGCTCGCTGAAGGCCGAGGTCGAGAAGAGCGAACAGCAGCGGGGAATGGACGAGATGTCCGAACTCTTCCGCGCCGGCGGCGGAGAGATTTATCGCGCGGCGGAGTGAGGAGCCGAGAATGCCATGCCCGGCCCCGCGCCGGGCATGGCGCTCGGACGTCCATTATGTATAGACTTATACATGGAACTTGCGAGGATGCCGATGAACGTCGTGATGCTGATGTACCCTGACATGACCCAGCTCGACCTCACCGGGCCGTTCGAGGTGTTCTCCCGCTTCAAGGAATTGAACCTGCATCTGGCGTGGAAGTCGCTGGAGCCCGTGACCGACATCAGCGGATTGCGGCTGCTGCCAACCACCACGTTGGAGGCGTGCCCGCAGGCCGACATCCTGTTCGTGCCGGGCGGACCCGGCCAGATTGCGCTGATGAACGACGGCGAGGTGCTGGAATTCCTGCGCATGCAGGCCAAGGGTGCCGCCTACATCACCTCGGTCTGCACCGGCTCGCTGGTGCTGGCCGCCGCCGGGCTGCTCACCGGGCACAAGGCGACCTGCCACTGGCTCTCGCTTGATCAGCTCAAGCATTTCGGCGTCGAAACTGTCGCCGAGCGCGTGGTGGTCGATGGCAACCGCGTCACCGGCGGCGGTGTCACCTCCGGTATCGACTTCGCGCTGACGCTGACGGCGAAGCTGTTCGGGCAGGAGCGCGCCAAGCGGGCGCAGTTGTTCATGGAATATGATCCCGCCCCGCCCTTTCCCGGCGGATCGCCGCGCAGCAGCGACGCCTCGCTGGTCACCAGCATCAGGCAAGAGACCGCCGCGTTCCAGAAGCGGCGCGATGATGTGGCGCGCGCGGCCGCCGCCGCATTGCCCGCCGAATGAGAATGCCGTGCCCGGCCTCGTGCGGGGCATGGCATGCCTATTGGGAAATTCGTAATGGGTTTCGCCGATGAGTACGGCCCCTTGTCGGACAGCGCACGGACCACTCGAATGGCATCGACACTATCGAGAATCGTACAGGCATTCGCCTTCACTTTGGCCGTCATCGGCCTCGCATCCACCAACGCGGCCGCACAGCAGGCGGGTCTCGAATGCACGGTGATTCTCGATGCGGCCTCCGGCAAGACGCTGCGCCGCGACGGCGTTTGCGACCAGCGGTTCACGCCGGCCTCGACTTTCAAGGTGCCGCTCGCCGTCATCGGCTTTGACGCCGGCATCCTTCAGGACGCGCATGCCCCGCGCTGGGACTACAAGCCCGAATACAACGCGGTGAAGCGCGACCACAAAACCGTCGACCCCACCATGTGGGAGAAGGATTCGGTGCTGTGGTATTCGCGCGAGCTGGTGCGCCGGGTGGGCGGCGAGGCGTTCGCCGGCTACATCGCGCGGCTCGGCTATGGCAATGCCGATATCTCCGGCGACCCCGGCAAGGCCAATGGGCTCACCCACTCCTGGCTGAAGATATCGCCCGACGAACAGGCCGCCTTCATGCGCGCTTTGCTGATCAGCGAGCTTCCTGTGTCGGCGAAGGCGCAGGGCGCGACCCGGGCGATTATGCCGATGTTCGAGACTGAGGGCTGGGTCGTGCACGGCAAGACCGGCAGCTACTGGCTGCGCGACACGGCTTATCAGATCGACCGCAACCGGCCGCTCGGCTGGTTCGTCGGATGGGCGGAGAAGGACGGGAAGCGGATCGTGTTCGCCCGCCTGCAGATTGGCACGAAGAAGGGCAACGCCCCCCACGGGCCAAAAGTGCGGGATGCCTTTCTCAAGGCTTTGCCGGCGCTGGTGGCGCCCCGATAATCCCTCACAACCAGATGGCACCCGAGATGACGACCGTCCGCCCCATCCCCGCCGTGCTCGCCGTCGTGGTGCGGAACGGGCATGTCCTGCTGGTGCGACGGGCCAATCCGCCGGATCAGGGCCTGTGGGGGCTGCCGGGCGGGCGGATGGAACTTGGGGAAACCCATCTTGAGGCGGCGTTGCGCGAGCTGGAGGAGGAGACCGGCATCGAGGCCGACGCCCCTCGCCTGCTCACCGTACTGGATTTCATCGAGCATGATTCGGGAGGCCGGCTGGCCCATCATTTCGCGATGATCGCGGTGCTGTGCCGCTGGCATTCGGGCGAGGCGGTGGCGGCCGACGATGCGCTGGAGGCCCGCTGGTTCTCGCGCGAGGAGATCGCCAGGTTGGGCCCGCGCGCCAGCCTCAGGGTCGAATACCTCGCCGACCTCGCCTTCGCGGCGGAAGGCGCCTGAAACGAAAAGGGGCCTCCCGAAGGAGGCCCCTTAACTTTATCGGGGGACGTCTGGGCTCAGTGACCGCCGGCCGCGACCGGGGCCAGGGTGATGCCGTTGGCCTTGGCCCATTCCGCATTGGCGGCGTGGTGCTTGACCAGCATCGGGCGCAGCACGAACAGCGCGGCGAAAGCGGCCGAGAGGTCCATGGCGGCGACCGTGTAGAGCACGGACGACCAGGTGCCGGTGGCTTCCATCAGGATGTTGCCGAACGGAACCAGCAGCGCGGCGACGCCCTTGGCGCAGTACAGGACGCCGTAGATCTTGGCGACGTTCTTGGTGCCGAAGGTATCGGCGCTGGTGGCCGAGAACAGCGAGTACACTTCGCCCCAGGCCAGGAACACCATGCCCGAGAGGATGAGGAACGCCCACGGATTGTGGCCGAAGGTGCCGAGCGCGACGATGCCGAGGCCTTCAATGGTGAAGGCGATGAACATGGTGCGTTCGCGGCCGATGTGATCGGAGATCCAGCCGAACATCGGACGCGAGATGCCGTTCATGACGCGGTCGAGCATCAGGGCGAACGGCAGGGCGGCCATGGTCACGAAGTAGAGGTTGACCTGGAAGTCCTTGACGCCGAGGTCCTGCGCGATGACGCCGAGCTGGGCGACCGCCATCAGGCCGCCGGTGACGGTGCCGATGAACATCGCGGCAAGGACCCAGAACACCGGCGAGCGCAGCGCTTCGGGAAGCGTGTAGTCGCGGCGGGACTGGGCGACGCGGTTGGAACCCGCAAGGTTCTTCGGGGGAGCGCGCAGGAACAGCGCGACGATCATGATGATGCCGCCCTGGATGAGGCCGAAGAACCAGAAGGTCTGCGACACGCCATCGGTGATCAGCATGTTGGCGATCGGCAGGATGGTGAGTGCCGAGCCCGCGCCATAGCCGCCGGCGGTGAGGCCGACCGCGAGGCCGCGCTTCTCGGGGAACCACTTGATCGCGGCGTTGATGCAGGTCGCATACACGCAGCCGACGCCGATGCCGCCGATGATGGCGCCGACATAATACAGGGTCAGCGTGTCGGCATAGGAGTTGACGATCCACGACAGGCCGGTGAACAGGCCGCCGATGAAGACCATGACCCGCGGGCCGTACTTGTCGATGAAGTAGCCTTCAATGGGGGCCAGCCAGGTCTGCACCACCACGAAGATGGTGAAGGTGGTCTGCACGGCGGCGCGCGACCAGCCGAATTCCTTGGTGATTTCCGGGACGAACAGGGTCCAAGCGTACTGGATGTTCGCGGCGGCCACCATACAGATGATGCCGACGACCAGCTGGGTCCAACGAAGCGAGTTGGACACCGGGCTGGATGTGGCGGTGCTCGAAATACTCACGGGGCGTTCTCCTCTCCAAAATCAATCATTCGCCGCGGATCGGCTTGTTTTTCTGCCGCGCTCGCTCCCCGTTGCAGGGGCTGCGGCACGGCTTTGTTTATTGGCCGAGGGCCGGTTTGACCCGCCCGCGGCAACCGCTTTCACGGCTCGTCTGTCCCAATAGGTTGTGCGGTTCCAATGCCCCTGCCCCGCTACCGCCTCGATCGGCAGATGAGTGACGCAAGGTTGATGGATCCGACCCGCTTAGCCGTGATCATAATCGACAATATTATGTATGCCAATTGTCTTTTATCGATTCTTCACCGCTGGGGAAGATGACTGATTTCGCATATCAACATCTTGCAAGTCATAAGTATAATACAAGACAATACCAACGTATCAGTCTTGTATAGTGTCGCTATATGTCAGTTTATGACAAATCAAAACAGGCAACGCTAAGGCATAAATGAGGCAAGACGAACCGGATCGATTGTGAAGTTCGGCCGGCATCGACTTTCGTCGACCCTTAATCGGCACGTTTTCGCCGCGCGATTACGTTGGGAAAGCCATGGGCATGACGCGCCTCCGGGTAGCCGGCACCGACGCAAACAAAAAGGGCGCGCCCGGAGGCGCGCCCTTGAAGGCTAAGGATGGTGGATCGGCGTGGCCTATTCGGCAGCGACGATCTTCGCGGCAGCCGCAGACTCGGCGGCGCGGCGGCCATGCGACAGGCGCAGCGGCTTCAGCACCACCAGCGCCATGATGGCGGCGATGATGTTCAGCGCTGCGGCGGAGACGAACACCGCGTGCCAGCTCCCGGTCATGGTGGTGAGGATGCTGGTGAACGGCACGATCAGCGCCGCCGTTCCCTTCGCCGTGTAGAGCAGGCCGGCATTGGTGGTGGCGAACTTGGAGCCGAACGCATCGCCGCACATGGCGGGGAACAGGCTGTAGATCTCGCCCCAGGCGAAGAACACGAGGCCGGTCAGGATGACGAACAGCACCGGGTCATGGCCGAGCACGCTCAGCGCATAGATGCCGACGCCTTCGATCATGAAGGCGACGAACATGGTGTTCTCACGGCCGATCTGGTCGGACACCCAACCGAAGAACGGGCGCGTCAGGCCGTTGAGCACACGGTCGATGGCGGCGGCGAAGGTGAGCGCCGGCAGGGTGATGCCGATCAGGCTGACCGGGATGTCGGCGATCTTGAAGTCCTGCGCGATCGGGCCGAGCTGGGCGGTGGCCATCAGGCCGCCGGCGGCCATCATGACGAACATCGCGTACATCACCCAGAACAGCGGCGAGGTCAGCATTTCCTTCGGCGAGAAGTCGCGGATCGACTGGGCGACCTTGGCGACCGCGAAGGCCACGTCGGACTTCTTCGGGGCGATCAGGAACAGCGCCATCACGGTGATGATGATGCCCTGGCCGAGGCCGAAGTAGAAGAACGCCGCCTCATAGCCCTGATTCTTGATCATGGCCTGGATCGGGATGACGGTGAGGGCCGAGCCCGCACCGAAGCCGGCGGCGGTGATGCCGGCGGCCAGGCCGCGCTTGTCGGGGAACCACTTCAGCGAGTTGCCGACGCAGGTGCCGTACACCGCGCCCGCACCGATACCGCCCAGCGCCGCAGCGATGTAGAGCGTGGTCAGCGAGGTGGCATAGGAATTCAGAATCCAGGCGACGCCGCAGAACAGGCCGCCGAACAGTACGACGACCCGCGGGCCGTATTTGTCGACGAACCAGCCCTCGATCGGAACCAGCCAGGTCTCGGTGACGATGAAGATCGAGAACGCGACCTGGATCGCCGCGCGATCCCAGCCGTGGCGCTCCTGCATCGGGCCGACGAAGAAGGTCCAGCCGTACTGCATGTTGGCGATCATGCACATGCAGATCACGCCGAACACGAGCTGCAGCCAGCGCGTTTTATTCATAGATGACGTTACGGTAGTAGCCATGGCTATCCTCGAGGGTTTCCCAACGTATTAGGCCGATTTCTCAGTTCTTGTTGTTGAATACGCTGGACCTTCCGGGGCGTAGCCGCCGACCTGACCAAGCGATCGCCGGATATATACTATGGATTTTTCATTATGCAAAATTATGCATACCAGTTATGCGACATTTTTTCGACGGTTGACTGACCTAGGGGAATATTCCCCAAGGGAATACTGTCGCTTGCTTACGCAACGTCAGTAACGTTCATGAAGGGGAAATGCCGGCCGGGCCGCAGTCCGGCCAGTCCTCACGGCGAGGGCTATGCAGCCGTCGGGCATCGTCCGGATGGACATTCTTTATATGTTATATGATCCTGATCAGGATGATCGCCCGGCAAAGATTCGGGCAGGACGATGTCCGGCAGGCGTTTTCCGTCGCGGGCATTCAAGAAGAACAACAACGCATCGAACGACGAGGAAGCCGCCCGTGGAAGCCGCAGACGCCCAGATCAGACTGAACATCGCTCCTCTCGCGGCGAATACCAGCCTTCGCACGCTGGCCTATGACGCCATCAAGAAGGCCATCACCGAGATGGACATGTATGGCCAGGACAACGAGATCCGGCTGGACGAGCGGCAATTGTCGACCGATCTCGGCGTCAGCCGCACCCCGATCCGCGAGGCCCTCACCGTGCTCGAGCAGGAGGGCTTCGTGCGCTCCGTGCCGCGCCGGGGCATCTTCGTGGTGCGCAAGTCCAAGCGCGAGATCATCGACATGATCATCGTGTGGGCCGCGCTGGAGAGCATGGCGGCGCGGCTGGCCGCCACCAAGGCCAGCGACCGCGAGCTCAGCTCGCTGCGCGACATGTTCCACGACTTCGAGGACGAAGCGCCCTCCGAGCACATGAACGAGTATTCCAACGCCAATATCCGCTTCCACCAGACCATCATCGGCCTCAGCGGCTGCGCGATGATCGGGGAGATGACGGAGAATCTGTTCATTCACATCCGCGGTATCCGCGCCGTGTCGGTGCGCCAGGAGAATCGCTCCGAGCGCTCGCTGCAGGAGCACCGTGGCATCATCGCCGCGCTCATCGCGCGCGACGCCGACCTTGCCGAGCGCCTGGTGCGTGAGCACACGCTGGGCCTCGCCGCCCATGTCGAGAAGCACGGCAAGTTCCCGTCCTGAGAGGCCCACCCTCTCCTGCCCTTATGGCCAGGCCTTATGGCCGGGCTTGACCCGGCCACCCGAACTTTAAGTCGGGACAAGCGGTTGGGCTGGGTCCCCGGGTCAAGCCCGGGGATGAGGGTTGAATGGAAACGCCGCCGCGACCTCGCACCGCCCTGCCCTTAAAACCTCACGCGAACTTTTATCTCCGGCCGGCAGCAAACTGTTCAGCCGGCCTCGCCATGCGCTTCAAGCCGTGGTATATTGCATACGCAACGTCGGGAGCGCATAGCGCGAAGGCCCTCGCAGAAGGGTTGGCCGGCGTCAGGCAGTCTGGGTAGAGGAGCGCGGAGGTCGCCCCGGTGCGGGGTTATCAGATTGACATGTTGGTATTCCGTATGCCAAGTTTTCGGACATTCCCGCGGGCATGTCCGCCGAGGACGTTCTCGTGAGCAAGGCAGTTCTGAATAAGCGTTGGCAGAGCGGCGACCATGGCTTGTCCATTGAGCGCCTGCCGGCCAAGGAGAGCTTCAAGAGCAAGGCCTATGCCGCCCTCAAGGAAGCCATCACCAACATGAATATCTACGGCTCCGACGAGCCGTTGCTGCTCGACGAGCGGGATATTTCGGAGCGTCTGGGCGCCAGCCGGACGCCCATCCGCGAGGCGGTCGCGATGCTGGAGCAGGAAGGCCTGCTCCGTGCCGTGCCCCGGCGGGGAATACTGGTGGTACGCCGGACCAAGGCCGAGATCATCGAGATGATCGAAGCATGGGCGGCGCTGGAAAGCATGGCGGCCCGTCTCGCGACGTCACGTGCGAGCGACGAGGCGATCGCCGAATTAAGGGCCTATTTCAAGGAGTTCGACCTCAACCATATCGAGCGCGAACGGAGCGATGAATATTCCTCGGCGAACATCGCGTTCCATCAGGCGTTAATACGATTGAGCGGCTCCAGCATGCTCGCCGCGATGACGGACAACCTGTTCTTCCATGTACGGGCCATCCGCCATCGCACGATCTTCGAAATGGACAGGGCGCAGCGTTCGGCGTCCGACCATCAGGAGATCATCCTGGCTCTCGAGGCGCGGGACGCGGACCGCGCCGAGCGGTTGGTCCGAGACCACACGCTCAAGCTCGCAAGGCATGTCGAGAGCCACGTGGACTTGGATTGACGTGGACTTGGATTAGGGCGGCAGAACCGCCGGTAAATATGTTTGGGAGGGATACGGGATGTCCGCAGTAGCACAGATCATTGATACCAGCGTCGACGCCGAGCAGGAGCTCACCGACGGCTTTCACCTCGTCATCGACGCGCTTAAACTCAACGGTGTCGAGACGATTTACGGCGTGCCTGGCATTCCGATCACCGATTTCGGCCGCATGGCGCAGGAAGAAGGCATCCGTGTCATCTCCTTCCGCCACGAGCAGAACGCCGGCAACGCCGCCGCCATCGCCGGCTTCCTGACCAAGAAGCCGGGCATCTGCCTCACCGTGTCGGCCCCGGGCTTCCTCAACGGCCTGACGGCGCTGGCAAACGCCACCACCAATTGCTTCCCGATGATCCTGATCTCGGGTTCGTCCGAGCGCGAGATCGTCGATCTGCAGCAGGGCGATTATGAAGAGATGGACCAGCTGGCCATCGCCAAGCCGCTCTGCAAGGCCGCCTTCCGCGTGCTGCACGCCGCCGACATCGGCATCGCCGTCGCCCGCGCCATCCGCGCCGCGGTCTCCGGCCGTCCGGGCGGCGTCTATCTCGATCTGCCCGCCAAGCTGTTCTCCCAGGTGATGGACGCCGACGCCGGCGCCAAGTCGCTGGTCAAGGTGATCGACGCGGCCCCGGCCCAGATCCCCGCCCCGGAAGCCGTCAAGCGCGCGCTCGACCTGCTGAAGGGTGCCAAGCGCCCCCTCATCATCCTCGGCAAGGGCGCGGCCTACGCGCAGGCCGACGACGAGATCAAGGCGCTGGTCGAGACCTCCGGCATTCCCTACATCCCGATGAGCATGGCCAAGGGCCTGCTGCCCGACCTGCATCCGCTGGCGGCCGGCGCCGCCCGTTCGCTGGTGCTCAAGGAAGCCGACGTCGTCATGCTGGTCGGCGCCCGCCTCAACTGGCTGCTGTCGCACGGCAAGGGCAAGACCTGGGGCGAGCCCGGCGCGCAGAAGTTCATCCAGATCGACATCGAGCCCAAGGAAATGGACTCCAACGTCGAGATCGCCGCGCCGCTGGTCGGCGACATCGGCTCGGTCGTGTCCGCCCTGCTCGACGGCATGGGCAAGGACTGGAAGGTTCCCCCGTCCGAGTGGACCGACAAGATCAACACCCGCAAGGAGATCAACATCTCCAAGATGGGCCAGCGGCTGCTGAAGAACTCCACCCCGATGGACTTTCACTCGGCTCTCGGCGCGCTGCGCACCGTGATCAAGGAGCGTCCCGACGCGATCCTGGTCAATGAAGGCGCCAACACGCTCGATCTCGCCCGCGGCGTCATCGACATGTACCAGCCGCGCAAGCGCCTGGACGTCGGCACCTGGGGCGTGATGGGCATCGGCATGGGCTTCGCCATCGCCGCCGCCGTCGAGTCCGGCAAGCCGGTGCTCGCGGTCGAGGGCGACAGCGCCTTCGGCTTCTCCGGCATGGAAGTCGAGACCATCTGCCGCTACAACCTGCCGGTCTGCATCGTCGTGTTCAACAATAACGGCATCTATCGCGGCACCGATGTCGACCCGACCGGCCGCGATCCCGGCACGACCGTGTTCGTCAAGGGCGCCCGCTACGACAAGATGATGGAAGCCTTCGGCGGCGTGGGCGTGAACGTCACGACCCCCGACGAGCTGAAGCGCGCCGTCGACGAGGCGATGGATAGCGGCCGCCCGACCCTGATCAACGCCGAAATCGATCCGGCGGCGGGCAGCGAGAGCGGCAACATCGGCAGCCTGAACCCGCAGAGCATCGTCAAGAAGAAGTCCTGATCCAACAAACGCGCGGCGGTGGGCGATACGGGAGTTCGTCCGCCGCCGCATCAACATTCAAATAAAATCATCGGCAAAAGCCGAGGCAACTTTCAAAGAGGGAACCCCATGGGCAAGGCTCTCGACGGCGTGCGCGTCCTCGATTTCACCCATGTTCAGTCCGGCCCGACATGCACCCAGCTTCTGGCTTGGTTCGGTGCCGACGTGATCAAGGTCGAACGTCCCGGTGAGGGCGACGTGACCCGTGCGCAGCTTCGGGATGTCCCGGGGGCGGACAGTCTGTATTTCACCATGCTGAACTCCAACAAGCGTTCCATCACGCTCGACACCAAGAACCCCGAGGGCAAGAAGGTGCTCGAGGATTTGGTGAAGATCTGTGACGTGATGGTCGAGAACTTCGCGCCCGGCGCGCTCGACCGCATGGGCCTGACCTGGGAACGCATCCAGGAAATCAACCCGCGCATCATCCTGGCCTCGGTGAAGGGCTTCGGCCCCGGCCCGTTCGAGGACTGCAAGGTCTATGAGAACGTCGCCCAGTGCACCGGCGGCTCGGCCTCGACCACCGGCTTCCGCGACGGGCTGCCGCTCGTCACCGCTGCCCAGATCGGCGACAGCGGCACCGGCCTGCACCTCGCGCTCGGCATCGTCACCGCCCTCTACCAGCGCACCCTCACGGGTCGCGGCCAGAAGGTGCTCTGCGCCATGCAGGACAGCGTGCTGAACCTATGCCGCGTCAAGCTGCGCGACCAGCAGCGCCTGGAGCGCGGCCCGCTGCCGGAATACACCCAGTATGGCGAAGGCATCCCGTTCGGCGACACGGTGCCGCGCGCCGGCAATGATTCCGGCGGCGGCCAGCCCGGCCGCATCCTGAAGTGCAAGGGTTGGGAAACCGACCCCAACGCCTATATCTACTTCATCACCCAGGCCCCGGTGTGGGGCAAGATTTGCGACGTGATCGGCGAGCCGGAGTGGAAGACCCATCCCGATTACGCCACGGTGGCCGGGCGCCTGCCGCATCTCAACGAGATATTCACCCGCATCGAATCCTGGACCATGGCCCACACCAAGTTCGAGGCCATGAACATCCTCAATGATCTCGATATTCCGTGCGGCCCGGTTCTGTCGATGAAGGAAATTGCCGAGGACCGTTCGCTCTACGCGACCGGCACCCTGGTCGAGGTCGAGCACCCGGTTCGCGGCACGTACCTGACCGTCGGCAACCCGATCAAGCTGTCGGACAACGACGTCGCGGTGGAGCGTTCGCCGCTGCTCGGCGAGCACACCGAGGAAATCCTCGCCGGCGTGCTCGGCCTCAGCGATGCCGAGATCGCCTCGATCCGGGCCTCGGGCGCCGTCGGCGTCCCGGTTCGCCTCGCGGCGGAATGACACATGAATTCGGCGGGACGGCGCCTTGCGCCGCCCTGCCGCGAACTGCCGGGGTCGCGGGGCCCCGGTCGTTGAGCGAGGCCCGGTTCGCGATGCGTGCCGGGACGAGACCTAGGGTGAGCGAAAAGGGGTCGTTATCCGGCCTCCGGCACCTGGGAGTACCTCTCGCCGGCAAGGCCGGGGGTATCGGGAGACGTGCAGGCTCTGCCCGGATGGGCGGAGAGACTTCCCGGCGGCAGGGTGAGCCTCCGTCCGGAGATGAACGATTGAACAAGGAAATCGACCAAGATGACCAAGCCGCTCGAAGGTATCAAAATCATCGATTTCACGCACGTCCAGGCGGGTCCCGCCTGCACGCAGCTCCTCGCCTGGTTCGGCGCCGACGTGATCAAGGTCGAGCGCCCCGGCGCGGGTGACGTCACCCGCTCGCAGCTGCGCCACATCAAGGATGCGGACGCGCTCTACTTCACCATGCTGAACTCCAACAAGCGCTCGCTGACGCTGGACACCAAGACCCCCGAGGGCAAGGAAGTCCTGACCAAGCTGATCAAGGAATCCGACGTTCTCGTCGAGAATTTCGGCCCCGGCGCGCTCGACCGCATGGGCTTCTCCTGGGAGAACATCAACAAGCTGAACCCGGGCCTCATCGTCGCCTCGGTCAAGGGCTTCTCGGACGGCCATCACTATGAAGACCTGAAGGTCTACGAGAACGTCGCGCAGTGCGCCGGCGGTGCCGCCTCGACCACCGGCTTCTGGGATGGCCCGCCGACCGTGTCGGCCGCCGCTCTCGGCGATTCCAACACCGGCATGCATCTGGCGATCGGCATCCTCACCGCCCTGCACCAGAAGAACAAGACCGGCAAGGGCCAGAAGGTCGCCGTGTCGATGCAGGATTCGGTGCTCAACCTGTGCCGCGTCAAGCTGCGCGACCAGCAGCGCCTCGATGCCCTGGGCTACCTCGAAGAGTATCCCCAGTACCCGCATGGCGAGTTCTCGGACGTCGTTCCGCGCGGCGGCAATGCCGGTGGCGGCGGTCAGCCGGGCTGGGTTCTGAAGTGTAAGGGTTGGGAGACCGATCCCAACGCCTACATCTACTTCACCATTCAGGGCCATGCCTGGGCGCCGATCTGCAAGGCGCTCGGCAAGCCGGAGTGGATCGACGACAAGGCCTACAACACCGCCGAAGCCCGCCAGGACAAGATCTTCGACATCTTCGCCTTCATCGAGACCTGGCTCGCGGACAAGACCAAGTTCGAGGCCGTCGACATCCTGCGCAAGTTCGACATCCCCTGCGCCCCGGTGCTGTCGATGAAGGAAATCGCCAACGACCCGTCGCTGCGCGCCAGCGGCACCGTCGTCGAGGTCGATCATCCGAAGCTCGGCAAGTACCTGACGGTCGGCTCGCCGATCAAGTTCTCCGACATGGAAGTCACCGTCACGGCGTCGCCGCTGCTCGGCCAGCACACCAACGAAGTGCTCGCCGACCTCGGCTACAGCCAGGAAGAGATCACCAAGCTGCACGACGCCAAGGCTGTCTGATTTCGACCGTCTGACCAATCCGGCGACGCGCCTCGTGCGCGTCGCCGCCCGGATCGGCCGCATTGTCCTGCCCGTCAGGTCGATGCGGCCACTGAGCCTCCCGGAGCAGGACGAAGGGTTTCCCCGACGTTCGGTTCCTCCTAGGCGACTAGTGCCGGCTCCCTTCCCAGGGCGCCGGCATTTTTTTGTTTTGATGACTGCGCGCGGCGCCCAAAACAGATCGTCATCCCCGAACGGCCGTCAGGCCGTATCCGGGAAGACAATGACTATGGGGAGGCCGGCCTGGACGCCGCCCCTCAAATCCCGGAATAGCGCGTCGTCAGCCTTTGCGCCGCCGCCCTCACCTGCGCGCCGAGATCGGCGATGCGCTCGGGGGGCATGCGCACGGTCGGGGCGGAGATCGAGATCGCGCCGACCGGCTCACGCCATTCGTCCAGCACGGCGGCCGCGACGCAGCGCATGCCCGGCGTGTGCTCCTCGTCATCAATGGAGAAGCCGCGCTCGGCGATTTCCGCCAGATCCGCCTGCAAGGCCCGCCGGCTGACATGGGTGTGCTCGGTGAAGCCGACCAACTGGTCGCTCCCGAGCCAGGCGCGGCGCGCTTCCGGGTTCATCGCCGCGAGGATCGCCTTGCCGCCGCCCGAGGCATGGATCGGCAAAGCGCCGCCAATCGAGAAGAAGGCACGCACCGCCGCGTGGCTCTCGACCTGCGCGACGCAGATCAATTGCGGGCCCTCGATCAGCGACATGTTCACCGTCTCGTTGACGCCATGCGACAGCTCGCGGATCAGCACGCGGGCGATTTCGGGGAGCTTGCGGATGCGTAAGTAAGCCGAGCCGATGCGGAACAGCCCGAGGCCAACCATCCAGTGGCCGGTGCCGGCATCGTGACCGACCAGCCCGCGACGCTCCAGCGTGGTCAGCAGGCGGTGCACGGTGGAGGTCGGAAGCTCGGCGCGGCGCGCCACATCGCTCAGCGTCATGCCGTCGGAAAGCGCCAGAACCTCGAGCAGCGCGATGGCGCGGTCGAGCGACTGCACTTCCCCGCCGCTCTCGGCGCCGCCCGTCGTGGAAGGGCGTCCCCGGCGGCGCAAGGTGGTCACGACGTCGCTCATGCCCGTTTCACCTCTGATGTCAGGGTCGCAATATAGCTGTCTAGACGGCATGACATCGCCGCGCCACATGCGTCCCCCAGCATAAGGCCGCATCCTGATTATTTTCGCAAATCAGAAATCAATCCCGTATTGCGGAAATAAGGGTGACGTGGCATGTTTTCCGCGGTTTCGGAAATCTATCCCGCAGTGCGGGAATAATGCTGCTTTGCGGCATGGCCGTGTTGCGTCGGAGCTGAAGATTTTACCAATCGAAGATTGGCGCCGGGCACCGCCGGCCCTGCTGACAGGGCGATGCCCCCGCTGAAGAAATTACGCCAGGAGGACTAGCCATGGCCAAGATGCGTGCCGTCGATGCTGCTATTCGGGTTCTTGAGAAGGAAGGCGTCACCGTCGCCTTCGGCGTTCCCGGCGCCGCGATCAATCCGTTCTATTCCGCCATGCGCGCCCGCGGCTCGATGCGGCATATCCTTGCCCGTCACGTCGAAGCCGCCTCCCACATGGCCGAGGGTTACACCCGCGCCAAGGCTGGCAATATCGGCGTGTGCATCGGCACCTCCGGCCCGGCCGGCACCGACATGATCACCGGCCTGTATTCGGCCGCCGCGGATTCGATCCCGATCCTGTGCATCACCGGCCAGGCCCCCCGCGCCCGCCTCTACAAGGAAGACTTCCAGGCCGTCGACATCGAGTCGATCGCCAAGCCGCTCGCCAAGTGGGCCGTCATGGTCCGCGAGCCGGCGCTCGTCCCGATGGTGTTCCAGCAGGCCTTCCACGTCATGCGCTCCGGCCGTCCCGGCCCGGTCCTGATCGACCTGCCGATCGACGTCCAGCTCGCCGAGATCGAGTTCGACGAGGACACCTACGAGCCGCTCTCGGTCTACAAGCCGAAGCTGACCCGCAAGCAGGCCGAGAAGGCCATCGCCATGCTGAACGAGGCGGAGCGCCCGCTCATCGTCTCCGGCGGCGGCGTCATCAATGCGGATGCCTCCAAGCAGCTCGTCGAGTTCGCCGAACTGACCGGCGTCCCCGTCATTCCGACCCTGATGGGCTGGGGCACCATTCCCGACGATCACGACCTGATGGCCGGCATGTGCGGCCTGCAGACCAGCCACCGCTACGGCAACGCCACGATGCTGGCCTCGGACTTCGTGTTCGGCATCGGCAATCGCTGGGCGAACCGTCACACCGGCTCGGTCGAGGTCTACACCAAGGGCCGCAAGTTCATCCATGTCGACATCGAGCCGACCCAGATCGGCCGCGTGTTCGGCCCCGATCTCGGCATCGTCTCCGATGCCGGCGCGGCGCTCGACATGTTCCTGGAAGTCGCCAAGGAAATGAAGGCGGCCGGCAAGCTCAGGGATCGCAGCGGATGGGCGAAGGAATGCCTCGACCGCAAGAAGACCATGCTGCGCAAGACGCATTTCGACAACGTGCCGCTGAAGCCGCAGCGCGTCTATGAAGAGATGAACGAGGCGTTCGGGCGCGACACCCGCTACGTCTCCACCATCGGCCTCAGCCAGATCGCCGGCGCCCAGATGCTCCACGTCTACGAGCCGCGCAACTGGATCAATTGCGGCCAGGCCGGCCCGCTCGGCTGGACCCTGCCCGCCGCGCTCGGCGTGCGCGCCGCCGATCCCGATGCCGAGATCGTGGCGCTGTCGGGCGATTACGACTTCCAGTTCATGATCGAGGAACTGGCGGTCGGCGCCCAGCACAAGCTGCCCTACATCCACGTCGTCGTGAACAACTCGTATCTCGGCCTGATCCGTCAGGCGCAGCGCGGGTTCAACATGGACTTCGAGGTCAGCCTCGCGTTCGACAACATCAATGCCGACGAGAATGCCGGCTATGGCGTCGATCACATCGCGGTCGCCGAGGGCCTCGGCTGCAAGGGCGTGCGCGTCTCCTCGCCGAACGAGTTCAAGGACGCCTTCGTGCGCGCGCAGGCGCTGATGAAGGAGCACCAGGTGCCTGTCGTGATGGAGTTCATCCTCGAGCGCGTCACCAACATCGCCATGGGCACCGAGATCGATGCCGTGAACGAGTTCGAGGAAGTCCTCGACCTGCCGCTGGAAAGCGCCAAGGAAACCGCGTGAGGCACAGAACCCCCTTGTCCGGCCGCATGGATACATGCGACCGACACGGATAAGGGTTCCAACTGAATACGCCGGGCAGGCGCGCTAGCCTGCCCGGCGTCTCACCTGCCTCGCCTCGCCATCTCCTGTCCCTGTCTAGGAGCGGACCATGCCGCGTTTTGCCGCCAATCTGACCATGCTCTTCAATGAAGTGCCCTTCCTCGACCGCTTCGAGAAGGCCGCTGCCGCCGGCTTCACCGGCGTCGAGTATCTCTTCCCCTACGACTTCACTCCCGAGGAGCTTGTCGCCAAGCTGAAGGCCAACGGCCTGACCCAGGTGCTGCACAATCTGCCGGCCGGCAACTGGGGCGCGGGCGAGCGCGGCATCGCGATCTTCCCGGACCGCGTCGACGAGTTCCGTGCCGGCGTCGACAAGGCGATCACCTACGCCACCGCGCTGGGCTGCCCGCAGGTCAACATCCTGGCCGGCATCGTGCCCGCTGGGGCCGACAAGGCGGTGCTGCACAAGACCTTCGTGGAGAACCTCAAGTTCGCCGCGCCGAAGATCAAGGAAGCCGGCCTCAAGCTGCTGATCGAGCCGATCAACACGCGCGACATTCCCGGCTTCTTCCTGAACTATACCCGGCAGGCGAAGGCGATCATCGAAGAGGTCGGCTCCGACAACCTCTTCATCCAGTACGACATCTATCATATGCAGATCATGGAAGGCGATCTCGCCCGTACCATCGAGGCGAACCTTTCCCAGATCGCGCATATCCAGCTTGCCGACAATCCCGGCCGCAACGAGCCCGGCACCGGCGAGATCAATTACGAGTTCCTGTTCCGCTACCTCGACACCATCGGCTACACCGGCTGGGTCGGGTGCGAGTACAAGCCGAAGGGCGACACGGATGCCGGCCTCGGCTGGCTCAAGACGCTCACCGGCGCGGCGTGACGGCACGCCGCCCAAGAAACGCACGCTGAAGAAACGCACGCTGAAGAAACGCAGTCCCAAAAAATTCTGCCTAGGAAACACGAGGGAATAAAATGGCGAAGGTTGGATTTGTCGGTCTCGGCATCATGGGCGCGCCCATGGCCGGTCACCTCATCGATGCGGGCCACACGCTCTATCTCTATGACATCAAGCCGGTCCCGGCCGAGCTGACGGGCAAGGGCGGCATCGCCGCCGCCACCGCGACCGAAGTCGCGAAACAGGCCGACATCATCATCACCATGGTGCCGGATACCCCGCATGTCGCCGCCGCGCTGTTCGGCGAGAACGGCATTGCCGCGGGTCTCTCCGCCGGCAAGATCGTGGTCGACATGTCCTCGATCGCCCCGGTCGAGACCAAGGAATTCGCGGCCAAGATCAACGCGCTCGACTGCGACTATCTCGACGCCCCGGTCTCGGGCGGCGAAGTCGGCGCCAAGGCGGCCTCGCTGACCATCATGGTCGGCGGCCCGGAGAAGGCCTTCGAGACGGTGAAGCCGCTGTTCGAGAAGATGGGCAAGAACATCACGCTGGTCGGCGGCAATGGCGACGGCCAGACCACCAAGGTGGCGAACCAGATCATCGTCGCGCTGAACATCCTTGCAGTCAGCGAGGCGCTGCTGTTCGCTTCCAAGGCCGGTGCCGATCCGGCCAAGGTCCGTCAGGCGCTGATGGGGGGCTTTGCCAATTCCCGCATCCTCGAAGTGCATGGCGAGCGCATCGTCAACCGCACCTTCAATCCGGGCTTCCGCATCGAGCTGCACCAGAAGGACCTGAACCTCGCCCTCAACGGCGCGCGCCAGCTCCAGATGGCGCTGCCCGCTACCGCGCTGGCCCAGCAGATGTTCTCCTCGGTAGCCGCCCATGGCGGCGCCGCGCTCGACCACTCGGCGCTGGTCAAGGCTCTGGAACTGCTGGCGAATCACAAGGTCATGCCTGACGCGTAATAATGAATTCAGTTGGTTCGCTTAAGCCTATGAGCTGATAGCCAACCACCGCGCGACAGAAATAGTAAGCAATGCTGCCCCGGTAGTGGAACCCACTGCCGGGGCAGTCTTTTGAGCAAACCAGAAGACAATTGTTCTGCACTATACGCAGTAGACAATACGCCACCTGCCGACATAACTTGGGCGGGCGTCGCAAACACGCCCCTCGCGCCATTCGCGAAAGCGGCCCGCACATGCGCGACGTATTATCACGGTAGATGAAACGCTCTTGACTAGCGCCACAATCTGCCCAATCATTGGCATACAAAATACCAATAAAAAATTTCGGGACGCCATCTGGCAGTCGCGAATACTGGAGGGAGCCCTATGAAGGTCTGCATCTATGGTGCCGGCGCGATCGGTGGTTATGTCGGCGTTCAGCTCAAGCGTGCTGGCGTTGACGTGAGCCTGGTAGCCCGTGGCCCGCATCTCGAAGCCATGAAGGCCAACGGCCTGAAGCTTCTCATCAATGACGAAGAGCGTGTCGAGCACATCCCGTGCTCCGACAATCCCGCGGACCTCGGCCCGCAGGACTATGTCATCGTCGCTCTCAAGGGCCATTCGGTGCCGGGCGTCGTCGACGCCATGCAGCCGCTGCTCGGCAACGACACCGCCGTGGTCACCGCCGTCAACGGCGTGCCCTACTGGTACTATTACAAGCACGGCGATCATCTCGAGGGTAAGACGCTCGAGAGCATCGATCCGGGTGGCAAGCAGTGGACCGGCCTGCGCCCCGAGCGCGCCATCGGCTGCATCGTCTATCCCGCGACCGAAGTGGTCGAGCCGGGCGTCATCAAGCACGTCTATGGCGACAAGTTCCCGCTCGGCGAGCCCTCGGGCGAGATCACCGACCGCGTGACCAAGCTCTCCCAGGCGTTCGAGGCCGGCGGCCTGCGCGCCCCCGTGCTGCCGAACATCCGCGACGAGCTGTGGCTGAAGCTGTGGGGCAACCTCTGCTTCAACCCGATCAGCGCGCTGACCCACGCCACCCTCGACACCATCGCCTCCGACCCCGGCACCCGTGCCGTCGCCAAGTCGATGATGCTGGAGGCGCAGGAGATCGCGGTGCAGTCCGGCGTGAACTTCCGTGTCGGCGTCGAGCGCCGCATCGACGGCGCGGGCGCCGTCGGCGCGCACAAGACCTCGATGCTGCAGGATCTCGAGCGTTCGCGCGCCATGGAGATCGATCCGCTCGTGACGGTGGTTCAGGAAATGGGGCGCCTCGCCGGCATCCCGACCCCGACCATCGACACCGTTCTGGCCCTGGTTCGCCAGCGCGCCACGATCGCCGGCTGCTACAACTGAGTTCAGAATAAATGGCACATTGGGTACGTTATCTGCGCGCGGGCGTGGCCGGCTTCGGCACGCTCGAAGGCGAAAGCATCGCTGTTCACTCTGGCGACATGTTCGGTGCAAACCAGCCGACGGGAGAGAGCGTTTCGCTCTCCGACGTCGAGCTGCTGGCTCCCACCGAGCCCACAAAGGTTCTCGCTTTGTGGAACAACTTCCACGCGCTGGCGGCCAAGCTGAACTCGCCGATCCCGGCCGATCCGCTTTATCTGCTCAAGGCCAGCACCAGCGTCACCACGCCCGGTGCCACCGTGCGCCGGCCGACCTCCTATGGCGGCAAGATCGTCTATGAGGGCGAGCTCGCCATCGTCATCGGCAAGCGTGCGACCAACGTGTCGGAAGAAGAAGCCGACAAGCACATCTTCGGCTACACCTGCGTCAACGACATCACCGCCGCCGACATCATCAACAAGGATGCCACCTTCGCGCAGTGGGTCCGCGCCAAGAGCTTCGACGGCTTCGGCCCGTTTGGGCCGGCGATCGCCACCGGGCTCGACCCGGCGACGCTGGTGGTGCGCACCGTGCTGAACGGCGACGAGCGCCAGCGCTACCCGATCAGCGACATGGTGTTCTCCACCCGCCAGCTGGTCAGCCGCATCTCGCACGACATGACGCTGAACCCCGGCGACATCATCTGCTGCGGCACGTCGCTTGGCGTCGGCACCATGAAGGAGCCGACCAACACGGTGGAAATCGTGATTGAGGGCATTGGAACCCTCAGCAACACTTTCGTGCAGTAGCGTCACCCTACCGCTGCACGCTATAGGGATAGAGGATACGCCAAGTCGCGACGGGAGGGCTCATCGGGCCCGGCCCGTCGTCCGATTGTCGGAGGAGCGGGTTTAATGAATATCCATGAATATCAGGCCAAGGGAGTGCTCCGCGAATTCGGGGTTCCCGTGCCCAGCGGTGTCGCCATCACCAATGCCGGCGAGGCGGATGCCGCCGCCGGCCAGATCGCCGGCCCGGTCTGGGTGGTGAAGAGCCAGATCCACGCGGGTGGACGCGGCAAGGGCAAGTTCGTCGAGGCCGATGCCGGCGAGAAGGGCGGCGTTCGCGTCGTCAAGTCCGCAGCCGACGCCGCCGCGAACGCCAAGCAGATTCTCGGCAAGACGCTGGTGACGATCCAGACCGGCCCGGCCGGCAAGCAGGTCAACCGCGTCTATATCGAGGAAGGCTCCGACATCGACAAGGAGTTCTACCTCTCGGCGCTGGTCGACCGCGCCACCTCGCGCGTGGCTTTCGTGGTCTCCACCGAAGGCGGCATGGACATCGAGGAGGTCGCTCACTCGACCCCGGAGAAGATCCACACCTTCTCGATCGACCCGGCCACCGGCGTCATGCCGCATCATGGCCGCACGGTCGCGCAGGCGCTGCACCTCAAGGGCGACCTCGCCAAGCAGGCCGGCGACATCGTCTCCAAGCTCTACAAGGCCTTCGTCGCCAAGGACATGGCGATGCTGGAAATCAACCCGCTGGTCGTCACCAAGGGCGGCGAGCTGAAATGCCTGGACGCCAAGATCTCGTTCGATTCGAACTCGCTCTACCGCCACGCCGACATCATGGCGCTGCGTGACGAGACCGAAGAGGACGCCAAGGAGATCGAGGCCTCCAAGTACGACCTCGCCTATATCGCGCTCGACGGCTCGATCGGCTGCATGGTCAACGGCGCGGGCCTGGCCATGGCCACGCTCGACATCATCAAGCTCTACGGCGAAGAGCCCGCCAACTTCCTCGACGTCGGCGGCGGTGCCACCGAGGAGAAGGTGACGGCGGCGTTCCAGATCATCACCTCGGACCCCTCGGTGAAGGGCATCCTCGTCAACATCTTCGGCGGCATCATGAAGTGCGACGTCATCGCGCGCGGCGTCATCGCCGCGGTGAAGACCGTCGGCCTCACCGTTCCGCTGGTCGTGCGTCTCGAAGGCACCAATGTCGAGGAAGGCAAGACCATCATCCGCGAAAGCGGCCTGAACGTCATTCCGGCGGACGATCTCGACGACGCCGCCCAGAAGATCGTCAAGGCTGTGCAGGGAGCCGCCTGATGTCCATTCTCATCAACAAAGATACCAAGCTGATCACCCAGGGCTTCACCGGCAAGAATGGCACCTTCCATTCCGAGCAGGCGCTGGCCTATGGCACCAAGGTCGTCGGCGGCACCTCGCCCGGCAAGGGCGGCTCCACGCATCTCGGCCTGCCGGTGTTCGACACCGTGGCCGAGGCCCGCGACAAGACCGGCTGCGACGCCTCCGTGATCTATGTCCCGCCGCCGGGCGCGGCCGACGCGATCTGCGAAGCCATCGCAGCGGAAATCCCGCTCATCGTCTGCATCACCGAAGGCATTCCGGTGCTCGACATGGTGAAGGTGCGGCGCGCGCTGGACGGCTCAAAGTCCCGCCTGGTCGGGCCGAACTGCCCGGGCATCGTCACCGCCGGCGAATCGAAGATCGGCATCATGCCGGCCAACATCTTCCGTCGCGGCTCGGTCGGCATCGTCTCGCGCTCCGGCACGCTGACCTATGAAGCCGTGTTCCAGACCACGCAGGAAGGCCTCGGCCAGACCACGGCGGTCGGGATCGGCGGCGATCCGGTCAAGGGCACCGAGTTCATCGACATCCTCGAACTGTTCCTCGCGGACGACGCCACCGAGTCGATCGTGATGATCGGCGAGATCGGCGGCTCGGCCGAGGAAGAAGCCGCGCAGTTCCTGCGCGACGAGGCCAAGCGCGGCCGCAAGAAGCCGATGGTCGGCTTCATCGCCGGCCGCACCGCCCCTCCCGGTCGCCGCATGGGCCATGCCGGCGCCATCATCTCCGGCGGCAAGGGCGGCGCGGAAGACAAGATCGCGGCGATGGAAGAGGCCGGTATCACCGTCTCCCCCTCGCCCGCGCGCCTCGGCAAGACGCTGGTCGAAGTGCTGTCGAAGAAGGCCGCGGCCTGATCATTCCGGGGCGCCACGGCGCCTCGATTGTCGGCCTGTAAAAAAGTACCAGAGATGGTGCGGGGCGTTTTTCATGGTGTCAGGTCGGGAAGCATTCCGGCTGCATCACATTGATGCTCTCGTCGGCCAGCGTGTGGGCGATCAGGATCGTCATCCACGCATGGCATATGATAAGTGCCGGCAGAACGGGAAATACCGACTCGAACATGCGGGGCTCCGATCGTCAGCGTCTGTTGCAACGCAACATATGCTGTGTATCGGGTATCTGGTATACCTAATGCCAGAACCCTAGCATGCACGATACGCATGGCGGCGTACAGGCATGGCCGCGCACCCGCCGACGCATCGCGCCGGCGGCCCTTATATTCCGATATGGTGCAGCTATTGGTTCGCTGGCGCGGTCTGAGGCGGCAGCGGCAGCCCCCAGGCCGAGAATACCTGACGGAACGCCTGATCGCCCGGCACGCCCTTTTCCAGCGCGAGAATGGCACGGCGGCCATTATCGAACACCATGGGCAAATCGAGCCAGTTGCGGGTGATGAGCAGGCCGAGGTTGCGCTGGCGTTCCCGCTCGATGGCCGACAGGCCGATCAGGAAATAGCCCGGCGCCACCCGCACCGCGAGCCCGGTCAGCGGTGCGCCCTGCGCGCCCTCGGACGCCTTGGCCCGCATGCCCGGCACCGTCGCGACATTGCCGAGGTCGAAATTCGGCGGCAGCTCGAACTGCGCCTCGATGATGTGCGAGGCCGGAATGCTGGCGTCCTGGTTACGCCGCAGCCGCAGCGTCACCTTGATGTTGCGGTCGGGGATGGTGATGTCGCCGCGAATGCCGACGTCCGGCGCGAGGCCATTGCCGGGCTGGAAGTTCTCGGTGCTCCACACGACGGTGCCACGGAACTGCTGCAGCCCCTGATTGCCGCCGCCGGCGCTCTCCTCGAACAGCACCGCCGTCTGCGCCACCGGCACGCCCGACGAGCCCTGCAAGTCGGGCAACTCGATCG